>OHHO01000354.1_pt1 | contig 17598 bp, 16 predicted proteins | sample 1568071 | NCBI WGS metagenome assembly OHHO01 (sample SAMEA3879582, study PRJEB24766) | human gut metagenome | biome: human-associated habitat; feature: feces | place: USA | collected 1985/1987
TGGGCCACGTTGACCACGGCAAGACCAGTATCCTGGATGCCATCCGCAAGACCAATGTCACCGCAGGCGAGGCTGGCGGCATCACCCAGGCCATTGGTGCATATCAGGTCAAGATCAACGACAGCCTGATCACCTTCCTGGATACCCCGGGCCACGAGGCATTCACCTCCATGCGTGCCCGCGGTGCCAACATGACCGATATCGCCGTTCTGGTGGTTGCTGCCGATGACGGCATCATGCCCCAGACCATCGAGTCCATCAACCACGCCAAGGCTGCAAATGTCAAGCTCATCGTGGCAATGAACAAGATGGATAAGCCCACCGCAAACCCCGAGCGCGTGATGGAAGGCCTGACCAAGTACGGCATCATCACCGAGGACTGGGGCGGCGATGTGGCCTGCATCCCGGTGTCTGCCCTGACCGGCATGGGCATCAACGACCTGCTGGAGCGCATTGCTCTGGAAGCTGAGGTCATGGAGCTGAAGGCAAACCCCAACCGCCGCGCCAAGGGTGCGGTCGTCGAGGCCCGTCTGGACAAGGGCCAGGGCCCCATCGCCACCATTCTGGTGCAGAACGGCACCCTGCACTCCGGCGACGTCATCATTGCCGGTACCGCTGTGGGCCGCGTGCGCACCATGCGCAGCGACAAGGGCCAGCTGCTGACCGATGCCGGCCCCTCTACTCCTGTGGAGATCACCGGCCTGACCGCAGTGCCGGAAGCAGGCGACCTGTTCGAGGCTGTTGAGGACGAGCGTCTGGCCCGTGAGCTGGCAGAGCAGCGCATTGCCGCTGCCAAGGAGAAGCAGTTCTCCTCCTTCCAGAAGGTCACGCTGGATAACCTGTTCAGCCAGATGGCACAGAACGACATGAAGGAGCTGGCCATCGTGGTCAAGGCCGATGTGCAGGGCTCTGCCGAGGCTGTGAAGCAGAGTTTGGAGAAGATCTCCAACGACGAGGTGCGTGTGCGCGTCATCCACGCCGGTGTCGGCGCCATCAGCAAGTCCGACGTGGATCTGGCCGATGCCTCCAACGCCATCATCATCGGCTTCAACGTCCGCCCGGACAACGTGGCCAAGGAAGAAGCCGCTGCCACCAAGGTGGAAATGCGTATGTACCGCGTCATTTACGACGCCATCAACGATGTCACCGACGCTATGAAGGGTATGCTGGCACCCAAGTTCCGCGAGGTCTCTCTGGGCGAACTGCAGGTGCGTCAGGTGTACAAGATTTCCAACGTGGGCACCGTTGCAGGCTGCCGCGTGACCAGCGGCAAGATCACCCGCGACAGCAAGGTGCGTGTGGTGCGTGACGGCATCGTCATCGCCGAGGACGAGATCGCATCCCTGAAGCGCTTCAAGGACGACGCTAAGGAAGTGGCCGAGGGCTACGAGTGCGGCGTGACTCTGGAGAAGTTTGCGGACGTCAAGGAAGGCGATGTGTACGAGGCCTTCAAGATGGAAGAGTACCGCGACTAAGCAAAAAACCGAATATATAACAGCTTCCCGGCAGAAAAGGCTTCCCCCGGACGGGGAAAGCTGTCGAACGAAGTGAGACTGATGAGGGCGTATCTTTCGCAGGTGTGGAGCGTGCGCCCTCATCCGTCGTTTTGGCAGACAAATGCCGCCTTGCCCCGGCCGGGGCAAGGCTTTGGGAGGCTGCCGGACAGAATTTGGAGAAAACTATGTCTCAGAAAAATATGGGCCGTCTTGCGCAGGATATGAAGCGCGAGGTCATTGCCATCATCGGCCGGCTGAAGGACCCGCGGCTGGAGGGCGGTCTGCTGACCGTCACCCGTCTGGACGTGACGCCGGATCTGGATGTGGCAAAAGTGTATGTAAGCGTGATGGGCCGCGCAGACGGCCCCAAGCCCGCAATTGAAGCGCTGAACCGCGCCGCAGGCCATGTGCGCACCGAGGTCAGCAAAAAAATGCACATCCGCAAGGCACCCCGCTTCATCTTTGTGGAGGATGACGGTGCCGCCTACGCCGCCCACATCAACGAGCTGCTGCGCAGCCTGAACGTGAACGGCGAGGAGGAAGCACAGCCTGCTGATACCGAACAGACCGAGGACTGACTGCCTTTGCGGAAAGGATGGATCATTGGATGACAGAACAACTGGATGTGCAGCAGATGGCGCAGCGCCTGCTGGCTGCGGACAACATTTTGATTCTGTGCCACAAAAACCCGGACGGTGACACCATCGGCTGCGGCAGCGCCCTGTACTATGCGCTCAAAGCGCTGGAAAAAACGACAGCGGTGCTCTGCTCTGATGCCATTCCGTCCCGCTACGCCTTTACGAACCCACGGCTGTTCAAGGGTGAGTTCGAGCCCCGCACCGTGATCGCGGTGGACGTGGCAGGCTTGCAGCTGTTTGGCGAAAATAACGGTGTGCCGCAGTACGCACGCCATGTAGACCTGTGCATCGACCACCACGCAGGCAACAACGGCTATGCCGATTTTACCCTTCTGGATGCCGGTGCCGCTGCGGCAGCGGAACTGCTGTATCAGGTCATCGTGGAGATGGGGGTGACTATCACCCCCCACATTGCCGACTGCCTGTACACCGGCGTTGCCACCGACACCGGCTGCTTCAAGTTCTCCTCCACCACTGCCAACACCCACACGGTGGCAGCAAAGCTTATTGAGGCCGGCTGTCATGTGGAGGAGCTGAACACCCTGCTCTTCGACACCAAGCCCCGTGCCCGCATGGAGGCCGAGCGCATCGCCCGCAACCATCTGGAGTACTATCTGGACGGCCGCTGCGCCCTGATCTACCTGACGAGGGACGAGATCCGGCAGAGCGGGGTAGACCCCGCAGATCTGGAGGAACTGACCAGTCTGCCCATCAGTATCGAGGGAGTCAAGGTGGGTCTGACCCTGCGCCAGCAGCCCGGCGGCAGCTACCGCATCAGCGTGCGCACTGCAAAGGGCGTGGATGCCTGCGCTATTGCCCGGCGTCTGGGCGGCGGCGGCCACACCCGTGCAGCGGGCTGTGAACTGCTGGGCGACCTTGAAAACGCCAAAAATGCGATCCTTGCAGAGGTGGAAGCCGAACTGGACGCACCACAGGAGGAAGCATGATGCAGGGCATCCTGATCGTAGACAAGCCCATGGACTGGACCAGCTTTGATGTGGTTGCAAAGCTGCGCGGCGTGCTGGGCACCCGCAAGCTGGGGCACAGCGGTACACTGGACCCCATGGCCACCGGCGTTCTGCCGGTGTTCTGCGGCGGTGCCAGCAAGGCGGTGGATCTGCAGCTGAACCACGACAAGACCTACCGCGCCACCCTGCGTCTGGGCGCACGTACCGATACCGGCGATAGCACCGGCACGGTGCTGGAGACTGCCCCCGTCACCGCCGGAGAGAAGGAATTGCTGGCTGTGTTGCCGCAGTTTATCGGCCCGCAGATGCAGGTGCCGCCCATGTACTCGGCGGTCAAGATCAACGGTCAGCCGCTGTATAAGCTGGCGCGTGAGGGCGTGACCGTGGAACGCAAGGCGCGCCCTATTGAAATTTACGGCATCGAGTACGGCGGCAGTCCGGAAGAAAACGAGTATGTGCTGACGGTGCGCTGCTCCAAAGGCACCTATATCCGCACCCTGCTGGAGGAGATCGCCGCCGCAATGGGGCAGAAGGGCACCATGAGCGCGCTGCGCCGCACTGCTGCCGGTCTGTACACCGAAGCAGATGCCCACACGCTGGAAGAGATCCTTGCAGCAAAGGAGCAGGGAACTGCCGCGCTGGAAGCACTGATGCTGCCGGTGGAAAGCGTGTTCACCCCGCTGCCGCTGCTGGTGGTGGAGCCATGGGTGGAGCAGCATCTGTACAACGGCTGCCCCACCAGCCGCTACCCCGCAGCAGACGGACGCTACCGGGTGCGCAATGCCGCCGGGCAGTTCCTTGGCCTTGCTAACATCAACGGCGGGGTGCTCCGGGTGGAAAAACTGTTCGTGGAACGTAATTGAGCAATAAAGGAAACAAGACCCATGCAGATCATTTCTCAGTTTGCCCCGCTGCCGCTGGCACAGCCTGAAAAAGGCACCGCCGTGGCCATGGGCTACTTTGACGGCATCCATATCGGCCACCGGGCGGTGATCGAAGGGGCTGTGCAGTGGGCAAAGACCCATGATGCAGCCCCGGCGGTGTTCACCTTCCGCCTGCCGGTGGAAAATAAAATGAAGGGCAAGCGCCTGCTCTCCACCGAGGACAAGCACGCTCTGATCCACAGCCTTGGGGTGGAGTATTACCTCACCCCTGATTTTGAGGCGATCAAGGCACTGAGCCCGGAGGAGTTTGTGCGCGGCATCGTGGAAAACTGCCACGCCCGGGCGCTGTTCTGTGGCGAGAACTTCACCTTTGGTGCAAAGGCTGCCGGTACGCCGGAGCTGCTGCGCACCCTCTGTGCCCCTCTTGGGGTAGAGGTAGTGGTGGTGCCCATGGCTCAGTTTGAGGAAAAGCCGGTGTCCTCCACCCGCATCCGCACTGCGCTGGAGGGCGGGGACATCCCGGCCGCCAACGCTATGCTGGGCATGCCCTACGCCATCCGCTTTGCGGTGCAGCACGGGGCAGGACTGGGGCACACCCTCGGGGTGCCCACCATCAACCAGCTGTACCCGCAGGGCTTCCAGATGCCCCGCAGCGGCATTTATATCACCCGCACCTGCATCAACGGGGTGTGGTATCCCTCGGCCACCGGTCTGGGCAGCCGCCCTACCGTGAACGATGACGCCACCAAGGTGACCTGTGAGACTTTTATCCCGGGCTTTTCCGGCAACCTGTACGGCACCGACCCGGTGGTGGAGTTCCACGCCTACCTGAGCCCCAGCAAAAAGTTTGATACGCTGGACCAGCTGCGGGACTGCATCAACAATGCCGCCCGCCGCGCACAGGAATATTTTGCATAACGCATAAGCAGACAGGCCGTTGCACAGTATTTTGTGCGGCGGCCTTGTTTGATGCGGGACGATTTGAAATGCCCTCCGCTTGCGCTCTGGGCATAATTCAAGGAATTTTATTTGAGCTTCCGAAAGGTCTGCGGACTTTTCGGAAGCTTTTTTCACGGAAGAGAACGGAACGGAAAACGGCATTTCCGGCGTCTGCGGACAGAAAAAACCGCACTTCGGGCAAAATAGACACATTTCCGTGCAACAACGGTAAATGTTTGTTAAACAATTATCTATCTCTTATCCTTGCAATACACACAGTTTTTGTTTATAATAGTAACTGTACGGGGCAACGCCCCGATTGTGAGCGAGACTCTGGTTCAGAATTATAACTTGAGAGGAGTTTTTACCATGGGTTTAGGTAAGAAGACGATCGACGATCAGAACTACTGCGGCAAGAAGGTGCTTGTCCGCTGCGATTTCAACGTCCCGATGAAGGACGGTGTCATCACCAACGAGAACCGCATCAACGCAGCACTGCCCACCATCCAGAAGCTGGTCAACGATGGCGCTAAGGTCATCCTGTGCAGCCATCTGGGCAAGCCCAAGAACGGCCCCGAGGCTAAGTTCAGCCTGGCTCCCGTTGCTGTGGCTCTGAGCGCAAAGCTGGGCAAGACCGTTGTGTTCGCTGATGACGACAACGTTGTGGGCGAGAACGCAAAGGCTGCTGTTGCCGCAATGAACAACGGCGATGTCGTTCTGCTGCAGAACACCCGTTTCCGCAAGGAAGAGACCAAGAATATGCCCGAGTTCAGCGAGGAGCTGGCTTCTCTGGCTGATGCTTATGTGGACGACGCCTTCGGCAGCTGCCACCGTGCACACTGCTCCACCGCAGGTGTCACCGACTACATCAAGGATACCGCTGTCGGCTACCTGATGGAGAAGGAGATCAAGTATCTGGGCAACGCCGTCAACGACCCCGTCCGTCCCTTCACCGCTATTCTGGGCGGCGCCAAGGTTGCTGATAAGCTGAACGTCATCTCCAACCTGCTGGAGAAGGTCGATACCCTGATCATCGGCGGCGGCATGGCTTACACCTTTGCCAAGGCTCAGGGCTACGAGGTCGGCAAGAGCCTGTGCGATGACACCAAGCTGGACTACTGCAAGGAAATGATGGCTAAGGCCAAGGAGAAGGGCGTCAAGCTGCTGCTGCCCGTGGATGCAACCTGCATCAAGGACTTCCCCGATCCCATCGATGCTCCCGTGGACGTGACCATCGTGCCCATCAGCGCTATCCCCGCTGACATGGAGGGCTGCGACATCGGCCCCGAGACCATGAAGCTGTTTGCTGACGCTGTCAAGGCTTCCAAGACTGTTGTCTGGAACGGCCCCATGGGCGTGTTCGAGAACCCCACTCTGGCAGCTGGTACTCTGGCTGTTGCCAAGGCTATGGCTGAGAGTGATGCTACCACCGTTATCGGCGGCGGCGACAGCGCAGCAGCTGTGCAGCAGATGGGTCTGGGCGACAAGATGACCCACATCTCCACCGGCGGCGGCGCTTCTCTGGAGTATCTGGAGGGCAAGGAGCTGCCCGGCATCGCAGTCATCCAGAACGCATAATTTTTCCGGCATCACAATGGGTGCGGCGGCATTTACGCCGCCGCATCTTTTCTTTTTGTGCAGGTAATTTGAAAATATTTACGAAGGTAAGGAGAAAATAATAATGGATAAGGCAAAGCGCAAGGCTATTATCGCTGGCAACTGGAAGATGAACAAGACCGCCTCCGAGGCTGCTGTTCTGGTGGACGAGCTGATCCCCGCCGTGAAGGACGCTACCTGCGAGGTGGTCATCTGCACCCCGTTTACCGATCTGGTCACCGCTGTGGCTAAGACCAAGGGCACCAACATCCATGTGGGCGCCGAGAACGTCCACTTTGAGAAGTCCGGTGCTTTCACCGGCGAGATCAGCGCCGATATGCTGGTGGATCTGGGCGTGGAGTATGTCATCGTTGGCCACTCTGAGCGCCGTCAGTACTTTGCAGAGACCGACCAGACCGTCAACAAGCGCACGCTGGCTGCTCTGAATGCCGGCCTGAAGGTCATCATCTGCGTGGGCGAGAGCCTGCAGCAGCGCGAGGAGGGCGTTACCGAGGAGCTGGTCCGTATGCAGACCAAGATCGCCCTGCGTGACGTGACCGCCGAGCAGATGGCAAACGTTGTCATCGCCTACGAGCCCATCTGGGCCATCGGCACCGGCAAGACCGCGACCGCTGACCAGGCCGAGGAGGTTTGCGCTCAGATCCGCAAGGTCATCGGCGAAGTGTACGGCGAGGCTGTGGCCGAGGCTGTCACGGTCCAGTACGGCGGCAGCATGAACGCCAAGAACTGCGAGGAGCTGCTGAGCAAGAAGGACGTGGACGGCGGCCTGATCGGCGGCGCATCCCTGAAGGCTCCCGACTTTGCTGTCATCGTTGATGCAGCCACCAAGGGCTGAGCAACTGCCTTTTCTTAATTAGCTGTTTCAGCGCCCGGCTGCGCCGTTTTTTCAGCGCTGAGCCGGGCGCTGATCTGTTTTACAGCAGCCGCTCGGGTGTTATGCACCCGCAGGCTGTACCTGCAGGCAGGGCGCTTAGCCTTGCCCGCAACGCGTGATAAATTCAAAGGAGATTCAATTTTATGGCAAAGAAACCTGTTCTTCTGTGCATCATGGATGGCTTCGGCTGGGTGCCGAACGAGACCTTTGGCAACGCTGTTGTGGCTGCCAAGACCCCCCATCTGGATGCTCTGATGGCAAAGTACCCTATGACTACCATTGATGCCTCCGGTATGGCTGTCGGCCTGCCCGATGGCCAGATGGGTAACTCCGAGGTCGGCCACACCAACATGGGCGCGGGCCGCATCGTCTACCAGCAGCTGACCCTCATCACCAAGTCCATCCACGATGGCGAGATGCTCAAGAACCCTGTGCTGGTCAAGAACATGAAGGCCGCCATCGAGGCCGGCAAGGCCATCCACCTGATGGGTCTGGTGGGCACCGGCGGCGTGCACAGCCATGCCGACCACTGGTTTGGCGTGCTGGAAATGGCAAAGCATCTGGGTGCAAAGGAAGTTTACCTGCACTGCATCACCGACGGCCGCGACACCGACCCCCACTCCGGTAAGGGCTTCCTTGCTGACCTGCAGGCCAAGCTGGATGAGCTGGGCGTGGGCAAGATCGCCAGTGTTTCCGGCCGTTACTACGCTATGGACCGCGATAACAACTGGGACCGCGAGGAGAAGGCCTACGCTGCTTTTGTCTACGGCGAGGGTGAGCACGCTGCCAATGCTGCCGAGGCCATCGAGGCTTCCTACGCAGCAGATAAGACCGATGAGTTCGTGCTGCCCTGCGTCACCTGCGAGGGTGGCCGCGTGCAGGATGGCGACACCGTCATCTTTATGAACTTCCGCCCTGACCGTGCCCGCCAGATGACCCGCATCTTCTGCGACGATGCCTTTACCGGCTTCGAGCGCCGCGGCGGCCGCAAGCAGGTGCATTACGTCTGCATGGCCGAGTACGATGCCACCATGCCCAACTGCGAGGTTGCTTATCCCCCGGTGGAGCTGAAGAACGTTCTGGGCGAGTATCTGTCTGCCCACGGCAAGACCCAGCTGCGCATTGCCGAGACTGAGAAGTACGCTCACGTCACCTTCTTCTTCAACGGCGGCGTGGAGGCTCCCTACGAGGGCGAGGATCGCTGCGTCATCCCCAGCCCCAAGGTTGCCACCTACGACCTGAAGCCCGAGATGAGCGCCCCCGAAGTTGCTGCCGAGTGCGTCAAGCGCATCGAGAGCGGCAAGTACGATGTGGTCATCCTGAACTTTGCAAACTGCGATATGGTCGGCCACACCGGCGTGTTCGATGCTGCTGTCAAGGCCGTTGAGGCTGTGGATACCTGCGTGGATCAGGTGGTCACCGCTGTGCTGAACGCCGGCGGCTGCGCCTTCATCACCGCCGACCACGGCAACGCCGAAAAGATGATGAACCCGGATGGCACCCCCTTCACCGCCCACACTACCAACGTTGTGCCCTTTGTGGCAGTTGGCTGCGGTGACGTGAAGCTGCGCGAGGGCGGTTGCCTTGCCGATATCGCACCCACCATGCTGCCCTATATCGGCCTGCCCGTTCCCGCCGAGATGACCGGCAAGAGCATCATCGTGGAGTGATGCCAGACGGGATAACCGGATAAACAAACAAAAGGCTGCTGCACATTTTGTGCGGCAGCCTTTTTGCATAAGAAAAATTTCCGTGAAAAGGGAATAGCGGAGCGTCCGCAGACGCTCCGCTATTCCGAAATTAAAAATAGTTCGCCTGCAAAACGGCAGAACTTACTTTTTCAGGTGGCTGTCCCAGCCGCTGGAGGTGGTGGCCTGCTTATCGGGCGTGCACCACATGGCCTCTACGCCGTCCAGCGACTCCACCAGCTTCTGCCCCTCTTCCAGCGGCATACAGAACAGGGCAGTGGTCAGGCAGTCTGCCATGCCGGAGTCCGGGCACAGCACGGTGACGCCGTTGTAGTAGGCGGCCGGCCACAGGGTGTCCGGGTCGATGATGTGGTGGTAGCGCTTGCCGTCCACCACAAAGTAGCGCTGGTAGTCGCCGCTGGTCACCAGTGCAAGGTCGCTCATGTTGATGGGCGAGCCGAAGATGGAACTGGTGTTGGTATACACCTCAGAAGCGTTCCACGGGTCCTCTACGCCGCCCGTCCACTGGCTGCCGTCCGGCTTTGTGCCGATGGCGCGCAGGTTGCCGCCCACGCTCACCAGTGCGCTGGTCAGGCCGCGGGCTTCGGCGGCGCGGCAGACCATCTCCACCGCGTAGCCCTTGCCCACACTGCCCACGTCCAGCGACATCTCCGGGTCGGACAGATAGACCGTTTTGGCGTCCTCATCGATGACAAGACCGTTGATATCGCAGTGCTGGGCAGCGGCTTCCAACTCCTCCTGCGTGGGCAGGGTGTTGTCGGTCTCGGAAGCGTCCTTTTCAGCGGCTTCGCGGTGGTCGTGCCAGATGCCCAGCACACTGCCCATGGCAATGTTGATCTTGCCGCCGGTCAGGTCGTACATCTGCCGCGCCAGCTCCAGCATGGAGAGGATGCGGTCATCCACCTGTACCGGGGCTTTGCCGGCGTTTTCGTTGATGGTCTTAACGTTCACAACGCCGTCGTAGTCGTTGTAGATATCGTAGAGCTGGTTGTAGGCGATCAGATCCTGATGCAGCGCCTGCATCTGGGTGTTGAACGCTTCCTCGCTCTCGCAGTAGGCGATGACCTGCGTCACCGTGTCGAATACGTCATAAAAGATGGTGGTGTACCGGATCAGCTCCTTTTTGGGCTTGCAGCCGGCCAGAAGGCTAAGGCTCAGCACCGCCGCCAGCAGTGCAGCGGTCATGCGGGTGATGCGGCTCTTCATACGGTCTGGCTCTCCTTTGCAGCGCTAAAGGCGGTGTGCTCCTCCTGCAGGTGCGCCAGCAGGTCTGCAAACATCCAGTTGCGGTTTGCGGGGGTGACCACCGCCTTGAGCGGGATGGTCACCTGTGCCTGCCGCATCAGATCCAGCAGGGTGTCCACGTCTTTATCGCGGAAGTTTGCCAGCACCAGCGCCGGGGGATAGGCACCCGGCTCCAGCACCAGCGTTCTGGGGGCTTTTACCTCCACCTCGCCCAGCAGCTGGGCAACGGTCTTGCCGGCATCGGCGGGGGCAACAAGCAGCAGCTTCATGCCAAAGGCGGGTGCCATGCCCTCCAGCTTGCCCCGGTCGGCGGGGGAAAGGTTCCAGCCCAGCGCCAGCGGCACCCCGGCGTTCTGGTTGCGTGCAATGTGTGCTTTCATCTTTAAAACCTCTTTCGGCAGTGTTTTTTCAAAATACACTATAGTATACCATAAAACCCGTGAAAAGAAAATGAAAACCCGCCGGTGCACAGAAATCAGGGGTATTTAAGGTAAAATGCTGCTTGGCTGCGCCCTCATCCGTCTGCTTGCTTCGCGCGCAGCCACCTTCCCCCGACCGGGGGAAGGCTTCCGGCTTGGCGAACTTTCCGGCAAAAAAGGACTGCTGAACCCGGTCGGCACAGCAGTCCCTGCGTATAACAATATTCTTTCGGGCGGGCTCAGTTCATTTTTTTGCCGAAGAACTCCACCTCTTTGCCGATGAACTGCATCAGTTCATCGAACTGGTCGGGGGTCAGGCTCTGTGCGCCGTCGCACTTGGCCTTGGCGGGGTTGTTGTGCACCTCGATCATCAGACCATCGGCACCGGCAGCGACGGCGGCTTTCGCCAGCTCCGGCACCATCCATGCGTGGCCGCAGGCGTGGCTGGGGTCCACCACCACCGGCAGGTGGGTCATCTTGTGCAGCATGACCACACCGGCAAGGTCCAGCGTGTTGCGCATACTGGTCTCAAAGGTGCGGATGCCGCGCTCGCACAGAATGACGTTCTCGTTGCCCTCGGCCATGATGTACTCGGCGCTCATCACGAACTCTTCCAGCGTGTTGGCAAGGCCGCGCTTGAGCAGCACCGGCTTTTTCTGGCGGCCAACAGCCTTGAGTAGCTCAAAGTTCTGCATATTGCGGGCACCCACCTGAATGAGGTCCACGTTTTCAAACAGGGGCAGGTGCTCGGTGTTCATGATCTCGGTCACAATGGGCGAACCGGTGGCGCGGCGCGCCAGCTTGAGCAGGTCCAGACCCTCGCTGCGCATACCCTGAAAAGAGTAGGGGGAGGTGCGGGGCTTGAAGGCACCGCCGCGCAGCAGGGAAGCGCCTGCCGCCTTTACCCGCTGGGCGCAGTAGGTGATCTGCTCCTCGCTCTCGATGCTGCACGGCCCGGCGATGACTGCAAAGTTGCCGCCGCCGATCTTGACGCCCTCCACGTCGATAACGCTGTCGTCCGGGTGGAACTTGCGGTTGGCCTTTTTGTAAGGCTCGGACACGCGGCGGCAGGTCTCTACCACCGGGTTTGCCAGCACCCAGCTTTCTGCAATGGCCTTGGTGTCGCCGATCAGACCCAGAATATGGGTGTCGCTGCCCTTGGAATCGTTGATCTGCAGCCCCATATCCTCCAGCTCGTGGCAGAACTCGCGCACCTGTACGTCGGGGGCATCCTGTTTGAGTACGATGATCATAGTATTTTGTCTCCTTTGCCTTTTCTTATCCTGTGAAACGGCGAGGGAGACCGGCTCCTTTGCCGCAGCTTGCAGTGTCAAACTTCAGTACTCTGAAGTACGTGACGCTATGATATCACTTCACGAAACTGAAGTCAAGAGAAATTTTGAATTTTTTCAGAAAAAGTGGTAGAATAGAAACAAAGCAAATGTAAAAGAGGGAATAACAATGGGAAAAGAAGCTAAAACCAACGCAATGCGCATTCTGGAACGGGAAAAGGTGGCCTATACCGCCCACGAGTACCCCCACGAGGAGGGGGTGGCGGTGGACGGCGTGACCGTAGCTGCCAGCATAGGTGAGGACCCTGCCTGTGTTTACAAGACGCTGGTAACGCAGGGCAGCAGCAAAAACTATTTTGTGTTCGTCATTCCGGTGGCGGCAGAGCTGGACTTAAAGGCCGCTGCCCGCAGTGTGGGCGAAAAGAGTGTGGCAATGATCCATGTGGCGGATATCAATAAGGTGACCGGCTATGTGCGGGGCGGCTGCAGCCCGGTGGGCATGAAAAAGCAGTACCGCACCGTCTTTGACGAAAGCGTGCTGACCCAGCAGAAGGTCTACGTTTCCGGCGGGCGCATCGGTACGCAGGTGTGCTGCGCCCCGGCGGATCTGATCCGCGCTGCACGCGCCGCCACCGCAAAGATCATTTTTTAAAAATCCGGCGCGATATCTGGGATACATCAACACAGCCTATACATAAAATATACTTGCTGCATAAGTCATACTTAAAAAGAAAAAGGATGGCGAAACTGCACAAAACTTTCGAAAGTTTTTTGACGGCATGGGAACACAAGGGAGAATTTGCCCAAACGCTCTTTGCAAAGCGGTTTTTTTGCCGTAAACTGTATCTAGTACAGGGACGATGCCCCAAAAAACGGGCTTGCATCGCCGCCTGAAAAAACGCTTGCACAGGAAACTGCGGAGGGAAACTTCAATGATGCTGCTGGTGCCGGGTCGCATGGAATGGGGTCACATTCACTGCAATCAGGGGCATGGTGCAACCTTGTGCAAAATGCGCGGACAGAAAAACAGGAAATAAAGGCCGTGGTACAGGTGTACCGCAGCCTTTTTTGTTTGTCGGTCTTGTTGGACAGTTGAGAAAGAGAGGCTTTGGAAAATGGTTCGTAAAGTGGCAGTGATCATGGGTTCGGACAGCGATTGGCCGGTGGTCAAGGGTGCCTGCGCCCAGCTGAAGGCGCTGGACATCCCCTTTGAGGCGCACATCCTTTCGGCGCACCGCACCCCCGCCGAGGCAGCAGCCTTTGCAAAAAGCGCAAAGGCCAACGGCTTTGGCGTCATCCTGTGCGCAGCAGGCATGGCAGCCCATCTGGCAGGCGCTTTTGCCGCCAACACCACCCTGCCGGTCATCGGCATCCCCATGAAGGGCGGTGCGATGGACGGTCTGGACGCGCTGCTGGCTACCGTGCAGATGCCCAGCGGCATCCCGGTGGCAACCGTGGCGCTGAACGGTGCCAAGAACGCCGCATGGCTGGCTGCTGAGATCCTGGCGCTGAACGATGACGCACTGGCGGAAAAGCTGGAGGCTGAGCGCGTAGCCATGGCACAGCAGATCGCAGCCAAGGAAGAAAAGCTGCAGAACGAACTGAACGAGCTGTAAAGGAGAACCAATGTCTGATTTTGCATATCCGCTGCATGAGGAGTGCGGCGTTTTCGGCATCTACGACCGTGCCGGTACCGAGGATGTGGCCGCAGCGGCTTATTCGGCCCTGTATGCGCTGCAGCACCGCGGGCAGGAGAGCTGCGGTATTGCCGTCAACGATGACGGCGTAATCACCGGTCACCGGGATCTAGGCCTTGTAAACGAGGTGTTCACCCCGGAGGTGCTGGCAAGCCTGTCCACTACCACGGCACACATGGCCACCGGCCATGTGCGCTACGCCACCGCCGGCACCCGTGTCCGCGCCAACGCCCAGCCCATGATCGTCCGGCATGGCCGCGGCACCATGGCGCTGTGCCACAACGGCAACCTGACCAACGCTGTGGAGCTGCGCCGCCAGCTGGAAAACGAGGGCGCCATCTTCCACGGCTCCTCGGATACCGAGGTCATCTGCTACCTTATCACTCGCAACCGTCTGCGCATGGGCAGCATCGAGACTGCCATCAGCAAGACCATGGACGTGCTGGAGGGCGCATACAGCCTTGTGATCATGTCGGCCACCAAGCTCATTGCGGTGCGCGACCCCCGGGGCTACCGTCCCCTGTGCATCGGCACCCTGCCCGGCGGCGGCTACGTCTTTGCCAGCGAGAGCTGCGCACTGGATGCCACCGGTGCCGCCCTGCTGCGGGATGTGGAGCCCGGCGAGATCGTAGTGGTGGATACCAAGACCGGCGAGCTGCGCAGCATCAAGGATCACTGCGGCCGCCCGGACACCCAGATGTGCGTGTTTGAGTTCATCTACTTCGCCCGCCCGGACAGCGTCATTGAGGGCAGCTCGGTGCACGAGGCCCGCAAGCAGGCAGGCCGCTTCCTTGCACAGGAGCACCCTGTGGAGGCCGATGTGGTCATCGGCGTGCCGGATTCCGGTCTGGATGCAGCGCTGGGCTACTCGCAGGAGAGCGGCATCCCCTACGGCATCGGCTTTATCAAAAACAAATACATCGGCCGCACCTTCATTCAGGGCAGCCAGAAGCAGCGCGAGAACAGCGTGCGCATCAAGCTGAACGTGGTGTCCAGCACCGTCAAGGGCAAGCGCGTGGTGCTGGTGGATGACTCCATCGTGCGCGGCACCACCTCTGCCCGCATCATCAAGCTGCTGCGGGATGCCGGTGCTGCCGAGGTGCACTTTATGGTCTCTGCGCCTCCCTTTAAGTATCCGTGCTACTTCGGCACCGATATTCCGGACCAGAAGCTGCTGGTGGCCACCGGCCGCACGCTGGAGCAGATCAACGAGGTCATCGGCGCCGATACGCTGGGTTACCTTTCCAACGAGCACGTTGTCCAGCTTGCCAAAAACGCAAAATGCGGTTTCTGCACTGCCTGCTTTACCGGCGAGTATGCCGTAGAGCCGGAAAGTGTGCTTTCTACCGATATTCACGACCGTCACCTGAACGACCGTCCCAAGGACGCCAAAAAGTTAGGAGAGTAAGAACATGGAAAAGAGCTATTCTGAAAGCTACGCCGCAGCAGGCGTGGACATTACCGCCGGTTACCGCTCTGTGGAGCTGATGAAGCAGTATGTCGCCCGTACCATGAACGAGCACTGCATCGGCGGTCTGGGCGGCTTTGGCGGCCTGTTTGAGCTGGACACGACCGGCATCGAGCACCCCGTGCTCGTCAGCGGCACGGACGGCGTCGGCACCAAGCTCAAGCTCGCATTCCTTATGGATAAGCATGACACGGTCGGCATCGACTGCGTCGCAATGTGCGTCAACGACATCATCTGCTGCGGCGCGAAGCCCCTTTTCTTCCTTGATTACATCGCCTGCGGCAAAAACGTGCCCGAGAAGATAGCCCAGATAGTTGCGGGCGTTGCCGAGGGCTGCGTTCAGAGCGGCGCTGCCCTGATAGGCGGCGAGACCGCCGAGATGCCGGGCTTCTACCCCGCCGACGAATACGACCTTGCGGGCTTCTCCGTAGGCATAGTCGATAAAACGAAGATACCCGATAACAAATCCATGTGTGAGGGTGACGCGGTTATCGCCCTGCCGTCAAGCGGCGTGCATTCAAACGGCTTTTCGCTCGTTCGCAAGGTATTCGACGTCGAGAATTGCGACCTCACCTCCCCTCTCGACGAGCTTTGCGGCAAGTCGCTCGGCGAAGCGCTGCTGACCCCGACAAAAATATATGTGAAGCCCATGCTGGCGCTCTTTGAAGCGGTAAAAGTCAAGGGCGTTTCGCATATCACGGGCGGCGGCTTCTATGAGAATATCCCGCGCTGCCTCAAAAAGGGCATTGCGGCAAGAATAAACAAAAACGCACTGCGCATTCATCCGCTTTTTGACCTTATCGCGTCAACGGGAGATATCCCCGAAAGGGATATGTTCAACACCTTCAACATGGGCGTCGGCATGTGCCTTATCGTTTCACGCGAGGATGCGGACCGTGCGCTTGAAATTCTCCGCGCAAACGGCGAGGAGGCTTACATCTGCGGCGACACCGTGCTCGGCGAAGGTATTGAGATATGCTGACGGGCGGAGAACTTTCCGCCGCGATCGGCAAAAGCGGCAGCTGCGGCGGGGCCGAAGCTCCCCGCCGTCCGCGCGCTGCCGTGTTCGTTTCCGGAGGGGGAACGAACCTTCAGGCTTTGCTCGACAAGCGCGGTTCGGTTATAAAAAGCGGCGATATTGCGCTTGTTGTTTCCAACAAGCCGGATGCATTCGCACTTCAGCGGGCAAAAAATGCGGGCATTGAAGCGGTTTATCTTCCTCAAAACAGGCAGGACCCCGCACTGTTCGAAACGGCGGCGCGGAAACTGCTCGAGGAGCGCGAAATCGATGTTGTCGTGCTTGCGGGCTTTCTTGCAATACTGAGTGCGGATTTTACCGAAAGTTACGACAGGCGCATCATCAACGTTCATCCGTCGCTCATCCCGTCCTTCTGCGGAAAGGGGTACTACGGTCTACGCGTTCACGAGGCTGCGCTTGCATACGGCGTGAAGGTCACGGGTGCAACTGTACACTATGTAAATGCGGTTGCCGACGGCGGCGAGATAATAATGCAGAAAGCCGTTGATGTGCTTCCGGGCGACACTCCGGAAACCTTGCAGCGGCGCGTTATGGAACAGGCGGAATGGGAATTGCTGCCCCTTGCGCTTGAACAGGTGTTTTTATCAATAAAATCAACAGAACAGTGAAACAAACAGTGAACAAACGAGTCGGAACCGAAATGCGAAAGGCGGAATAAATGAAAACTATCAACGAATACCTGAACGGCAATACCTATCCCGGACGCGGCGTGCTTATCGGAAAAAGTGCGGACAACGCACATTATGTGGCCGCATACTTCATCATGGGCAGAAGCGAGAACAGCCGCAACCGCATATTTGAACCGACCGAGGACGGCGTCAGAACGCGGGCGTTCGACGAAAAAAAGCTGACAGACCCTTCGCTTATCATTTATTCTCCCGTGCGGAAGGTCAACGGCTGCACCATCGTTACCAACGGCGACCAGACGGACACCGTTGCCTGCGAAATTGCGGAGGGCGGAAGCTTTGAATCCGCACTGCGCAAAAGGAGCTTTGAACCTGATGCTCCGAATTTTACCCCGCGCATCAGCGGCATTCTTTACCCCGAAACAGGTGAATACACCCTCAGCGGGGACGGCGCATCTTATCCACACATATGAGCATGACGGCTCGCCGCTGCCCTCGTTCTGCGGTGAACCGGTGCGCATTGCGCTGAACGCGCCCGATGCAGAGACTTTTGCCGAAGAAATTTGGACAAGTCTTGATGAAAACAACCGTGTTTCGCTCTTTGTGCGCTTTATCGGCTGCGCGGACGGCGCGGAGGACACATTCATCATCAACCGGCACGTCCGCTGAGCTTTGTGCGGCTTTGCA
>OHHO01000375.1_pt1 | contig 17173 bp, 10 predicted proteins | sample 1568071 | NCBI WGS metagenome assembly OHHO01 (sample SAMEA3879582, study PRJEB24766) | human gut metagenome | biome: human-associated habitat; feature: feces | place: USA | collected 1985/1987
GCGTCAGCTCTGCATCACCTACAGCAAGCTCAAAAAGGACGAGCTGGCAGAAAAAATCTGCACAGAAATGCAAAAGCCGGAAATTGCAGCAAAACGCTTTGCTATTATGCCGGACGAAAACATTCAGGCCTTCGAAGCAGCCATGGAGAAAAAATGTTTCCATCCTACCTACAGTGAATATGCACTGCTGCTGCCCTTTATTTCTATGGGCTACATTGTTTCCTATCCCGACGACTGCTTTGAAGCAGTAAAGGAAGCACGCACTGTCTACAAAAAAATCAACACCGCAGATTTCCAGGCTCACCGCCAACAGCTGGCATGGCTTTTGGACTGCATCACCGCAATGTCCAGCCTGCACCTTATCCTGCCAGTAGAATTTTTCTGCGAAATGTATAATCAAAAAGCAGGCTTTGAGCTTACTCCGGAAACTCTGCCGCAGCTGCTGGCCGAGGTTCCGAGCAACTTTAACCCCTGCGCAATTAAAGATGGCCGCATCCTGCTCAAGAAAAATGACAGCGATGACTTCTACACCAGACTGGAACAAGGCAGAAAGCCCTTCGGCCTGTACCTGCCTACCGTAAAGGAAATCACCATGCTTTCCCACTACGGTTACCTGCAATCTACTACCGCATATCAAGATCTGCATGACTTCTTCACTCAAGAGCTGAATGTTGCGGCACTGGATGCACATTACTGGTGCCAGTACATCTATGAATTCGAAAACTCCAACACCGACGGCAATACCTCTGAGCTGATTCAGAAGCTACAGGCTAATATTCCTGCCTGGAACAATTACAGCCATCTCGGCAGACTTTCCGTACTGCTGCAGAACGCCCGCAACAGTGCTACCCGCATGTTCTGCCTCGGCGGCCACACTCCTAACGAAACTATCAAGCTGCTGCGTGACGCACAGCAGGCAGCTCAGCAAAACACCCGTGTAGGTGCCAAGGCGAAAAAGGTTTATCCTAACGACCCCTGTCCCTGCGGCAGCGGCAAAAAGTATAAAAAATGCTGCGGTAAAAAACACTAAGCAGCAAGCTTTGCTTTAGCGTAAGAAGGGATTACAATGAAGAAATTTTTAGTTGTTGATTTTGAATTTACTACCTACGAGCGCCCTGTCGGCCGTCCGCGCGGCTTCTTTTCCGAGATTATCGAAATCGGCGCAGTGAAGCTGGACGGCGAACCGCTCACCGACTGCGGACGCATCCAGAGCTTTGTCAAACCGCATTTTTATCCTAAGCAAGCCAAGGATTCTATGGATTTTTGCATGATTACCGCTAAGGATATGCAGCAGGCCATTGAATTTCCTGCCATGGTGCAGGAGTTGGCAGCGCTGTATGAAAGCGGCGAGACCTACTTTGTAGCTTGGGGAACCGAGGATTACAAGGTGCTGCAGACAGGCTGCGAGCGCCATAAAATCGAAAACCCCGTAAAATACGAGGACTATCTTGATTTGGCGCTGGCCTACCGCCTGTGGAAGGGTGATGATTACACCACCGGTTTGAAAAAGGCTACCGAGGAACAGGAGGTCAACACCGCCGGCCTGTGGCACACCGCCTTTGACGATGCCAACAACACCGGCAAGCTGCTGATTGAAATGTTTGACCGTGGCTGGAAGCTGGAGGATTTCTTCGCTGCCCGCGAGGTTTACGAAGCGGAGCGCGCTGCCCGTCAGGCAGAGCGCGCCAAGCACCATAACGGTTACAGAAGATGGTAAAATTTTAAAGCGCATTAAAAAAGCTATCAATGGGATAAGCCCGCTGATAGCTTTTTTGCTGTTTATCTTTTAGTAACGCTTGAAAATCTCCTGCACCTCGTTTCGCTCCTGCGTCCGCAAAAGTGCCAGCTGCAGCAAAAGGCGTGCCTTTTGCGGATTCAAGTTATCCGCATACAAAAAGCCCTGCTCCTGCCAACGCTCCAGGCCTGCGGCAACAATACCGCTGCCTGTGCGGCTGGAACGCACAACCACAACGCCGCGGCCGACAGCCTCCGCCAGCGCTTCCTCCACAGCCTCATGAATGCTGCCCATGCCGCTGCCGGCGTAGATAAGGCCACGCGCGCCTGCTGCCAGTGCCGCATCCACAAATACGCGGTCCTCACCGATATGCGTGTAGATGATATCCACGCGCGGCAATGCAGTAACACCGCTCACATCAAATTCGCTCTGTAGTGTGTGCGGACGCACGCTGCGATAATAGTAATGTACCTCACCGCCAACGATAAAGCCTAAAGGACCACCGTTCGTTGCCTTGAAGGTTGCCACATTCGCCGTGTTCGTCTTGGTCACGTCACGCCCGCTGTAGATTTCATCGTTCATCATCACCAGCACGCCCTGCCCGGCGCTTGCAGCATCCACAGCCACCTTAACAGCGTTGATGATATTCAAGGGTCCGTCGGCACTGACTGCGGTGGCAGGACGCATTGCGCCCACGAGTACCACCGGCTTAGCGCTCTTCACCGTAAGATTCAGGAAGAAGGCCGTTTCTTCCATAGTATCGGTACCATGGGTAATAACAACACCGTCGACATCATCCTGCGCCAGCAGCTCGTTGCAGCGCTGCGCCAAGCGCAGCAGCAACGCATCGGTAATACTGCTGCTGTCGATATTGCACAGCTGCTCGCCGCTGATATGCGCCAGCTCGCCCAGTTCAGGCACACCTGCCAGCAAATCGGCAACGCTGTAGGCACCAGCAGTATAGCCAGTCATCTGGGTACCGGAAGCAGCCTTGCCGGCAATAGTGCCGCCAGTTGCTAAAATTACAATGTTCTTCAACTCAGTTTTTTCCATCAGCCTGACCTCCATCAGTCCTTCTTTCAGCTTCGCAGCCAATGCTTATTTTACCAGGCCCTTTTCCTGCAGATAATCAGATACCATGTCTGCCGCTTCGGCAGTAATTTTAATGCATTTAGTTCTGTATTCTGGTGTACCGAAGCTCAAGCGATTCAGTGCTCTGCAGCAGGAAGTGCCGAAATGCTTGGTAAAGCGCTCATGAAACTCATGCGTATATTTATAGACCTCTGTCTGATGCTTTTCAGACGGATCCAATCTGCCAACGATAGAGCTGATAACCAGGCAGGAACCGCTCAGCGCGCCACACACGCAGCCGCTGCGGCCGATACCGCCGCCCATGCCGGACACCATGCGGATTGCCACATCCGGCAGGCCCAGCTTTAAGCCGTCATTGCACGCCTTAACTACGGATTCTACGCAGTTATTGCCCTCGTTATGATATTGTTCTGCTAAATCATAAATTTCCTTCATATTCTATGCCTCCAAAAAATAACCTAATCCTGTTTATTTTAGCAAGCATAGAACAAAATAGCAAGAAAAATGCTGTGACCGAAAAGCCACAGCATTGTATATCAAAGACCGAACATAGTCTTTGCCAGCTTTATTCCGCTCTCTGTTTTAAAAATCCGCTCCACAGCCTTGGCAATATTCTCCTTCGGCGTACCGTCCTCATAAAAATTTACTATAAAATCAGCTTCCACAAGCAACTGATAATCAAGACCGTCAATGATATTATACGTATGGTGATGAGCGACAAGATAGCAGATGCGTTCAATTTTTTCAGGTGTATAGCCAACCTTTTGCAAAAGCCCGCGTGCTACCGACGGTCCCTCCTGCTCCTGAATTTTACCGGTGCAATGACCGGCGCCGTACTTGGCTTCACCCGGCTTAATACCGCAGTCATGCACAAGACCTGCCGCCTCAACAAGCTCTGTCAGCTCTGCATCCGCACCCTCGCTCTCAGCCAGCTGCTTGGCCAGGCTGGCAACCTTGATAAAATGCTGGCAGCGGCGTGCATCTCCGGCAAAAAAAGCTATCATCTCATTATATAAAGCAACGTTTTTATTCATAGCATTCACTCCAATCCGACTAAAATACGATTCAATCTTATTTTGGCCTAAACAATGCAGTTTGGCAAGTTTTTTCGCCATAATAAGATTATAAAAGCATTCTCCTCCAACACACAGAAAAGCGCTCTTAGCCTGCATTACGCAAGACATCGAGCGCCTTCCTTTTTTATTAGGGAGTTTGATTAGGGAGAAGCAAATTATTTTTCCTCAATAGGATAATCCTGCAGAGCATCGTAGCCTGTTTCACCGGTACGAATCTTAACAACGTCTTCAACATCATAGATGAAGATTTTGCCATCGCCGTATTTGCCGGTATACAGAACCTGCTTAGCAACATTGACTACTGCTGCAACAGGAATTGCGGAAACAATCATTTCAACCTTTACCTTCGGCAGCAGGTGAGCAGCAACCTCAGCACCACGATACATTTCCGTGGAGCCCTTTTGGATGCCGTAGCCCAAAACCTTGGTAACAGTCATGCCGGTAATTCCCAGCTTATCCAAAGCATTCTTCAATGCTTCGAAACGATTTTGCGAGGTGATAATAACAACCTTGCTCATCTTTACTGCGCCTGCAGGCTTAGCTGCAGTTTCCTTGACCGGAGTAACATAAGTAGTAGTAACAGAGGTCTGTGCCTCCAACGGAGTTTGCATAAAGTCGGCATAGCTGCTGAGCAGGCCATGCTCTTCCATATCCAGGCCTTTAATTTCTTCGGATTCCTTAACACGCAGACCGAAGAGCTTATCAAGAACTTTAAAGATAATCGTCATGGTAACTGCAACATAGATTGCTACAACTACAACGCCGAGGATTTGTTTTACCAGGAAATCAGTACCGCCGCCATAGAAGAGGCCGCCGTCAAGAGCGAAGAGACCGGTTGCGATAGTACCGAAGGCACCGCAGACACCATGAACAGAAATTGCACCGACAGGATCATCAATCTTCAGCTTCTGGTCGAAGAATTCAACAGCAACAACTACCAGCACACCGGCAATCAGGCCGATGATTAAAGCGCCGGCCGGGCTTACCATATCGCAGCCTGCGGTAATTGCTACCAGACCTGCAAGCACGCCGTTCAGTGTCATGGAAACATCAGGCTTGCCGTAACGAATCCAGGTGTAAATCATAGTTGCAGTAGCAGCAGCTGCTGCAGCCATGTTAGTGGTAATGAAGATGGCACCCATGGAAATCAGGGCATCATCACCGGTAGCACAGACGGTAGAAGCACCGTTGAAGCCGAACCAACCAAACCAAAGGAGGAAAACGCCCAAGGCACCAAGCGGAATGCTGTGACCGGGAATAGCGTTTACCGTACCGTCGGCATTGTATTTGCCGATACGCGCGCCAATCATCTTGGCACCGACGAGAGAAGCAACGCCGCCTACCATATGAACGGCAGTTGAACCGGCGAAATCATGGAAGCCCATCTGTGCGAGCCAGCCGCCGCCCCAAATCCAGTGACCGCTAATCGGGTAAATAATAGCGCTGATTAATACGCTGTAAATGCAATAAACCAGGAAGTTGGTACGTTCTGCCATAGCACCGGAAACAATGGTTGCTGCGGTAGCACAGAACATCGTCTGGAAGATAAAGTACGCAGTGCTTGGATAGCTGGCACCGTAATCACGTTTTACAAAGAAGTCCGGCGTGCCGATAAAGCCGCCGATATCGGTACCAAACATCAGGCCAAAACCCAGAACCCAGAAAACGATGGAGCCGAGGCACATATCCATGACGTTTTTCATAACGATGTTGCCGGCATTTTTTGCTCTGGTAAAGCCTGTTTCAACCATTGCGAAGCCAGGCTGCATAGAGAATACCAGGAAGGCACCTATCAGCACCCATATAGTATCGGCAGATACATATTTGTCCATTTGTAAACACCCCTCAAATTATAATATTTTTTAACGTGTCATTGAGCAGCGCTCACATGGCATTAGCTAAAGAAAAAGGGGCGTACCCGATTTTTCGGATACACCCCATTGTGTATGAGTTTATATATATTATTTTATCTTAACACACCTTACTCAAGGCTATCGAGAAGGAAACTGCAGCTTACTCATTTACACCAAACAACAACTCACCATAAGTCGGATAGTCGAGATACTTACCACCGGTCAAAGCTTCGGCAGCATCAACCGCACTTCTCAGCTTGCCCATTTCTTCAAGAACGGTATCGTGATAGTACAGAGCCTGTTTCTCGCTGTCGCCGATTTCTGCTGCTTCCTTCAAGCCTTCTTCCAGCTTCAGGGAGGATGCATACATTTCTCCGCCCAGCTTGCTCAGCTTATCAGCAAGTGCGCCTTCAAAGCCTGCGCTGACACCGGCAGCCTTTTTATCCAGTACTGCTTTAGTCAGATCTCCGGTATATGCGGTAACTGCCGGGAGGATATCCTTATGGAACATATCCAGCATGGTTGCTGCTTCGATGGAAATCGTGGTGCTATAGTTCTCCAGCAGGATTTCTACACGGGATTCAACTTCGGCTTTAGTGAAGATGTTATGTTTTTCGAACAGCTCGATGTTCTTGGCATGTCCCAGATACGGCAGAGCCTCCGGAGTAGATTTGAGGTTCAGCAGACCGCGTTTGGCAGCTTCCTCAACCCATGCATCGGTATAACCGTTGCCATTGAAGATAATGCGTTTATGAGCTTTATAGGTTTCTTTAACCAAATCATATACTGCTGCTTCCAGATCAGGAGCATCTGCCAGCTTATCAGCAAATTCATCCAGCTCTTCGGCAACGATGGTGTTCAGTACGATGTTGGGGCCGGCGATGGAGAACATACTGCCCAGCATACGGAATTCAAATTTATTGCCGGTGAAGGCGAAGGGAGATGTTCTGTTTCTGTCGGTGTTGTCTTTAACAAGAGCAGGAATGGTATCGTCGCTTACTTTAATGTAGCTTTCCGGGTTGCCGTTGTAAACCTTATCTGCTGCAATAGCTTCGAGAACTGCAGTCAGCTCAGTGCCAAGGAACATGGAAACGATAGCCGGAGGAGCTTCGTTAGCGCCCAGACGATGGTCATTGCCGGCGCTGGCAACAGATACACGCAGCAGATCCTGATATTCATCAACAGCCTTGATAATTGCTGCCAGGAAGGTCAGGAAGCGGATGTTTTTGTACGGCTCCTTGCCGGGATCCAGCAGGTTCAGCCCTTCTTCCGTAGATAAGGACCAGTTGTTATGCTTACCGCTGCCGTTTACGCCGTCGAAGGGTTTTTCATGCAGCAGGCAAACAAGACCATGACGCAGCGCAACACGTTTCATGAACTCCATCATCAGCTGGTTATGGTCAGAGGCTACGTTGGTAGTGGTGAAGATAGGTGCCAGCTCGTGCTGTGCCGGAGCAACTTCGTTATGCTCGGTCTTGGCGAGTACACCCAACTTCCACAGTTCCTCGTCTAAATCCTTCATGAAGGAAAGAACTCTTTGTTTGATAATGCCGAAGTAGTGGTCGTCCAGCTCCTGGCCACGCGGAGATTTCGCACCGAAAAGGGTACGACCGGTGTAAACCAGATCTTTACGTTTTTCCCACATTTTTTTATCTACGAGGAAATATTCCTGTTCCGGACCAACAGTACTGTTGACGCGGATAGTATCAATGCCGAACAGCTTCAGCAGCTTGCAGGCTGCTTTGCTGACTGCATTCATGGAACGCAGCAGCGGAGTCTTTTTATCAAGCACTTCGCCGGTGTAGGAGCAGAAGGCTGTAGGAATGCACAGGCAGTTATCTTTGATAAATGCATAGGAGGTCGGGTCCCATGCTGTATAGCCGCGGGCTTCAAAGGTTGCACGCAAGCCGCCGGACGGGAAGCTGGAAGCATCAGGCTCGCCCTGAATCAGCTCTTTGCCGGAGAAGTCCATAATAACACGGCCTTCGGCAGTAGGAGAAATGAAGCTTTCATGCTTCTCAGCGGTGATGCCGGACATCGGTTGGAACCAGTGAGTGAAATGAGTGCAGCCATGCTCCAGAGCCCAGTCCTTCATAGCATTGGCGATGATATTAGCAATTTCCAGATTCAGCGGAGTGCCTGCCAGCACTGCTGCCTTATATGCCTTATAGGTTGCAGTCGGTAGACGGTCCTTCATAACGCTTTCGTTAAAAACTAAGCTGCCAAACAGTTTCGGTACATCATTCATTGTAAAACCTCCCTAATTTCTCTCTGAGAATTTCCTTTGGTTTACGAAGTGTAAGCCCCTCATTTGAAATACAGTTTTTTGTGCTTTACAGATTTTCTTCTCTCTGGCTCTGTAAATAAGAAAGCACCGTCAGCTGCGCCTTGCGCTGCTACGGTGCTTCGTTGCACTTATCATGGGTAAGATATAAATTATAATTCTCACCGCTGATATAAAAGAAAAAGCAACCACGAAGTTTGGACCTTTCGATCCAACAACCACGTTGTTGCTTTATGCGCTTATTATAATACTAGGTTTTCAATTTGTAAAGAGGGTAAGAGGAAAAATTTTTAATTTTTTCGTGGAAACCGCTTTTTCTGTTAGTGTCACAATTAACATTTCGTTCCGTTCAGAAAAAATTTTCCGTGCCCAAAGGGCACAACGCAAATTTCGTGTGGAAGCATATGCGAAATGCTGCAAAACTCGCGCGAAGCTAGGAAATTTTGCAAGATAACCATACAATAGCGCTCAAACAATGCAGCACTTCGATGCTTCCAGACACTCATTTGCTAAAATTTTTATTCACTTCCCGATATGTTAATTGCTTCTCACATGATTATCTTCAAAAACTAATGCTAATATAAAATTAACGGTTATACTACACCCGCTTCAGCAGGATTTTTGCGTTCTGTAAAGAATTGTACAGTATAGAGTATGTAATGCAAAACGCAATATAACTAATTGCCAAGGAGGAACCCTTATGGAATTAACCGCTGTTGCGCAGCTGCGCCGCATGGTGCTAGAGCATTTGTCCCGCTACACCTGGAATAACGAGCTGCCTGACCACGTCTATGATATTCTGCAGGAGGTACGCGAGGATACTCCGCGTTACCGCTGCTGTGTTTATAAAGAAAGAGCCGTACTGAAAAACCGTATTGATATGGCGCTGGGGCAGGAGTGCTCCAGCAATATCATCGAGGCAGCCAAGCTGACGCTGAACGAGCCTGAGCGCACCGATTTGCCGATTATCGACGTGCTGCCAGCAGCCTGCGACCAATGCCCGATTGATGCTTATTACGTTACAGATATGTGCCGCCACTGCATCACCCACAAATGCATGAATAACTGCCCGAAAAAGGCTATCAGCATTATTCAGGAGCGCGCCTTTATCGATAAAACGAAATGTATCGAATGCGGTCGCTGCAAGCAGATGTGCCCCTACGGTGCGATTATCGAAATCCATCGTCCCTGCGTGCGTGCCTGCGCCATCGGTGCCATCAGCATCGGTGAAAACCGTAAGGCTGTCATTGACCATGAAAAATGTGTTTCCTGCGGTGCCTGCCGCAATGCCTGCCCCTTCGGCGCCATTGACGAGCGCAGCAATATTATCCGCGTTATCCGCGAAATTCAGCAGGGCAAGCAGGTTATCGCCCTTGTGGCACCTTCTATCGTAGGCCAATACGGTTTAAAGATTACCATGGTGCAAATTTACGAGGCACTGCAAAAAGCAGGCTTCGCTGAAGTTGTAGAGGTTGGCGTTGGCGCCGATATCACCAGCGTTAAGGAAGCAGAGGAATATCTGGAGAAGGTTCCTGCCAAGCAGGGCTTTATGACCAGCTCCTGCTGTCCTGCATTTGTTAAGCTGATTAAAACACAGGTGCCGGAGGCTGCGGACAAAATTTCCGACACTCCCTCCCCCATGCTCACCTGCGCTGAGCTGATAAAGCAAAAATATCCTTATGCAGTTACTGTGTTCATCGGTCCCTGCATCGCCAAAAAGGTGGAAGCACGCGAGCACCGCGAAACCATCAACTATGTGCTGACCTTTGAAGAGATTATGTGCATGCTGGAGGGCAAGGATATCAAATTTGCGGAAATGAGCGGTGATACTGCTTATGAACGCGATGCCTCCAAGCTTGGCCTGAGCTTCCCTCTGACGGCCGGCGTAAGTGCTGCCGTGCAGGATACGGTTGCAGCTATGGGCGGTGAGGTGCATAACGCACAATACTGCTCCGGACTGGACAAATGCCGTGATACGGTTAAGGCTGCTGCCGCAGGCAAGCTCGACTGCAGCTATATCGAAGGCATGGCCTGCTCCAACGGCTGTATCGACGGCCCCGCTGCCGTAGGTGACTTCCACATTACGAAGGTCGCACTAACGAAATACGCAGCAGCAGCCCCCAATAAGCAGGCTGCCGAAGATAAGCACACAAAATAAAAACTTAAAGCCTATCCCTTCTGTCATACCGGCAGAGGGGATAGTTTGTTCATAGCAGGATTTTAGTCTGCTAAAATCATAGAGTGCGTTTTACTGCGCACTAAAAAGAACGGAGATTCCCAAGCAAATGCAAAACACTCGCTACATCGGTCACCTTGCTGCCCTCATTACAATTGCTACCTGGGGCACGACCTTTATTTCTACCAAGGTTTTACTTACCGACTTTCAGCCGTTGGAAATCCTTTTTTTCCGCTTTATTATGGCCTTTTTCGCCCTTTGGCTGGCCTATCCTAAAATGCTGAAAACAGATAAAAAGCAGGAGCCTGTTTTTATGGCCGCAGGCCTTTGCGGTATCTGCCTCTACTACCTTTTGGAAAACATCGCCCTGACCTATACACAGGCCTCCAACGTTAGCGTAATCGGCAGCACAGCGCCTTTCTTTACCGCGCTGCTGGCGCATTATTTTATGCGTTCTGCCGGCAGCTTAAGCAAGCAGTTCATCATCGGCTTTTTTATCGTTATGATCGGTATTGCCTGCATCAGCTTCAACGGCGCAGCCATGCAGCTCAATCCGCTGGGTGATTTGCTGGCGATTTCCGCCGCTGTTGTGTGGGCGTTTTATGCTCTGCTGACGAAAAAAATCAGTAGCTACGGTTATCCTGTTATCCTCGCTACACGCAGAACCTTTTTCTACGGCATTCTCTTTATGGTGCCGGCGCTCGGGTTTCTGGATTTTGAACTGAACCTGGCGCGCTTCGCCAATACTACCTATCTTTTTAACATCGTCTTTCTGGGTCTGGGTGCTTCCGCCCTCTGCTTCGTCACCTGGAATTTGGCAGTTAGGGAGTTGGGCGCAGTAAAGGCCAGCGTTTATATTTATATGGTTCCCGTCATCACCGTCATTACTTCGGCTATTGTCCTGCAGGAAAAAATCACCCTGCTGGTAGCACTCGGTACCATTCTGACGATGACCGGCCTGTTTATTTCGGAATACAGGCCGAAGAAAAAAATACAGTAAGAAGGCAGGTATTAACAATGACAACTAAAGCATTAGCAAAATTTACCGCAGAATTGTGCTACGAAAAGCTTTCTGCTCACAGCATCGAAATGGCTAAAAAATGTCTGCTGGACTGGCTGGGAATTGCTATCCGCGGTTCGCAGGAAAAACCGGTACGTATTATACATGATGTTATCCTGCAGGGTGATGCACCACAGGCGAATATTTTCGGCAGCCTTCCCGCCAAAAAGGCCAGTGCCCTGAACTCAGCCTTTATCAACAGTGCTGCCTCTCACAGTCTGGACTTTGATGACCTGCATAACCCGTCGATTATTCATCCGGCCTGCGTTGTTGTTTCCCCAGCGTTGGCTGTCTGCGAAGCGGAGCACAAAAGCGGCAAGCAGCTCATTTCAGCTATCTGCGCAGGCTACGAAGCCAGCGGCCGCGTAGGCGAAGCGGTTATCCCGGAATCCTACTTCTTTTGGCATACTACCGGTACCGCAGGCACCATCGCCGCCGGTGCTGCTGCTGCCAACGCTCTTGGACTTGACGCACAGCAGACCTTGATGTGCTATGGCAGCGCCGGCACCCAGGCCGCAGGCCTGTGGGAATTTCTCAAAGAAGGTGCCATGAGCAAGCCGCTGCACACGGGCAAGGCTTCCTACAGCGGTGTCCTCAGCGCTTATCTGTCGCAGAAGGGTTTTACTGCAGCCAGTGAAATTTTAGAAGGCGAAAAGGGCTTCTGCCGTGCCATGGTCAAAGAACCGCATTTAGAAAAACTTACCGAAAACATGAGCACTGATAAACTGAAAATCGACATCAACTCCTTCAAGCCCTACGCCTGCTGCAAGCATGCCCATGCTGCTCTTTACGCCATTCAGGAGCTGCGTAAGGCTCATTCCCTGCAGCCTGAGGACATCGCTGAAATTAAACTGTACGTCAACGATATTACCAACTATCTGATTAATAATCCGCAGCCGCAAACTCCCTACGGCGGCAAATTCAGTATTCAATATTGCTCCGCTGCTATGCTGAAGTTCGGCGAAGTTGGCATTGCGCAGTTCAGCGAGGAGTGTATCCACAACAAAGAGCTTACTGATTTAATGCAGCGCATCGAGGTTATCCATGATGAGGCTATGGAACAGCTTCATGTGGCAGATGCTTCCAAACTGGCCTCCAGAGTAGAAATCCAGCTGCAAAACGAACAAACACTGACGATGCAGGTTGATTATCCTAAGGGAGATCCGGAAAATCCTCTGACATGGGAGGAGCTCTGCGCCAAGTTTATGAGCCTTGCCGTACCTGTTTACGGTGAAGCAAAGGCATTACGTTTACAAAATTGGGTAGCAAGCCTTGAGCAATGCAGTGACGTTACCCAAGCGCTGGACGCCTGTCTAAAGGACGTATAAAGTATGCTGATGCATTACGTATTCCAATAGCATTTCTTACTGCAAAAGGCGTTCTCCCCTGCGGGAGAACGCCTTTACTTACAGCAACTTATTAAATTTGTTCCGCCTTAATTGCTTCAACCTGCTCAACGGAAAGTGAAGTAGCCTTAGCAATATCCTCTACAGATAATCCCATACTTAAAAGACGCTTTGCAGTTGCAGTCTTTTCTTTTGCCTTGCCTTCGGCGAGACCTTTTGCCTTGCCTTCAGCGAGACCTTCTGCCTTACCTTCGGCGAGACCTTCTGCTTTGCCTTCGGCATGTGCTTCGTCACGCAGGTCTTTCATACGCATTTCGTAAGTCATATAGGCATCCCTCACTTTCTTGTCATTTTTAATTTCTACAATCGTGTCAGCAACCTCACGTGTAAAATTACTGTTAATAGTATTGCTGTTGATGTAGTCAAACAGACTTTGAATGTCCGGTGACACATCACCTTTGGTTCCCAAGGTATTGAGAAACATAATAACTGCTTCATCTGCCAATTCAATATTCATGTTTTCCAGACAACGCTTCTTAAAGGTATAAATACGCTGGGAATCCTCGAAGAAGTCAAACAGGCAGAAGAAGATTATATAGGTAGGGGAAAGTTCATCATAATCCTGGCCTTTTTGCAGCATATCGGTATCCAACATAGCCTGATAGTAGCGAGTACGCTTGGGAAGTTGAAATTCGCCGGTACGGCTGACAGGGTTCTTTACCTGCATTTCCAGATTGTAATGCGTGTCGGTGTCATCAGCAATTCTGACATCCAGACGAATACCGTGGCTGTCAGGATAAACATCAAGCGTCTGTTCTGCTTCAAGATAGGTGATATCTGCAATTTTGGTGTGGAAAAGTTCTTCCAGAATATGCTTGCAGATGCGCTTTCTGAGCATGACGTGCTTGAAAAGAAAATCGTTAGACAGAGTCAGCTTATCGAGATTAGATATTTGCTTTTGCATATGTTCTCTCCTTTGATTATAGCATAATTTGCAGTAAAAATATATAAGCCAGCAATTGCGACTGACATAAAGGAAAAGGCGCCTGCCGAAAGCTCGACAGGCGCCACTGGTCCGCACGACCAGGCATAAGCTCCGCCAAAATGCGGCTACCTATGCAACTAAGGTAATTATAGCACAGAAGCGCTTTAAAAACAATAGTTCGTTAAGTAAAAAGTGCTATTACATTTAGAGCATATTTCATTACACCAAAAGGCGTTCTCCCCTGCGGGAGAACGCCTTTTCTGTTTACTGAGCTTTATTCACTTGTCACTGCCGACAATTTATTTTGCCAGCTTGTTGCCGTAATGGTCGCGCTCACCTTTAGTATCGTTTACGCGTACACGTTCAATCTTATCGCGATCGCCATCTTCACCGCTGATGCGGTCTACACGGATGCGGCCCAATTCAGGCTCAAATTCTTTGATGATCTTTTCTTCCAGAGCTGCGCCGTTTTCGATTGCACGATAGAGCATTGCAGCAAATTCATAACGAGTCATCAGGCGGTCACCGCCGAAGTTGCCGTCAGGATAGCCTTCGATGTAGCCGTTGCCTGCCAGCTTAGCGATGTATTCATATGCCCAGTGGTTAGCCGGAACATCCGGGAAGAGTTTGGTCTTGGTTTCATCCAGCATACCGAATGCTTTTTCCATCTTAGCCATCTTAGCGCCCATTACTGCCAGTTGACCGCGGAGGTCGATAACCTCACGAGCCAGAGCGGTACGGCTGTTGCTTACATGGTTGGTGCGATCCAGAGCGAAGGATACGCCTGCGTTAACCATGTTTTCACCATTGCCTACAGTACCTGCAACACTGAACATTACCTTTTCGTCAGGACGATAGTAAGCGCCGATTGCCGCAGCGTTTTCGCCTGCATAGTTGCCGTAGCCTGCGGAGAAGGTCAGTTTGTCGTCCGGATCAAAGTCCATCGGATGCAGTGCTGCCAGAGCTGCTGCGCCTGCGCCAACCTTGTTTACACGGCTACCAAGCTTGTTGATGCGGTTGGTGTTGTTGACAACCTGATTTTCAACGCCATCAATGCGGTTGTTGATCGTTTTTTCACTTTCCTTCAGCTGACCTACGTTAACTGCATCGCTATTTTCTTTACCGTCTGCTACATTTGTAATCTGCATGCCGTTTGCATTCAGACCATTCTTATCGATGTAGGTCTTACCGTCAACCTTCAGCTCATCAGCCTTCAGAGAAGTGTTCGGACCAACTGCCAGACCATCATTGCTGATGGAGGTTTGACCTGCGGTTACAGCAGTTGCAGATACGCTAACCTTATCGCCAACCTTCAGGCCGTCTTTGTTCAGGCTTACATCAGTACCAACCTTCACGCCATCGTTGTTCATTACAGTTTGGCCGGTGGTTACGGTATTTGCAGTTACAGTATCAACGTCGATGTCTTTATTCAGCTCTACCTTATAGTTTGCTGCTTCACCTTCTTTAGCAGTGTTGGTAACAGTAATATTGTTGCCGCCTTCTACTTTAGTGTGTTTAGCTGCAGTATCTGCTACATCCTTCAGTGCTTTGTCAAGCTTGCCAATAGAAGTAGTTGTGTTTTCGCCATTAGTAACGTAATTACCCTTGCCGCCTTCTACATAGTTCAGGTCGCCAACCTTGTTGTTCAGGTTGTTTACAGCGTCAACAACGGTAGTATGGCTGCCGTCTTGATTCTTAATGTCGCTGGCAATATTATTAACATCGCCTACGTCACTTGCTTTTGCTACGTCTTTGATGGTAACGGTATCAACCTTGTTGCCGTTTTTATCAACAACATCCATATTTACGGTATTGTCAGCATCAACGCCGTATTCACCCGGTTTGATATGGGTATCGGTGTTGCCTGCTTCAACAGCTTCTTTCAATTGGCCAACGTTGACTGCATCGGTATCAGCTACGCCTGCTGCTACGTTGGAAATTTTACCGTCCTCAGCAATTACTACCTGACCAAGCTTAGCACCTTTAGTGGTGATTTGGCTGTAATTGCCATCTGCATCGCCTACAAACAGCTCACCGTCGCGCAATGCGGTATGTTTATAGAATACACCGTCTTTCAGAACTACGTTGCCGATTACGCCTTCGTCAGCAGTTACTTTGCCAAGTTCAGCCTCAGGAGCAACTAATTTGCCGTCTTTATCTACAACCAATTTGCCGTTTGCAGCATAGAATGCGCCGTTGCTGTTTACGAAGAACGGTACAGTACCGGTTTCATTTGCAGTTCCTACGGATAGGTTGTATTTTGCGTTCAATACGTTGGTTTGAACGGATTTTACATCAATATCATCATTCAGCTTAACCTTAACATTGGTACCATCATTGCTGATATTAATGTTCTTGTCACCACTGAAGTCAACAGTTTCACCGGGAGCTACTTTAGATGCTTCGCCGCCGTTAGTGGACAGATTCCAGCCTTGGTTTGCGTTCTCTGCTACTTCGCTGATTTCCTTCAATTGCTCTTCTGTTGCAGCCTTACCTTTGCCGTTAGCAAAGTCAGCATAAGCAGTAGTTGTATTGCCAAGCCCGCTTACAGTTGCAGTAGTGCCATCCATGACTACATTTCCTGCTGCTACACTGCCAGTTGCCCAGATAGTGCCTTTGCTGCCGCTGATGTTTACAAAAGCGTTAGGATCATCTCCTGCAAGATAAATATCGTTTTTCAGCTCAACATTATATTCCTTGCCACCGTCAGAATTATCTTTTGTGGTTACAGTAGTGTTGTAACCTGCGGCAACAGTATTATGTTTGAGTGCTTCTGCTGGCGGATCAGCAGCCATCGCCGGAGCCATACTTGCACAGGTCATAACACCTGTTGCAATCAGCATTGCCAGCAGCTTTTTGGTAGAGCAGCTTTTACTGCCATGATTTTTTGCGATTTCGGAGACAACAACATATGCGTTGCGTGCCTCACTCCAAATTACTTTGAATACTTTGTTCATCAAAAATTCCTCCTTAATTATGACTTTAGTTATTATTGCAAATGCTTGCGGAGCACGTAACTTCGTAACGTAACTCATATTTAACTAGCAATAGTATTCTACACTCTAAACCGTTTTCCTGCAAGCCTTTTCCGAAAATATTTATAAAACAAGGGGAAAATAGCATTATTTTAGTAACTTTATTGCAAATCCACCTTATAAATCGTTCTTACGCTCCAAATCCTTAGCCTGATCCCAAAATTTATCCAGCTCAGTCAAAGTGAAATCCTGCCATGTTTTGCCGCTGACTTCCACCTGTTTTTCCACGTAATTAAAACGGGAAGCGAAACGGTTATTGGTGCCGTCCAAAGCTACCTCCGGCTCGATACCGTTATAGCGCGCATAATTTACCACGGCAAACAGCACATCGCCAAGCTCACTCTCGGCAGCAGCCTTATCGCCTGCCTGCAAAGCCTCCTGCAGCTCGCCCAGCTCCTCCTGTACCTTAGCACATACGGATGCGCTGTCCTGCCAGTCAAAGCCGACCTTGGCAGCCTTGCTCTGCAGCTTATAGGCACGCAGCAGCGCCGGCAATCCCTGAGATACGCCGTCCAACACATGCTTGCGCTC
>OHHO01000396.1_pt1 | contig 16800 bp, 13 predicted proteins | sample 1568071 | NCBI WGS metagenome assembly OHHO01 (sample SAMEA3879582, study PRJEB24766) | human gut metagenome | biome: human-associated habitat; feature: feces | place: USA | collected 1985/1987
GAACATGACACTACCTCCAATCTTATAAATGTCGGACGGATTAAACCATCCGCAAGATAATTCTACCATATCAATAGCATAAACGCAACTCTTTCCAACAAAATCACTTGTAACATTTGTGTGAACACAAGCAGAGCCGAGCACCCGTTGTCAACGGTAAAATGAACGGGCTGCCGCCCGCCGTATGACAAGTGCGCCCGCCCCTGCTATATGGGTAGACAAGGGGGGAGCAACAGCCTAAAATGCTGTCGCTCCCCCTTTACTATGAAAACAAAAACTGAATAACGACGAGCCATGAGCCGCAGAGATTTTTTGAAATCCTGCGACTTTTTTTGCGTCCATTTTTCCCAAACCGGGCTTGCCTACCGTAGTAGTGATGAAAAAGAAAAATGTGTTTGGAAAAACTGCCGCCCTGTCCGTGGAGGGCAGCAAAGGAAAACACAAAACTTTTTCGCAGCCGTTTTCCCCAAATGCCCCTTTGAGTTGGCAAAAACGCTTTTTCATGTGGTGTTGGGAGTGAAAGGGAAAACGACAAAAGCCACGGCAGAGGAAGTCGGCAGCTTTGTAGAGCAAGATTCTACCGCAGTACCAAATTTCGCTGTTTGCTCATTTTGTCCTTGCGGGAATCTTGTTGGGGAGTGCCTTCCCCAAACCCTGCTATGGCGGCTAAAGCCGCTTGAAAAATTCCCGCAAATTCTTTTCGGATTATTTCAAAAACAGTTCCGCTGCACACCCCGTTTTTCTCCTATTAGTGAGAGGACACCACGCACAGAAAGGAGGTCAACCACCTATGAAACGATATAACACGCCCCACCGCAGCCGGGTAGTCAAGACCCGGCTGACCGATGAAGAATACGCCGACTTTACCGCCCGGCTTGCCCCTTATGGTATGAGCCAGTCCGAATTTATCCGGCAAGCCATTACACGGGCAACCATACGCCCCATTGTTACCGTTTCCCCGGTCAATGATGAATTGCTTGCCGCTGTCGGGAAGCTGACCGCCGAATATGGCAGGATCGGCGGCAACCTCAATCAGATTGCCCGGTATCTGAACGAATACGGCGTACCATACAACGCCCTGTCCGGCGAAATCCGAGCCGCCATTTCCGACCTTGCCGCCTTGAAGTTTGAAGTCTTGCAGAAAGTGGGTGAAGCTGTTGGCAACATTCAAACATATCAGCTCTAAAAATGCCGACTACGGAGCAGCCGAGCAGTACCTTACTTTTGAGCATGACGAGTTTACCATGAAGCCCACCCTTGATGAAAACGGGCAGCTTGTCCCCCGTGAGGACTACCGTTTTGCCACGCTGAACTGCGGCGAGGAAGATTTTGCCGTTGCCTGTATGCGCTCCAATCTCCACTATGGCAAGAACCAAAAACGGGAAGATGTGAAGTCCCACCACTATATCATCAGCTTTGACCCACGGGACGGAACGGACAACGGTCTGACCGTTGATAAGGCGCAATCGCTGGGCGAGGAATTTTGCAGAGAGCATTTTCCCGGACACCAGGCCATTGTCTGCACCCACCCGGACGGACACAACCACTCCGGCAACATTCATGTGCATATCGTCATAAACAGTTTGCGGATTGAAGCTGTCCCGCTTCTGCCCTATATGGACAGACCAGCAGACACAAAATCCGGCATGAAGCACCGCTGCACAGACGCAGCTATGGAATATTTCAAGTCCGAAGTCATGGAGATGTGCCACCGGGAAAATCTGTATCAGATTGACCTTTTGCATGGCAGCAAGAACCGAGTGACCGAGCGTGAATACTGGGCGCAGAAGAAAGGACAGCTTGCCCTTGATAAAGCCAATGCCCCGATGATAGTGGACGGTATCACGCCCCGGCAGACGAAGTTTGAAACGGACAAGCAGCGGCTCCGGCAGACCATACGGAAAGCCCTTGACCGGGCTGGCAGCTTTGACGAGTTTGCCGCCCTGCTTCTCCGGGAAGGTGTAACCGTTAAGGAAAGCCGGGGGCGGCTGTCCTACCTTACCCCGGACAGAACCAAGCCTATCACAGCCCGGAAGCTGGGGGACGATTTTGACCGTACCGCCGTCCTTGCCCTTTTGGAGCAGAACGCCCACAGAGCCGCCGAACAGACCGCAGCCATACCCGAATACCCCGGCAGCATTATGGAGCATTTACAGCGGAAAAAAGCCACCAAAACCGCCCCGAAACAGGACGGTTTACAGTGCATGGTTGACCGGGAAGCCAAGCGAGCCGAGGGCAAGGGCGTGGGCTATGACCGTTGGGCTTCCCTGCACAACCTCAAACAGATGGCGGCTACTCACAACTTCCTCATGGAGAACGAACTGCTTGACCTTGACAAGCTGGACGCAGCCGTGGAGAGCAGCCGGAAAGCCCTGTCCGAAGCGAGGGAAAGTCTGCGGGGCATTGAACAGAGCATTTCCGATAAGAAAAATCTGCGAAAGGTTGTCAGCGATTACCGCCGCACCCGCCCCACCATTGACGCTCATAAAAAACTGTCCGGCAAGAAAGCGGAAGCCTACTACCGGGCAAATGAAGCTGATTTTATTATCTATGAAGCCGCCCTGCGCCAGCTAAAGGTGCTTGCACGTGGAAAGAAGCTGCCCTCCATTTCCAAGCTGAATACGGAGATTGAAGCCCTCATTTCCGAGAAAAACGCAGCTTACAACACCTACCGCACCGCCAAAGCTGAGCATGAGCAGCTTGCCACCGCCAAGCGGAACGCCGAGCAGATACTACACGGCACACCGAGCCGTCAGAAAAAGCACGAACAGGAGCGTTAAAAACCGCCTCGAAATGATACCGAAACCATACAAAAGGCAGGGAGTATGCCATACCCTATCCGCAATACCCCTAACCTTTCCAACGGGGCTTACAGGGCAGATTTTTCCCGAAAATGACACCGGGAACATACAGATTTTGCCCCTGTCCCCTCATACCCGACCAAACCGAAGAAAGGAGCGTTTTTTCATGCCGAGAATGAGCAAGAAGCGGCGGCTGGAATGGGCGTTCTTCCTCAATGAGCGAAACCGCATTACTTTCAATGCCCTTTGCCGGGGCTGTACCCATGACTGCAAGCAGAGTTTTAGGGCTATCGTGGTACTCTGCCCCCGGTATTACTCAAAGAGATGGAAAGCCCGCCCCGCAGATAAGGAGAACCAAGATTATGTCAGATAACCGCAAATATTATTACCTCAAACTGAAAGAAAGCTATTTTGACGATGACGCTATCGTGCTGCTGGAAAGTATGCAGGACGGTATGCTGTATTCCAATATCCTCTTGAAGCTGTACTTAAAATCGCTGAAATACGGCGGCACTTTGCAGCTTGACGAGAATATCCCCTACACCGCCCAAATGATAGCCACCATTACCCGCCAGCAGGTCGGCACAGTCGAAAGGGCTTTGCAAATCTTTATGAAGCTGGGGCTTGTCGAACCGCTGGACAACGGGGCTTTGTATATGAGCAATATCGAGCTTTTCATCGGTCAGTCCTCTACCGAGGGGGAGCGCAAGCGCAGGGCAAGAATGAAGATTTCAGAGCAAAAACGGCTTAGTGGACAAGTGTCCGAAGCAAAAGCGGACATTTGTCCACCAGAGATAGAGATAAAGAAAGAGATAGATATAGAGATAGAAAAAGAGAGAGAGTTAAAACCGGGACGAGCCGCCCCCGCTTCCTACGGCAGATATGAAAATGTGATTTTGACAGATAAGGAGTTTTCTGAACTCAAAGCAGAACTGCCCGACAAGTGGGAGTATTACATTGACCGGCTATCCGGCTATATCGCTTCTACCGGGAGGAAATACAAGAACCATGCCGCCACTATCCGCAGATGGGCGGCTGACGATACCGCTAAAGCTGCCCCGAAAAAGGGCATACCCGATTACAGCTACAAGGAGGGAGAAAGTCTATGAAACCAGCTTTTGAAGATATGAATTTACAGATACCGACCACAGCAACCGAGCCGGAGGACTACACGGGCGAGGACGGTCTGCTTTACTGCGGCAAGTGCCGGACACCGAAAGAAGCCTTTTTTCCGGCAGATAAGATAGCCCTGTTTGGGCGTGACCGACACCCGGCAGAATGTGACTGCCAGCGGGCGCAGCGCATGGAGCGTGAAGCCGCCGAACAGCAGAGAAAGCACCGGGACAAGGTGGAAGAACTGAAACGCCGGGGCTTTACCGACCCGGCTATGCGGGAATGGACTTTTGCCAATGACAACGGCAGAAACCCGCAGATGAAAACCGCCCATTTCTATGTGGAACATTGGGAGGACATGAAAGCCGGGAACATCGGCTATCTGCTCTGGGGCAGCGTCGGCACAGGCAAAAGCTACCTTGCCGGATGTATCGCAAACGCCCTCATGGAGAAAGAAATTTCCGTCCGCATGACGAACTTTGCCATTATCCTGGGTGACCTTGCCGCCACCTTCGAGGGCAAGAACGAGTATATTTCCAACCTCTGCCGCTATCCGCTGCTTATCCTTGATGATTTTGGAATGGAGCGTGGCACAGAGTACGGATTGGAGCAAGTCTACAATGTGATTGACAGTCGTTACCGAAGCGGCAAGCCGCTGATCGTCACGACCAACCTCACGCTTACCGAGTTACAGAACCCGCAGGACACGCCCCACGCCCGGATTTATGACCGATTGCTTGAAATGTGCGCCCCGGTCTGCTTCTCCGGCGAGAACTTCCGCAGGGAAAGCGCACAAAACAAGCTAAACCGCTTAAAGCAACTGATGAACGATTGAAAGGAGTTCGCCTATGACCGATAAAAAAGAGCATATCAGACACAGCATGAAAAGCACCGCACCCGCCGACTGCGTGACGGAAATCCGCATAGGGAACTCTGTTCTTGTGGTGTCCGGCTTTTTCAAGCAGAGTGCCACAGAAACCGCAGCCGACAAAATGGCTAAGGTGCTGGAAGCGGAAGCTGCTACACAAAAATCGGCAATATGACGGGCTGTAAAGAAGCGCTTTTTACACTTTGCCGCTATACACGCCGCCCCGCTGTATGGTACAATCGAAGTACGGAATAGTGGGGCTGGCTGTCGGAAACGGAGGAAACCATGTTAAGACAGACAACCCAAAACCTTATTACCGCCCTTTATCCGAGATTATCCCATGAAGATGAACTGCAAGGAGAAAGCAACTCTATATCCAACCAAAAGCGCATTTTGGAAACCTACGCCAAGCAGAACGGTTTTACCAACCTCTGTTGGTACACGGATGATGGTTATAGTGGTGCGAACTTCCAAAGACCCGGATTTCAAGCCATGCTTGCAGACATTGAAGCCGGGAAAGTCGGCACAGTCATCGTCAAGGATATGTCCCGTTTAGGGCGAAATTATCTCCAAGTGGGAATGTACACAGAAATGCTTTTCCCACAGAAAGGCGTCCGCTTTATCGCTATCAATGACGGAGTGGACAGCGCAATGGGCGACAACGATTTTACCCCGCTGCGTAATCTTTTCAACGAATGGATGGTGAGAGATACGAGCAAAAAAATCAAGGCAGTTAAGAAAGCAAAAGGTCTAAGCGGCAAGCCTGTTACCAGCAAGCCCGTGTACGGCTACCTCATGGACGAGGACGAAAATTTCATCATTGACGAGGAAGCCGCCCCGGTAGTCAAGCAGATTTACCAGCTTTGCCTTGCCGGAAACGGGCCTACCAAGATAGCCCGTATGCTGACCGAGCAGCAAATCCCCACGCCGGGGACGCTGGAATACCAGCGCACAGGCAGCACACGCCGCTACCACCCCGGCTATGAATGTAAGTGGGCGACCAATACTGTTGTTCATCTTCTGGAAAATCGGGAGTACACAGGCTGTCTTGTGAATTTCAAGACGGAAAAACCATCCTACAAGATGAAGCACAGCGTAGACAATCCCATTGAGAAACAGGCGATTTTCGAGAACCACCATGAGCCAATCATCGACTTGCAGACATGGGAACGGGTGCAGGAGTTACGCAAGCAGCGCAAACGCCCCAACCGCTACGATGATGTGGGCTTGTTCTCCGGCTTGCTGTTCTGCGCCGACTGCGGTCATGTGATGTACCAGCAGCGGTATCAGACCGACAAGAGAAAGCAGGATTGCTACATCTGCGGCAGCTATAAGAAGCGCACCGCCGACTGTACGGCGCACTTCATCCGCACCGACCTTTTGACGGCGGGTGTGCTGGACAATCTGCGGAAAGTGACCGCCTATGCACAGAAGCACGAAGCCCGGTTCGTGAAGCTGCTTATCCAGCAGAATGAAATGGGCGGCAAGCGGAAGCTGGCGGCGGCAGCCAAGCAGCTTGAACAGGTGCAGAGCCGCATTGCAGAACTTTCCCGCTACATCAAGCGTCTGTATGAGGACAATGTAAACGGGAAAATCAGTGATGAGCGTTTCATGGAAATGTCCGCAGACTACGAAGCCGAGCAGCGGGAACTGAAAGAGAAAGCCGCCGCATTGCAGGGCGAACTGGACAAGGCACAGGAAGCCACGGTAAACGCTGAAAAGTTTATGAACGTTGTCCGCAAGTACCTTTCTATCGAGGAACTGACACACACCCTCTTGCGTGAAATGGTGGAGAAAATCGTTGTCTATGAATGTGAGTATGACGAGAACGAAGTACGCCGCCAGCGCATTGATATTTATTACAGCTTTGTCGGCAAGATTGACTTGCCCGAAGAATAAGCCCGACCTATCCGACACCCTGCGCAAGTGCCGGATAGGAACGGCAAAATTTTTTACACTTCTATTACTTCTTTATCACACATAAGCAAAGTCTCAGGGCATGAAGCAGCTTATGGCTGGTCTTGGTCTGATCCTCCTCGCTATCATTCTCGTACCTGTTCTTGAGGGTATGATGACGGGTGCGGTGTAATCTGACACACGCTAATCAAGAAAAGAGACAAGCGTAAACCTCGGCTGAACGCTATATAAATGATGCCGTTCCAATAGAATTATGAAAGGTCGCTCAGCGGTGGGCTGTGGTGGGTATGGGCGATAAGACAGAATGGGAATAAACATCGGTTATCTGACAGCGAACCGAACAAGTGCAGGAGATGAGGTCTACACACCATTTTATGCGGTAGAACCGTTACTGGAGTTTCTTCCGAAAGACAAGAAGATATGGTGTCCGTTCGATGAGGAATGGAGCGCTTTCTATCAGTTCCTTTCGGAGAAAGGCTATGAAGTGGAGCGAAGCAGCTTAAAGGAGGGACAGGACTTTTTCAGGTATGAACCCGAACATTGGGACATTCTTGTGTCCAATCCCCCATTCAGCAAAAAGAATGATGTACTGAAACGAGCATTTTCTTTCCAAAAGCCCTTCGCTCTGCTCCTGCCCGTGAACAGTATTCAAGGCAAGGCGAGATATAAGATTTTCAACAACGAAATCCAGATGCTCTCCTTTGACGGGCGTGTGGACTATCATACACGGCAGAACATGGAATGTACCACTAAGGGCAATCACTTCGGCTCTGCTTATTTCTGCCGTGACCTTCTGCCCTCCAAACTGGAGCTTCGGCAGCTTGTCAAATATGACAGACCTTTAGTCACTCCCACGATTGGAGGTGATGAATAATGGGAATTATCAGCGATGCGATCGATGCACTGGAAGATTGGTGTAAAGACTTATTTAAGGACGGCATCCAGTCTCAGTTTGACGGCATTTCCGACCTACTGACCGACACTTTCTCGCAAACAACGGGAACAGGCGGCAGCGGTGGACTTGTCAATGACTTCGTAACTCAGCACCCGTCACAGTTCACCGGCGGAGGTACTGGCGGTACTACGATCTGGACAACGATCGAAACGCTTTGCAACAATGTCGTAGTGCCTATCGGCGGTTTCATTCTGACAGTTATCCTGCTGAATGAACTGATACAGATGGTACTGCGAGGAAATAACTTCAAGGACTTCGATGATTCTATCTTCATTAAATGGATCATCAAAGCCTTGTGCGGTGTAATACTGGTCGCCAACACCTATTACATCGCTTCGGCACTATTCTCGTTTGGCACAACGGTATGCTCCAATGGGCTTGCCACACTATTCGGGACCGGAGATTATCTATCTTCCACACTCTCGATCAATCCGTCGGCTCTCAGCGGTCTGAGCTTGGGTGAGCTGATGACGGTGTGGTTTATTTCCCTGATCGTTCATCTTGGGGTGCTGATACTGATAGTTGCTATCGTTATCACACTTGCAAGCCGTATCATCGAGGTGTTTATGTATCTCAGCATTGCACCTATCCCTATGGCAACCATGATGGACAGCGGTGAATGGGCTTCTATCGGTAAGAACTGGATCAAACAGCTTCTTGCTCTTTCTTTCCAGGGCTTCTTTATCGTGGTGGCACTCGGTATTTTCAAGACGCTGTTCAGCAATGCGATCGTTGCCCTGAATGCAAGTACAGACGGCGTGATCCTGCAAATGGGACTGCTTCTTGGCTATACTGCGGCACTTATCTTCACGATTCTCCGTACAGGAGCTATCAGCAAATCAGTCTTTAACGCACGATAAAACAAGATCGGAGGTCAAAAATGGCACATTACGTTCCTATCCCGAAGGACTTGAACGACATCAAGGAAAAGTTCATCATGGGATTTACAAAACGTCAGGTGATCTGCTTCGGCATCGGTCTTGTTTTGGGTGCGCCCGTGTATTTTCTGACAAGAGCGTCTATCGGAATGTCGGGAGCGATCTTCGCAATGGGGGCGGTCGCCGCCCCTGCGATCCTCTGCGGCATTTACAAGAAAAACGGCGTGTTCTTGGAGAAACAGGTGAAGTTCATGCGTGAATACTTCACAAGACCACGAAAGCGGTATTACCGCACAACCAACGTATTCATGTGCATTGAACGGCACATCGAATACAACAGAATCAAGAAGAAGCTGGCAGATGCCGAAAGAAAAGGCTAACAGCTTTACCTATACATAATAGTATAACTTTCGGTATCTCCGCTTTTGCATATAACGGAGGTTTCCAATGGGCTTTAGAAAGAAAAATGCCAAAAGAAGTGATAACCGCAGTTCTGCTAAGGTTATCATGGGCAAGCCTGCCTCTAAACTGACAAAAGAGGAAAAAAAGATTTTATCCGCACGAATGGCGGAGATCAGGAGTGAAAACGGCGGTAAATCGACTGTGCAGAACACCATTCCGTACCTGTGTATGTATCAGGACGGCGTGTGTCAGGTGTCGGAGAATTTCTTTTCTCTGACGGTGCAGTTTTACGATGCCAACTACTCTATCGCTGAATTTGAGGAGCAGAACAACATTTTCAGCAAATACTGTGACATTATCAATCTTTTCGATAACACGATCAAATTCCAGCTTACCTTTGAGAACCAGAACCGTTCAAAGGCAAAGCTCGTCAAGACGGTGCAGATACCCGAACAGGACGACGATTTCAATGCGATCCGCAAGGAGTACAGCGAAATGCTCACCGATAAGCTACTGAAAGGCAGTAACGGTCAGAGTGCAAGGAAGTTCCTGACATTCGGTATCGAATCCACATCATACAAGGCAGCAAGGGCAAAGCTGATGAGTATCAAGAATGACGTGATCAAGGGCTTCAAAGCCTTTGGCGTTGATGCCGAGGTACTGGACGGCAGACAGAGACTTGAAGCTCTGTATTATGCCCTGAACCCTTACAGAAACGCCCCATTCATTTTCGATTGGGACTCTATGCTGAGGGCAGGAATGGACACAAAGGATTTTATCTGTCCGCCCTCGATCAAATTCAATAAGGCGGACTTTGAGATCGGCAATGCCTACGGCGCAGTATGGGGTATGAATATCCTCGCCGGAGAGCTGCCCGATGAGATACTCAAAGACTTCCTTGAAATGCAGAACCTTTTCTGCGTGAACATTCATGTTGATCCGCTGGACCAGATAGATGCCCTGAAATTCGTCAAAAAGAAGCTCACGAATGTGGAGCAGATGAAGATCGACGAACAGAAGAAAGCATCGCAGTCGGGCTATGATCCGGACATTCTGCCTCCTGCGATCAAGATGTATATCGAGGACATCGAAAAGCTCCTCGGTGACTTGAACAGCAAAAATGAGCGATTATTCCATATCAGCATTTCACTGAGGGCATACGCAAAATCGAAGAAAGACCTGAAACTTCTTTCTGAGATGCTGAAAAGAACTTGCCAGAAAAACAACTGCATCATGTTCCCGTATGATTACAGGCAGGAGCAGACACTTGTATCCACGCTGCCTATCGGCTATAACGAGATTCCCGTCCGTCGTGAGATGCACACTTCGGGCATTGCGATTTTCGTACCGTTTACCACAAAAGAGCTGTTTCAGGACGGACAGGCTACCTATTACGGTATCAATACGCTGTCGGGCAACATGATAAGAGCAAATCGCTCCCGATTAAAGAACCCGAACGGTCTTATCCTCGGTACGCCGGGTGCCGGCAAGAGTTTCAGCGTCAAGCGTGAAATCCTCGACTGCTTTCTCACTACGCTCGATGATATTATCATCTGCGATCCCGAAGGCGAGTATTTTCCGCTTGTATCGGCGCTTCACGGTCAGCTTATCCGCATCGCCAGCAATTCCGAACAGCATATCAATCCGATGGACATAACCATTGATGACTATATGTTCACCAATCCTATGGAAGTGATTGCAAACAAGAGTGATTTTCTTATCAGCTTGTGCGAGATCATTGTCGGCGGCAGATACGGGCTTTCCGCTGAGGAACGCTCGGTCATTGATAAGTGCGTACAGCGTATCTATAAGCATTTCATCGAGAATGAACCGACTGAGGACAAGATGCCGCTTCTCTCCGACTTACAGCGAGAGCTTCATGAGGAGGGTGAAGTCGCTCTGCGTGTGGCGAACAGCCTTGAAATGTTTGTAAATGGTTCTCAGAACCTTTTCAATCACCGCACAAACATTGATATGAGCAATCGTATCATCTGCTTTGATATTAAGGAACTTGGCAACCAGCTCAAAAAGGTCGGTATGCTGATCGTTCAGGATACGGTTTGGAACAGAGTTTCCGCTAACCGTGAGAAAAAGAAGATCACCCGCTACTACATCGATGAATTCCACTTGCTTCTGAAAGAGGAGCAGACTGCGAAATATTCCGCTGAGATATGGAAGCGTTTCCGTAAATGGGGCGGAGTTCCGACAGGTATCACGCAGAATGTCAAGGACTTGCTTTCTTCTCAGGAGGTCGAGAATATCTTTGATAACTCGGACTTCGTGTATATGCTCAATCAGGCAGCCGGTGACAGGGACATTCTTGCCGAGAAACTGCACATTTCCAAAGAGCAGATGAAGTATGTCACGAACAGCGGTCCGGGCGAAGGACTTATCCGTTATGATAAGGTGTTACTGCCGTTTACGGATAAATTTCCGCAGGATACGCAGATGTATCGCCTTATGACAACCCGTCCCGCTGACCTTGCATAAACTGCGCAGAATGGAGGATTTATGAGCTTACAACGAAAAGAAAATAACCTCCGCAGAGCGCAGGCGCGTTTCGATAAAGTCAGCAGACGGTCGAAGCAGTTTCAGATAGACTTCCGCCGTGAACAGAACAGCAGAGGTCGCTTTCATACCCGTGCCCATATCCTTCGTGGTGAGAAAACGCACCACGGCGGCAGGGGTATCATTCACAAGTTTGCAAATGCAAAATACCGTATTACGGGTGATGCTCCCTCGGTCACAAGGACGATCAAATCATGGCAGCCTAAGACCTTTAAGGGCAAGCTGTTCAAGGCGAATGCCCGTGCGGTCAATTTTGCAGTACATGATGTAGCGCAGACGGCGGTAGATACGGCTCTTGCGACAGAAACGGTAGGGCTGAAAGTATCGGATACTGCCCAGCGTGAAGTCCGCAGCAAACTCAAACAGAAATATACCCGTGAAGCGGTTGACGATTATCACCGTGGAGTATTTCTCATGGGACGGACGGCGACTGATGCTGTCAAGGGCGTTCACAGTCACCTGAAAACCAAGAAGCAGTACAAGCTCGAAAAGGCAAAGTTACAGCTCAAAAAGGCGGATAACAAGCTGTATCGGGCAAAAACGAACCGTCCGAAGCTCTGTGCCAATTCCGCCGATCTGCGGAAAGCGAAAGCGGAGTATATCGGATTTCTCCGTGAGTTTATGGGAATGTCCTTTGTAGAAGCCGTTGAAGCCCTCAACGGTGAACACTATGACCTGACATATACTCCGTCCCGCACCTACGAACAGAAGCCGAAAACAGTAACGGCAAGGGAGCTTTCCCTTGCCGAAGCTGATAATTGCAGGCGTGTATTTGCGTATCTCTGCAAGACCAGAGGGCTTGACTATGACCTTGTGGCTTCACTTGTGAGACAGGGCGTAGTATCTCAGGAAGAAAAGACAGGCAATGTGCTTTTCAAATATTATGACGATAACGGCAAGGTCATCGGTGCTGAAAAGGTCGGTACTTCGACAGAACACCGATTCAAGGGTATTGCCGAACATTCAGCCGATGGGCACGGCTTTGAGGTTGTCCGCGGCACGGGCGAAAAGGCTTTTTTCTTTGAGAGTGCAATAGATATGCTCTCCTATCTGCAAATGCACGATAAGGAAATGACGGATTGCAGGCTTGTTTCCATGATGGGCGTGAAGCCGAATATCGTTCTTGACACGATGCTCCGTCATAATATCCCGCCTGAGAATGTTTTCCTTTGCTCCGACAATGATACCGCAGGCAATGAATTTGCCCAGCGTTTGCAGGAGCAGTATCCAGACATGAAGCGTGTTATCACTCCCGATACATATAAAGACTGGAATGATATGCTTCGTTGTATCCCAAAACAAGTAGAACATGAGACTGAAAAAAAGGAGGTTCAGCAAACGAATATGCAGTATTACGGCAACGAAATGTGGAACAAGGCAACAGATAACAGAGACAAAAACCTTGTGACGATCCAGGCTGCGGATTTTGCAAGATTGCAGAAACAGCTTGATAATTCGGGCATCAATTACTATGCCTATGCCCGTGATAATTCCGTCATTATGGCGATCAATGATAAAGATATAGAGTGGTTCAAGCGTATCGCAGGCACTCCCGACCTTGTTCCCACCAAATCCAACAGACCTTATTCTCCGCCCGAAAAAAACATCTTCGGTTCAGCGGAGTATCGTTATATTCCGCAGAAAGAGTACCTTTCCGCTGACCGTGACCTTGTGCTGAAAATGGCTGAGATCATGAAAGCCCGTGGTATGCAGTTTTCGGGCAGAGTCTATCCGTCCGGCAAGGGTACGCTGACGGTTTCTCACGCTGACCTCTTTGCTGTCCGCAACATCAGGGACGAAGTCGTGAATATGCGTAAGCAGTTCGCAAGTCCCGATAAGGCGCAGGAAGTCGGCAATCGTGACTATCGTGCAAACCGTGATACCCATTACTATATGAGCAAGCTCACACCTGATCAGTTCGGAGAGGTCAAGCCTTTCCTTGAAACAAGTGTGAGCTATCATGCTGTTGTCCGTGACGGTAAGGTTGCTTTTGCGGTCGATAAGGAGAACGCTCCTGCATTTCACAGAGCTTTGGAGAACGCTGTCCGTGAGACAAATATGCTCCGCAAAATGACTGACCTCGGTCTTTCTATGGAGCAGAATATCGCACTTTCGCCCGTAGTTCATCGTCTTGCTGTTGAGGATATGCAGCTTGATCTTGCTGATTTCTTTGACCGCAGATACGATGAAGCACAGTTCGGTGAAATGCTGTCTCTTGTTCAGGCATACTTGGCACAAGCTCCTGCAGAGAGATACGGCGAAAACAGCAAGCTCACCGATATGCTTGAAGCAAAGTCCAGTTTTGATCGCAGTATCGAGCTTTCCGACTTTTTCTCTCAGCACGATTTCTCCGATGAACAGAGGGCCGCTATTACTGCTATGTTCGTGGGTGATGTGACAAGAGGACAGATTGACAGCATTGACGAGAGTTTCACCGCTGAGGATATTCAGGCTTATGACGAGATTCTGCACAATGCTTTGCAGGAATCCGATGTTGCTGACTTTCTGACTGCCCATAAGCAGGCAGTTATCAACCGTGAGAACGCAAACAGAGTTCCTACTGAGGAAGAAGTGCTGTTTCCGCAGGCTGACCTTGCAAAGTTCCTTGCAGTGCGTACTCTTTCCTCCGATGAGTGGGAGGATATGGCGTATCCGATGTTTGAGCGTGGGTATCTTGAAAAGCATAAGCCCAGCGACAAGGCGGCTTTCGGCTATCATCTGAGTGAGCCTGCGTTCTATGACCTTGCCCAGCGTTTCCATTATGGTGAGGATATTCGCCGTGAGCTTGCCCTCGGACTGTTAGAGGGCGGTACTGCTTCTGACATTGAGTTTGTCTTTGAGGACGGCAAGATTTCGGACAGAGTGTACTACTATGCTGAGAACCTCCGTCATTCCCTGCATTTAGAGAGGACTGAGGACGGATATAATTGCAGTTTCGGCGGTATGGAGCGTTTTGTTTCCTTTGAGGAGATCGGCCAGGCTTTCATAGACCGTATCCATGAGGAATTTGACGATCTCGCTTTATGGTGGGTGCGTGACGATATGCTCGATGCGATTCCCGATATGTCCGATGAAAAGATCGCTGACCTTCTGACTGCATTTGACGGTGCGGCTCTGCACGGTTGGGAGAACGGCGATAATATCCCGAAGCTCAACCGTATCAAGAAGGCTCTCCATGATATTCTCGGTGATGAAGCACTGACCGAAAAGGCTTTTGCTATCATCGCAAAGGAAAAGTATCATGTGAGCTTTGATGCAGAAACACCCGAAAAACAGCCGGATAGCCTCTCTTTCCATTTCGGTAAGGATAAGGGCGATGAATGGGTTAGCGAAAGCGACATCGTTCACGATTTTGCCCTTGCACACCCTGATTGCAGTTTTGCCCTCGGCAATGCTGTCCTTGAATACCTTGATGAGAAGCAGCATTCAGAGCGTACTATCCCTGATCTGAAAGCAGGCTGGTACAAAAAGACTGATTTCAGCATTACTGCTGTCATCGGCGGTGAGGAGTTCAACTATGACGGCCGCTTTGATATTGGCGACGGCAAGGGTACGGGCGGCGGTTCGCTGATCGACCATATCCGCACATACAATGAGGGTATCCTCGGTTATACGCAGCACCCGTTCAATCAGCCGGAGTATAAGGAGAGGGCGCAGAGAATGCTTGACATTTTCGTTCCTTTCCTTGAAGCACACTCTGAGCTGACTGCTGAGGAACAGCGTATTTTCGACGATTTCAAGGCGCAGCACCCGATCCGCACCTACGATAATGTGGAAAAGGCACAAGGGACTTTCAAAATCTATCAGCTTCCCGGTGGTGAGAAGTATCACGGCATTCGCTTTGAGGGTATGGAACAACTCAAAAAGGACGGTGTACAGCTCAACAAGGACGATTATGAGCTTATGTATGAGGGTGAGGTCGGAGAGTTCAGGGGCAATGCTACGCTTGAAGCACTTTTCACTCAGTTTAATAATGACCGTCCCGATGATTTCTTCGGACACTCTCTTTCTGTTTCTGATGTTATCGTCATTTCCGCTGACGGCAAGGATACAGCATATTTCTGTGACAGTTTCGGTTTTACGGAAATGCCTGAGTTTTTCAAGGAGAAGGAGCTTGTGCAGGAAAAGTCCGAAACAGCCAAAGTATCCGATCTCGCTGTTGGTGATATTATCATGTATGACGGCGCTCGCCGTGAGGTCGAGAAGATCAGCGATAAGAGTATTTCGCTGAAAGACCTTGACGCTCCCGATTATGGCGGTATTCTGCTCGGCACTTCTGATGTACTTGCCTACGACGGCTGGCAGCAAGATATGGAGGAAAAGGGCTTTGAGATCATCAGCAAAGGCGGACAGCAGGCTGAAAAGGCTGAACCCGAAGATAAAGGTCCGGTATCGCTCCGCAAGGCAGGCGATTTTTACGAGATGCACGGCAAAAATGCTGAGATCGGTGTGGAAGTCCTCGGACTGCAAATGCACTCAAAAAACGGGCAGCCTATGGTCGGATTTCCGGCTGAGGATAAAGACGAATACTCCAAAAAGCTCAGTGATGCAGGATATTCCGTCCTGATCGAACAGGCTTTTGAGCTGAATCCTCCGAAGCGTGAGCCTGAAAAGCTCCAGACTTTACAGCAGGTCGTTGATAAGTTCTTCGGCACTGACTGCGAATCTGCGGAGACAGAGCGCGGCACATGGAAACTTGCTATCGCTGACGGCGATAAAGTCGGTGAGCTGTTTTATGACGGTGATCCCGTCTGCGGTATCTATAACCGTAGCGATAAAATGGAGATCGAGCCGTACCGTGAGCTGACTACATTTCCGGCGCTCCTGCGTACTGCGATGCTTGAACATAATCCCGACAAACCTGTGGAGATCATGGACTTTCAGCGTACTTTTGAGACTCCGCTTGATAAGGCAAAGTTCTTAATTAACGACTTCTGCGAAGCAGAGTACCGTGAGAGTGCTGATTTTGATGATCTGCACAATGTCGGTCTGGTGTTTACCACTCTGACCGACGATGAGCTGCCTATTCAGGTGACGGCTGACCTTGTGGACTTCAAGATCACCTACGAGTTTGACGGCGAAGTTTACAATACGGAGCAGTATGACAGCATTAAGGATATGATCGAGAACGGTCTGACTGGACTTGATTTCTCTGACCTCATTTCCGTTCCCGATGAAGCTTAATTGCTTCTTTTGCGAGTGTAAAAGCTTCTTGGAACTGACCATTAATAAACGCCACTTTTGAATTAGATATAAACTCAATGAGTCTTTCATTTTGTATATCTGACATTTTATCAC
>OHHO01000412.1_pt1 | contig 16408 bp, 14 predicted proteins | sample 1568071 | NCBI WGS metagenome assembly OHHO01 (sample SAMEA3879582, study PRJEB24766) | human gut metagenome | biome: human-associated habitat; feature: feces | place: USA | collected 1985/1987
AAAAAACGGATTGTATTTGATTTGCCGCCTGCGGGCGGCAAACGCTGCGAGGTTTTTATAACAGACTCAAAAGAGACCGTATTCTTCCGAATACGGTCTCTTTTTATGCTTTATGGCTCCAGCCTGTGCAGGAGGCGGTCGGTGAGGGACACGGTCAGGGCGGCGGCCGCGGCCAGGGCCACCGTCACCGCTCCGCCGCACCACAGCACCGCCCGGTAGGCAAACCGGCGCATTACCGCTCCCCTCCCCCGCTGACGATGTGGTAATAGGCGTTGGAGGTGATCCGGTACACCAGGGTGTACAGCACGGCAAAGGCCAGGAAGCTGGCGGCGGTGGTGCCCACCAGCAGGCGGGTGTTCCAGAGGTTGAACAGAAGCAGCAGCTTATGGACAAAGGGGAAGGCAAAGGCCAGGTGCAGTCCCGCCAGCAGCAGCGGCAGGAAGAATACCAGCAGCAGCTGACTGTTGATGCTGGAGCGGATGTCCCGGCGGGTCATGCCCACCTTCTGCATGATGTCGAAGCGGGCCTGGTCCTCGTAGCCCTCGGAGATCTGCTTATAATAGATGATCAGCACCGCCGCCAGGGAGAAGCCCACGCTGAGGAGGATGCCCAGGAAGAACAGGCTTCCGTAGGACCCATAGAAATCTCCGCGATTTTCCGCCAGGGACTCCACGCCCAGCATGCCGTTTTCCATCAGGCCGCCGTCCTGGGCCATGCGGCGGATGGCCTCGGCCACGGGGTCCGCGGCGTCGGGAAGCTGGCGGTCCAGGTCAAAGCCATAGTACCAGGTGCGGGACACGCCCATATTGGCCCGGTTCATCACCTGCTCCAGGGCGTCTGCGGCGGAGAGGTCCGGAACGATGAGCCACAGCTGGGTGACGATGCTGGCGGAGTCGCTGCCGGAAGGAGAAAAGTTATCCAGCAGGCCCGCCACCTGCCAGGTGGGGCCGTTCTGAAGGGTCAGGGAGGTCCCCTGATAGCCGGTCCGGCTGCGGCAGACGTACACCTGCCCCTGGGACAGGGTCAGGTCCGTGCCCATGGCGGCGTTGTAATCCGCCAGGGGGATCAGGGTCACATCCACGGGATTGCCGAAGCCCTCATTCGGGGAGAGCACCCCGTCCCGGATGGTCATCACCGAGGACACGGAGCGGTACTCCCAAACATTGGCGGCGGACATACCGCTGCGGCGGACGGCGTCCGCCACGGCGGTGCGCAGAGACGTCAGGTCCCCGGACTGGCTGGCCCGGTCCGGGAAGTAGGCGGTGATGTTTTCATCCCGGGGATAGCGGGTGTGCAGGGAGTCCTCCGCGCCGAAATACAGGCAGGTGGTGGAGGAGAGCATCACCAGCACCATAGTGCCCAGGATGCAGATGGAGGCAAGGCCTGCGCCGTTGCGCTTCATGCGGTATACCAGGGAGGAAACGGACACGAAGTGCCGCTTCTGATAGTAAAACCGGGGGTTCCTTTGCAGCAGGCGGCACAGGGTCACGGAGCCGGAGATAAACAGCAGATAGGTGGCGGCAATGACCATCAGCACGGCGGCGAAGAACCAGGTCAGGGCCGCCAGCGGCTCCCGGATGGTGACGGCCAGGTAATAGGCCCCGGCCAGCAGCAGGATGCCCAGCAGCGCCAGGGCCCAGTTGGCCCGGGGCGGCTTCTCCCCCTCCGCCTGGCTTCGCATCAGCTGCACGGCGGTGGAGCGGCCCACCCGCACCAGGGATGAGATCAGGATCAGCAGGAAAATGCCGGCGTAAAGCCCCAGGGTCAGGAGCAGGCCCCCGGCGGACACCCGGTACACCATGTCCGTTGCCGCGCCCACCATCCGCAGCAGGCCCAGCTCCGCCAGCTTGCTCAGCAGGATGCCCAGGGCCAGGCCCCCGGCCAGGGAGATGCCGCCGGAGAGCAGGGTCTCCCAGCAGAGAATGCGGGCGATGTCCCGCTTGCCCATGCCCAGGACGTTATACAGGGCAAACTCCCGGTTCCGGCGGCGGATCAGGAAGGAATGGGTGTAAAACAGCAGCAGCAGAGAAAACACCCACAGCACAAAGCTGCCCAGATTCAGGATCACCTGCACGGAGCCGCTGCCGGGCAGGGTTCCCTCCGGCAGCCGGGACAGGGCCACAAGAATGTAGAAAAACGACACGGCGCCCACGCCGGTCAGCAGATACGGCACATAGAGGCGGCTGTTTTTCCGGATGCCGTCCCAGGCCAGATGACGGTACAGCTTCATGCCCGGTCACCGCCTGCCTGGAGCATGGTCAGGGTGTCCGCGATCTTCTGATACAGCTGCTCGTCGGTGCACTGGCCGCGGTACAGCTGGTGGAACACCTGGCCGTCCTTGATGAACAGCACCCGCCCGGCGTGGCTGGCGGCCTTGACGGAGTGGGTGACCATGAGGATGGTCTGCCCCTGGCGGTTGATCTGGGCGAACAGGTCCAGCAGCTCGTCGGTGGAGCGGCTGTCCAGGGCCCCGGTGGGCTCGTCGGCCAGGATCAGACGGGGATGGGTGATCAGCGCCCGGGCCACGGCGGCCCGCTGCTTCTGGCCGCCGGACACCTCATAGGGATACTTGTCCAGCAGCTCCAGGATGCCCAGCTGGCGGGCGATGGGGTCCAGCCGGGCCTTCAGCTCCCGATAGGGCCGGCCGGCCAGCACCAGGGGCAGGTAGATGTTGTCCCGCAGGGTGAAGGTGTCCAGCAGGTTGAACTCCTGGAACACGAAGCCCAGGTTGTCCCGGCGGAAGGCCGCGGCGTCGGACTCCCGGACGGCGGCCATGTCCCGCCCGTCCAGCTCCACCCGGCCGGCGGTGGGCTTATCCAGCGCCGCCAGAATGTTCAGCAGGGTGGTCTTGCCGGAGCCGGACTCGCCCATAATGGCCACATATTCGCCCTCCTCCACGGAGAAATCCACCTGCCGCAGGGCCGTGACCTGGCTGCCGCCGAAGCGGGTGGTATAGACCTTTTTCAGGCCCGTTACATTCAGAATCTGCATATTGATGCCTCCTTTACGGGGCCTATTATAGCAGGCCGGGGAAATGCGCCGCCATCGAATGGGCTTACATTTCCCCGGTCTGAGCTTACGTTTTTGTCACTCGTGGGTGCGGACGTTGATGAACTCCGCACGGAGCTTGGAATAGAGGATGGTTTGGCTGCTGTACAGGCCGCAGTAGCCGGAGAGGAGATAGCTCAGGGCGCAGGCCACGGCAAAATACGGGGCCCCGGCGGAGCCGAACAGCTCCACGCTCAGCAGCACCGAGGCCACCGGGCAGTTCACCGCCCCGCAGAACACCGCCACCAGGCCGATGGCCCCGCCGAACCCGGCGGGCAGGCCCAGCAGGCCCCCCATGAAGCAGCCGAAGGCGGCCCCCACGAAGAACGACGGCACCACCTCGCCGCCCTTGAAGCCGCAGCCGATGGTGACGGCGGTGAACAGGATCTTCAGCAGCCACGCCCAGCCATCGGCCTCCCCCGCCAGGGCCCGGGCGATCACGTCCATGCCCGCGCCGTTGTAGTCGCCGTTTGTCAGAAGGCTCATGCCGATCAGCAGAACGGAGCCTGCCAGCACCCGGACCCAGGGGCTTCTGAACCCCCGGTCCAGCAGGCGCTCCGTCCAGTGAAGTCCCTTGCAGAACAGGATGCTGACCACGGCGCACAGAATGGCCAGGGCCACCACCGGCACCATGGTCTCCAGCGTCACAGGGGGCATGGCCACCGCGAACCGGGTGGGCTCCACCCCCATCAGGGTGGACACGCCGAAGGCCGCCATGGCGGCGGTGATGCAGGGCACCAGGCCCGCGTAATACAGCACGCCCACGCTGATGACCTCCAGGGCGAACACCGTGGCGGTCAGGGGGGTGCCGAACAGGGCGGAGAACACCCCGCTCATGCCGCACAGGGTGGCAAGGGGCAGGTCCTTCTCCCCCAGGTGCAGCAGCTTCCCGGCCTCGTAGCCCAGGCCGCCGCCGATTTGCAGGGCCGCGCCCTCCCGGCCGGCGCTGCCGCCGCACAGGTGGGTGATCACCGTGGACACAAAGATCACCGGCACCAGCAGAATGGGCACGCTTTCGCCGAAGTGAACGGACTCGATGATGGCGTTGGTGCCCTTCCCCTCCAGATGGCAGAGCTTATACAGCCCCACGATGGCAAGGCCCCCCACCGGCAGCAGGTACAGAATCCAGGGGTGGGCCCCCCGGATGGCCGTGGCGTAATTGACGCCGATATGAAACAGGGAGCCGATCACGCCGCCGGCCACACCGATGATGCCGCCCAGCAGCACCCATTTTCCCAGCGCCGCCGGGTATGCTCCCATATGCATTATGGTCTTTTTCCACTTATCCACCGCTTGCCGCCGTCCTTTCCGCCCGTTCCCCCAAAAAATCTTCTTCCTTTTATAGCCAGCTTTTTTCGACAGTCTCTTTATAGCATCTTTACGGTTTGGTGTCAATCCGGCATATCAGCCATTCCCTGTTTCCGCAAAAACAGGGGCCTGCCTCCCGAAAAGCAAAGCCCCCGTCCTGTTTCATTTTGCTTCAGCTGCCCAGATGAAGCACCTGGAGAAGCAGAAGCCAGCTGAGCCCATAGTAGGTGACCACAGCCACCAGATCGTTCACGGTGGTAATCAGCGGCCCGGAGGCCACGGCAGGGTCCACCCCGATTCGCTTGAAAAACATGGGAATCAGCGTTCCCACGGCGCTGGAGATAAACATGGCCAGCAGAAGCGCCGCGCCGATGCACACCGAAACCGCAAACGCATATTGGGCGGGATATCCCTTGCCCAGCATGATGTAAGCGCCCACAAGCAGCACGGAAAGGCTGCCCAGGATCAGCCCGCTGAACAGCCCCACCCGCATCTCCTTGCAGACGAGGCCCAGCTTTTTCCGGGCGGTAATCTCCTTGTCCATCAGCACACGGATGGTGACAGCCAGCGACTGCGTTCCCACATTTCCCGCCATATCCAGGATCAGCGACTGGAACGCCATAATGATCGTCAGCCGGGACACGACCTTCTCGAATGCGCCCACAACGCCTGAAACAACCATCCCCAGCACCAGCAGCGCCAGCAGCCAGGGCATCCGCTTTTTCAGGCTTGCCCGCAGCGGCTCGTGCAGATCCTCCTCCGCGGAAAGGCCGCCCAGCTTCGCATAGTCGTCGCTCATCTCGTCGTCCACCGCTTCCACCAGGTCCCTCAGGGTGATGACGCCGAGAATGCAGTTGGAGGCATCCAGCACGGGAATGGCGCTTTCCGAGTAGCTTTTCAGCCGCTCGATACAGTCCTCCGTGCGCTCGCTGCAGTAGACATACGGGAACCTGTGCTGGATAAGGGGCGCGATAGCCGCGTTCTTTTCCGCAATAAGCAGAGCGCGCAGCTCCACCGTGCCGCAGAAAAAGCCGTTTTCCGCCGTCACAAAGAGCATTTGGATATTATCGTTTTCCTTCGCCTGGTCCATAAGCGCCCGGGTGGCCTGGCCCACCGTCATTTCCGAATCCAGCGAAATGAAATTGGCGCTCATTCTGCTGCCGATCTCGTCCTCGTCAAACGACACCAGCAGCTCAATCTTTTTCCGAAGCGCTCCGTTGAGCAGCCCGATCATCGCTGACCTGTCGCTGCCGGGCAGTTCCCGCAGAATGTCCGCCGCAGCATCCGGGTCAATCTTTTCCAGAATGAAAACAGCTCTTGCCGTGTCGATGTCCTTCAGGAAGGCAGCCGCCTCCTGGGGCTCGACATACTTGAAAATACCGGCCAGCTTGTCCGGCTCAATGGAGCGGATCAGCCGCATCCTTCCAAGCCGGTCCATCTGCTCCATGGACTTGGCAATATCGCTGTTATGATAGTTCTCCAGCTGCTCCTGGATCATCTTCGGCGAAAGGTCATCCCTTATCAGCGCCGCGATCTCATCCGCGCAGCCTCCGCTTTTGAGGTTCTTGTCTTCGTTGAACATTGCCATGGTATTACCGCCTTTCAATTAAAATCGCATCGTGTTCCTAATTGAAAGTGAAGCCGGGCAATGTGCTGTCATATCCGGCCTTTATTTACCTGTACGAGCCGACGCAAAGCAAGCGCCGGACACAGCGGCACATTGAATACTTCGCCCGTAACTGTCACCTAAGCTCACTTTGCTCACCTCTTTCTGGAATAAAAGTCGATTGCTTTGTCATGATACCACTGTCGCGCGGTCCTGTCAACCCGGGACCGGACGCTGCCGCCTCTCCCCTTTCTCTCGTTTTTTCTGAGAAGCTGAAAAATTTTCAGGGAAGCTGATTTTCTATGATTTTCCCTGTTGATTCCGGAGAACATTTGCCGTATACTATGAGATGGAAGCAAAAAGATCCCAAGTGCTATCACCTATTACAACAATCAGGAGGAAAAGCAAGATGAAATACGGTCGTACTTTCAATTTCTCCGCAGGTCCTGCCATGATGCCGGAGCCTGTTCTGGAGGAGATCCGCGACGAGATGATGAACTACCGGGGCAGCGGCATGTGCGTCATGGAGATGAGCCACCGCTCCAAGGTGTTCCAGCAGATCGCCGACGAGGCCCAGGCCGACCTGCGCAAGCTGATGAACATCCCCGATAACTACAAGGTCCTGTTCATCCAGGGCGGCGGCACCCTGCAGTTTGCCATGGTGGCCATGAACCTGATGAAGAACGGCAAGGCCTGCTATGTGGAGACCGGCGCATGGTCCAAGAAGGCCATTGCCGAGGCCAAGAAGTATGGCGAGGTGCAGGTGGTTGCCTCCTCCGCCGACAAGAACTTCTCCTACATCCCCGACTGCTCCGATCTGGACATCCCCGAGGATGCCGACTATGTCTACATCTGCGAGAACGAGACCATCAACGGCACCACCTGGAATAAGCTCCCCAACACCAAGGGCCACATTCTGGTGTCCGACCAGTCCTCCATGTTCCTGTCCCGCCCCTGCAACGTGGCCGATTACGGCCTGATCTGGGCCGGTGTGCAGAAGAACGTGGGCCCCGCCGGTATGGCCGTGGTCATCATCCGGGAGGACCTGATCCGGGACGACCTGGATCCCAAGACCCCCATCTATATGAAGTATAAGACCCATGCCGACAACGACAGCATGTACAATACCCCCAACTGCTGGGCCATCTACTGCTGCGGCAAGGTGTTCAAGTATCTGCTGAGCATTGGCGGCCTGGAGGAGATGGAGAAGCGCAACATCGCTAAGGCCAAGGTCATCTATGACTTCCTGGATTCCTCTAAGCTGTTCAAGGGCGCCGTGGTGCCCCAGGACCGCAGCCTGATGAACATCCCCTTCGTCACCGGCGACAAGGAGCTGGACGCCGCCGTGGTGGCCGCCTCCAAGGAGGCCGGGTTCGACAACCTGAAGGGCCACAAGTCCGTGGGCGGTCTGCGGGCCTCCGTGTACAACGCCATGCCCATCGAGGGCGCACAGGCCCTGGTGGACTTTTTGACCAAGTTCGAGGCCGAGCACAAGTAAAAGACGCAAAATCTGCACCAGCCGGAGGACAGGGTTCTCCCCCGTCCCCCGAAATTCGACAACAAGCTGTATTATGGAAGGAGATTATTACGATGCGTATTCTGGTTACTGACGGTATGGACAAGACCGCTATGGCGCAGCTGCGGGAGCAGGGCCACGAGGTGGTGGAGCAGTTCTATGAGCCCGATCAGCTGGGCGCGGCTCTGCGGGATTTCGACGTGGCCGTGGTCCGCTCCAAGACCAAGGTCCGCAAGGAGCACATTGACGCTGCCAAGGGCGGCAAGCTGAAGATGATCATCCGCGGCGGCGTGGGTGTGGACAACATCGACGTGAAGTATGCCGAGGAGAACGGCATCACCGTGAAGAACACCCCCCGCGCTTCCTCCCAGTCCGTGGCCGAGCTGGCCATGGGTCATATGTTTGCCTGCGCCCGGTATCTGTCCATCGCCGGTCACACCATGCGCGAGGGCAAGTGGGAGAAGAAGGCCTATGGCAAGGGCATCGAGCTGCAGGGCAAGACCCTGGGCATCGTGGGCTTCGGCCGCATCGGCCAGCACCTGGGCGTGATGGCCAAGGCCATCGGCATGAAGGTCATCGCCTTTGATATCTATCAGGTGCCCGTGATCTCCGAGCAGCTGGACATCCCCTATGTGGAGATGGATGAGCTGCTGGCCCAGTCCGACTTCATCTCCGTCCACGCTCCCGCTGTGGACGGCGGCGCTCTGATCTCCGCCGAGAACATCGCCAAGATGAAGGATGGCGTGGTGGTCATCAACACCTCCCGCGGCACCAACGTGGACGAGGCCGCCCTGCTGGCCGCTCTGGAGTCCGGCAAGGTCCGGGCCGCCGGTCTGGACGTGTACGCCGACGAGCCCGCCAGCAACGTGGCTCTGTACAGCCATCCCATGGTGTCCTGCACCCCCCACATCGGCGCCGCCACCGTGGAGGCCCAGAAGCGCATCGGCCAGGAGATCGTGGAGATCATCGCCGCTATGTAACCTGCCTCGGCGGCGCCGTCCCCCGGCCCCTGCTTCCTGCCCAGTGCTTCTCCTCGCGGCATAGCCGCTGTGGTCGGAGCTAAAAATATGCCGCCGGCATATTTTCTTCACGCTCCGACGCCTCATATCGGCGCCGCCACCGTGGAGGCTCAGAAGCGCATTGGCCAGGAGATCGTGGAGATCATCGCCGCTATGTAAGTTTTCCGAAAGAGAACCTACCCATATTGAGTCCGGAACAGGGACGCCCTCGGGCGTCCCTGTTTTTCTGTAGGGCGGCGCTGTATTTTTGCAGAAAGCCTTGACAGGAGAGGTTGAATCTGTTAAACTTGTTGTAGGGTTTAACAGATTCAACCTGAAAGGAGGAGCGTAACATGAGCGTACCCCAGATATTTGAAAGTGAGTACCGGTTCTGCCTGATCCTATGGGAGCACGAGCCGGTGAACAGCACCCGGCTGGTGCACCTGTGCCAGGAGCAGCTGGGCTGGTCCAAGGCCACCACCTATACCGTGATCCGGCGGCTGAGCCAGCGGGGCGTGGTGAAAAATGAAAACGCCGTGGTGACCAGTCTGGTCACGAAGGAGCAGGTGCAGCAGAGCCAGATCGACCAGCTGGTGGACAAGACCTTTGAGGGCTCCCTGCCCGCCTTTGTGGCGGCCTTTGCCCGGGGGCGGCGGCTTTCAGAAAAGGAGGTCCGGCAGCTGCAGCAGCTTATTGACGACAGCGGAAAGGAGAACTGACCATGGAACAGCTTTTTCTGACCATTCTGAACCGGGCGGTTACCGCCGGGTGGCTGGTGCTGCTGGTGATGGTGCTGCGGGTGGTGCTGAAAAAAGCGCCCCGGGCGGCGCACTATGGCCTGTGGGCCATTGTGGCGGTGCGGCTGCTGTGGCCGGGGGACCTGCTGCCCCGGGCCGGCGTCAGCCTGGTGCCCACCACGGAGCCTATCTCCGGAGACGTGCTGACGGCGGCGGGAACAGCGGTATCCGGCGGGCTTCCCGCCGTCGGCAGTCCCGCCGGTGCGGCGGCAGCGGAGACGGCGGCCCGGACGGGGCAGAGCCTGGGCCACATCGCCGCGGTGGTGTGGCTTGTGGGCATGGCGGCCATGGCGCTGTATCTGGCAGGCAGCTATGTGCGGCTGCGGGTGCGGCTGCGGATGGCGGTGCGGCTGGAGGACGGCGTGTGGGAAAGCGAACAGGCCCCGTCTCCCTTTGTGCTGGGGTTTATCCGGCCCCGCATCTATCTGCCCTTCGGCCTGGACCGGGGAAGCCGGGACTATGTGCTGGCTCATGAGCGGACCCACATCCGGCACCGGGACCACTGGGTGAAGCCCCTGGCGTTTCTGCTGCTGGCGGTGTACTGGTTCAACCCACTGCTGTGGGCGGCGTATATCCTGCTGTGCCGGGATATGGAATACGCCTGTGACGAGGCGGTGCTGCGGGACCTGGAGGAGCCGGACAAGCGGGCGTATTCCCAGGCGCTTCTGAATTGCGCCGGACCCCGGCGGGCGGTGACGGCGTGTCCGGTGGCCTTCGGCGAGATCTGCGTCAAGGGGCGCATCCGCCGGGCTCTGCGGTATAAAAAGCCTGCCGTGTGGGTGACGGCGGCTGCTGTGGTGGTGTGCGCTGCGGCGGCGGTCTGCCTGCTGACCAACCCCAGGGACCGGACCCCCTATGGGTGGGCCAGCCGGGTGACGGCTGGGGGGCTGAACGTGACGTATCTGCGGGAAGGGAACTCTGCCCGGACACCGGCCGGAATGCCGGGGCTGACCTCCCGGCTGGCGGAGCAGCTCAACGGGCTGACGGAGGAGGACTTCCCTCTGCTGGAGAACTACGCATACAATATCTTTGACCAGGGGAGGGAGCCCTTCCGCCTGCAAATGGGGCGGAAGGCCGGAAAGCGGGAGCTTCTGTACGGCGGCGACAGCGGGTATCCGCTGATGCTGCTGTACCGGGGGAAGCTCTACGGCGTGAACAGCGAGGAGCTGCTGCAGACCATCCTGGAGTATACCCGGGGCGTGCAGGTGGTTCCGGCAGGGACGGAGCTGGCCCTGCGGATGGGGCTGCCCGGAGTGTACCGGATGATGACAAAGGAGAGCGCCGACGGGCCGGATGTGATACAGGGAGATGACTTTTCCTGGACCCCGGCGGCGTGGCAGGGCGGCATGGCATATGTGGACCTGATGCGGACGGAGGGAGATGCTTCCGGCTCCGTGGGCCGCATCTGGTGCGCCAGGGCCCGGTGGGGCGGCCAGGAGCGCTGGCTGGTATACGCCCGGGACGGGCAGATCGCCCTGCGGCCCACGGAAAGCGGCTCCACGAGACTGAGCGTCGTCGGGCGGGGACTGGCATTCCCGGAGGACGGGACGTATCTGACGGCGGAGTGCGTGTATCAGACGCCGGAGATGCCCAGCCCGTCTCCCCTGTCGGCGGAGCTGCTGCAATTCCGGGATGAAGCCGTGAAATACTGGGCCCGGTATCAGGAGAACGCCGACGGGCAGCTGACCACCGCACTGGACCCGGAGAAGTACAGTCAGTATCCCATCCAGGGCGGTCAGAGCGTCAGCCTGGAGGAATGGGACAGCCGGTTCCCGGAGGGGGTTAGCCCGGACATCAGCGGGTACCAGGAGCGATGGCTGTTCCAGCTGGAGGATGGCCGTCAGCTGCTGCGGCTGGACGATCAGCTGTATTTGCTGCAATATCACCAGGCTGACGGGGAAGTTTTCGAGATGCTGCGGCTGCGGCCGGTGCCGCTGGAGCCGGAGCGGGTGCTGGAGCTGGATCGCCTGCTGCTCAGTGTCAGCGGAGACGACAGCGTGGCGGCGATCAGCTTCTCCGGGGCCGTGGAGGCCGCTATGCGGCAGCTGCCGGATTACCGGCGGCTGCTGGACGGCGGGGCGGATACCCTGCGGTACTGCTTCACCATGCTGGAGTGCCGGTATAACGGCGGATATGGGATGCAGGCGGCCATGAGGATGGCCTGCCGGGATATTCTGGTGGACATGGGCGAGGATCCCGGCGATGACGGGTATGACGTGCAGACCTGGTATGACGAGCTGAAGGCCCGAGCCTTTTCCGTGTCGGAGGACCTGGCGCACCATCCGGGGTATGCTGTGCTGCTGGGGCTGGGGGTGTCCCGGCCTGACGGCACGGCGGCGATAACCTATGTGGACATGGACGGCGACGGACTGGCGGAGCGCCTTACGGCAGAGAACGGAGGACTCCGGGTGCTGCGGTATGACGGCACGGAGGTGTGGTCCTCCGGTCCAGTGGGACAGAACGGGGATGAGGCCCTGTTCCTGCACCGGAACGGCGGGCAGTGGGAGCTTCTGCGCTATGGCCGGACGGCGGAGGAGCAGCTCTATGAGCTGCTGAGCCTGACCGGCGGCAGAGAGCGGCTGGTGCGGTCCCGGCATCTGGCCCACGGCGCGGCGGCAGAGAGCGTCCGGGTCTTTGCGGAGGATTTCCATACCCTGCTCTATGGCGTGGATGAGGCGGGGCTCTCCGACGGGTGCGAGATGCTGCTGCTATCCACCATGAACGGCGAGACCCGGGTGGGTCCGCTGTACGATTTCAGCGGCTATGAGATCGGAGAGGGGAACGGATGAACAGAAGCGGCTATACCATTGTACAGGCCGAGGCGGAGGTGCCGGCGGAGGAATTCGTCAGGCGGTATGTGAACCTGAAGGACCCCGCCGCCGGGTGCCGCCCCTGCCCGGACTATGGGCGGTACTGGACGTGCCCGCCCTATGACGTTCCGGCGGCGGAATACTGGGGGCGGTATAGGACGGTGCTGCTGGAGGGGATGCAGTTCCACTTCACCCCGGCCATGCTGGAGCGGCGGTTTGACCCGGAGGAGCTGTCGGAATATACCCGGCGGCTGACGGCGGAGCAGGCCCGGCAGATGGACCGGGCCCTGCGGCGGCAGTACCCCGGGGCGGCGGTGCTGACCACTGGAGGGTGCGCCCTGTGTGAGGAATGCACCCGGCCCATGGGGCGGCCCTGCCGCCATCCGCAGGCGGTGGGGTACAGCCTGGAGTCCCTGGGCTGCGACGTGGGCGCCGCCGCCCGGGGGGAACTGGGCTGGGAGCTGCTGTGGCCCCGGCGGGACCGGCTGCCCCGATATCTGACGCTGCTGTGCGCCGCGCTGCGGTGACATACAAAATTTTTGAAAGTTTTTCAAAATTCGGGTTGATTTTTCAGTATTGTATGTGTATAATGAATTTATATTCAGAGTCACCTCCGAGACTCCTGAATCGAAGCAGGACCGCCAGGCGGTCTGCCTGACTTCGCTGATTTCCCCCTTCCCCCCCTATAGCAAAAGCGCCGGTATCGCACGATACCGGCGTTTTTGCCGCTTGATACGCGCACAGCCGCCGCAGAGCAAGCTGCGGCGGCTGTTTCTTGCGTTTTTTGGGTCAGGACAACTCCTCCTGGCCGGTGCAGAGCTGATAGTACCGGCCCTTTTGGGCCATGAGCTCCGCATGGTCGCCGCGCTCGATGATGCGGCCCTGCTCCAGCACCAGGATGGCCTGTGCGTTGCGGACGGTGGAGAGCCGGTGGGCGATGACGAACACCGTGCGCCCGGCCATCAGGGAATCCATCCCCTGCTCGATGAGCTTCTCCGTGCGGGTGTCGATGGAGGAGGTGGCCTCGTCCAGGATCAGCACCGGGGGATCCGACACGGCGGCCCGGGCAATGGCCAGCAGCTGGCGCTCGCCCTGGCTGAGACTGCCGCCGTCCCCGGTGATGACGGTGTCGTACCCCTGGGGCAGGTGGCGGATGAAGGTGTCGGCATTGGCCAGCCTGGCCGCCGCCCGGACCTCCTGGTCCGTGGCGTCCAGCTTGCCGTAGCGGATGTTGTCGGCGATGGTGCCGGTGAACAGGTGGGTATCCTGCAAAACAATGCCCAGGGACCGGCGCAGGGAGTCCTTCCGGATATCCCGGACGTCGATGCCGTCATAGGTGACGGAGCCGGATTGAATGTCATAAAACCGGTTGATCAGGTTGGTAATGGTGGTCTTTCCCGCGCCGGTGGAGCCCACAAAGGCGATCTTCTGGCCCGGCTCTGCGAACAGGGACACATCGTGGAGCACGGTTTTCTCCGGGTCATAGCCGAAGTCCACGTGCTCAAACCGCACGTCGCCCCGCAGCTCCGTCAGGGAGCCGTCGGGCTTCTTCCAGGCCCAGTGGCCGGTGCGGCGGTCGGTCTCCGTCAGGGTATCGCCGTCCTTCAGCACCCGCACCAGGGTGGTGCGGCCCTCATCCGTCTCGGGGTCGGCGTCCATCACGGCGAAAATCCGCTCGGCGCCGGCCACCGCCGCCAGAAGGGTATTCACCTGCTGGCTGATCTGGCTCACCGGCTGGGACACCTGCTTGACATACAGCAGATACGCGCCCAGAGAGCCGATATCGAACACGCCGGAGATGGACAGCAGGCCGCCTACACAGCAGGTGACGGCATAGTTGATGCGGGAGAGGTTGCCCATGGCGGGCATCATGGACCCGGCATAGGTCTGGGCCATGGCGGCGGCGTCGCGATAGGCGCTGTTGCGGGCGGCGAACTCGTCCAGGGTCTTTTGCTCATGGTGAAAGACCTTGATGACCTTCTGACCCTCGATCATCTCCTCAATGTAGCCGTTGAGACTGCCCAGGGCCGCCTGCTGCTGCTGGAAGCTGGTGCGGCTGCGGCCGCCCACGCCCTTCACCACCAGGAGCATCAGCCCCAGGAACACGAAGGTGATCAGCGTCAGCGCCCAGTTCAGGTAAATCAGCATGAACACGGTGCACACAAAGGTGATGAGGTTGGACACCACGCTGGCGAAGCTGTTGCCGATCATGTCGGACACGGTGTCCATGTCGTTGGTGAAGCGGCTCATCAGGTCGCCGGACTGGTGGGTGTCGAAATACCGCAGGGGCAGGGTCTGGAGCCTGCTGAACAGATCCTGCCGCAGGGTGGCCACGGTCCGCTGGGAGATGCGGACCATCAGGCGGGAATAGGCATAGGAGCACCCGGCGGACACCAGGAACACCCCGCCCATGGCCACCAGCATCCAGAAAAGCCCCGTGAAATTCCCGGCGGCGATATAGTTCAGGGCGGGCTTGAGGAAGTAGCTGCTGGCCACGGAGCCCACGGAGCTGAGCACCAGGCACACCGCCACCACGATCAGCGCCGCCTTATAGCGGCCGATATAGGCCAGGAGCTTCCCCACGGTGCCCCGGAGATCCTGGGGCCGCTGATAGCCGTGTCCCCGGCCGTGGGGGCCGCCGGGACGGACCTGCTTCTTGCTGTCAGCCATTGATGGTCGCTCCTTCCTGCTGGGATTTATAGACCTCCTGATAGATGTGGTTGGAGGCCATCAGCTGGTCATGGGTGCCTGCGCCGGAAATTTTGCCGTCGTCCAGCACCACGATCAGATCCGCATCCTCATACAGGATATCCAGAGGGATGTTCTCCGGTTCAATATCCGGTTCCACAGATTCCGGCACGGAGAAAACTACTTCATCATCACATTTGACACGACAACTTCCCTTTACCGGCGTACCGTTTACCAGCACATTTCCGTCTTTGATCAGCTTTTGGATAAAAGAACGGGACAGATTCTCCACAAGCAGACTCATACATTTGTCAATCCGTTCGTCTTCCATCTCATCTGCTATCTGAAATCGGAGTTCTTCCATTATTTCATCTCCCGATAACGATTCTGCTTAAAGTTGAGGAATTCCAGATCCTTTTCCTTGTATACGAACAAAAACAGAATAAACAGGCCAATGGTAGCCACTACCACATAAATATCCGCCACATTAAAGATCGGATAATTGATCAGTACAAAGGAGATAAAATCCACTACATAATCCAGTCGGAATCTGTCGATCATGTTGCCGATGCCTCCGGCAACGATCACCGCCAGCAATACATGCACGATTCGGAATTTCTTCTGTTCCGGAAGTTTGAAAAGGAAAAACAACAACACCGCAAGAAATACGATTCCCACAAACAGAATAAATACCTTCTGGTTCTGCAGCATACCGAATGCGGATCCTCTGTTCTCCAGATATTGCAATTCCAGAACTCCGTCAATGATCACATAGGCCGGCTGGTTCTTCAGATGTACCACCGCCAGATGCTTGGTAAACTGATCCAGTACCAGAAGTACGGCTGCAATCAGGGCATCTATGATCAGCATAACAACTCGACTACTTTTCTTTTCCTTATTCATGAGCATCCTCTTCACTAAAATTGATTTCTTCGATGGCAGCCAGAATTTCCTCATCCGTAACGGTTCTGTCGATAACTGCCTTTCCGATCTTCTTTAACAGAATAAATTTGATCGTACCGGCTTCCATCTTCTTATCGGATTTTGTAAGTTTCAAGATCTCCTGCGGATTGATATCGTCCACGGAGATTGGCAGATAAAACGGTACAAACATATCACGGATCTCATAAAATTCTTCCATGCTCAGCATTTCTTTTTTCCAGGAAATATATGCTGCAGCTACCGTACCCAGTGCCACACACTCTCCATGATACAATTCAAAATTCTTGTATTTCTCGATAGCATGTCCGATCGTGTGTCCAAGATTTAAGAGAGCACGGTCTCCCTGCTCGGTAGGATCCTTTTCCACCACCATTTTCTTGATGGAGCAGGTACGGATCACCATTTCTTCCAGGGTATTCAGATCCCGCTCGCAGACATGTTCTCGATCAGCCACTCATAGAAGGGCGCATCCTTGATCAGTGCGGATTTCATTACTTCCGCAAATCCGGAATAAAACTGTCTCTCTTCCAGCGTTTTTAATACGGACAGGTTCATATATACCAGTCTGGGCATCTTAAATGCGCCTACCATGTTCTTATAGCTGTCAAAATCCACGCCGGTCTTGCCGCCGATGGAACTGTCAACCTGCGCTAACAATGTGGTGGGAATCTGTACGAAATCAATGCCTCTTAAAT
>OHHO01000414.1_pt1 | contig 16369 bp, 29 predicted proteins | sample 1568071 | NCBI WGS metagenome assembly OHHO01 (sample SAMEA3879582, study PRJEB24766) | human gut metagenome | biome: human-associated habitat; feature: feces | place: USA | collected 1985/1987
AAATTAAAAAGTAAAATTATGCCTACTATTTCACAGTTAGTAAGAAAAGGCAGACGAGTTCTTGTAGACAAGAGCAAGTCACCAGCTTTGGATTCTTGTCCTCAGCGTCGTGGTGTTTGTGTTCGTGTTTATACAACAACTCCTAAGAAGCCTAATTCAGCAATGCGTAAAGTTGCACGTGTACGTTTGACAAACTCAAAGGAAGTAAACTCTTATATTCCAGGAGAGGGTCACAACTTGCAGGAGCACTCAATTGTTTTGGTTCGCGGTGGTCGTGTAAAGGATCTTCCTGGTGTACGTTATCACATTGTCCGTGGTACACTTGATACTGCAGGCGTTGCGAATCGTACACAGCGTCGTTCTAAGTACGGAGCTAAGCGTCCTAAGGCAAAGAAGTAATATATCTTCTTAAATTTTAGACAAAACCGCAGACTCACGGTCGGAGAAGGTCGGGAGTTGGGGGTAAAATATTTAATATAAGTTTTGCTGGAGAAGTAATCAGGTTGAGTAAATGCTCGGGTGCGAGCGTTGAAGAACATTATACAGCCCCATGCAGAATTGAAAAAAGTTTTATTTAAAATGAGAAAAGCAAAACCAAAGAAGAGAGTGATCCTTCCAGATCCTGTCTTCAATGACCAGAAGGTCTCAAAGTTCGTAAATCATTTGATGTATGATGGAAAGAAGAATACATCTTATGAGATTTTCTACAATGCACTTGACATTGTAAAGGCTAAGATGTCTAACGAGGAAAAGTCTGCTCTTGAAATCTGGAAGCAGGCACTTGATAATATTACTCCTCAGGTAGAGGTTAAGAGCCGTCGTATCGGTGGTGCAACCTTCCAGGTTCCTACAGAGATTCGTCCTGATCGTAAGGAGAGTATTTCTATGAAGAATCTTATTCTTTTTGCACGTAAGCGCGGTGGTAAGACTATGGCTGATAAGCTTGCTGCAGAGATTATGGATGCTTTTAATAATCAGGGTGGTGCTTTTAAGCGTAAGGAGGATATGCATCGTATGGCTGAGGCTAACCGTGCGTTCGCTCACTTTAGATTCTAATTTAATATATAATATAGTTAAAAGAAAATGGCAAATCGCGATTTACATTTGACTCGTAACATCGGTATCATGGCGCATATCGATGCTGGTAAGACTACAACTTCTGAGCGTATTTTGTTCTATACAGGTAAGACTCATAAGATTGGTGAGGTGCACGATGGTGCTGCTACAATGGACTGGATGGCCCAGGAGCAGGAGCGTGGTATTACTATCACTTCTGCGGCTACAACTTGCAACTGGAACTATCTCGGTAAGTCTTATAAGATCAACTTGATCGATACTCCGGGACACGTAGACTTCACTGCTGAGGTTGAGCGTTCTCTCCGTGTACTTGATGGTGCTGTTGCTACATATTCTGCAGCTGATGGTGTTCAGCCACAGTCTGAGACAGTATGGCGTCAGGCTGATAAGTATAATGTACCTCGTATCGGTTATGTGAACAAGATGGACCGTTCTGGTGCTAACTTCTTCGAGACAGTTCAGCAGATGAAGGATATCTTGGGTGCTAATCCAATTGCTATTCAGATTCCTATTGGTGCAGAGGAGAACTTCAAAGGTGTAGTTGACCTCATCAAGATGAAGGCTATCCTTTGGCACGATGAAACTATGGGTGCTGAGTATGATGTAGAGGATATCCCTGCAGACTTGGCTGACGAGGCTGCTGAGTGGCGTGATAAGCTCCTTGAGGGTGCTGCAAACTTCGATGATGAGGTTATGGAACTTTATCTCGATGGTAAGGATATTCCAGAAGAAAAGCTTCTTGCTGCAATCCGTAAGGGTTGCTGTGCTATGGAGTGCTGCCCAATGTTGCTCGGTTCTTCATACAAGAACAAGGGTGTTCAGCCATTGCTCGACTATGTATGTGCATTCTTGCCTTCACCAATGGATACTCCAAATATCATCGGTACTAACCCTGATACAGAGGAGGAAGAGGATCGCAAACCATCTGAGGATGAACCAACATCTGCTCTCGCATTTAAGATTGCTACTGACCCATTCATGGGCCGCTTGGTATTCTTCCGCGTTTACTCAGGTAAGGTCGTTGCTGGTTCTTATGTTTACAACCCACGTTCTGGCAAGCGCGAGCGTATCAGCCGTCTGTTCCAGATGAACTCTAAGCAGGAAATCCCAATGGAGTCTATCGATGCTGGTGATATCGGTGCAGGTGTAGGTTTCAAGGATATCCGTACAGGTGATACACTCTGTGACGAGGAACACCCAATCGTATTGGAGTCTATGACATTCCCTGATACTGTGATTTCTATCGCAGTAGAGCCAAAGAGCCAGGCAGACATCGCTAAGATGGATAATGGTCTCGCTAAGTTGGCTGAGGAGGATCCAACCTTCACAGTTCGTACAGACGAGCAGAGCGGTCAGACAATTATCTCTGGTATGGGTGAGCTCCACTTGGATATCATCATCGACCGTTTGAAGCGTGAGTTCAAGGTTGAGTGTAATCAGGGTAAGCCTCAGGTTAACTACAAGGAGGCTATCACTAAGACTGCTCAGAGCCGTGAAACTTATAAGAAGCAGTCTGGTGGTCGTGGTAAGTTCGCTTGTATCGATGTAACCATCGGTCCTAAGGACGAGGATTACAAGGAAGGCGACTTGCAGTTCATCAACGAGGTTAAGGGTGGTAACGTTCCTAAGGAATTCATCCCATCTGTACAGAAGGGCTTCGCTGATTGCTTGTCAAATGGTGTACTCGGTGGCTTCCCAATGACAGGTTTGAAGGTCACTTTGACCGATGGTAGCTTCCACCCAGTTGACTCTGACCAGTTGTCATTCGAGTTGGTAGCACATCAGGCATTCAAGGTACTTTGCCCTAAGGCTGGTCCAGTTTTGATGGAGCCTATCATGAAGGTAGAGGTTGTTACTCCAGAAGAGAACATGGGTGACGTAATCGGTGACTTGAACAAGCGCCGTGGTCTCGTTCAGGGTATGGAAGAAGGTCGTAGCGGTGCTCGCATCGTAAAGGCAATGGTCCCATTGGCTGAGATGTTCGGTTATGTAACAGCTTTGCGTACTATCACTTCTGGTCGTGCAACAAGTTCTATGGAGTACGATCATCATGCACCTCTTTCTTCAACAATTGCTAAGGCTGTGTTGGAGGAGGTTAAGGGTCACGCAGAACTTCTTTAATAACAAAGAATAACGGTAAGATGAGGCGCTGCTTAGCGAATGACTCTTAAGCAGCGTACCTCTTCTTCCATTAGACTAAATAATTCATATAATAATAACTTAATTTTAAAAATGAGTCAGAAAATCAGAATTAAGCTGAAGTCTTACGACCACCAGTTGGTTGACAAGTCAGCTGAGAAGATTGTGAAGGCTGTAAAGGCAACAGGCGCTATCGTTAGTGGTCCTATTCCATTGCCAACACACAAGCGTATTTTTACTGTAAACCGCAGTACTTTCGTTAACAAGAAGTCTCGCGAGCAGTTCCAGCTCTCAGATTTCAAGCGTCTCATTGACATCTACAGCTCAACAGCTAAGACAGTTGATGCCTTGATGAAGCTTGAATTGCCAAGTGGTGTAGAAGTAGAAATCAAAGTCTAATTATTTAAATTAAATTGAAATGCCAGGATTAATTGGAAAGAAAATCGGAATGACATCCGTTTTCAGTGCCGACGGTAAGAATATTCCGTGCACTGTTATCGAAGTAGGTCCTTGTGTTGTAACCCAGGTGAAAACTGTAGAAAAGGATGGTTACAAGGCTTATCAGTTAGGTTTCGAAGAGGCAAAGGAGAAGCGTACTTCTCAGCCTATGATGGGAATCTTCAAGAAGGCAGGCACAACACCTAAGAAGCACTTGGCCGAGTTCAAGTTTGATGAGGAGTACAACCTCGGTGACACAATTACAGTTGAAATCTTCAACGATTGCAAGTTCGTTGATGTAATTGGTACATCAAAGGGTAAAGGCTTCCAGGGCGTTGTTAAGCGTCACGGATTCGGTGGTGTAGGTCAGTCTACTCACGGTCAGGATGACCGCGCTCGTAAGCCGGGATCTATTGGTGCTTGTTCTTACCCTGCAAAGGTATTCAAGGGTATGCGCATGGGCGGCCAAATGGGAGGTGACAGAGTTACGACTCAGAACCTTCAGGTGTTAAAGGTAATTCCAGAGCAGAATCTTCTTATTGTTAAGGGTTCTTTCGCTGGATGCAAAGGTTCAACTGTTTTAATTGAGAAATAATGGAAGTTAGCGTATTAGATATCAAAGGTCAGGAGACCGGCCGCAAGGTAGCTCTTAATGATGCAGTCTTCGGCATTGAGCCTAACGATCACGTTCTCTATCTTGACGTAAAGCAGTATCTCGCTAACCAGCGTCAGGGTACAGCTAAGTCTAAGGAGAGAAGCGAGATGAGCGGTTCTACTCGTAAGCTTGGTCGTCAGAAGGGCGGCGGCGGTGCTCGCCGTGGTGATATTAACTCACCTGTACTCGTAGGTGGTGCTCGCGTTTTTGGTCCTAAACCACGTGATTACCGCTTCAAGCTCAACAAAAAAGTAAAGATTCTTGCTCGTAAGTCTGCTCTGTCTTATAAGGCACAGGAAAGCGCAATTGTAATGTTGGAAGACTTTACATTTGAGGCTCCAAAGACTAAAGAATTCTTAAGTATTATTAAGAATCTTAAAAGTGAGGGCAAAAAAGTGCTCTTTGTTTTGCCAGAATCAAATAAAAATGTATATTTGTCTGCTCGTAACTTGCAGCGTGCTGAAGTTATCCTCGCATCAAACGTCAATTCGTATAAAGTTTTGAATGCTGATGTTGTAGTGATTACAGAAAAGTCGCTCGAGACTATCGACCAAATCTTAACAAAGTAAAAAGGAGATATTAGAATATGGCATTTATTATCAAACCATTGGTTACTGAGAAGATGACCAAGATTACAGACAAGCAGCCTAACCGCTATGGCTTCGTTGTTCGTCCTGAGGCTAATAAGCTCGAGATTAAGAAGGAAGTTGAGAGTCTGTATAATGTTACAGTAGTTGACGTGAACACTATTCGTTACGCTGGCAAGCGCTCTGCCCGTTATACAAAGGCTGGTCTTGTTAAGGGTCAGAAGAATGCGTTCAAGAAGGCAATCGTTACTCTTAAGGAGGACGATACAATTGATTTTTACAGCAATATTTAAAATAAAAAATGGCAGTACGTAAATTAAAACCGGTTACTCCGGGTCAAAGACACAAAGTTATTGGCACGTTCGAGGATATTACTGCATCCGTGCCAGAGAAGTCTCTCGTTTACGGTAAACGTTCTACCGGCGGTCGAAACAACACCGGTAAGATGACCGTTCGCTACATTGGTGGTGGTCACAAGCAGAAGTATCGTTTAATCGACTTCAAACGTGAGAAAGATGGTGTTCCAGCAGTTGTTAAGACAATCGAGTACGATCCAAACCGTTCGGCTCGTATCGCATTGCTTTACTATGCTGATGGTGAAAAACGTTACATTATTGCTCCTAACGGACTTCAGGTAGGCGCTACTTTGATGTCAGGTGCAGATGCTGCTCCTGAGATAGGTAATTGTCTTCCTTTGGCAAACATCCCTGTAGGTACAGTGATCCACAACATCGAGTTGCGTCCTGGTCAGGGTGCTTTGTTGGTTCGTTCGGCTGGTAATTTTGCTCAGTTGACTTCTCGTGAGGGCAGTTATTGTGTAATTAAGCTCCCTTCTGGTGAAACACGCCAGATTTTGAGTGCTTGTAAAGCTACAGTTGGTAGTGTTGGTAACTCTGATCACGCTCTTGAACAGTCTGGTAAGGCTGGACGTTCTCGCTGGTTAGGCCGTCGTCCACACAACCGTGGTGTTGTTATGAACCCTGTTGATCACCCAATGGGTGGTGGTGAAGGTCGCCAGAGTGGTGGTCACCCACGTTCACGTAAGGGCTTGTACGCTAAGGGTCTTAAGACTCGCGCACCTAAGAAGCTTTCTAACAAGTATATTATCGAAAGAGCTAACAAAAAATAAAGAGTAAATTATGAGTCGTTCACTTAAAAAAGGTCCATACATCAACGTTTCTCTCGAGAAGAAAATTCTCGCTATGAACGAGAGTGGCAAGAAGAATGTTGTTAAGACATGGGCTAGAGCTTCAATGATATCTCCTGATTTCGTAGGACATACTGTTGCAGTTCATAACGGTAACAAATTTATCCCTGTTTATGTTACAGAGAATATGGTTGGCCACAAGCTTGGAGAGTTTGCTCCAACACGTCGCTTTGGCGGTCACTCTGGTAACAGAAAGTAAGCTAAGGGTTAAACCATTTAAAATTTAAGTAAATAATGGGAGCAAGAAAACATATTGCGGCTGAGAAATTGAAAGAAGCCCGTAAAAACTTGTACTTCGCAAAGTTGGTAGGCGTTCCTTCTTCTCCACGTAAGATGCGCTATGTAGTAGACATGATTCGTGGTATGGAGGTTAACCGTGCACTCGGAGTACTTCGCTTCTCTAAGAAGCAGGCATCAGCTGATGTTGAGAAATTACTTCGTTCAGCTATCGCTAACTGGGAAGCTAAGAATAATCGCAAGGCTGAAGACGGTGAGCTTTATATCAGTAAGGTCTTCGTTGACGAAGGCGTTACAATGAAACGTATGAGACCTGCACCACAGGGTCGTGGTTATAGAATTCGTAAGCGTTCTAACCATGTAACTCTTTTTGTTGATGCAAAAACTAATGACGAAAAATAATTAAGTAGAATGGGACAGAAAGTTAATCCGATTAGTAACCGACTTGGTGTTATCCGTGGTTGGGATTCAAATTGGTTCGGTGGTAAGAACTTCGGTGATAACCTCGTTGAGGATCAGAAAATCCGTAAGTATCTTAACGAGCGTCTTGCTAAAGCAAGCATTTCTCGTATTATTATCGAACGTACATTGAAACTTGTTACCATTACTATTTGTACAGCCCGTCCAGGTATTGTCATTGGTAAAGGTGGTCAGGATGTAGATAAGTTGAAGGAAGAGTTGAAGAAGCTTTATAAGAAAGATATTCAGATCAACATCTTCGAGGTTAAAAAGCCTGAACTTGATGCTACAATCGTTGGTAAGAATATTGCGACTCAGATTGAGCACATGATTGCTTATCGTCGCGCTATCAAGATGGCAGTTGCTAACACCATGCGTGCTGGCGCTGAGGGTATCAAGGTACAGATTACAGGTCGTCTGAATGGTGCTGAAATGGCACGTAAAGAAATGTACAAAGAGGGTCGTACTCCTCTTCATACATTCCGCGCAGACATCGACTACTGCCAGTGCGAGGCACTTACAAAGGTAGGTTTGCTTGGTATTAAGGTTTGGATTTGCCGTGGTGAGGTTTATGGTAAGGCTGATCTTACTCCAAACTTCTCACAGGACAATAAGAGCAACAACCGTGGTAACGGTCGCTCTAACAACCGTGGTGGTAATCGTAAAAGAAACAATAACCGTTAAATTTTAGAAAGCTATCATGTTACAGCCAAAAAGAGTTAAATATAGAAGACCTCAAGATGGTCGTGGCAACAAAGGCAACGCTCACAGAGGTACACAATTGGCTTTCGGTTCTTTTGGTATCAAAACTCTTGAATCAAAGTGGATCGATAGTCGTCAGATTGAGGCAGCTCGTGTAGCATTGAACCGCTATATGAACCGTCAAGGTCAGGTCTGGATTAGAATTTTCCCTGATAAGCCAATCACTCGCAAGCCTGCTGATGTCCGTATGGGTAAAGGTAAGGGTGATCCAGCAGGATGGGTTGCACCTGTTACACCAGGTAGAATTCTCTTCGAAGTTGAAGGAGTTAGTTTCGATATTGCAAAAGAAGGTCTTCGCCTTTGCGCTCAGAAACTTCCTGTTAAGACTAAGTTTATTGTTAGACGTGATTACGATAAAAACGCTTAATTATGAAGATTGCAGAAATTAAAAATATCGAGACCAAAGAATTGGTTGAGAAGTTGGAGGCAGCTGTTGATGCTTTGAACAAGAAGAAGATCAATCATAATGTAACTCCACTTGAGAATCCATCAGAGATTAAGGTTGCTCGTCGTGATATTGCACGTATGAAAACTGAACTTCGTCAGAGAGAACTTAACAAATAATAATGGTCCAGATGGAAACAAGAAATTTAAGAAAAGTAAGACAGGGTGTTGTTATTAGCAACAAGATGGATAAAACCATTGTTATTGCAGCTAAGTTCAAGGAGATGCACCCTATTTATGGTAAATTTGTCCAGAAGACAAAGAAGTACCATGCACATGACGAGAATAATGAGGCTAACGTAGGTGATACAGTTATGATCATGGAGACTCGTCCTCTGTCTAAGACAAAGAGATGGAGATTAGTACAAATTGTTGAAAAAGCTAAGTAATTATGATACAGACTGAATCAAGACTTACAGTATGTGATAACAGCGGTGCTCGTGAGGCTCTTTGCATTCGAGTTCTCGGTGGTACAGGCCGTCGTTACGCTAGCGTTGGTGACGTTATTGTTGTTGCAGTCAAGAACGTTATCCCATCAAGTGATTTGAAGAAGGGTGCAGTATCAAAGGCTTTGATTGTTCGCACAAAGAAGGAAATTCGTCGTGCAGATGGTTCTTACATCCGTTTCGATGACAACGCTTGTGTATTGCTTAACAATGCAGGTGAGCTTCGTGGTAGCCGTATCTTCGGTCCTGTTGCTCGTGAGCTTCGTGCAGTAAATATGAAAGTCGTTTCTTTAGCACCTGAGGTTCTTTAATATTTAAAAAGTAAGAAGTAATGAGTAAGTTACATATTAAGAAAGACGATACCGTTATCGTTATTGCCGGTGCAGATAAGGGCAAGACTGGTAAGGTGCTTAAGGTCCTCGTTGAGGAGAACCGTGCTATCGTAGAAGGTGTGCACATGGTTTCTAAGAGCACTAAGCCATCTGCTAAGAATCCTCAGGGAGGTATTGTTAAGCAGGAGGCTCCTATTCATATCTCAAATTTGAGTTTGATTGATCCTAAGAGTGGCAAGGCTACTCGTGTTGCTATCAAGCATGAGGGTAAAAACGTTGTTCGCATCGCTAAAAAGTCAGGGGAGGAAATCAAGTAATGGATACAGCACAGTTAAAGAAAGTATATAAGGAGACAATCGCTCCTGCTCTTCAGAAGCAGTTCAACTACTCTTCAGCTATGGAGATTCCAGTATTGAAGAAGATTGTCATCAATCAGGGTCTTGGTGATGCTACTCAGGACAAGAAAATTGTTGATGTAGCAATCAATGAGATTACTGCTATCACCGGTCAGAAGGCTGTTGCTACATATTCTAAAAAGGATATTGCAAACTTCAAGCTTCGTAAGAAGATGCCTATCGGTGTTATGGTAACATTGCGTCGTGAGCGTATGTACGAGTTCTTGGAGAAGCTCGTTCGTGTTTCTCTTCCTCGTATTCGCGACTTCAAGGGTATTGAGAGCAAGTTTGATGGTCGTGGTAACTATACATTAGGTATCACAGAGCAGATTATCTTCCCTGAGATTAATATCGATGAGATTGATCGTATTCAGGGTATGAATATTACCTTCGTAACAACAGCTAAGACTGATGAAGAAGGTTTTGCTCTTTTGAAGGCCTTTGGCCTTCCATTCAAGAACGCAAATAAAGATTAAGAGATATGGCAAAAGAATCAATGAAAGCTCGCGAGGTTAAGCGTGCAAAGCTTGTAGCTCGTTACGCTGAAAAGCGCGAAGCACTGAAAAAGATTATTGCAACTTCTAATGATCCAGCCGAAGCATACGAGGCAGCTCGTAAGCTTCAGGCTATCCCTAAGAATGCAAACCCAATCCGTCTTCACAATCGTTGCAAGATTACTGGTCGTCCAAAGGGTTATATCCGTCAGTTCGGTATTTCTCGTATCCAGTTCCGTGAGATGGCTTCTGCTGGTTTGATTCCAGGTGTAAAGAAGGCTAGCTGGTAATCCTTTCAAAGGTAAGAATATTTTTTTATTTAATATTGTCGGGGTAGTCCCGATTAATTAAACATTTATATTTTATGACAGATCCAATAGCAGATTATCTGACAAGACTCAGAAATGCAATCATGGCTCATCACCGTGTTGTAGAAGTTCCTGCGTCTAACTTGAAGAAAGAGATCACTAAGATCCTCTTCGAGAAAGGTTACATCCTCAATTACAAGTTTGTAGAGGATGGTCCTCAGGGCTCAATTAAGGTTGCCTTGAAGTACAACCCAACTACAAAGCAAAACGCTATCAAGTGTTTGAAGCGCGTGTCAACTCCAGGTTTGCGTAAGTATACCGGTTACAAGGACATGCCAAGAGTTATTAACGGATTAGGTATTGCAATCTTATCTACATCCAAAGGTGTAATGACAGACAAAGAAGCTTCTGATCTTAAGATCGGTGGTGAGGTTCTTTGCTATATTTATTAATTGGAGGCTTTTATATGTCTAGAATAGGAAAATTGCCAATTAGTATCCCTGCAGGTGTTACTGTAAATTATGATGAGGCTTCTCATGTTTGTACAGTAAAGGGCCCTAAGGGTGAACTTTCTCAGTGGATTGATCCATCTATCAAGTTTAATAATGCAGATGGTCAGATTAGCTTTGAAATCGATGAAAATAGTCCTGTAAATATTAAGCAGAAGCAGGCTTTCCACGGTTTGTATCGCTCTCTCGTTAACAACATGGTTGTTGGTGTAAGCGCTGGTTATACAAAGGTTTTGGAATTGGTAGGTGTTGGTTATCGTGTTTCTAACCAGGGTAATATCATTGAGTTTGCTTTGGGTTACACTCACCCTATTTTCATCCAGTTGCCTAAGGAGATTAAGGTTGAGACTAAGTCTGAAAGAAACCAGAACCCAATCTTGACATTGGAGTCTTGCGACAAGCAGTTGTTGGGACTCGTTTGTGCAAAAATTCGTTCTTTCCGCAAGCCTGAGCCTTATAAAGGTAAGGGTATTCTCTTTAAGGGTGAAGTTATTCGCAGAAAGTCTGGTAAGAGTGCTTCAGCTAAGTAATTTTAATTATTTACGATTATGACAACAAAGAAAGTAGAAAGACGAATTAAGATAAAGTTCCGCATTCGTAAGAGTGTGAACGGTACAGCTGAGCGTCCACGTCTTAGTGTATTCCGCTCTAACAAGCAGATTTACGCTCAGGTTATTAACGATTTGACAGGCACTACACTTGCATCAGCTTCTTCACTCGGTTTGGAGAAGATGCCTAAGCAGGAGCAGGCAACTAAGGTTGGCGAGCTCATTGCTGAGAAGGCTAAGGCTGCTGGCGTTGAGGCAGTAGTTTTCGACCGTAATGGTTACCTTTACCATGGTCGTGTAAAGCAGTTGGCTGAAGGTGCTCGTAATGGTGGTCTTAAATTTTAAACGATTATGGCAATGGATAAAGTAAAAGTAAATAACGAAGAAGTACTTAAGGATCGCTTGGTTGCTATCAACCGTGTAACTAAGGTTACAAAGGGTGGTCGTACTTTCACATTCGCTGCTATCGTCGTTGTAGGTGACGGTAATGGCGTAATCGGCTACGGTCTTGGTAAGGCAGGTGAGGTTACTGCTGCTATCGCAAAGGGTACTGAAGCTGCTAAGAAGAACTTGGTAAAGGTTCCTGTACTCAAGGGTACTGTTCCTCATGAGGTTGAAACTTCATTTGGTGGTGCTAAGGTTCTTATTAAGCCAGCTGCAGCCGGTACTGGTTTGAAGGCCGGTGGTGCTATGCGTGCAGTACTTGAGAGCGTAGGTATCAAGGATGTCATCGCTAAGTCTAAGGGTTCTTCAAATGCCCATAACCTTGTGAAGGCTACTATCGCTGCTCTTGCAGAGATGCGTGATGCTTATACTGTAGCAGGTGAGCGTGGTATCAGTATGGATAAAGTATTTAACGGTTAATTAGGAAAAATCGAATATGGCAACAATTAAAATCAAGCAGATTAAGAGTAAAATCGGTGCTCCAGTAGATCAGAAGCGTACTCTCGCTTGTCTTGGTCTCCACAAGATTTCTCAGGTTGTTGAGGTAGAGGATACTCCTAGCAACCGTGGTATGATCCGTAAGGTTCATCACCTCGTAAGTGTAGTTGATTAATTAATCTTTTTAAATTAGGAACGATTATGAAATTAAATAATTTGAAACCTGCTGCAGGTTCTACCCATTCACGTCGTCGTATTGGTCGTGGTCCAGGTTCTGGTCTCGGTGGTACTTCTACACGTGGTCATAAGGGTGCCAAGGCTCGTTCTGGTTATAAGAGAAAGATTGGTTTCGAAGGTGGTCAGATGCCATTGCAGCGTCGTGTTCCAAAGGCTGGTTTTAAGAATATCAACCATAAGGAGTACTTCGCAGTAAACCTTTCAACTCTTCAGGCTCTTGCTGAAGCAAAGAACCTTACTAAAATCGGTATTGAGGAACTTAAGGCTGCTGGCCTCACAAACGGCAAGGAACTTGTAAAGGTTCTCGGTAACGGTGAACTTAAAGCAAAATTGGAAGTTGAAGCTAATGCTTTCTCAAAGACTGCCGAAGAAGCAATCAAGGCAGTAGGTGGTAACGCAACTATAATCTAAGTAAATGAAAAAGTTTATTGAGACACTAAAGAACTGTTGGAAGATAGAGGATCTCCGTCAGAGACTCCTCATTACTCTTCTGTTTACGGCTATTTACCGTTTTGGCTCGTTTGTGGTACTTCCAGGTATCAATCCGGGCATGTTGGAAAAACTTCAGTCGCAGACCTCTGGCGGTCTTATGTCGCTATTGGACATGTTCTCTGGTGGTGCATTTTCCAATGCATCTATCTTTGCACTCGGAATTATGCCTTATATCTCAGCTTCAATCGTTATGCAGCTTCTTGCTATTGCTGTACCTTATTTCCAGAAGATGCAGCGCGAGGGCGAGAGCGGCCGCAAAAAAATACAATGGTATACTAGAGTCCTGACTGTGGCCATTTTGGTCTTTCAGGCTCCTAGTTACCTTTTGAATTTGAAAATGCAGGCTGCCAATGCTCTAGCCACAGGTATTAGTTGGACGGTATTCATGATACCGGCAACAATTATCTTGGCTGCAGGAAGTATGTTTATCCTTTGGTTAGGTGAGCGTATCACTGACAAGGGAGTAGGTAATGGTATCTCTCTTATTATTATGATTGGTATTATCGCCCGTTTGCCACAGGCTTTCGTTCAGGAGGTAACTTCTCGTTTGCAGGCAATTTCTGGTGGTGGTCTTATTATGTTTATTGTAGAGATTCTTATCCTTTATGCTGTAGTTTGTGCTTCAATACTTTTGGTACAAGGTACACGTAAGATTCCTGTTCAGTATGCTAAACGCTTGGTTGGAAATAAGCAATATGGTGGTGCACGTCAGTACATTCCTTTGAAGCTTTTTGCAGCTAACGTAATGCCTATCATCTTTGCACAGGCTTTAATGTTTATTCCATTGGCGATAGTTCGCTATCAGTCTGAAAATGCTAGCAGTGTTGTTCAGCAGTTGATGGATAATCGTAGCTTACTATATAATGTTGTTTATGTAATCTTGGTTATTGCATTTACTTATTTCTATACAGCTATTACATTGAATCCTACTCAGATGGCTGAGGATATGAAACGTAACAATGGTTTCATTCCTGGCGTAAAACCAGGAAAGGATACAGCTGAGTACATTGATACCGTAATGTCTCGTATTACTTTACCAGGTTCGTTATTTATTGCGTTTATTGCAATCATGCCTGCATTAGCAGGACTTCTCGATGTACAGCAAGCTTTCTCTCAATTCTTTGGAGGTACATCTCTATTGATTTTGGTTGGTGTTGTCATTGACACATTACAACAAGTCGAGAGTCATTTGCTTATGCGCCACTATGATGGTCTTTTGAATTCAGGCCATACGCGTCAGGGTGGTGTTGCTGCATATTAATCTTTTTCTTTTGAAATGAGAAATTTCTGAAGACAGAAGATGAAATTATTCAGAGTGCAGTTTTACTTCATCTTAAAGTAAAGCTGACTTGAATTTACTATATTATGTGAGACGACTCTCCATTTGGATAGGTAAATCCTCATCCACTTGGAGAGCCTTTTCCCGCTAATATGTCATCTAATTATGATTTTTATCTGATAGTGATGGCACAAAGTTGCTCGAAAAGATAAAGCACAATTTTATCTTCATTCGTAGAAGTTTAACATTTAAGAAGGACAAATATTTATATTATGGCAAAACAAGCCGCTATTGAGCAAGATGGAACAATTGTAGAAGCATTGTCAAACGCGATGTTTCGTGTAGAATTGGAGAACGGACACAGAGTACTGGCTACCATCAGTGGTAAGCTTCGTCAGAACTTCATCCGTATCCTTCCCGGAGATAAGGTAACACTGGAACTTTCTCCGTATGATTTAAGCAAGGGAAGAATTATCTGGAGAGATAAATAAGGAGAAAATTCGAGAAAAGTAGTTGATTTTTCGGATTCTCTATGCTAAAATGCTAAATGGACGCTTTTGTGAAAACAAGGGCATATTATGCTGTTTAGCAGAAAGAAAAGAGAAATACCCATGGAAACAGGTTTTCCGGGGCGCAGGCAAGTAGAAAGGAGGATTATGCTGTGAAGGTAAGATCATCAGTTAAACCTATTTGCGAGAAGTGCAAAGTTATCAAAAGAAAGGGAAGCATCAGAATCATCTGTGAAAACCCTAAGCACAAACAGAGACAGGGTTAATTTCCACTTTGTTTGAAAAATTATGTGCGGCTGCAGCGCATGAGAATGTGCTGTTCATAATATAACGCGAACGCGCGTGGTCTGTTGCGCAGTCCTTACATACCGAGAGGATGCAGCAGATTGTGGCTGGGATTGCTAAGCAATCATTACTATAGGAAGAAAAAGGTGTATGCACACATTTCAGGGCGGGAAACCGCAGCTGCATGGGTCTTTGGAATTCCTTACTATTAACAAAGAAATCTATATGGAGGTGTAAACACACATGGCTCGTATTGCAGGTGTAGATTTACCAAGAGAAAAACGTGTAGAAATCGGCTTAACTTACATCTACGGAATCGGAAGAGTAAGTGCAGACCGTATCCTTGCTGAGGCAAACGTTAATCCTGATACCCGTTGCAGAGACTTAACTGACGACGAGGTAAAAAGAATTAGTGCAGTAATCGATGAGACTCAGGTTGTAGAAGGTGACTTAAGACGTCAGACAGCTCTTGATATCAAGAGATTACAGGAAATCGGATGCTATCGTGGAATCCGTCATAGAAAAGGACTTCCGGTTCGTGGTCAGAAAACAAAGACCAATGCAAGAACAAGAAAAGGTCCTAAGAGAACTGTTGCAAACAAGAAGAAATAATTCTTGGCAACTTTATAATTTTAAATTTAAGAAAGTAGGTTAGTTTAGATATGGCTAAAGTTACAAAAAAAGTGACAAAAAAGCGTGTAAGAAAAAACGTTGAACATGGACAGGCACATATTCAGGCATCCTTCAATAACACCATCGTTACATTAACAGATGCTGAAGGTAATGCATTATCATGGGCAAGTGCCGGTGGTCTTGGATTTAGAGGTTCAAAGAAATCTACTCCATATGCTGCACAGATGGCAGCAGAAACTGCTACAAAAGCAGCTCTTATACATGGATTAAAAACAGTTGATGTTATGGTTAAAGGACCAGGATCAGGAAGAGAAGCAGCAATCCGTGCCCTTCAGGCAGCCGGACTTGAAGTTCTTTCTATTCGTGACGTAACTCCAGTTCCTCATAATGGATGTCGTCCACCAAAACGTCGTAGAGTATAATTAGGAGGGATATCTAAAATGGCAGTAAATAAAGTTCCTGTTCTGAAAAGATGCAGATCCCTTGGCCTGGATCCGATGTATTTAGGAATTGATAAAAAATCCACAAGACAGTTAAAAAGAGCAAACCGTAAAGTGTCTGAGTACGGTCTGCAGCTGAGAGAGAAGCAGAAAGCAAAATTCATCTACGGCGTTCTGGAAAAGCCTTTCCGTAACTACTACAAGAAAGCCGACAGAATGCAGGGCCAGACAGGTGAGAACCTGATGGTTATCCTGGAGAGCAGACTGGACAACGTTGTTTTCCGTCTTGGACTTGCTAGAACAAGAAAAGAAGCTAGACAGATTGTTCGTCACAAACACGTAACCGTAAACGGCAAGGCAGTGGATATCCCTTCCTACCAGGTTAAGGTTGTGATGTAATCGAAGTGAAAGAAAAATACAAAACAATTCAGAGATACAAAGACGTTCTGGCTGCAACAGACGGCAGAATCGTTCCTGAATGGCTGTCCGCTAACCACGATGCACTGAGCGGTACAGTTGTGGCGAAGCCCACAAGAGTACAGATTGATGTTCCTGTAGAAGAAACACTGATTGTC
>OHHO01000434.1_pt1 | contig 15961 bp, 15 predicted proteins | sample 1568071 | NCBI WGS metagenome assembly OHHO01 (sample SAMEA3879582, study PRJEB24766) | human gut metagenome | biome: human-associated habitat; feature: feces | place: USA | collected 1985/1987
GCACTGACAAGGCGCGTTCGTTTTGTGAATCGTTGTTTCATGGGGTGCTCCTTTCGTTTTTTGTGTTGTTATTGCTGTGCGGTAAAGGGTTTCAGCCGGTCTGCGCGGTAGAGGGCAGGATGGTCATTCTGCCGTCCACGGCGGCATCCAGCATCTCGTGCTCCCGGAAATACTCCATCAGGATATCCTGACAGGAGGTTGCCACGCTGCGGGGCTTCTGGATCTTGCAGAGGGTGTCGTAGGAGATGTTGAAAAAGCTTTCGATGTTTTTAAAGTGGTAGTTCTGCAAGCCCACGGTGAACAGGGCGTCATCGCCGATCTCCTTGCCCACCTCCCTGCCGCAGTAGGTAAAGTAATCAAAATCGCCCTTGCGGCGGTCGTACCGCAGGCGCAGGGTGGAGGGCAGCTGGTAGAACTCCGTATGGCCGGTGTAGGCTTCCTCCCGCAGCATGTAACGGAGCATCTGGCGCAGCTGCTGGCCGGTCACCTTGAACATGAATACGCCGTCATCGTAGGGGAAGCCCTCGATAAGGTCGCCGTAGGTAACGATGGGGCCCAGCTTTTCGGCCCGGATGCTGCCGGAGCCGATCAGCATCACATCCACCCCAAGGCTGCGGGTAAAGATATCGGCAAACAGGTTGCCAAGCTCGGTCTCCTGCGTGCGCTGGGGGTGGGTAAGCTCCCGGCGGAAGCGCCCTACGATGTGGCTGTACTTTTCGTCCACCTGACTGGTGAAGCGGTGCAGCACCTGCTCCATGGCGGGGTTGCGGGGGCAGGTCTCGGCGCAGATGGGCACGGTGCGCCATGTGTAGGAATCGATGCAGTTGTTGTCCGTGTCCACGATGATGTCAAAGCGCCCGATCTGGTCGGTGCCGGTGCCCGCCTGCGCAATGACCACGCCGTTTTCCTCCACCGCGTGCTCCGGCAGGGTGTGGCTGTGCCCGCCGATGATCAGATCCACTCCCCACGCCGGGTCCAGCTGGCGCGCCAGATGGCGGTCCTCCTCAAAGCCGATGTGGGTCAGCAGCACGGTAAAATCAATATCGATGCTGTTGTGGGCGTTGCAGATCTTGCCCACCTCGGCGGCAGCGGCGGCGGTGTCCACAAAGGAGCCTACCAGAGATTCGGACTTGGTCTGGTTGATCACGTCCTGCGTGATGATGCCGATGAACAGGATGTTCATGCCGTCCATCCGCAGGATCTTGTAGGGGGTGAACAGCCGTGTGGGGGTGTTTTTGATGTAGAGGTTTGCGTTGATGATGGGAAAGCGCGCGCATTTTTCGATGAACAGCAGATGCGCGATGCCGTAGTCCACCTCGTGGTTGCCGATGGTGACCACGTCCGGGGCAAGGGCGTTCATGATCTCGATGGTGGAAAGCCCCTTGTATTCGGAATCAATGACCGAGCCCCGGAACATATCGCCTGCAATGGCGTAGAGGGTGTTGGGCTGTTCTGCCCGCACCTTTTCAATGTAGCCGGACAGCATGGAAACGCCGCCCACCAGTTTTTCGTCCACCTGCTCTGCCAGAAAGTCTCCGTGCAGGTCGTTGGAATGGAGGATGGTGATCTTTTTGGTTTGTTTCATGGTGCATTCCTCCCGGTGTTGGGGTGCGCGCCGGTCAGCCCATGGCCTCTTGCCGTGCAAAGTAGACCGTGTTGACAAGGCTCAGGTAGCTCTCCCCGCCGTCCAGATAGAACTTCAGGGCAAGGGTGTCCTCGTCCTCCAGCGTGACGGCGTAGCGGGAGCCGTCCTCCCCGGTAAAGGTAGCGTACCACTCCTGATTGGACCGGAAGGGTACCTCCGGGGTGCCCTCCTGATAGAACAGGTCGGCTTCCTCCACGTTCAGCTCCGGGTAGGGGGTGATGTAGCTGGCGGTCAGGGGCAATTGGTCGCCCTCGGTGTCGGCGTCTGTGGGCAAAAAGCACATCCGGTCGGCATCCTCCGGGGCGGTCTCAAAATAGCCCTCGTCGGTGTCGCGGGCGGTCTCTAGCCAGTTGCCTTCCAACGACCACGGGCTGGTGTCGGTCTCCCAGTCGTCCCCTTCCGGGTAGATGGTAAAATCGCACACGCCCTCGGCTTCCACCACATGGCCGTTCTCGCCGGAAAGGAAGGGGCTGAATACCAGCTCTTCGCCGGTGCTGGGGTACAGTTCCACCTCGGTGTTGGGGACGATATCGCTGATGTTGCACAGCAGCAGGATGGGCTGACCGTCCTCGCTGTAATAAAGCTGTTTGCCGCGCTGGAGCGGGTTTTCGGCATCGTCTGTCAGGCTCGTCTCGTAGACGAACAGGGTGGCCTGCGGGTCCTGCGGGAAGATGCAGTACAGGTCGCACCCGCCATCCGGTGCCACGACCCAGTGATCCTGCGGGATGTCATAGACGAAGCCCCACAGCTGGCGTAAGTCCGGCTGGCTGTCCAGCACCTTCTGCACATCGGTGGTCACCTCGTAGGAGCCGCCCAGATACAGCACACAGGCGCGGTATTCGTCCTCCCCTGCCAGAAGGCGCATATAGGCCACGTCCTCCGGCTCTTCGTATTCCTGCTCTTGGGTGCTGGGTGCGGTCATGTTGTCTCCGTCCAGCATTTTTTCGGGCTTGGAGCTGGACGCGCTGCTGCCTTTGGACGACCCGCCGCAGCCTGCAAGGCTGATGGTCAGCGCCAGCAGGGCTGCCAAAAGTTTCAGGTTTTTCATAAGTTCTCCTTTCTCATACCCTGCCGGGGCGCACCTCAGGGGGCAGCGCCAGGCGCCGGGTGTTGGGAAAAATCGTCTACGCCCTCCACCGGCACAGGGCGGCTGGTCTCGGCGGAAAGCTGCGGGTTCCAGTCCAGCGGGCGTCCGGTGCTGCAATAGACCGTTACCATGGTGTCGGTGTCCTCCCTGCTGCCGTTGCACAGCAGCAGAATGGGCTGGCCACCCTGCCTGCCGTAAAGTTCTTTTCCCAGCTGCGCGGGATACGCGGGGTCCTGTTTTTCATAGACAAAAAGTGTATCCTCCCTGCGCACGGCAAAGATGCAGTACAGCTCCCGCCCGCCGCCCGGCGCTGCGACCCAGCGGTCTGCCGGGATGTCCGCAACAAACTGCCACGGCTGTTCCGGTAAGCTGTCCAGCACGGCGTGCACATCGGTGGTGCGCTCCGGGACGCTGCCCAGATAGAGCACCCCGGCAAGGTCTCCGTTTTCCCCGGCCAGCTGCCGCATTGCGGCAAGCTGCTCCGGCTCAGCGGAATCAGCACCGGAAGCCGCTGTGCTGCTGCCCCGCCCGGCGCTGCCGGGAGCGGGGCGGACGGGGGCGCCGTCCACCGCACCGCACCCTGCCAGACTGAAAGCCAGTGCAAGCAGTGCTGCAAAAGTTTTCATGGCTTTCATGTCAGCCCCTTTGTTTTATGCCCACGGGTCGGCAGACGCCGGGATGCGGATGCCGGTCATCAGGTACTGCTCCCACAAGAACCACTGCCCGTCGCCCTTGCGGCGCAGCTTGATGGGGCGGGGACTGTCGGCGCCGCCGCAGGGGATGAACAGCTTGCAGTAGCCCTCCTCGGTGTTGGAGGTGTGGTTGCTGCCCACCAGCAGGGTGAAGGGCTGGCGGGGGGTATAGCCGTTTTCCGGCGACGCACCCACAAAGTAGGAGAACGGGATATAGCTCTTGCCGTCCCGGAAGCGGTCGTTCAGGAAGGAGATCTCCTGCCCGTTCAGCGGGCGGGGGCCGCGCAGCCAGTTGAGCATCTCCTGCCCGATGGCCTTGTCGGCACCGTAGGCGCACAGCGCGCAGACGGTGAGGGCTGCGGTCTTAAAGGGGGTGTCCAGACTGGCCTCCGGCAGTGCCTGCATCTGGGCAAGGCTTTCCGGCAGAGCCTGAAAGGTAAAGGTGACGGTCTGGTTGCCGGAAACATTTGCGGCGGCCTGCTTCATCTTATCAAAAAGTCCCATGAAAATACTCCTTTCTGTTTCAGCTGTGAGGGTTCAGCTCCGGTTCGGGTCATGGCGGGGCACGGTCCGCCTGCGGACGATCTTCTGGTTCAGATCCAGACTGAGGTTTACAAAATAACCGTTTTCAAAATACCATGCAAGGTCTTTGGTGTCCATGCCAACGCTGTTGCACAGCCACCGCAGGGGCACCTCCGGCCCGGAGTGGCTCTCCACCTTGCGGGCGATGGTTCTTGCATGGTAGCGGCGTTTTTCGTTGCGTGCGAACAGAACAAGGGGCACTGCGCCCACCACGATCCAGAACACATAGCCTCCGATGTGGGAATAGTCCTTATCCTGCAAACTCAGGCAGAGGGTATACAGCCCACCAAAGGAGCAGAACACGCAGAAGGCAAGCCCTGCGTTCCGCAGCCATTTGAGGACACGGGGGATCTCACCCCGGGCTTTTTCCGAGAGATAAGGGTTCATAAACATGCTCCTTTCAGAACGAGCCGCCTCCACCGCCGTGGGTGGTGCCGCTGGAAGAGGTGTGGGTGGAGCTGCCGCCGGAATCGCTGGAGCTGGACTCCTTCGGCCGCTCGGTGCGGTGCACATCCCGGTACAGGAACAGCTCCCGGCTGTTGGTCAGGTTCCATGCTGCCCTCCCGCACATAGCTGGCGGCGTTCTCCTGGAACGCCACGCTGCGCAGCTGGCTTTTCATCACATGGACGACGACCCATGCCAGCACAAGGCCGATGCCCAGCGCAAGGAACAGGTACATGAGAGACAGCGGCTCCCGGGGCAGGTTATTCACGTCATAGGGGTGGCCCGCCCGGGCAGCGTCAATGTAGGTATCCGACCATTGGACAAAGGTGCGGAAGGCACCGGCGTAGTCTCCATCGGCCATGAAGGGGGTCATCTGCTCGCCAAGGTACTGGATGCCGGCATCCGTAAAGGCGGTGATGCCGTAGCCGCAGGTGGAGATGTGCCATTTGCGGTCGCCCACGCTCACCAGCAGCAGCACGCCGTCCATATCGGGGCCGTAGCCGTACTGGCAGTAGTCATACAGATCATCGGCAAACTGCTCCATGCTGTCGGCACCAACGCTTTCCATCGACTCGATGGTGGCAATGGTCACATCGAAGCTCTGGCGCAGGCTCAGCTCTTCCAGTGCGTCCTCCAGCTCGTTGTCCTCGTCCTCGGTCAGCACCTCAGCGTCGTCGAACATGCGGTAGTACAGGTCGGCAAAGCCGCCCTCCACCGCAAAGGCCGGAACGGTCAGGATCACCGCAAGCATCAGTGCTGCCAGCGCCGCAAAGAGGGAGCGCAGGCGTTTGGAAGTCTTTTTCATCGTTCGTCCCTCCTTTATAGAATCCGTGCCAGCCACAGCAGCCACATCACGCCGTAGGACGCGGCGGAAAGGGCAGCCGTAAGGCCCAGCATCCACTTGCGGGCAGCGCCCTTGTCCACGGGCAGGTCACCCACGAATCTGCCGGTCTGACCGTTCATGGCAAACAGGTAGTTTTCACCCCGCCAGCTGGTGCTCAGCAGCCAGACCGGGAACAGCGCGTACTTTGCCTTGCCGCCGTGCAGCTGGATGCTGCTGTTATCCACCTTGACCGAATCGTAGCCGGTAACGGTCTGCTGGAACGTCTCCTCAGTGGAGCGGCGGATGCGCTTGTTGGCCCGCTCGATGCTGTCCTCGGCGCTCACATCGTATTTGTCCGCCACATAGCCCGCCAGATAGGCGGTCTGGAACGGGATGGCGTCCTGCATGGCAAAGGGCTCGATGGATTCCATCAGGTCGTCCTCGATCTTGGACGAGCCGTCCACCGGCACGGCATCAAAACCCAAGGTGCCGTCCCGCCGGACGGAGTAGTAGTTGGTCTCGGTATAGTCGTATTTGCTGTCCGACCAGCAGCGGGTCCGGGTAGCAGTGAACCGCAGCTGAGCGTCGGCATCGCTGTCGAAGAGCCAGAAGGGCACATACACGCCCTTGATCTCGTCGATGTGGTTCTGGCTGCGGAACACCCGGGGCAGCAGGGTCTTGCCCTTGAGGTGCTCCTGCAATTTGGCCTTGGCGGCCTTTTTGTCCAGCTTGAAGGGGATGATGAGGTCGGGCCGCAGGGCCCCGGCAAACTGTCCGGTGAGAACGATGGGGTTGCCGCAGAAGGGGCAGGCCGAGGCTGCCATGGTGTCGTCGCCCACGATCTCGCCGCCGCAGCTCTTGCAGCTGTAAGTATGCAGACCGGCGGTCTCCCCTTCTGCCCAGCTGCCGCCGGGGGTGGTCCACTCCATCTCGCTGGGCTTTTCGTCCTTCAGCTCCTCGTCATAGCCCTTGAGGGTATCCACGTCGAACTCGGTGTCGCAGTAGGGGCATTTCATCTTCTGGGTGGCGCTGTCAAACTGAATGGCGCCATCGCAGCAGGGGCACTTATATTCCAGCATTCCTGCCATAGCGTTTCCTCCTGTTGTTCCAAAGGGGGCCGAGGGCTTTTCCCCGGCCCCGCTGTTTTTGCGTTGGTCTTCCCGCCGAAGCGGTCGGCTCAGAAATCCGTAGTGATGCGGAACACCACCGGCTCATCCGGCTCGGTGGCTTTGCCGTGGTGGCCCACTGCCAGGAAAGCGTTTTCTTCCAGCGGCAGGAAAACATCAAATGTGCAGAAGTCGCCGCACAGCTGGCACAGGGTCTCGCGCTCACCCACGGGAAGGGACTTTTCCAAAAAAGTGCCGTCCGGCGCGTACAGCTCCCACATATAGCCCGTGTCCAGCAGATAGCCGTTGGGGCGCTTCATCATCACGGCGTCAAAGCTGCCCACCGGCTGCGAGCTGCGGGCCAGCTCATTGCCGTCCAGATCAAAGGCGGCAAAGTAGTAGTCTCCGCTGGAGTCCGGCTCGCCCACCGTCAGCAGCTCGTCTCCGCTGAGGTTCAGGGAGGGCATGCTGCAGAAGGGGCCGATCTCGTTGTCGCCCTCCAGCGTCAGCTCGGTGTACTCGCCGTCCTGCACCAGCACCGGTGCGGAGTCGGTCCAGTAGATTACGGTCAGATCCCGATCCTTGGAGGAATAGCAGCCGCCCATGTAGTCCAGTGCGTCGCCGGGCTCCTCCGGGTCGCTGCTGTTCAGATCGTAGCAGTAGACATCAAAGTTGTCCATGGCGTACAGGATGCCATTGCGGTCGATGCTGAGGGCGTTGCTGCCGTCAATGTTGTACTCTTCCACCGGGGTCAGCCGGTCGTCCTTGATGGCATACTCGAAGATTTTAGCAGACTGCTCTTCATCGTCCTCGTTGTAGAAGCTGAAGAAGTAATTGCCCCGGTAGCTGTCCGCATGGATGCAGTGATGCGCTCCGTCCAGTTCCCGGCGGACGTCAAAGGGGATGTACTGCGCCTTGAAGGTGTATTCGCCGATGGTCAGCTCCCCGGTCTGGAACTGGGTCACAGGGGCCCCTGCAGGGGCGGCTTTGTCCACTGCTGATTCCGGCTGTGCCGAAGCGGACGGGGCACTGCTGCTGGAAGCCGGTGCACTGGAAACGCTGGATGCGCTGGCGGCACCGGAGCCGCCGCAGGCGGTCAGCCCGAGGGCGGCGGTGGCAAGGCCCATGGCCTTGAGGAAATCTCTGCGCTGAATCTTTCTCATATCCGTTCCTCCTTTTGGGGTCACTGCACTTTTGCAAAGGCTTCGTCAGCACGGCGGCTGTACAATGCCATGCCGCCGGTCTGGGCGTCGTTTGCCAGATTGATGTTCTCCACAAAGCGGGCCTTTTCCTGCTCAGAGAGCTGCCCGCCCTTCATGGCGGCAGATGCCACGGCACCCATGGCACCGATCATGCCCATCTGGCCCTTCAGCTCCCGTTCCTCGGCCTTGGACATCCGGCGGCCGAACATGCTCGTCTCATTATCGTGGACCCCGAAGATGTGGTCCAGATGCTGCCGTGCGATGTGGGCATAGCCGATCTCCCGCCGGTCCCGCTTGCTGAAGCAGATGACCAGCTCCTGCTTGATGTAGGGGTGAGGACGCATGCCCCGCTGGGTCTGGGCCTCGGTGATGCTGCGGGGCTGCACCAGCTTGAGCTTCAGGCCGCCGCCGTTGAGGGTGGGTTCCTGGCCCGGCTCCTTGGCGGGGGTCTCGTCCAGATACTCCTCATAGCTGGCGATCTGGTCGTAGCGGATCAGCTCCGGCATCTTGCCCCGTCCGCCGGTGCGGTCGTCGATGTACAGCATTCCAAGCTCATCGCAGAACACCAGCCCCATTTGCGTCGGGGTGGAGGGGTATGCGTTGACCCGGAACTCGGTCTTGTCGAACACCTCGTCGAACACCCGCTTCATCCGGGCCATATACTCCATGTGCTCCTTGACCTCGTCCAGCGTCAGCTCGCTGAGCCGGATATATTTGGAGCACTTGTTGCCGCAGTCATCGCAGAGGAACTGTCCATCCCGGAGCTTGGAGCGGTGCAGGGTGCCGCACTCCTTACCGCAGACGGCGCAGTTCTGTTTTGCGAATAAATTGGAAAAGAATCCCATCATGGTATGCTCCTTTCATTGCTCTGTATTTGTCAGGTCAGGTCTGGTCGCTGTCGTCAAAGGGGTCGCCGCACTCCGGGCAGAACTTGGGCGGGTGTGCGGGGTCGGCTGGTTCCCAGCCGCATTTGTCGCACTTATACTTGGGCAAGTCCAGCCTTCTGCCGCCGCCGGGCGGGGCTTGCCACACTCCGGGCAGAACTTGCCGGTGACGGTGGCACCGCAGCTGCAGGTCCAGCTGTCCGCAGCGGGCTTCGGCTCCGGCTTTTTGCTGCCACATTCCGGGCAGAATTTGCCGGTAACGGTAGCGCCGCAGCTGCACTTCCAGCTGTCTGCCGGGGCGGGTGCGGGGCGGCTGACCTGCTGGGGCGCGTCCACGCTGTCCGGACGAGCCTGCTGGCCCATAGCGAACAGGTTCTGGGCGCTCATGCCGCCCATGCCGCCTGCACCGGCTGCCATGCCCATGCCCATAAAGCCGGTCATGGCACCGGCGGTGTTGCCGGCGGCGGTCTTCATGGCATCGATCTGACCACCCACCAGACGGGCGGCAGCGGTGGTGGGGTCGGTGGTCATGGCGTTCTCTTCCCACTCGGTGATCTTCTTCTGCTGCTCCTCCGGGATGGACAGGGAGTTGATGTTGAAGGAGAACACCTCGATGCCGCGCTTCTTGCGCCAGATATTGGACAGCTGCTCGTTCAGGGCGTCCGAGATCTCCAGCGTGTGGGTGGGGATCTCGTAATACTGCACCTTGTTGGCCGAAAGGGTGGCCAGCGCCGGCTGCAAAGCGTTCATCAGCTCGCTCTTCAGCCGGGGAGCCAGCTCCGAGGCATCGTACTGGGTGGAGACGTTGCTGCACACGTTGGTGTAGAACAGCAGCGGGTCGCAGATGCGGTAAGTAAAGCTGCCGTTGCAGCGGATGTTCACCGAGAGCTTGTAGCCCCGCTCCTCGCTGACCACCACACGGAACGGAATGGGGGTGGCGGTGCCGTACAGGATCTCGCCCAGCTCCTTGGTGTTGATGTAGTACACCCGCTGGTCCTTGCCGGTGTCGCCGCCGTAGGTAAAGCGCTTGGCCACGGTCTGGAAGGTAGCTGCCAGACTGTCGCCGAAGTTGCCGGTGAACACGCTGGGCTCGGTGGATGCGTCAAAGGTGAATTCGCCCGGTTCGGCGCACACCTCCACCACGCGGCCCTGCTCCACGATGAGCATGCACTGTCCGTCTGCCACAGCAATGCCGCTGCCGTTGGTGATGATGTTGTCCTCGCCGTTGTTGGAGCTGCGGCGGGAGGTGCGCTTCTGGCCCTTTACCATCAGCACATCTTTGTCCAGAGAATCGCAGTAGAAAAATTCCTTCCACTGGTCTGCAAGAGTTCCGCCCAGTGCGCCCATACCTGCTTTGATAAGACCCATAGTAATTTCCTCCTGTATGTTTTATTTGTGCAAACGATAACTTTCTGTTATCGCACGGTTTCCGGTTTCGGTCACGGTACAAGGGTTAGATCCGGGGAGTCGTTTTTCCAGTAAATGGGACGCGTGTCCCGGTCAAACAGCACTTCTCCGGCGCGGTATTTCAGGCTGCAGCCGCTGGGGCTGCCGTCATCGTTCAGCAAAATGGCCCAGAACTCGCACGGTCTGCCATCCGTGTCGGTCAGCGTGAAGTGCAGCTCGGTGCCGTCCTCGGTGCGGCTCTGCGTTCCCTCTGCGGTGCCGGTCAGAATGCCGTTCCACCCGTCCCATTCCACGCTCATGCAGCAGCTGCCGTCCGGCAGGAAGGTCATCCGGCGGATGCCCTTTGCGGACTCGTCTCCGGCGCGGTAAGTGCCCCACAGCCTGCGGGGGATGGCGGTGTAACCGATGTCGTCCCACGCCTCGGTGCGCTGAAAAACGTACCAGACCTCACTGCCCTTTTTGGGGCCGGTGGACTGCATCCGCAGCGAACCGTCCTCCATCATGGAGATAATCCAACGGCTTCTGCCGTCCTCGTTGAGACATTTCAGGTTCCAGCCCTGACTTTTTTCCCCGTCCCAGCCGGTCACAGCGCCGGCATTCAGCTCTCCGGTGCGGGTCTCGGCAGCGGACTGGATCTGCGGGCTGACGTATGTTTCCCGGATGAAGGAGACGGTCACCGTGCCGGTGATCTCGGCCTTTTCCAGCCGCAGGGTAAAGCTTTCGTTGCGGTCGGCGGGGGCATAGCTTTCACCCTGCGTCACCGCCGTGACTGCCATCCACTCGGCCAGCACCTGCTGCTCCCAGTCTTCCGGCAGGGCTGGAGGTTCTGCCACAGTCTGTTCGGTGCGCCGCCCGTCTGCCCCGGGCTTTTTTTGCGCCGGGCGGTCTTCCGGGGTGGAAGCAGCGGCGGAGACAGAGGCCGGGGCGGCGTCGCTTGCCGGGGTGGCAGTCTCTGCTCCGCAGCCCGCCAGCAGCGCTGCGGCCAGCAAAGCGGCCGATATACACCGCAAGGGGATGTGTTTCATCTTGCACCTCCTGCTCGTTTATCAGCCGTAGCTGTGGGTCAGCACCAGCGGGACCGTTTCGTTCGTCAAGGGGTTCTGCCCGCTCAGGGGGGTAAGGATCAGGCAATCAATGCTATAATCAAGCTTCAATGCAGCGCTGAACGCAACCCATTCCGGGCCGTTTTCGGTGTCGCGGATAAGAGAGAAGCCCAGCGCGGTGCCGTCCGGGGTAGCGCCCAGATAGGTGACAGCACCCTGATAGAAATAGCGGTTGTTGTGGGTAGCCAACTGGCAGCCGCCGCCTGAATTCAGGTCCAGCCAGCACAAGTTTTCCCCTTCCCCAAGGGTGAAGCTGCCGGTGGAATCTACCTGCTGCGGGCTGTTCCACTCAGCGGTCAGGGGGGCAAGCTCTGTTTCCGTACCGTCTGCACACAGCAGGCTGACCTCGGCGTCCCGCAGCGCCAGCGCAGTGCCGTTGTTGGCAATATAGATGGGGTCGGCACAGAGTAGGCTCTGCCCATACAGCAGGCAGCGCAGCACATCCACGTACTCCACAAAACCGTCCTCGGTAAGCAGGTAGACTACGGGATGGAAGGACGCGCCCAGCTCACCGATGCACACATCTACATAATTATTATAGGCGTTGCGGATGGGCAGGGTGACATCGCCGTCCAGACGGATATCATAATCCTCTGCCCATGCGATGGTCTCGGGGGTGCGTTTGATGGTAACGGTGCGGGTGTCGCCGTCCAGCAGCACCGAAACGCTTCCGTAGGTATCGGTAAGCACCGGCGTTTTGGCAGGGGAGGCGGGGGTCAGTGGAAGCTCCACCTCCAGCGGCCGCCAGCCGCTGCCGGCGGTAGTGTGGTATCCGGCAACAAGGGTGACGGTATTTTCGTTTTTCAGCAGCACGGTCAGGTCTTCCAGCCCGTTGTCCCGCAGGGTGTCGGCGCGCATCCCGGAAAGCATGCCGCTTTCCCGCAGGGAGTCGTAATATTCCCACTGCACCATGTTGTGGTCAAAGGTCTGTATGGCGGCGCGGTACACTGCAAGCTGCGTCTCGTCCGGGTCCAGTCCCATGCGCATGAGCAGCTCGGTGACCGAAAGCTTGTGCCCGGCGGCAAAATCGAAGCACCAGCCCTGAGAATAGATGGGGTCTGTACCGCCGTAGTAGCTGCGCACCACAAGGCTTACGCAGTCGCCGTACCAGTAGGCGTCCCAATCGATGTAGGTCTGCGGGCACCACTCGTCCTGTTGGAGCTCGGCGTCCGGGCTGTCCTCATACTGGCGGTAGTCTGCCGCATACATGGCAGCAAGCTCATGATTGATATATTCAGCGTCCGGGCTGTCGCACACAAGCTGCGGCACATGGATGGTCAGCTTCTGTGCGCTGCCGTACTCGTCCCGGAAGGTCTTTTCCAGCGTGAACTGCTCCGTGATACGTTCCTTTTGGGCGGTAAGCGCCGGGGCATTCTGGCTGCTGCCGGTGCTCTGGCTGCTGCCGGTGCTCTGGCTGGCGGCAGCGGAGCCGGAGCTGCTTTTTGTGCCGCCGCACCCGGCCAGCACCACCGCCGCCGCCAGCACCGCAGCGGCAAGGCGTTTGTGTTTCATGGTCGTTCTCCTGTGATCTCAGCCGTAGCTGCGGGTCATCTGCAGCTGGGTCTCGCCCTCGGCAAAGGGGTTTTGCCCGGCGATCATGGTCAGGGTCAGGTTCTCATTGTACTGGTCGTTCTTGAACGCCGCCACAAATCCGAGCTCCTCATCGGCAGAGATGCCCAGCACCACGCCCTCGGGCACAACGCCCAGATACGCGGCATCGCCCCGATAGATGCGGCTGTTGTCCTGCACGCCCAGCTGAACGCTGCCGTCGCTGGTCAGGTCCATCCAGTTCCAACCGGTTTCAGAGGTGTAGTTGTAGGAGCCGGTGACGGAATAGGGAATCTCCTGCGCGCTCCACTCTGCCGACAGGGGAGCCAGCTCCAGCACAGAGCCATCCGCCCGGCGCAGGTTCACCTCGCTGCCGCTGCGTTCCAGCGCCACACCGTTGTTGGCAAAGTAGATGGGGTCCTGACAGATCATGGCATCCCCGAACATGAGGCAGCGCAGCACGTCCACATACTCCACCACGCCGTCTTTGGTCAGCAGATAGACCACCGGGCGGAAGAATCCGTCCTCCTGCTCCCCGATGCACACGTCCACATACTCGTTATAAGCGCCAAGGATGGGGTAGCTGTGCTCCTGTTCCACCCGGATGCCAATGTCTCCCCATTGGTCGGTCTTTGGCGCGGGGCTCAGGGTGATGGTGGCCTGCGTTCCCTCCAGCTGCACCTGCACACCGTCGTAGGTGTCGGTCAGCACCGGGGTGTCGGCGGTGGGCAGCGAGAGCTCCATATCCAGCTGCTGCCAGCCTTCTTCGCAGCTGTACTTACCCCGGAGCACCAGTTGATCCTGCTCCGGCAAAAGCAGGCACAGGTTTTCCAGTTCATTGTATTCCAGCGTATCCATTCGCATTTGCGAAAGCTCTCCGCCGAGACGCAGGCCCTCGTAATACGCGCCCTGCGCCATCTCCCGGTCAAAGGCCTGCATGGCCTGCCGCTGCACCTGCTGCTGCACGGTGTCCGGGTCCAGCCCCATGCGCTGCAGCATCTCGGCCACGGTGAGCTGCCGGCCGGTGGCAAAATCGAAGCACCAGCCGCTGTAACGCCACGGGGCGGTGCCGCCGTAGCGGCTGCGCACCACCAGACTGACGCAGTCGCCGTACCAGTAGGCATCCCAGCCCACACCGATCTGCGGGTACTCGCCGCCCGGCTGCCCGGCCTCCTCGCTGTTCTCGAACTCCCGGAAATCCGCCCCATAGATGGCATTCAGCTCATCGTTGATGGAGGCGGCATCCGGGCTGTCGCATACCAGCTTGGGCACATGGACGGAAATGCACTGCACCGCTTCCTCCCCCCACACGCCCGAAACGTTCTTTTCCAGCGTGTACTGGTCGGTGATGCGGTCTGTCTGGGCGGCCTGCGCCACCGCGCCGGGGGTGCTTCGGCTGCTGTCGGAGCTTTGGTCGGCAACGGCGCTGGGGCTGCTCTGGGTGCCGCCGCAGCCGGTCAGCAGCAGGGCCGCAGCCAGTGCAAGGCTTACAAGGTGTTGGTATTTCATGACGGGCTCCTTTTCTATGGTGTGGTTCAGCCGTCTCCTATGCCTTGCCACTTGTCGATGATGTAGGCGGCCCAATAGGTCTTGTCGTTGATATCCACCACAGTGATGCCTACCTTATTCACCACCGGGTCGTCCTCATGAAGCCCCGGCACACCGCCGTAGTCCTTGATCAGTTCATCCACCAATTGCTGGAACTGGGCCTCTGTGGCGGGGTAAAGGCGATCCAAGCTGTAACGTTGCTTTTCTTTGTGGTCAAAATCCACGCCTACCCGGTACTGATCGAGCATATGGAAGATGGCTGTGGAGCCGGAGCTGTAACCCGCCTCGTGCAGACCATCCCACATCTTTGCGGCATAGTCGCCCTCCATCCGCAGCCTGAGCCCTTCGTCCGACGGGAACTCCGGGCTGCCGTTATCCACAAACATCTGCACATCTGCCTGAATGGCGTGTTCCAGACCCTTGCTGTACTCGAACTTGATGTTCTCCACCTTTCGCCGGGCCAGCTCTGCGTTGAAAATGGTCAGGATCTTCTGCCCGTCCCGGATCACAGGGATCGGCGGCGAGGGAGGCGTTTCTGTGGCAGAGCCGGAACTTGTAGAGCCGGAGGAGCAGCTATCGTCACAGGCTGCCAGCGCCAGCATCACCGCCGATGCGCCGGAGAGCTTGAGGAAGGTCCGTCGGTCATATCGTTTCATGGGGGTGCTCCTTTCTATAAAGCCCCGGACACAGGGGGAGTGTGCCCGGGGCAAACAGGGGGAAGTCTGGTTATCTTATGCCTTGTTATTTCGGAACACAACAGCGGTCATGTAGGTCTTGCCCTGAACCACCGGGCAGTAGATGCTGATGAACTCTGCCTTGGCGCTATCAGAATTGTTCAGCAGTTTTGCTACAAAAGTCCGAACGGCAGTATTCTCGCAAGAATACTCATCCTCCAGAGCCACCACATTCTCGGGAGACGGTTCGGAGATGCCGGCCATACCTGCCAAACTGTCCTTGCCATACTTGTTCCGTATCTTGTCCTCAAGTCCATTGAGTTCCCCAAAAATGATCTTGTGGTCAGGGTCTTTCAACGTATGCGGTGTCTCGTTGGCCTCTTCAAAAACACGTCCGTAGCACCTTATGGCACCCACCGCATCCTGATTGAGGGTCAGCTGCTCGTGGACAACCGCCCCTGCATCATGCTTTTCCTTCCAGACCTTGTTGATAGCTGCCACCAGCTCAGCTTCCTTGCTGCCAGCGGGCGCTGCGGGCGTGGAAGGGGTGCTGCCGCAGGCAGCCAGTGCCAGCAGGGCGACCGATGCGCCGGAGAGGGCGAGGAATTCGCGTCGATTCATCTCTTTCATGAGGGTGCTCCTTTCAATACAATATATGATAGATTACGGTTCGCAACTTGCGGGAAGTCCGTGCATCCCTGCCCCGCTTCAGATCGGTGCAAAGTTTACCATTACCGCCACCGTATAGGTCTTGCCCTTAATGGTGGGGCAGTAGAGCCCGATCATCCACTGCTCGGGATGCGGACTCGCCAGTCCATGCCCGGCCAGACGCCGCACAAACTCCCTGACCTCGCTCGGATTACTAGGATACAGTTGCTTTAATTGCATACCGTCATGGGTGTAGTTAGAAACTCCCGCAGTTCCCCGATAGCTTCCGTTTCCATATTTTTCCCTGATTCCCTCTATCATTTCAGACTCACGGCGTTGGTACTCGTGGAATACATCATCAGGCAAGTTCCATTTGCGGTAATCCTCTTCGTCTACTTCAGGTTCATAGAGTTCAAAGGGGCTGGCTGTAAACTTTGCGAGGTCGGCAGCCTCCTGACAGTAGACCACAGACTTGCAGATCTGAAGTTTGGAACTGGGGTCTCTGTGGACTTCATACCAGACCTCGTTGATGGCTTTGAACAGGGCCAGCTCTTTGCTCTCAGAGGC
>OHHO01000438.1_pt1 | contig 15874 bp, 15 predicted proteins | sample 1568071 | NCBI WGS metagenome assembly OHHO01 (sample SAMEA3879582, study PRJEB24766) | human gut metagenome | biome: human-associated habitat; feature: feces | place: USA | collected 1985/1987
AATAAAGTCTTTTACTTAATTATAGAACGGGAGTAGAATTAAGTAAATGCAAAAATAGAAGGCAAACTTCTATTTAACTCGGAGAGGAAGCTGTTATTATGAAAAAACACCGTTCGTTGAATGTTTTGTCAGGACCGTTACTTTTTCTGCTTGTCCTGCTTATACTAGTACCTGTTATTGAATTTAAGCAGGCGGCCGCTATTGCCACGATTTTTTGGATGGGCCTTTGGTGGGTGCTGCGTCCGGTAAATATTGCCGTAACCTCGTTGCTGCCGATTCCGCTGAACGCTATCTTCGGCATGGTGCCGATGGAGGGGATTATCAGCAAATACTTTTCGGAAATCGTCGTGCTGCTGGTCGGCAGTGACCTTATCAGTCTGGTATGGGAAAAAACACACCTTGATAAGCGTTTGGCGATAAAAAGCCTTTGCGGCTTAGGAACGTCTATGCGCGAGCAGATTTGCGTCTGGTTGGTAGCTTCAACGTTGCTGTCCATCTTTTTGCCTAACGTTGTTGTAGTTATGATTCTGCTGCCGGTGGCTGTAAGCATGCTGCGCTTTTTGGGGCAGCAGCAGATTACCGACAATCCCGTAGCAACACCGATTCTGCTGGCCATCGTCTGGGGCGCAGGCTTTGGCGGTTTTGGTTCACCCTTAGGCAGCAGTTCCAACCTGGTAGCAATCAGCTATCTGGAAAAGCTCACGGGACACGAATTCATGTATGTTGATTGGGTTATCCGCTTTCTGCCGCTTTTGTTCATCATCATGCTGCTTATTCTGGCTTATCTGCTGCATCTGCCGCTGCCTGTTAAGCGTCTTGACGGCGGCAAGGAATACTTCCGTGCTGCTTATGCCAAGCTCGGCCCGATGAGCCGCGGCGAAAAATTAGGCCTGTGGCTTTTTATTCTCGCAACAGGTTTGGCCTTCGTCCGTCCGCTTTACGTGCAGTATCTGCCGCTGATGAAGCCTGCCTATGTTTTCTTCACCTTCGGCATGCTCACCTTTATGCTGCGCAACGAAACAGGCCAGCTGCTTTTGACCTGGCGTGAGGCTGAAAAGGGCATCATGTGGGGAATGATTTTTCTTTTTTCCGGCGGTCTGGCATTAGGTCAGCTGATTACGAAAACCGGTGCGGCAACGAAGATTGCCAAGGTAATTACGCTGCTGCCGTTGAGCGGAGGCTGGGAAACGATGTTCAGCCTGACGCTCTTTGCTACCTTCCTGACGGAAATCAGCAGCAATACCGCGGCGGCCTCCATCTCGATTCCTGTAGTACAAAGTATTTCGCAGCAGCTGGGGCTGAATCCTATTCCTTATATCCTGACCTCAATCGTTGCCGTAAACTGTGCCTTTATCCTGCCGGTCAGCACGCGTGCCGTGGGTGTAACCTACGGTCTGAATCCTGACGATTTACTGAAAAACGGTATCAAGCTTTCGGTAATCTGCATGTTGCTCGTCAGTGCGCTTGGCTGTATCTGCATGCATTGCTGGAGTCTTTTCAACCATCTTTAAAGGAGCCTTCTTTGTTTACTCCCTTGTCATTGCTGGGATGGCGGGGGGGTATTTTTTGCATAGAATTGTGGAGAAGTACGCTTGAAAATGATGCAAAATAGCGGAAAAAAGAGGAAAATAGATTTTTTTTGTAAAATTGCTGATTTTAGTGCGGTTTTTTGTAGTAAAATCATACCACAAGAATTAAGGCGGAACGGAAGGTTCCACACATATGCTCAAGAAAGGTTGTGTTATTAAGGTAATGAACGAGCAATCCATGAATAGAAGTTTAAAGAACAGACACTTACAGATGATTTCTTTAGGTGGCATTATCGGCAGCTGTTATTTTTTAGGTGCCGGATATGCGATTGAGCAGGCCGGACCTGCTATTATTCTTTCTTATCTTTTTGGCGGTGCAATCGTCTTATGCGTTATGTTGTGCCTGGCGGAGCTGGCTGTAGCTAAGCCTATTTCCGGTTCCTTTGTTACCTATGCACGTGAGAATATATCCTCAACCTGGGCTTGCGGCGTTGGCTGGGCCTATTGGCTGAACTGGATGGCTTACGTGCCGTCTGAAATGATTGCTGCGGGTATTATTATGAATAATTTTGTACCTGCCGTCAGTCAACTGTGGTGGGCAATTCTTTTTGGCCTGCTGGTGACTGTAATTAACCTTTTTCATGTTGATAATTTCGGCGAAAGCGAATTTTGGCTTTCTATGATTAAAATTGCTGCCCTCGTGGGCTTTTGCGGCGTTGCCGGTCTGATCGTTTGCGGTCTTGTCGGTGACCAGGGCTATTTAGGCGCTAAGGTGCTGCTGAGCCAGGGTGGTTTTGCTCCTCAGGGATATTGGCCGATTGTGCTGACCATGGTTATTATTCTGGTTAACTTCCAGGGTACCGAAATTATCGGTCTGGCTGCGGGCGAATGCAAGGATCCTGCTAAAAGCATTCCTATTGCGGTTCGTAATGTTTCCTGGCGTGTCATTGCTTTATATATCATTCCTATTACGTTATTGCTGTCCATTATGCCGTGGGATAAGGCCAGCCTGAAGGAGAGCGTGTTCGCTGCTGCTTTGGCAGAATACGGTTTTGACGGCTTAGCCTCTGCGATTGCCTTTGTAGTGCTGGTTGCAGGTGTATCCTGCGCCAACTCCGGCCTGTACGGCGGTGCTCGTGCTCTGCATGCACTGGCTCGCATGGATATGGCACCGGCGTTTTTGGGCAAGCTCAATAAAAACGGTATGCCGCAGAATTCAATTATCGTTTCTGTGTGCGCCTGCTGGGCAGTTATCGTTTTCTATACCTTTAATCCCGATTCTACACTGTATACTTATTTGCTGGCAGTATCCGGCTTTACCGGAGCGATGGCTTGGATTTCCATTTGCTGGAGTCAATATAATTTCCGCCGCCGTCTGATTGCCGAAGGCAAGGAGGATACTCTGAAGTATAAAACACCGTTCTTCCCGTATGTTACGCATTTCGGTATCTGGTCGCAGGTTTTCTGCCTGGCAGTAATTGCTTTGACACCGGATTTACGCCAAACGCTGTATGCGGGTATCCCGATGCTGGTAGTGCCGATGCTGTGCTATCGTTGGCGCAAGCATCACAAGAGCTTGGGTCAGACCAAAACTCAGGTTGCTATGGCTCATAAATCTTAAAAGTATATGGAGGTTGCCGCAGATGCGGCAGCCTCTTTTTATGTAATACACGAAAACATAAGAATATAGCAGAGCCTTTTGAGTATAATGCCGGAAGGTGTTATAATAGTTGTTAAAAGGAGAATGGTTATGCAATTAGTAGTAGATAAAATCGCCAAAGCATTTGGCATTCATGAAATATTTAAAGATGTAAGCTTTATGGTGGAGCAGGGCGAGCATATTGGCCTTGTCGGTGTCAACGGCAGCGGCAAGACGACGCTGCTGCGTTGCCTGCTGCAGCCTGAATGGGTTGACAGCGGTGCGGTAAAATTTGAACCCGGTATCAGCGTCGGCTATGTACAGCAGGGCTTTACCGATATCAGAGGTACTATCTGGCAGTTTATGCAGACAGCCTGCCCGGAAATCGGCAGCCTGCGCCAAAAGCTGGCACAGCTGGAGGCTGATTCCGGTAAGCTGCAGGGCGAAAAGCTCGACAGCTGCCTGGAGGAATACGGACGCGTACTTAAACGTTACGAATTTATTGACGGCTATAATTACGAAAACCGCATTAAGCGTGTGCTTATCGGTTTGGGCTACACCGAGGATTGGTGGCAGCATGACGCGGCAACGCTGAGCGGCGGTCAGAAAACACGTCTGATGCTGGCGGCGGCACTGGTGCGTAATCCCGACTTTATGATTCTGGACGAACCGACAAACCATCTGGATATTGTAATGACGCAGTGGCTGGAAAAGTATCTGCAGGAATTTAAGGGCGGTCTGCTCGTTGTCAGCCATGACCGTGCCTTCCTTGATAACGTTGCTATGCGCATTTTGGAGATGGAGGGCGGCAAGCTGCAATCCTTCAAGGGCAACTACAGCCGCTATCTGGAGCAGAAGGCGATTCAGAGCAGTACGCTGACTGCTGCCTACAATGCACAGCAGGATTATATTGCGCGCACGGAGGCTTATATCCGTCGCTTCAAGGCTGGCATCAAGAGCAAAATGGCGCGTGGCCGTCAATCACAGCTCGACCGTCTGGAGCGTATTGATGCGCCGGTGCAGCACGAGGAGTTTGAGCTGCGTTTGCCGCCGGCTGCCGAATGTGCGGACAGAGTGCTGATTATGGAGGACCTGACCATCGGCTACGGCGAGAAGGTGTTGGCCAAGGGTATTAACCTGACGCTGCGCCGCGGTGAAAAGGCTGCGCTTTTGGGTGCCAACGGTACCGGCAAGACGACGCTGCTGCGTACTATCTTGGGTGAAATCGCACCGCTGAAGGGCAAGGCCAAGATTGGCAGCAGAGTGCAGATAGGTTATTTTTCACAGAGCTATGAGCGATTAAACCCGGAGCAGACGCTGCTGGAAAACTTTGTGATTGAATACGGCTTTACGGAAGAGCATACACGCTCGATGCTTGGCGGTATGCTGTTCCACGGTGATGATGTGTTCAAAAAAATCGGCGAGCTGAGCGGTGGTCAGAAGGCACGTCTGGTGCTGCTGAAGCTGGTGCTGGACGGAGCTAACTGTCTGGTGCTTGACGAACCGACAAACCATCTGGATATTATGGCGCGTGAAGCGGTAGAGGCAGCGTTGGAGGCCTTTGACGGCACAGTGCTGGTAGTCAGCCATGACCGTTATTTCGTCAACGAGGTTGCGGACCGCATCTGGGAGATTGAGGATTTAGAGGTCAAGGATTACAAGGGCAACTACGATTTTTACCTCGAAGAAAAGCAGAAAAAGGCTGCTGCTTTGGCGCAGGCACAGGAGGAAGCGGAAAAGGCTGCGGCCTATGCGGAGGCACAGGCTAAAAAGCAGCAACAGCAGGTTGCTGCTGCGCCGGCGAAAGCGAAAAAGCAGGAGGATAAAAAGCGCCGTTACAGTCCTGATGAGGCTGCGCGACTGTTGCCCAAGGTAGAGCTGCAGATTCGTGAGCAGGAGGCTATGATGGGCCTTTTGGAAAAGCAGATGGCGGACCCGGCAAATCACACCAGTCCTGAGCATAGCGCAGCTATGGCAGCAGAGCATGAGGAATACGAGCAAACCATTGCCGAGCTGATGGAAAAATGGGAGCTGCTGATGGAAGCGGCGGAGGATGCCTGATGGACGATAAAAAGTATATGCAGCTGGCGCTGGCTGAAGCACGCAAGGCCGCAGAGCTTGGTGAAATTCCTATCGGCGCGGTGCTTGCGGACATGACAACAGGCGAGGTTATCGCCGCTGCGCACAATATGCGTGAAACGTGGCATGACGCAACGGCGCACGCTGAGGTCATCGTCATCCGTGAGGCCTGCGAGCGTCTGGGGCGTTGGCGTTTGAGCGGTTGTGCGCTTTACGTTACCGTTGAGCCCTGCCCGATGTGCAGCGGTGCCATTGTCAACGGCCGTGTCGACCGCGTTGTTTATGGCTGCCCAGATGTGAAGGCCGGCGGTGCGGAATCCATTTTCAATATTATTACGAATCCTAATCTTAATCACTGCGCGGAGGTTGTCAGCGGCATCTGTGAGGAGGAATGCGCGCAGGTGATGCGCGACTTTTTCCGCTGTCGCCGTCAGGAAAACAAGGCGAAGCGCAGGAGTGAAGCTGGTGTGTCGCAGGAATAATTTCAGTATGCGGTTGCCAAGACGGGATTTTTCTTATATAATATTAATGTTAACCTGATGCGAATATATTCGCGCTAACAGAATAATGGAGACGTAGCGAAGTGGTCATAACGCGGCTGACTCGAAATCAGTTTGCCGTTTGCGCGGCACGTGGGTTCGAATCCCACCGTCTCCGCCAACGAAATTCAATCCCGCAGCTTATTTGGTTGCGGGATTTTTAGTGTGTAACATATTTATCATTTTGGTAGGTTTTATCGCCTATTAGTTAATTTCTTCTGCTTTTTGTTTGCCAAAGATGTCGCTAACTGTTAAAATGTCATACGAATGCTTTTGGTTTTGGGGGATTATTATGACATCGGAAAAAATAATTGATATCTTAAAAAACGGTAAAATTCATCTGTCGTGCGAGCTGTTTCCGCCTAAGCAGGGCGCAGAGCTGCAAAACAGTCTGGAGATTGTCAACAAAATTGCAGCCAGCAAGCCGTCCTATATGAGCGTCACCTATGGCGCAGGCGGCAGCACGGTAGGCTATTCGGCAGCACTGGCCAAAAAAGTAGAGGATAACGGCATGCCGGCTCTGGCTCATCTGACTTGTGTAAAGGCTGATGAAGCAAAGCTGGCAGAGGTACTTGGACAGCTGCAGGGCTTTGGCGTAAAAAATATTCTGGCGCTGCGAGGCGATATTCCGGCAGATATGCAGGGCGAGGAAATCGGCAGCTTTGCCCATGCCAGTGAGCTGATGCGTTTTGTGAAGCAGCAAGGCGATTTCTGCGTCGGCGGTGCTGCTTATCCCGAAGGCCATCCCGAATCCGGTTCCTTGGAACAGGATATAGAAAACACCAAGTACAAGGTGGATGCAGGCGTTGACTTTTTAGTGACGCAGATGTTTTTTGATAATACGATTTTATATAACTATATGTTCCGCCTGCTGCGTGCGGGCATCAATGTGCCGGTAGTGCCGGGTATTATGCCGGTGACGAATGCCAAGCAGATTATCCGTATCTGCCAGCTGAGCGGTACTAAGCTGCCGCCGCAGTTCCGTGCGATGGTAGAAAAATTTGCCGATAAGCCGGAGGCACTGAAGCAGGCAGGTATCGCCTATGCTACCGGTCAGATTATTGATTTGATTGCCAACGGCTTTGATAATGTACATATCTATACGATGAACAAGCCGGAAATTTTTGCCGGTATTATGGATAATCTCGGAGAGATTGTAGATAAATAGTCCTGCGCTATGGCGCAAAAGTCAGGTTATTGTTATGGAATTTAAGCAAAAGGAAGCGCTGCGCTATCTGCGGGCCAAGCCGGGAGATAAGGCAGCAGAAATTTTAGTGGATACGGTTTATCTGAAGCTGCGCAATGAGGTGCAGGCACGCTATGTGCTGCAAAAGCATGCGATAACGGCAGATGAGGCAGGCGTAACGCTGGATTGCGGCGTACGCTTTCATTCGCGTGCGCTGGCGCGTCATTTAAAGGGTTGCGACACGGTACTGCTGATGGGCGCAACGCTCGGCAGCAGGGTGGACGCAGCTATCCGCCGCCTCGCACTTATCAGCGTTGCTGAAGGTGCGGCGGCTCAGGCTGTGGCAGCGGCGCTGATTGAAAGCTATTGCGATGAGGTGCAGGCGCAGGCTGAAACAGGCGGTCTGCTGCAGCGTCCACGTTTTTCTCCGGGCTATGGTGATTGGCCGCTGGAGGAGCAGCGCCAGCTGTTCGCAGTGCTGAACTGCGCCAAACGCATCGGCCTGACGCTGACGGACGGACTGATGATGGCTCCGTCCAAGTCGGTGACGGCAATCATCGGCTTATCGGAAGATGCTGCCTGCGTGCAGAATAAATGTATGACCTGCAGTAATATAAAATGTCCTTACAGAGATACTGATATTAAGAAAGTTTGAGGAGAAGATTTAATTTATGAATTTTAAGGAATTGTTAGGCAAGCAAATGCTGTTCTTTGATGGTGCCACTGGCACACAGCTGCAGGCACGCGGTCTGCAGCCGGGTGAGCTGCCCGAAAGCTGGAATTTTACACACCCCGATATTGTAGAAGATGTGCATCGCAGTTATCTTGATGTAGGCTCCAATATCGTAAAAACCAATACATTCGGTGCTAATCCGTTGAAGCTGGCAGGCTCCGGCCTGGACTGCAAGGAAACCATCGAAGCGGCTGTGGCGATTGCCAAGAAGGCATGCGACGGCAGGGAGAATAAATTTGTTGCGCTGAATTTGGGACCGACAGGCAAGCTGTTGGCTCCTTATGGCGATTTGCCTTTTGAAAAGGCAGTAGAAGCCTACGGCGAAATGGTACGTTACGGCGCTGCTGCCGGTGCGGATCTGATTCTTATCGAAACGATGAGCGACACCTATGAAATTAAAGCTGCGGTTTTGGCGTCTAAGGAAAACTGTGATTTGCCGATTTGCGTGACCATGACCTTTGACGAGGATGGCAAGCTGTTGACCGGTGCTACGGTTGAGGCTGCCGCTCTGATGTGCGAAGGTCTGGGCGTAGATGCCATCGGCTTTAACTGCGGTCTGGGACCGGTGCAGGTGGGTAAATTATTTCCGCAGATGCTGGCAGCAACCAGCCTGCCGCTGATTATCAATCCGAATGCCGGACTGCCGGTACAGCGTGACGGCAAAACCTGTTTTGATGTCGGCCCGGAGGAATATGCGGAGCTGATGTACGAGCTGGCAGGCAAGGGCGCAAGCATCGTCGGCGGCTGCTGCGGTACAACGCCGGAGCATATTGCGCAGATGATTGCTAAATGCAAAACTCTGCAGCCGGGTGGTACGCGTGATTGCCGTTTGACAGCGGTATCCTCCTACGGCAAGGCCGTGCATTTGGGCGAAGGTCCTATAATTATCGGCGAACGCATCAATCCTACCGGCAAAAAGCGTTTGAAGGAAGCATTGGTCAACAGTGACCTTGATTATGTGTGCCGCCTCGGTCTGGAACAGATTGGCGTAGGCGCACAGATTCTGGACGTTAACGTTGGTACGCCTGGTATTGACGAAGCGGCAATGGCTGCGAAGGCTGTGCCGGCGCTGCAGGCGATTACCGATACCCCGCTGCAGATTGATACATCTAATTACGAAGCAATGGAAAGAGCGCTGCGCCTTTATAACGGCAAGCCGATGCTTAATTCCGTCAACGGCAAGGAGGACAGCCTGCAGCATGTGCTGCCGCTGGCTAAAAAATACGGTGCTGTGCTGGTTGCACTGTGTCTTGATGATAACGGTATTCCTGCAACTGCCGCAGGACGTATCGCTGTGGCTGAAAAAATTATTGCCCGTGCTGCAGAATACGGCATTGAAAGCCGCAATATAGTTGTAGACCCGCTGGCACTGACTATTTCCACAGGTGCTGATAACGCGGCGATTGCCTGTGAGGTTATCCGCACAATGAAGGCGCGTGGCATTAACACTGTTATGGGTGTTTCCAATATTTCGTTCGGTCTTCCCGGACGTGATGCTGTCAACAGCACCTTCTTCAGCATGGCGATGGCAGCAGGTCTTTCCTGCGGCATCATCAATCCGCAGAGCAAGCCGATGATGGATGCTTATTACGGCTATCGTGCGCTGGCAGGCTATGACGAGGGCTGCAAGGAATACGTGCAGCATTATGCTGATGCGCCGAAGGCTGCTGCGACAACAGTAAGCGAAATGGGACTTTACGATGCCATTGTCAAAGGACTGCAGGGACCTGCGCGTCAGGCAGCAGCCAAGGCCTTGGAAAGCGAAAAGCCTTTGGATATCATCAACAAGTATATGATTCCGGCGCTTGATTTTGTCGGTCATGGCTTTGAAAAGAAAACTCTCTTCCTGCCGCAGCTGCTGATGAGCGCGGATGCGGCGAAGGCTGCCTTTGAGGTTATCCGTGAGGCTGTCGGCGTGGGCGAAACGCAGGGAGAAACGGTAATTATCGCTACCGTCCACGGTGATATCCACGATATCGGCAAAAACATCGTTAAGGTACTGCTGGAAAACTATGGTTATCGCGTGCTTGACTTGGGCAAGGATGTGCCTGTGGAAGCAGTTGTGGAGGCAGCTAAGAAAACTGACGCCAAGGTTGTCGGTTTATCTGCATTGATGACAACGACAGTAGGCGCAATGGAAGAAACTATTGCTGCGTTGCATAATGAATGTGACTGTCAGGTTGTTGTCGGCGGTGCGGTGCTCACGCAGGAATACGCTGATACCATCGGTGCCGAGCATTATGCACCGAACGCTGTCAGTGCGGTAAACTACGTCAACGAAATCCTGGGCAAATAATTTATATACAGATAATTTGAGGACTATCATGCTTAGCGTGGTAGTCCTTTTTTACGTTGTTTCGACTTTGGGGTCTTTTAGCAGGAAAAACTGCTCACTCCCAAGAATTAAACAAATATGACCATGAACGGAGGGATACTGCATGAACATTTACGTTTGGCGACACAACAAAACATATCACAGCCACAGTATGATTGATGAGCCCTGCGTCAACAGCGAATTTTATCTTGATGCGATTGCTGTTGTGCTGGCACATGATTTGGAAGAAGCACTGACCAAGCTGGCGGAAGAAAACAAAGGCTGGCGCACGGAGGATCTGCGGCAGCTGCCGTGCAGCGTATATCCTGCAGATAAGGCGGCAGTAATTTTTTCCGAGCTGCGCGGGATTATTCCGCATCTCTAAAAACAAAAAAGCCCGAATTCCCACATGAAATGTATGTGAGAATTTGGGCTTTTGCTTTATCTGCTTACCAGATGCTTTTTAAAATCGGCAGTAAAATCGGTGCCAGGATAGAGGTGCTGATGCCGGTAAGGGCAATCGCTACACCGCCGATAGCCAGCTGAATGGGACTGACATTGGCGCAGACGCTGGTGCCGAGGCCGTGGCTGGAGGCGCCGATAGCAAGACCGGCAGCCAAATGGTTTTTGATTCCCAAAAGACGCAGCAGCTTGTGATTGAAGGTTGCTCCCAGCATGCCGGTGAAGATAACAGCAGCTGTAGTCAACGCCGGAATACCGCCGATGGTTTTGGAAACATCAATGGCGATTGGCGTCGTAATGGATTTGGGAATGAGCGAAAGCAGAACCTGCTCACTGGTACCCATGGCCTTGCCGCAGAAGTAAACGACGATGATAGCCGAAAGCGTTGCCAATGTAACGCCGCCGGCAATAGCACCGGCCTTGGCCATGATGATTTCACGGTTCTTGTACAGGGGCAGGGCCAGAGCGATGGTTGCCGGTCCTAAAAGAAAGTTAATGAATTCCGCACCTGCTTCGTACTGCTTGTACTCTACGCCTGGCGCCAGAACGATGACGGCGATGACCAGAGGGCAGGCGATAACGAAGGGCGGAATGATGTTCAGACTGAAGCGGTCGATGATGATTTCGCTGATAGCGTACAGAATAACCGTCAGACCGATGCCGAAGAGCGGTGAATTAAGTAAAGCGTCGGGAAAAAGCATCATTGACTCTCCTTTCCTTTGAGCATTGCTTCGATAAAGAAGGCTGTAACAGCCAGAACTACAATGCTGCAGACAACAATGGTAACAGTAATGGGCAGCAGCTCAGCTTTGATAACATCTACATATAATATAACGCTGACGCCTGCCGGTAAAAACAGCATACCCATTTTGGAAATCAGGATATCGCAGATACCTTCAATGGAGCTTGCCGGAATAACGTTGCCGCAGAGAAGTGCCGTTAAAATCAGCATTCCCAAAAGAGCGGGCGGAAAGGGTACGCCGAGGGCGTTGATGATGAGCGTGGATACCCATTGCAAAAGCAGCAAAAAGGCAATACCGCGCAATAAGCTGGTGGGTGACATTTTGTTTCCTCCTCATAAAACATGACAAATAATATAATTATAGACCTGTTGGTGGAAGTACGCATAAAGGTCAAAACGGCCGGGGTGAGCCGATGGTCTTTGGGGTAAAGAGTACTTGGCCGACAGAACGACATGTTATTAATATTGCCACAAACATAACAATATGTCAACAAAATGACGGTGATTTTTCACTGAATTAACACAGAAAACTATTTGACTTTTTGACTTTTACTGATATAATAGCAATTAGAAAGTGAATAGTGGTCCGGAAATGGAAAAGAGTCAACTCCATTCTGTTATTGACCGCTATTGAACCTGATAGAAGGAGGTGCAGCGTGATGAATGAACGCTACAGTGAAGAGGTAAAGGCTATATTGGAGGCTGCTCAGCAGCAGGCAGTTATGAACTATCACCAGGAGCTGACAACGGCACATGTTCTGGCAGCATTGTGCGGCAGCGACGGCTTCTTTAAATATTTGCTGCAGAGCCTGCACATTGATGAAAATGCTTTCAGCAAGGATGCTAAGGCTTTAGTACAGAAAATCCCCGGAGTCAAAGGTCAGGACCGTCAGCTGATGATGGGTACCGGCTTTGCCAGAGTAATGGCTATTCTGGGACAAGGCAAGGAAGAAATCGGTATCGGCCAGCTGGTTGCGGCTATGGCAAGTGACGGTGACAGCGATGTAGTATCGCTCTTCCGTAAATATGGTATAGACAAGAAAAAAGTTGAGGCGGCATTTATGCAGTATCAAAATAGCGAAGCAAATGATGAAACTAAAAAGACGCTGGAAAAATACGGCCAGGATTTGACGGCAAAAGCTAAAGAAGGCAAGCTAGATCCGGTAATCGGCCGTGATGAGGAAATCCGTCGTACGATTGAAATACTTTCGCGTCGTAAGAAAAATAATCCGGTGCTTATCGGTGAGCCTGGCGTTGGTAAAACTGCCATCGTCGAAGGTCTGGCAAGACGTATTATTGCCGGCGATGTACCGGAAAGCCTGAAGAATAAAACCCTGTATGCTCTGGACCTGGCGGCTTTGGTTGCCGGTGCCAAATACCGTGGTGAATTTGAAGAGCGTCTGAAAAAAGTATTGAAGGCTGTCAGCGAAAGCGCCGGTCAGATTATCATGTTTATTGATGAGCTGCATACCGTTGTCGGTGCCGGTGCTGCCGAAGGCGCTATGGATGCAGGCAACATCCTGAAGCCGATGCTGGCACGCGGCGAGCTGCGCTGCATTGGTGCAACTACGCTGAATGAATACCGTAAGTATATTGAAAAGGATAGTGCGCTGGAGCGTCGTTTCCAGCCGGTAATGGTTAAGGAGCCGAGCGTTGAAGATACAATTTCCATCCTGCGTGGCCTGCGTGAACGCTATGAGGTACATCATGGCGTGCGCATTAAAGACGCTGCTCTGGTGGCTGCTGCTGTGCTTTCTAACCGTTATATCAATGACCGTTTCTTACCTGATAAGGCTATTGACCTGGTAGATGAGGCTGCTGCCCGTCTGCGTACCGAAATTGATTCGCTGCCGACCGAGCTGGATGAAAGCAAACGTCGTATCCTGCAGCTGGAAATCGAAGCTCAGGCTTTGGGCAAAGAGGAGGATGCTCAGTCCAAGGATCGTTTGGCTAAGCTGAATGAGGAGCTGGCAAAGCTGCGTAAGGAAAATGACGAGCTTGTTAAACGTTGGGATGCAGAAAAGGCTTCTATTGCCCGCGTACGTGAGGTAAAGAAGGAAATTGATGCTGTGAAAAACCAGATGGAGCAGGCTGAGCGCGACTACGACCTGAACAAGATGGCTGAATTGAAATACGGCCGTCTGCCTGAGCTGCAGAAGGAATTGGCTGCTTTGTCCAAGAAGGATGAAAACGGCAATGATAATGTTATGCTCAAGGAAGAGGTTGACGAAGAGGACATCGCTAAGGTTGTCAGCACCTGGACCGGTATTCCTGTTGCCCGCTTAGGCACCGGTGAACGTGCTAAACTGGTTCATCTGGAGGAAATCTTGCACGAGCATGTTATCGGTCAGGACGAGGCAGTCAAGGCTGTCAGCGAGGCCGTTATTCGTGCGCGTGCCGGTATCAAGGATCCTTGGTTCCTTTATCTTCCTTGGTCCTACCGGTGTCGGCAAGACCGAGCTGGCTAAGACCTTGGCCGAGGTGCTCTTTGATGATGAACGCAACATGGTTCGTATCGATATGAGCGAATACATGGAGAAGCATACCGTATCTCGTCTGATCGGTGCGCCTCCGGGATACGTCGGCTATGATGAAGGCGGTCAGCTGACTGAGGCTGTACGCCGTCATCCGTACAGCGTAATCCTGTTGGACGAAATCGAAAAGGCACATGCAGATGTCTTTAACGTATTGCTGCAGGTTCTGGATGATGGCCGTCTGACTGATGGTAAAGGCCGTATCGTTGACTTCAAGAATACCTTGATTATCATGACCAGTAACCTTGGCAGCAACGAGATTATGAAAGCGCAGGGCTCTATGGACAGAGAAAAGATTCAGCAGATGCTGATGAACTTCTTCCGTCCGGAATTCCTGAACCGTGTTGATGACATCGTTGTGTTCAAACCGCTGCAGGCAGAACAGATTAAGGAAATCGTTAAACTGGTACTGCGTGAGCTGGGTGACCGCCTGAACAAGCAGCTGGAGCTGACGCTGAATTATACTGACGAGGCTGTCGCTTTCCTGGCAAAGGCCGGCTTTGATCCTGCCTTCGGTGCTCGTCCGTTGAAACGTCTGATTGTCCACACTGTTGAAAACATCCTGGGCAAGAAGATTGTTGCAGGCGAAATTAAAAATGGCGACAAGGTTGAGGTTGTATTGGTAAATGATGCAATTGACGTTGTCGTAAAATAAAACAGCTTTGGGTTTAAGCGCCCTCTGCTGCCGTGAAAGCGGCGGCGGAGGGTGCTTTTTCTAATATATATAATAGGCTTATTATTGCGCAGCAGGTTGGGAAATGATACAATTAAAAGAGATGTTCAATTAATGAGTTACCAATGCATGATGTTTATAAAATGAGGTGAGCAAAATGAAATATACATATGTAGAATTCGCTGATGGAACACTTGTTACTTTTAATGATATACGCAAGGATAAGAACGGCGAGCATATTGATGTTTATTTTGAACGTCCTGTAGATACTGGCTTTGACTATTTGCAGATTTCCTTGCCTGACTTAGATACAGCTTCTTTTGAGGGATACAGCGAGGCTGAAATAGAAGATTTAAAAGATTTTGCTGCTGATAATGCAGCCTTGATTTGGGAGATGGCACGCGAAGGAGGAGATCATCTTGCCAATGCTGTATAAGCTTTTAGGTTATACAATATATTTTTGGTCAGGTGATGCCGGTGAGTCGGTTCACGTACACGTTTGTAAAGGCAGGCCGACTGAAAATGCAACTAAAATATGGGTTGGGGAACGTGTTATTTTAGAGCATAATAAAAGCAAAATTTCTGATGCCGATTTGCTGAAGATACTTCGCTTCGTATCTCAGAACAAAAAGAGAATTATTGAACAGTGGAATAAGCATTTTGGAGTATGAGTTTTTAGCATCTGTCTGATGTCTGACAGGTGCTTTTCCTTTGCTCTGAAGTTTCCCGAACAATTTTCTAAAAAACTGTTAAAAAGTTCACAGTTTATTTGACGTTTACGCGTTGGATTGGTATAATTAAAGTGAATTATTTAAGTGATTGAGAACCCGGGTTAGATTTTGCACAGGATTTCGAAACTGAACAGCTTTCTGCTTGGGTTTTATTTTTTCTACAAGTAATTTTTGGGAGGTAGATTTCAATGAAAGTTGCAATTATCATGGGTAGTAATTCTGACTGGCCTGTACTTGAGGCTGCAGAAAAAACTCTGAAGGAGTTTGGCGTTGAAACTGAAGTAGTAGTTGCTTCCGCTCACCGTACTCCGGATGTAGTACAAAACTTTGCTAAGGGTGCCCGTGACCGTGGCGTAGAGGTAATTATTGCCGCAGCCGGCGCAGCTGCTCATCTGGGTGGTTTCATCGCTGCCTTTACTACCGTTCCTGTCATCGGTATTCCTATTAATGCAACACCGTTGGCTGGTATGGATGCACTGCTGAGCTTTGTACAGATGCCTTCCGGTGTACCTGTTGCAACGATGGCCATCAATGGTTCTAAGAATGCTGCATTGTTCGCAATTCAGATTCTTTCCGTAAAATATCCGGAGCTGGTAGAAAAGCTGGCAGAGCATCGTGCAACAATGCGTGAAGAAGTAAGAGCTAAGGGTGAAAAGCTGGCTTCCATGCGTGGCGTTCCTGCGCAGGAGTTTAAGGATTTGCACCTGTAATAG
>OHHO01000453.1_pt1 | contig 15556 bp, 14 predicted proteins | sample 1568071 | NCBI WGS metagenome assembly OHHO01 (sample SAMEA3879582, study PRJEB24766) | human gut metagenome | biome: human-associated habitat; feature: feces | place: USA | collected 1985/1987
TGTTATTTGTTTGTTTGTAAAATTAGACTTCTTCAAAAGGTCTAAAAGAAGAAAAGTGCCCTGAAGAAAAAGGCTTATCGAGGCCCAGAAATCGAGGAAAAAGTGGAGGAGGCGGATTTTGTTAGAACCTCCGAGTCAAAGAGGTATTTATCCTCTTCGATCTCGGTGGCTTCTTCTTGTTTTGAAGATGTTTTGTCCTAAAACTTCTGTATGAATTTTCGAACAGAGTCATCCTCTTTTCCCAAGCCCATTTTTTTCTTGAGTAGATACAAGTTTTGTTTGACTGAGGTTTCGCTGACACACATGATCCTTGCCAAGATGTTGGTTGAAAAATTGAAGCGCAACAAGATGAGTAATTCCTTGTCTCGTTCTGATAGTTGTGGAAACCCTTTCGAGAGCCTGGCTAAAAAATCTTTGTCGATGGCTTCGAGAAGCATTTGCATGTTTGCTTTGTCATGATCAGTCAGTTTGATGCGTGTTTCCTTCTTGTCCTTCTCTTTCTCGAGTTTCTGCATGAAGTCGAGTTTACTGAGGAAGATATCCATCAGGGTCGAGATCTTTACATCTTTGAGCCTTTGCTCTTCTTTGTGTTGCTTCTCTGTCTTGGCATGCATTGCGCTCATGCTCCTCATCTTCGCATCCTCTTCGGCCAAGAGCCTTTCTGTGCGCTTTCTTTCGTTTTCCACCATCATCTTGCCTTTTTCCTCTTCTTCCTTCAGCCTGGCAGCCATCTTGCGCTTATGGTTTCTGTAGATGGTGGAGACGAAGGCCATGGCGCCCAAACATAAAAAGCACATAAAGAAGATGGCAAACCTCAACGCTCTTGCTTTCATTTCGGCCCGCGCCTTTTCTGCATTTTCTTTCATCAACTTCTCGAAATAGGCCGTCTTCTCTTGAAGTTCCTCGTCAAACATCTTCTCGATGTAGTGGTAGGCAGAGTCGGCGTTGGTCTTGGCTGCCGCATAGTCGTGTTTGCACAATGTGGCAAAATGACGACAATAATAGGCCGTATAGCGTTGAGCGTTATTGGTCAAATGAAGCGTGTCCAGCAAGCTGAGGCATGCTGCGTATTGCCCTGATTCGCAATAGGCACCAGCAAGGGATAAAGTCTTCTCTATGTTGGATATGGAGGAGTAGTCGCGAGCCAGACGGGCATAATAGACCGCCTTTGCGTCGTGGGCACCAGTGGCAAAATAGCCCATATCATGATAGACGTTAGACAATGTGGCGGAGTCGCCCAACGAGAGAGCCAGTCGTTCTGCCTCCTTGCAACCATTGAGAGCCTCTTGGCTTTTGCCGCAAAGCGTTTCGCACTCTCCTTTCAAAAGAATATAGTAGATTGTGTTCAACGGCGTAGCCTGACTGTACTTGCGATATAATGTCAAGGCCTGACTGGCGTATTTCAGCCCCAATGGAGCATTGGACTTGCGCGCCACCCATGAGTTTTTGCACCAAACCAGACATAGCGTAGCCGTGTCTTTTTGCACTTTCGCAGCCTGTGCTGCCTCATTGAGGCAATAGCTGGCACGCTCCAGACTGTCGCTCAAGGAATAATACACCCCCATGTAGTACATACACCTTGCGTAAAGGCTGTCCTCGGGGAGTTTCGCATAGTAGTTGTAGGCGACGCGGATGAGCGAGTCGTTGGCTACGTCGAGACCACTCTTGTTTTGCGCAAGATAATAGGTCAGGGCGTAGTATGCCTTCTCCGCAGGCGGGAGCGCACGGCGGTCGATGGTGTGTAGCATCGTCAGCGCACTGTCCGGGTCGGCGTATGCCATTTGCAGCGCGCTGCGCAGGGTTTGTCGCTCCCCGTGGTGGCAGGAAACGAAAGCCAGGGCCAAGAGCAGTATCAGTATGATGGGTAAAATATGCTTCATGGGTGTCTCTCTTTTTGTACTAACGGAAGACAAAGGTAGGGCTTTTTTTCTTTACGACCAAATTTTGTTCCTCCAAATGTGGGAGGGAAAAAGAGGAACGAATGATGGTCACCCTGTCAGCAAAAGAAAATCCCCCTGCCTTCCACGCGGAGCGGAGGCAGGGGGAGGGGGTATTGTCGCTCTGATGAGACGCTATGCTACATCAGGTCGAAAATCGTGTTGAAGATGGCGCTGCAGATACCGAAGAGCACTACGCCGACGGTGCAGATGGCTAAGGCAAACTTTGTATTGCCGTCGCTCTGGAAAGTCGGGAGCGGGTGGTCGCTCTTGCGGATGTACATTGCCTTGACAATCTTCAGATAGTAGTAGAGCGAGATGACGGTATTGACCAGGGCGATGAAGACCACGGCGTAGGCCCAAGCGCCCATCGTGGTGGAGACATCGTGACCCTTGACACCAGCCATGAAGATGAAGAACTTCGAGAACATGCCCGCAAACGGGGGAATGCCGCCCAGAGAGAAGAGGGCGAGCGTCATGAGGAAGCTCAGCTTCGGATTGGTGGTGTAGAAACCGTCGTAGTCGCTGATCTGCGTCTTGCCACCATTGTTTTGCTCCACCACGGAGATGATGGTGAAGACCGCCATGTTGGCCACCACGTAGATGAGGACGTAGTAGGCGAGGGCGGAGGCACTCATCTGCCAGCTCGTGCCCACGGCAGCCAGCATGATGTAGCCAGCCTGGGAGATGGAGCTGAAGGCCATGAACCGCTTGAGCTCATCCTGTCGGATGGCGAAGAGGTTGGCGATGGTGATGGAGAGCACCACCACGATCATCACCAGTACCTGCCAGTACATGATCATCGTGCCAAAGACATGGTAGAGGATGGAGAGGAGCGTGAAGGCTGCCGCACCCTTGGAAATGACGCTCAGATAGCCCGTGACAGTGGTCGGCGCACCCTGGTAGGTGTCGGCGGTCCAGAAGTGGAAGGGCACGAGAGAAATTTTGAAGCCCAGTCCGCTGAAGAAGAAAACCAGTCCCATGAGCAGCAACGGCGTGCAGCCCTGACGCGTGATCTGCAGGGCCACGTCGTCGAAGTAGAGCGTGCCGCACATGCCGTAGAGGAAGCTGATGCCGAAGAGCATCACGCCGCTGGAGAATGTGGCGGTGAGGATGAACTTCGCTGCTGCCTCGGCGCTGTCGTTGCGGTGGAGGTCGAAGGCCACCATCGTGGCCAAAGGCACGGAGGCCATCTCCAGGCCGAGGAAGAACAGAAGGAAGTGGCCGGCGCTCATCATCATGAACATACCCAGCAGGGTGCTCACCGTGAGCATATAGAACTCGCCCTCACGGACGCGGCTCTCCTCCCTCGTGATCCAGGCCTTGCTCATCAAGACAACGATGAACGTGCCCAGGGCGAGGATCGTCTTGACGATCGTCACTCCGGCATTGGCCTGATACATGCCGCCGAAGGCCGAGGCCTCGCCAGCGGTGGTGGTGTAGCAGCATACGACCGTAACCAGTGCCAACAGGAGGGAGGCCAGCGGATTGAACCAACTGCGCTTTCCGTCCTTTGCGGAGCAGAAGTCGGCAACGAAAAGTATCACCAAGGCGGCCGTCAGGGCGGCCTCGGGAATCATATAGAGAAACTGACTGTAATTCATTTCTTTCTTACTTCTTGATACGGTTGATTACAGATTGCCCAGCATCGGGACGTAGGTGTGGATGTGGTCGAAGATGGGCGTGATGGCGTCGGAGATGATGTTTTGGAACACCAGCGGGAACAGACCCAGTCCGGCCACGCAGAAGATCAGTCCGCCGATGGCGAAGCGCTCGTCCCAGGTGGCGTCGTGGAGCTCATAGAACTTCTGGTTGGGGATCTTCTGATAGAGGATCTTGCCCACCACGCGAAGGATATAGACCGCCGTCGTGACGATGGACGTACAGGCCACGAGGGTGGCCACACGGTGGAAGGTGCCCGCATTCTCGAAGGATCCCACGAAGATCGTCATCTCGGCCACGAAGCCCGAGAAGCCCGGGAGACCGAGGTTGGCGAGACCCGCCACGACATAGGAGACGGCGAGGAAGGGAATCACCTTCATCAGGCCGCCAAGGTAGCGGACGTCGCGCGTGCCGGCACGGTGGTAGGTCATACCGATGACGGCGAAGAAGAGGGCCGTCATCAGACCGTGGGAGAGCATCTGGAGGATGGCACCCGTGATGGCGGTCTGCGTACACATGAGCAGGGCGAAGAGCACCATGCCACAGTGGGAGACGGAGGAGTAGGCGTTGATGTACTTCAGGTCGGTCTGCACACAGGCCGAGAGCGCGCCATAGACCACGGAGATGGTCGTGAGCACGAGGAAGACAGGACACCAGAGCTCCAGGGCGTCGGGCATGAGGAACATCGCGATGCGCAGGCAGCCGTAGCCACCGAGCTTCATCAGCACACCAGCATGGAGCATGGAGACGGCGGTCGGTGCGGAGGCGTGACCGTCAGGGCTCCATGTGTGGAAGGGGAAGAGCGCTCCCAGCACACCGAAACCGATGAAGACAAACGGGAAGAAGATGTTCTGGATGGACTTTGGCATGGCGTGGAGCTGAGCCAGGTCAGCCACGTTCATCGTCTGTGCACCACTGAAGAAGTAGATGCCGAGGATGCCGAGGATGAGCAGGGCGGAACCACCCATGAGCATCAGGGTCAGTTTCATGGCCGAATACTCCTTCGGGCCCGTACCCCACACGCCGATGAGCAAGTACATCGGGATGAGGGCGACTTCGTAGAACATGAACATCGTGAACATGTCGGTGGAGATGAAGAAGCCGAACACACCAATGCTCAGCAGCACGAACCAAAGGAAGTACTCCTTGGTGAGCGGCTTCAGCTGCCAGGAGGCGAAGGTGCCCGTGAAGACGATGATCGCAGAGAGGAGGATCATCACCACGGAGATGCCATCCACACCGACGCTATAGGCGATCTTGAGCGGTTCGAACCACGTGACGCTATAGGTGAGCAGCATGTTGGTGGTATTGCCACTGGCGCGCTGGTCGATGAAATAGACAGTCAGCCAGATGGACAACGCCAGCAGGGCGGTAGCACCGACAACCATCACGCCACGCACCTGATTGAGGTTCTTGGACAGCCAGAGGGCCAAGAGCATCAGGAGGGGGATTACAACGAATAATGTTAATATACTCATTTTCTTGTTATTCCATTTTAGTTATCAATGCTACAACAGTAAGAGGAGGGCCAACAACAGGGCCACGGCACCGGAGATGAACCAGGTGGCATAGCCGCGGACGTCGCCACTCTGCCACGGGCGGATGCTCTCGGCAGCCTCATTGGCGCCCCAGGCCAGGAAGTTGAACGTATTGTCCACGACGTGACGGTCGAACCAGGCGATGGGACGGGAGAAGCAGCGGAAGACGATCTTGTGGGTGAAATACTGCCATGCGTCGTCGATGTAGAAGCGGTTGAGGGCTGCCTTGTGGAGCTTGGGGAAGGTGCGCTCCAGCTTGTCGGCGACGGGCCACTCCTTGCCAGCGTACATCCACGTGGCGAGGCTGATGCCGATGACGGCGGCGACGATACTCGTCGTGGCCACGCTCCAGTCGATGTGGATGTCGTAGCTCTCACCCGTGGCGCTCACGAAATGGCCGAAGGGGATGAGTCCGGCGAAGACGGAGATGATGGCGAGGAACACCAGCGGACCCCACATCACGAAGGGCACCTCCTGCGGGCGGCGACGGTGGTCGGGATCGGCCTCGTAGTAGCTCTTACCCCAGAAGATGAGGTAGTAGAGGCGGAACATATAGAACGCCGTCATACCAGCCACCACCGTCATGAACCAGCCCAGGAACGGGGAGAACTGGAAGCAGGCGGCGATGATCTCGTCCTTGGAGAAGAAACCGCTGAAAGGCGGAATGCCCGCGATGGCGAGGCAGCCGATGAGGAAGCACACATTGGTGATAGGCATGTACTTGCGCAGCCCACCCATATACTGGTAGAAGTTGCTGCCCACGATCACGATGATGGCACCGGAGCAGAGGAAGAGCAACGCCTTGAACATGGCGTGGGTGAAGAGGTGGAACATGGCTGCCATGTAGCCCAGGCCACCATGGTGGTTGTCGAGGGCGAAGCAGACACCCAGGGCCACGAGCATGTAGGCGATCTGGGAGATCGTGGAGAAGGCCAGTCCGCGCTTGATGTCGGCCTGCGCACAGGCCACGGCAGCGGCGTAGAAGGCCGTGAAGGCAGCGATGTAGGCGATCCAGTGGAGCTGCTCGACGGCGCCAAACTTCACGTAGATGGGGAAGAGGCTGGCCACCTGATAGACACCGGCCACGACCATCGTGGCGGCATGGATCAGCGCCGAAACCGGCGTCGGACCCTCCATGGCGTCCGGCAACCAGATGTGGAGCGGGAACATCGCACTCTTGCCCGCACCACCAATGAACATCAGGAAGAGCGCTGTGGGGATGAGCCACGAGGCCGTCTGCTGCATGTGGGTGAGGTTGTTGGCCAGTTCGGGCATCACGCCGAGGTCGTAGTTGAACGTTCCGGCATAGTAGCTATAGATCAAGATACCAAACAGGAAGAACAGATCGGCGAAGCGGGTGACGATGAACGCCTTTTTGGAGGCGTGGACGGCTGCGTGCTTCGGATAGTAGAAACCGATGAGCATGTAGGAGCAGACACCCACCAGCTCCCAGAAGAGATACATCTGGAAGATGTTGGTCGCCACCACGAGGCCGAGCATCGACATCGTGAAGAGCGAGAGGAAGGCGTAGAAGCGCTGGAAGCCCTTCTCGTAGCCCTCTACCTGATAGTTCTCATCGCGCTCGGCCATGTAGCCAAACGAGTAGATATGGACCATCAGGGAGACCGTGGTGATGACCAGGAGCATCATCGTCGAGATAGGCGTGAGACGGAAGCCGATCTTGAAGAGCAGGTCGATGCCGAAGATGGGCGACTTGCCGAAGTCGAGCCACGTGAGGTTGAAGGCCGTCACCGTCGGGTAGAGGCCGGAAGCCTCGCGGCCCACGCCGAAAAAGTACTGATATGCCGTGTAGTAGCAGAGGCAGACCACCACCAGCATGAGGGCGGTGCCAATGTAGCCGGCTACCTTCTTGGGCATCTTCATTCCCAGCAGTCCCAGCAAGAGGAAGCTGAGGAACGGCAGGAGAAGTATCAAAAATGCGTAACTGTACATAACTTTCTAAGAGATTAGAGTTTCATATTCTCAATACTGTTCACCTGGTCGCTGTGGAAATGACGGTAAACATTGATGATAATAGCCAGGGCCACGGCGCTCTCCGCTGCCGAGACGCCGATGGAGAAGAGCGTGAAGATCATGCCCTCCTGTCCTGCGGGGAACAGCAGGCGGTTGAAGGCGGCGAAGTTGAGATCCACGGCGTTGAGCACCAGCTCCACGGAGATGAGCATCGCTACGAGGTTGCGGCGGGTGATAAATCCGAAGACGCCGATGAAGAACAGCAGCCCGCTAAGGATGAAGAAATATTCTATGCTAATCATTTCGACTCCTCCTTTTTCTTATATGAGTTGAGAATTACCAGACCACCGATGATGCACGCCAGGAGGAAGAGGGAGATGAACTCGAAGGGGAGCACATAGCCATACTTCTCGGCAGACATCAGGGCGTTGCCCAGGTCGCTGACGGGCAGCTCCTTGGACAGATCGACGGCCTGCGTGATAAACTGGTTCTTCAGCAGGCGCCCACCGTAGCCAGTCCCACCAAAGAGACAGCCGCTGCGAGGATGGTCTTCTTGCCCAGCCAGCGCTCGGAGAGACCCTGGAGGGTGCGCTTCGACACCAGCTGGATGGCGAAGATATACATCATCGTGATGCCACCGGCGTAGATGCTGATCTGTGCAGCACCGAGAAACGTGTAGTCGAGCACGAAATAGAGCCCGGCCACGCCAAAGAGCACGAACAGCAGAGCTGTCGCTGCGCGCATGATGCGCTTCGTCGATACGCAGAACACGGCAGAGGCCAGGATGACTGCGGCGAGGATAAAGAAAATTATAGTTCTTGCCATAATCGGACGCTATTTGGTTTTGGTGTTAAACGTGCCCACTTGCCAGTCGGCGCCGCCGTCGATGAGGTTGGGCAGGCTGCCGCCCTTGTAGTCCTCCTTGTCGAGGTGGAGCACGAGCTTCTGGCGGTCGAAGACGGCGTTTTCGAAGTCGTTGGTAAACTTGATGGCGCCGAAGTTGCAGGCGTTGACGCAGAGCTGGCAGAACATACACTCTCCCAGGTCGTACTGGTAGTCGATGAGCTGTCGCTTCTTCTTGCCCGTCTCGGGATTCTCCACCATCTCGTGGGTGATGGTGATGGTGCCGTTGGGACATGCCTTCTCACACATCGTGCAGGCCACACACTTGTGATTGCCATTCTCGTCTCTGACGAAGACGAGGCGGCCACGGTGGCGCTTGGAGACGTGGAGCGTGGTCTTTCGGTTCTCGGGGTACTGCTCCGTGCTCTTGGGCGTGAAGTACTCCTTCATGGTCGTCTTCAGTCCCGTGGCGAGGGTCTTGAGCGCGCCGCCAATCTCACCGAAATAGGATTCTTTCTTATCTTCCATTTTCTTTCTTTACGCTATTACAGGTGTTTTGTTCTTTGTCCTTAGAGCGTCAGTCCGAAGGCCACGCAGACGGCCGCCACGACGAGCGTGAGCAGCATCAGCGGCATCAGGTACTTCCACTCCAACTTCAAGATCTGGTCGATGCGCAGGCGCGGGAACGTCCAGCGGATCCACATCAGGATAAACACAAGGAAAAAGGTCTTGCCGAAGAACCAGATGAAGCCCGGGATGAGGTTCATCAGGTTGTCGAAAGCCTCGATGCCGATGTTCAGCGGCGCCCATCCTCCGAGGAAGACTCCAGCTGCCAGTCCGGCGATGACAAAGAGGTTGAGATACTCGGCCAGGTAGTAGAAGCCGAATCCCATACCGCTATACTCCGTATGGTAGCCTGCGGTCAGCTCGCTCTCGGCCTCGGCCAGGTCGAACGGGCCACGGTTGGCCTCGGCGTTGCCGGCGATGAGGAACACGAGGAAGGCCACGCAGGCCGGCACATGTCCCTGGATGATGAGCCAGTTCCACGGTCCGGTCTGTGCCTCGACGATGCCGCTCATCTGCATTGTGCCGAGGAAGACCACGGCCGTGATGTAGCAGAGGCCCAGTGACATCTCATAGGAGATGAGCTGCACGGCGCCACGCATGGCCGAAACGACCGAGTACTTGTTGTTGGAGGCCCATCCGGCCATGAAGATGCCAATCACGCCGAGCGACGAGACGGCGGTGATCATGAAGACGCCCACATTGAAGTCGAGCACCTCCATGCCCTTGTTGAACGGCAGGAAGGAGAAGGTGCCCACCGAGGCCACCATCACGAGGATGGGGGCGAGATAGTAGAGCAGCTTGTCGGCGCGATCGACGGAGAAGATCTCCTTGATGAGCATCTTCACCACGTCGGCGAAGACCTGGAAGATGCCCCACGGGCCAACGCGCATCGGGCCGACGCGGCACTGGAAGTAGGCGCACACCTTGCGCTCCATGAATATCAGGACGATACAGATGAGGGCGTAGGCCGTGAGGACGATGACGCCCACGAGCACGCATTCTATCAGTATGGCCCAGAAGTCGCTTAGCCCACACGTCTGGCGCAGCAGCGTGTCGAACCAATTCGTAACGATACTAAAATCAAACATCACTTCATGTTTTACTTGTCATTCTACTTGTCTTTTACGGCTTATCGGTCGAGATCCGGGATCACGAAGTCGATAGAGGCACCCGTCGCCACGAGGTCGGCGATCTTCTGTCCGCGCAGCATCTTGTCGAAGGCGCCCGCCAGCGTCAGTCCCATCGGTCTCATCTTGAGGCGGTAGGGGCTCTTGTCGCCACGGCTGTCGAGATAGACGCCAAACTCGCCGGCGCCACCCTCTACAGAGAACCACCACTGGCCCTCAGGTACCTTGATGATGGGCTTCTGCTTGATGTAGTACTCGCCCTCAGGGATGTTGTCGATGAGCTGCTCGATGATGTGGAGGCTCTCGTACATCTCGTTGATGTGAATCATATAGCGCGACATGGAGTCGGCGCCCGTGAGGGTGATCTCCTTGAAGTCCACCTGGCCGTAGAGGTCGTAGGGATGGTTCTTGCGCACGTCGTTGTGCCAGCCAGCAGCACGTCCGGCAGGACCGGTGAGGGCGTAGTTGATGGAGTCCTCCAGGCTCATCGGGCCGCAGTTCTCCAGACGCTTGTGGGTGATGACGTTGTCGCCGAAGACGTCGAGATACTCCTGTATCATCGGTCGGAAGTACTTGCAGAAAGCCTTCACGTTTTCGACGAAGTGGAGATCGATATCGTCCTGGAGTCCGCCGATGCGGTAGTAGCCCTGGATGAGTCGGCCTCCCGTGGTCTCCTCCATGACGTTGAGCAGGTGCTCACGGTCTCTCATGCAGTAGAGGAAGGCCGTCAGCGCGCTCAGGTCCTGGGCGCAGGTGCCGAGGAAGAGCAGGTGGTTGTTGATGCGCTGCAGCTCGTCCATGATGGTGCGGACGTAGTGGATGCGGTCGCTCAGTTCCACGCCCATGGCCTCCTCGATCACGCCGACGAGGGCGTGGCGGTGCATCATGGCGCAGAGGTAGTTGAGGCGGTCGGTGAAGCCGAGCGTCTGCGGATAGGTCATGCTCTCGGCCATCTTCTCCATGCCGCGGTGGATATAGCCGAGGTGGGGATAGACGTGCTTGATGGTCTCACCGCTGACGATGGTCTCCAGTCGGAGCACACCGTGGGTGGACGGGTGGTTCGGTCCGAAGTTCATCACGAAGTCGTCCTCATCCATCAGCGGGCGGCGCGTGGCCACGAGTTTGCCGTCGCGGTCAAGGTTCCACTCCGTCGTCCAGTCCTCTGCCGGCTCGTCGGTCTCGGGGAAGCGGTTGGCCTCCGGGCTCATGTCGAAGTCCTTGCGGAGCGGCCAGCCCTGGAAGTCGTTGCGCATGAAGAGGCGGCGCATGTCGGGGTGGCCGAGAAACTTGATGCCGAGGAAGTCATAGACCTCTCGCTCCAGCAGGTCGGCAGCGTGCCAGAGCTTCAGCACCGAGGGGATCACGTAGTCCTCGCCGATCTGCTTGGCGATGACCTTTGTGGAACAACGGGCGTGGCTCTGCGTATTTTCGAGAATATAGATACAACCCAGCCCCTCCTCGCCGAAGTCCTCGCCGACGATGGTGACAAGATAGTCGAAATGCTTCTCTTTGTACAGCTTCTCCATCTCGCGGGAGAAGTTGTCGAATGTGAGTTCAATATTTTCCAGTTTCATCTTACTGTCAGCTTAGGTTGTATTACTCCTCCAGCCCCTTCTTCGGGTCGAAGTCCTGTGGCACGTCGGTGACGATGATCGGCGCGCGGCGTCCGTGCTTCTCGGCGGCGATGAGGTTTTGGTTGCTCAGTCCGTGGAGGCCGCCCTGCTCCATGGAGCGCTCGCGCTCCTCGCGGGTCATCTTGTGGTTGGCTCCACCGAAGAATTTCTCCACTTTCACCTTGCGCTGCAGCTGCATCATGCCGTAGAGGATGGCCTCGGGGCGCGGGGGGCAGCCGGGGATATAGACATCCACGGGCACGAGCTCGTCGATGCCCCTCACTACGCTGTAGCTCTTCTTGAACGGTCCGCCCGAGATGGCGCAGCCACCCACGGCCACGACATATTTCGGTTCGGCTATCTCGTCGTAGAGGCGCTTGAAGACCGGGGCCATCTTGTTGGTGATGGTGCCGGCACACATGATGAGGTCGGCCTGGCGCGGCGAGTTGCGCGTCACCTCGAAACCGAAGCGTGCGAAGTCGTAGCGCGCGCAACCTACGGCCATAAACTCAATGCCGCAGCAGCTTGTGCCGAAGGTCAGCGACCACAGCGAGTTGCTGCGGCCCCAGTTGATGGCTTGGTCGAGGGAGCCGACGATGACGTTGGTGCCACCCTCGTTGAGCTCCTGTGCCAGCTTCTCCAGCGTCTCGTTGTCCTTGAATTCCTCGTAGGGGATGGACTTGATTTTGGGCTTTCTTATTTCCATTCCAGTGCTCCTTTCCGCCAGGCGTAGGCCAGGCCAAAGACTAATACCAACATGAAGAATCCGATGGAGAAGAGCATGGCGCCGCCATATTCACCCGACAGCTGGCCGAAGACGGTGGCCCAGGGGTAGAGGAATACGGTCTCCACATCAAACATGAGGAAGAGGATGGCGAACAGATAGTATCCCACGTGCATTGGCACCCATGAACTGCCATAGGTCGGAATACCACACTCGAAAGGCTCACCCTTCACCGGATTGTAGCTCCGCGGGCCGATCAGCTTGGCAATGGCATAGGCTGCCACCACCAGGACGATGCCCGTCAGGAGTACGGTTATTAACAGTGTGAAAATCATAACAATATAATATAGCTATTTTTAAGTCGTTGACGACAGTGGCCTGACAGACCCCCATGAATCATGCGGGTTTTACCGCTTGCAAAGGTACGAAGAAATATACAATGCTGCAAAGGAATAGGGAGAAAAATGCACCATTTTGCTAACTACACTTTGCAAAACGCCCTCTTCCTTACAGATTGCAAGTTTACATTTTGCCATCCAACAACCCCCTCTTCCGTTCCGATTATATCCGATAGGGGAGCTGCGCCCGTCGTTTTGGCAGGCAAATTATCCTGCCGCCGTCCCCCATGATAGTCCTCATTTTTTGCATACTGCAAGATTCGTAGCTGCCCTCCCTTCGTCCTGCTTTTTCTTCTTCCTTCCGCCCTCTCCTCCGTCCCGAACGCGTCCCGAGACCATCCCGAACCAAGGCTGGGTCATAAAAAGCCGCGAAATATTTGTAGTTCTCAAAGGAAATGATTACCTTTGCCACAAATCTTTTAACTGAATCATTATTCATGATTAACCAGCAATTATTGAAACCAGAGAGCATCGTCGTAGTCGGCGGCTCCAACAATGTGCACAAGCCAGGTGGCGCCATCGTGCGCAACCTGTTGCAAGGCAACTATCAGGGTACGCTCCGTATCATCAATCCCAAGGAGGACGAGGTGCAGGGCATCAAGGTGTATCACAATCCCGAGGAGTTGCCTCCCACGGATATGGCCATCCTTGTCGTGGCGGCGAAGTTCTGCCCCGGCTACGTCGAATATTTGGCTAAAGAAAAGAATGTACGCGCGTTCATTATAATTTCTGCTGGCTTCGGTGAGGAGACCAAGGAGGGAGCCGTCCTGGAGCAGCAGGTGCTCGACACCTGCGAGAAGTATGGTGCCTCGCTCATCGGCCCCAACTGCATCGGCGTGATGACCAACCACTACCACGGCGTCTTCACCAAGCCCGTGCCCGTGCTCAGCCCCAAGGGCGCCGACTTCATCAGCGGTTCAGGAGCCACGGCCGTCTTCATCCTGGAGTCTGCCGTCCAGAAGGGTCTGCAGTTCAACTCCGTATGGAGTATCGGAAACGGCAAGCAGATCGGCATCGAGGACGTGCTCCAGTATATGGACGAGCACTTCGATCCCGAGCACGACTCCCGCATCAAGCTCCTCTATATCGAGAACATCTCCAACCCCGACAAGTTCCTGCTCCACGCCAGCAACCTCATCAGCAAGGGCTGCCGCATTGCCGCCGTCAAGGCCGGCAGTTCGGCCAGCGGTTCGCGTGCCGCCTCTTCCCATACGGGAGCCATCGCGTCCAGCGACTCTGCCGTCGATGCACTCTTCCGCAAGGCCGGTATCGTCCGCTGCTATGGCCGTGAGGAACTGACGACCGTGGGTTGCATCTTCTGGGTGCTGGAGGAGGACTCCAAGCTCCGCGAGGTGGCTCATCCGAAACTCGACAACTTCGCCATCGTCACCCATGCTGGTGGTCCGGGCGTGATGCTGACCGACGCCCTCTCCAAGGGCGGCATGAACATCCCTGCCTACGAGGGTGAGGGTGCCGATCGTCTGAAGGCCAACCTCCTGCCGGGTTCTTCCGTCCACAACCCCATAGATATCCTTGCCACGGGTACGCCCGAGAATCTCGGCACCGCTATCGACGCTTGCGAGAAGGACTTCCCCGAGGCCGACGCCATCTTCGTGATCTTCGGTTCCCCGGGCCTGGTGGAACTTTATGAGGCCTACGCTATGCTTGACAAGAAGATCCGCGAGTGTAGCAAGCCGATCTTCCCGATCCTGCCCTGTCTCAACACCGCTGGCCCCGAGGTGGCCGAGTTCTTGAGCAAGGGTCATGTCAACTTCGCCGACGAGGTGACGCTGGCCACGGCCTTGGCCCAGGTGCGTAACACGCCGAAACCTGCCAAGCAGGAAATGGCGTTGGAGGGAGTCGATGTGGCTGGCATCCGTCGAGTCATCGACGGCATCAAGGAGAACGGCTACATCGCTCCGCAGAAGGTGCGCGAGCTGCTCTCCTGCGCCGGCATCCCCATGGTACCCGAGTTCGTCTCCGCCGACAAGGAGGAGCTGATCGCCGAGGCCGAGAAGATGGGTTATCCCATCGTGGCCAAGGTCGTGGGCCCCGTCCACAAGAGCGACGTGGGTGGTGTGACACTCAATATCCGCTCAAAGGAGCACCTGGCTTCTGAGTTCGACCGCATGATGCAGATCAAGGACGCCAACTCTGTGATGATCCAGAAGATGATCTCGGGTATGGAGCTCTTCATCGGCGCGAAGTACGAGGACCGTTTCGGCCACATCGTGCTCTGCGGCCTGGGTGGCATCTTCGTCGAGGCTCTCAAGGATGTCTCCAGCGGCTTGGCTCCGCTGACCATGCCTGAGGCCGAGTCGATGATCCGTTCGCTCCGTGGCTACAAGATCCTTCAGGGCACCCGTGGCCAGAAGGGCATCAACCAGCAGCGCTATGCAGAGATTATCGTCCGTCTCTCCACCTTGCTCCGCCATGCTACGGAGATCAAGGAGATGGACCTCAACCCGCTGCTCGCCGAGGGCGACAACGTGACGGCTGTTGACGCTCGCATCTTGATAGAGAAATAATAGGTTTTAATTTTTTTTCCGGCCGTCCTTCTCCGATTTCCGGGGTGGGGCGGCCGTTTTCCTATCCTCATGACAGCCCTCCTTCTCACCCTCGCCATTCTCCTTGTTGCCATCGTCAACCTGTGGATCATCCGCCGCACCAAGGCCATGCGAAAGCGCCAGCCCTACGTTGCCCCCACGCCTCTTGACGCGCCGATTACCCTCGGCGAGGCAGCACGCTATTGCGAAGGCGACACCATCCTCTGTAAGCCCCACTACCTCCACTATGCGCTCTCCCAGGCTTACGAGGTGGAGGATGACCAATTGGGCCTCTTTGTCGGCTATGCCAAGGCCGACCCGCAGCATGATGCCACCATCCTCGTCCAGTCCTCCGACGGCCAGATCCGTGGCCTGATCGCCTCGCAGCCCCAGCTCTACGAGCAACTGATCGCCAGTCGGCGCGCCACCTGCTACGGCCTCGTCCGCAAAGCCAATGACGACTATTGTGGCGAGGTCTGCATCAGGATCAGATAGCCCTTTGGCTTTTACTTTTTGTCACCAACGCACACTATAGCTGAATAAATCGGTTTTGTCCCCTTGGCTTTTAGATCTTTTCAAAAAGAACGTGTTTTCTTTAAAAGAATAATTTAAATAATGTTAAATGTT
>OHHO01000473.1_pt1 | contig 15084 bp, 10 predicted proteins | sample 1568071 | NCBI WGS metagenome assembly OHHO01 (sample SAMEA3879582, study PRJEB24766) | human gut metagenome | biome: human-associated habitat; feature: feces | place: USA | collected 1985/1987
GACTCGAACATGCGACCTCCAGGTTATGAGCCTGGCGAGCTACCAACTGCTCCACTCCGCGATGTAACCATAAGCAATCGAATCGGTGTGACCAAAATCTCAATTGCGGGTGCAAAGGTACGGCTTTTGGTCGAAACCACCAAATTACGGAACGAAATAATGAAAGATTTAACAGTTATTTAACACATTCATACTTGCTACGGTCGCAAGCCCCCAGCATTTTTGCGACAAACAGAATCCAAAATCAAGACAACACCTATATATAATAAGGAGTATACCAAAGTAAAAAAGAGAATATCAGCGTATCCTCGCCGAGGAACCAAAAAAAATGAGTACTTTTGTACCAACATTTACCAAAACAGACAAGAGGCTATGAAGAAATCAGCATTACTCGGCATGTGTCTTGCCGCCATCCTCTCCGCAGGGACCCTGCCGGCAAGCGCCCAGTCGCATTCGCCCTCCACGCAATGGCACTGGAACAAAGGAAAAATCATGATAGACAGCCCCGAGCGACCCGCAGGACAGAAGGACGTGATCGGGCTGACGCTGCCGAAGATGAAGACGGTGCGCGTCGGCTTTGTGGGACTGGGAATGCGCGGTCCCGACGCCGTGGCCGACTTCGCCCTGCTCCCCGGCGTGGAGATCGTGGCGCTCTGCGACTTTGAGGAGCCGCGCGCAGCCAAGCTCAACGAGACCCTGCGCAAGCACGGACTGGCGCCCGCAGCCATCTATTCGGGCGCCAAGGGCTACGAGGCGCTCTGCAGCCGCGACGACATTGACCTCGTCTATATCGCCACAGACTGGGAGCATCACGCCGTCGTGGCACGATGTGCGCTGGAGCACGGCAAGAACGTGGCCGACGAGGTGCCATCGGCCATGAACCTGGAGGAGTGCTGGCAGCTGGTGAACCTCGCCGAGCAGAAGCAGCTCAACTGCATGATCCTGGAAAACTGCTGCTACGACTGGTTTGAGATGCGCACGCTCAACATGGCGCAGCACGGCGTATTCGGAGAAATACTGCGCGCACAGGGCGCATACATCCACAACCTCGACGACTTCTGGGACTACTACTGGAAGAACCCCGACGGATCGGATCCCGACCAACTGGGATGGCGACTGAAATACAACCGCGACAACCGTGGCGACCTCTATGCCACGCACGGACTCGGACCAGTGGCGCAGGCCCTTGACATACACCGCGGCGACCGCATGGTGACGCTCGTCTCCATGGACACGAAGAGCGTGCACGGCAAGGAACTCGTCGAGGCCAAGACGGGCAAGCCCTGTGACAACTTCCGCAACGGAGACCACACCACGACGCTCATACGCACGGAGAACCAAAAGGTGATAGAGCTGCAGCACGACGTGATGAACCCGCAGCCCTACAACCGTCTCTACCAGCTCACGGGCACGCGGGGCTTTGCCAACAAGTATCCCATCGAGGGATACGCCCTCGACAGCAAGCAGCTCTCGGCAAGCGGCGTGCAGCCGAAGGTGGACAACCTCAGCACACACAGCTTCATGCCCGAGGCGGAGCGCAAGGCGCTGGAGGAGAAGTATGACCACCCGATCCTGAAGAAGTTTGGCAAACTGGCCAAGGAGGTGGGAGGCCACGGCGGCATGGACTTTGTCATGACGGCGCGCCTGGTCTATTGTCTGCAGAACGGACTGCCGCTCGACATGGACGTGTACGACCTGGCGGAGTGGTGCTCGATAGCGGAGCTCAGCGCCCTGTCGCTGGACAACGACTGCGCACCGGTGGCGGTGCCCGACTTCACGCGCGGCCTGTGGAACCGACAGAAGGGCTACAGACACGCCTACGCCTCGGCCGAGGAGGAAGCGGCCACGGAGGCCACGGCCAACGCCTTCACCAAGGCCTACAAGGAAGCCACGGCCAAACTGAGGCTCTGGGAGCTCTACGACAAGGTGGCGCAGGCCAAGAGCGAGACGGCCCGAAGAAAGGCGCAGGCAGCGCTCGACAAGGCCACGGCGAAGGCCAAGGCCATGGCTGCCAAGGCTGTGGAATAGAACGAAGGGCGGGCGCCCAGCGCGCCCGCCACAACACAGAAAGCATGAGCAACATCAAGATCAGAAAGGGATTGTTCGACACGCAGCTCGAACTGGAGCACGCGGCCGTCATGGCGGGATTTCCGTCGCCGGCGGACGACTATCGCCACGACACGCTGGACTTCAACAAGGACTACATCCGCCACCCCGAGGCGTCGTTCTATGGCGACGTGGAGGGCGACTCGATGAAGGACGCGGGCATCTTCGACGGCGACCGCGTGATCATAGACCGGGCCGTGGAGCCACACAATGGATCGATCGTCGTCGCCTTCTGGAACGGGGAGTTTACGATGAAATATCTCGACCTCACCCACAGGCGCGAGGGATATATCGAACTGCGCCCAGCCAACGACGCCTACCCCGTCTTCAAGATCAGAGAGGAGGACCACTTTGAGGTGTGGGGCGTGGTGGTCCACCTGATCAGAACCTTCGAAAAGGCGTAGGCCCGTAGGGGGAAAGAGAAGCCCCGGGGGAAAAGAAAAATCCCAACAAGGGAAAGAGAAGCCCAACAAGGGAAAAAGAAGCCCAGCGAGAAAAAGAGGAGAAAAAAGGAGAGAAAAAGAATCGACGACATGTACGGCATCATCGACTGCGACAACTGCTACGTCTCGTGTGAGCGGGTTTTCCGTCCAGACCTGGAGGGAAAACCCGTGGTCGTATTGTCCAACAACGACGGCTGCGTGGTGGCCAGGAGCAACGAGGCCAAGGCACTGGGAGTGAAGGCGGGAACACCCCTTTTCCAACTCAGGCAGCAGTTTCCAAAGGACCAGATAGCGGTCTTCTCCTCCAACTATGAGCTCTATGGCGAGATGACGGCCCGCGTGGTCTCCATCATCAAGCAGGAGGCTCCGGCCTACTTCCGCTACTCCATCGACGAGTGCTTCGTCTATTTCCAAGACCTGGAGGGAGTGGACCTGAAGGCCTGGGGCGAGCAGCTGCACAGGAAGATCAGACGCTGGGTGGGAATGCCGGTGAGCGTGGGCGTAGGACCCAACAAGACGCTGGCGAAGGTGGCAAGCCACTTTGCAAAGAAATACCCAGGCTATCACCACTGCTGCCTGATAGACAGCGAGGAGAAGCGCGAGAAGGCGCTGGGCCTCTACCCGGTGGAGGAGGTGTGGGGCGTGGGCAGGCGCTACGCGGCCAAACTGGCGGCCTATGGGGTGAGGACGGCCCTCGACTTCACCAGGCTACACGGCGACTTCGTGAGGGCCCATTTCAACAACATCGTGATCTACCGCACGTGGGCGGAGCTCAACGGCAAGGACTGCGTGCCGAACGAAGAGTATGCGAAGAAGAAAAGCATCTGCACGAGCAGGAGCTTCGACGGAATGGTGGCGGACCTCGACACGCTGAGCACACACGTGGCCAACTATGCGGCACGGTGTGCGGAGAAACTGAGGGCGCAGCACAGCGTGGCCTCGGTGGTGGGGGTGTTTCTCCATACCAATCCCTTCAGGGAAGACCTCGGCCAGTATTGGAACTTCGAGGAGACGAGGATCCTCACGCCCACCCACTCCACCGCCACGCTGGTGCAGACGGCCAAAGGCGTGCTGAGGAGGATCTTCCGGCCGGGCTACCAATACAAAAAGGCAGGCGTGATCGTCATGGGCGTCTCGCCCGAGAGCCCAGTGCAGCAGGACCTCTTCGACGTGACGGCAGACCAATACGGCAAGGCAAGGGCCCTGGACGAGGCCCTCGACCGCATCAACCGAACCTACGGATCGGAGACGATCGTGCTGGGGGCGCAGCAGTACACCCGCCAGGGGGAAGAGGGAAAAGCAGGCATCTTCGCCAACGCCATCAAGCACGAATACAAGAGCCCCAACCCCACCACAAGGTGGTGTGACATCATCAAACTCAAGGCGGGAGACAAAGAGTAGAGAAAGAAGGAAAACATTGGCGAAATAATCGGTAAAAACAAAGGGGAAAGGGCGGCTATTACGCATTTTTTTTGTACCTTTGCAGTAACATAAAAAAGGATAGAGCATGAAACAGACAAAAATAGTATGCACCATCAGCGACCAGCACTGTGAGCAGGACTTCCTTCGCCATTTGTTCTTCGCCGGCATGAACGTCGTGAGAATGAACACGGCCCACGCCACACCGGAGGGCATCCGCAAGATCATCCGCAACACAAGGGCCGTCACGCCACATCTCGCCCTGCTGATAGACACCAAGGGGCCCGAGGTGAGAACGACGGGCGTCAAAGAGCCCATAGCATACAAGACGGACGAACAGGTGGCCATCAGCGGCCATCCCGACACGGAGACGACCCACGACCACGTGTGCGTCTCGTGCACCAGCTTTGCCAACGACGTGAAGGTGGGCGACGACGTGCTCTTCGACGACGGAGCGCTGGCCATGAAGGTGGTCGGCAAAGAGGGCGACACGCTGACGGCACGGGTGCTCAACGACGGCACGCTGGGCGCGCACAAGAGCGTGAACGTGCCGGGAGAGCACATCGACCTGCCGGCTCTCTCCGACCGCGACAAGCGCATGATACGACTGGCCATAGACCAGGACATCGACTTCATAGCCCACTCCTTCGTGAGATCGGCCAAGGACGTGCACGCCGTGCAGCGCATCCTCGACGCCTACCACTCCGACATCAAGATCATCTCGAAGATAGAGAACCAGGAGGGCGTGGACAACATCGACGAGATCATCGACGCCTCCTACGGCATCATGATAGCCCGCGGCGACCTGGGCATAGAGGTGCCCATCGAGCAGATACCGGGCATACAGCGCCGCATCATCGAAAAGTGTATCCGCAAGCACAAGCCCGTCATCGTGGCGACACAGATGCTCCACACGATGATCAACAACCCGCGCCCCACCCGCGCCGAAGTGACGGACATCGCCAACGCCGTCTTCTCGCATACCGACGCCCTGATGCTCAGCGGCGAGACGGCCAACGGCAAATATCCGCTGGAAGCCGTGCAGACCATGGCACGCGTGGCGGAACAGGCGGAGCAGGACGCCCACCGCGAGGGCTACCTGAAGGTGCCTTTGGCAGACATCAACCAGCGAGAGTTTCTCTCCAAGAGCGCCATCGAGGCCACGGAGTATCTCGGCGTCAAAGGCATCATCACGGACAGCGGGACGGGAGAGACGGCGCGCACGCTGGCTTCCTTCCGCGGACCCAACCCCGTACTGGCCATCTGCTACAAGGAGAAACTGCAGCGCTGGCTCAACCTCAGCTACGGCATCATCGCCATCCACCAGCAGCAGCACGTCACGGCGCAGTATATGTTTACCGCCGCCCTGCGTATGCTGAGACAGAAGGGATTCATCGGCGAGGAGGACAAGATCGCCTACCTGTCGGGATCACTGGGCAAAGGCAACGGGACAACGTTTCTGGAGATCAACCAGGTGAAAGAGGTGTTCAACAAGCACTACCGCTTCCATCTGCCCGACACGGGAATATAGAAATACAGAACAACCAATGTATCAACGACAATACCTTCTGACGCATCATGGAGACTGAAACAAAGAGAACCAAAAAGGTGCTGCTGGTCTATACCGGTGGCACCATCGGCATGGACAAAAACCCGAATACGGGGGCGCTGGAGCCGCTCAACTTCTCGCACCTGCTGGAGAAGATACCCGAATACGACCAGCTGCCAGCGAAGGTGGACACCGTGCAGTTTGACCCGCCACTCGACTCCTCCGACATGTCGCCGGAGTACTGGGTGCGCATGGTGGACGTGATAGCGAAGCACTACGAACAGTATGACGGCTTCGTGATACTCCACGGCACGGACACGATGGCCTATACGGCCTCGGCCCTCTCCTTCCTCTTCGAAAACCTGCAGAAGCCGGTCGTGCTCACGGGATCGCAGCTGCCCATCGGACAACTGCGCACCGACGGCAAGGAGAACCTCATGTCGAGCCTCGAACTGGCCTCGACCTACGGCGCGGACGGCAGACCAAAGATACCCGAGGTCTGCATCTACTTCGACGGCCATGTGATCCGAGGCAACCGAGCCACGAAGCAGAGCGCGGAGGAGTTCAACGCCTTCCACTCCTTCAACTATCCCCACCTCTGCGACGCGGGCATCAACTTCTCCTTCCACGATCCCTACATCCTGCAGCCCGACTACACGAAGCCGACACGCTTCCACCGCGAGATGAACAGCGACGTCTATGTCTTCTCGCTCTTCCCGGGCGTACAGGAGAACATCGTGCGCCACATGATGGATGCACCGGAACTGAAGAGCATCATCATGCGCACCTACGGATCGGGCAACGCGCCGCAGTATCCGTGGCTCACACGACTGCTGCGAGAGGCTTACGACCGCGGCATCACGGTGGTCAACATCAGCCAGTGTGTGAGCGGACAGGTCGAGATGAGCCGCTACGACGCGGGATTCCATCTCAAGGACGCAGGAGTGATCAGCGGCTACGACTCCACCGTCGAGGCTGCCCTGACCAAACTGATGTTTCTGCAGGCGCGCTACAAGGATCCCGCAGACATACGCCGCCTCATGCAGCAGAGCCTCGCGGGCGAGATCACGGTGGAATAAAGGCGAGCCAAGATTGGCAAAGCAATCAAGGCGCAGGAAGCCAAAGGAAGCGTGAGCCACCAAGGCGCAAGACGCTCCCGACAATCAAAACCAAAAGGGCAGCAGGTCTTCTCAACCTGTCTGCCCTTTCTTCTTATTACCTGATTTATCTCTTAATACCCAAATATTACGTCAACCTGATGAGCCAACAATTACACAATAGATACACAAAACACTAATAAAACTAAACAATAGATACACATCTTCTTTTGCCCTCACGGGTCTTGAAACGGGTGCCTATGCTGGCAGGACGGACTTCTCCGAACCGCTGCGCTTGCCCGCACCCAAGGCTTATCTTTTTCTTTTCTTGATTCACGTTTCCATTCATCACCGCCCCCATTGCGTCCATTGACTCGCCTACTGTGTCCATTGACTCGCCTACTGTGTCCATTGACGCTCTGGCTGTGTTCATTGACACGCTGGCTGTGTCCATAGACCTGCCCAACCGAGTCCATTGACCACATCTACTGCCGAGAGCGGAAGCCTCATTCGCCCGAGAAGTCGAGCAGGTGGCGCTTGTTCCATATACCATGCACCTGGCTGACCGTATCGGAGGTCATGAAGGATCGTATCTTCTCCTTGTGCATGAAATCGACCAAGTCGGAGAACTCGTCGGGGGTGAGCACCACCTCGATCTGCATCTGCCGCTGGTTGCTGTAGCCGCCATAGACGGGATGGAGCGTGAGGCCGCGGCGCATGGTGTTGATGACATACTGCTGAATCTTCTCGTGGTCGTCGGAGATGATGAAGACGCGCGTCTTCTGATTGATTTTCTCCATGAAGTAGTTGATGACCAGACCGTTGAGCCATGTGCCGATCAGACCCACGAGCACCATTGAGATGTCGTTGACGAGAATGGCCATGGAGCAGATGACGCAGCCACAGACCATGACCGAGGAGCCGAGGTTGAGATGGCAGTACTTATTGACGATCTTCGCCACGATATCGAGGCCTCCCGTCGAGGCGTTGATGCTGAACAGGATGCTCTGGGAGAGACCCAGCACGAGCACGAAGCAGAGCAGGTCAAACCACGGGTCGAGCATCACCTGGCCCGTGCCGGCGATGGTGACGGCAAAGAGCGACTGCTTCATGGGGAAAAGCCATTGCAGGAAATCGACCATCGGACCTACGATGAGCGAGGTGTAAACGGTCTTGGCCCCAAACTCATTGCCCAACAGGATGAAGGACAGGATGAGCAACACGATGTTGATCAGCAGCAGGTAGGTACCTACAGAAACAATAGGAAACAACTGATAGACCACCAGGGCCAGTCCTGAGAACGACCCGATGACCAGTTTGCTGGGAACCTGGAAGAAGTGGACGGCCGAGGAGGCCACAAACATGCCCACCGTCATGACGAGCAGTTCCATCCAAAACTTTTTGGTGCTCAGCAAATGACTTACTTTGCTCCATATTTCGGCCACATTGATGGCCTTGCGTGCTTTCTCCGCCGATGATTGTCCCATTTTCATTAAAAGGTTACTCTCACGATAGTTAGTACTTAGGTTCTCTGAAGGCCGATCTCGCAGCTCCCTGAGGAGCATGAGGCCAACCTCCGGCACGCCTCTTCGTTAGATTGATTCTATACGCGTGCAAAGTTACGACATTCCTATGAACTTGCAAAATATATGAGAAAAAATGTCCGTCCCCAGCGTGATTTTTTTCATATCACGCCGACGGACTCCTCCATTTTTCCTTCGCCCCTACCCTATCTCTTCGCTCCTACGCTATTGCTTCGTCCATTCCAAGGGCTTCTCACACTTGAAATCGTAGGTCATGCGGCCGCTGGTGAAGGTCTCGAACTCAAGTTTGATGGTGGAGGAGGCGCGCAGGTTGAAGAGGAAAGCCTTGTCGTAGATGAAGGCTGTGTCGGGCGCATTGTTGGGTCCGGGCTGGTGGCGGTATTTGCCCACCATCTTACCCTCGCTATAGACGTTGACGATGTTGGCCGTGTCGCTATTGCCCACGGCGAAGCGCTCGCCGTCGCGAAGCACGAGGAAGGTCTGCGTGCCAATGCCCTTGCGCAGCCTCACCTGGATGGTCATCTTGTTTTGGGCCGTGATCTGCGACTTGTGGTTGGCACGGCTCGTGAGCGTGGCCAGCGTGGAGTCGGCATTGTAGGTCCATTGCAGCGGCGTGGCGTCGCTATCGTCCGATCCGCCTGGCACCATCGCCAGCATCGTATCGACCAGCGTCGTGTCGTAATGCTCGCCGTGGAGGGTATTGTTGCCACAGGAGAAGAGAGCGGCCGTGGCCATGAGAAAGAATGTGTAGAGGAGTTGTCGCATCGTAAAGACTGGGGTTTGATGGGGTGAAAACATTAGGATGGGGTGAAATTGCCGAGATGAGTTAAAAATGTTGAGATGGGTGAAAATGTTGGGATGGGTGAAAATGTTGGGATGAGGTAAGACTTGATCCCTCAGAAGCGCAGCAGCCTCGCGAGGAGAAACAGGCTTCGCCCGTCTGACAACATAGCATCAAACGGACGAAGCCCGATATGGTTCTGAGAAATAGGTCTATCTCTGGCTTAATAGGCACCCCACGGCTTGATGTCGATGTCCTCGGGCTTCACCGTGCAGAAAGCGCGGATGAAAGCGGAGGCCAAACGGCTGTTGGTGATAAGCGGGATGTTGAGGTCGATGGCCGCACGGCGGATCTTGTAGCCGTTGGAGAGCTCGTGGACGGTGAGATCCTTCGGAATGTTGACCACCATGTCGATCTGCTTCTCGTGGAGCATGTCGAGGGCCTGCGGCTTCTTGTCGGCATCCGAAGGCCAATAGACTAGCGTGTTCTCCACACCGTTCTCGGTCAGATAGCGCGACGTGCCGCCCGTGGCATAGAGCTTGTAGCCGTGCTGCTGGAGCAACTTGGCAGCGTCGAGCATCTCGGCCTTCTGCTTCGCGGCACCCGTGGAGAGCAGGATGTTCTTCTCGGGGATGCGGTGGCCGACGGCGAGCATACTCTTGAGCAGGGCCGTATTGGTGTCGTCGCCCAGACAGCCCACCTCGCCCGTAGAGCTCATATCGACACCGAGAACCGGGTCGGCCTTCTGCAAGCGGTTGAAGGAGAACTGGCTGGCCTTGATACCGACATAGTCGAGGTCGAAGAGATTCTTCTTCGGCTTCTCCACGGGCACGCCGAGCATGATCTTCGTGGCCAAGTCGATGAGGTTGAGCTTCAGGACCTTCGAGACAAACGGGAAGGAACGAGAGGCACGGAGGTTGCACTCGATGACGTAGATGTCGTTCTCGCGGGCCATAAACTGGATGTTGAACGGACCGTTGATATGGAGCGACTCGGCGATCTGACGGCTGATGCGCTTGATGCGGCGCATGGTCTCGACGTAGAGTTTCTGCGGCGGGAACTGAATCGTGGCGTCGCCAGAGTGGACACCAGCAAACTCGATGTGCTCGGAGATGGCGTAGGCCATGATCTCGCCGTCGCGGGCCACGGCGTCCATCTCGATCTCCTTGGCGTGCTCGATAAACTTCGACACCACGACGGGATGGTCCTCGCTGACGTTGGCAGCCAACTGGAGGAAGCGCTTGAGCTCATCGTAGTTGGAGCAGACATTCATGGCAGCGCCCGAAAGGACGTAGCTCGGACGCACGAGGAGCGGGAAGCCGACACGGGCCACAAACTCATCGATGTCCTCCATGCTCGTCAGCGCGCTCCACTCGGGCTGGTTGATACCGCGCTCGGTGAGCATCTGCGAGAACTTGGCACGGTCCTCGGCATTGTCGATGTCCTTGGCCGCCGTACCCAGGATGGGCACGTTCATCGCATCGAGGTGCATGGCAAGGTTGTTGGGGATCTGACCACCCGTGGAGACGATCGTGCCGTGAGGACGCTCCAGGTCGAAGATATCCATCACACGCTCGAAGGTGAGTTCGTCGAAGTAGAGACGGTCGCACATATCGTAGTCGGTGGAGACGGTCTCGGGGTTGTAGTTGACCATGATGGAGCGGTAGCCCTGGCGACGGATGGTCTGCAGAGCCTGGACGCCACACCAGTCAAACTCCACGGAACTACCGATACGGTAGGCACCCGATCCGAGCACGACGACGGAGTTGCGGTCGTTCTGGAAGTCCACGTCCGACTTCGTGCCGGCGTAGGTGACGTAAAGATAGTTGGTCTGAGCCGGATACTCCGCGGCCAGGGTGTCAATCTGCTTCACCACCGGCAGGATGCCGTAGCTCTTGCGCAACTTGCGCACCACGAGGTTGGCCTGGTGCATGTTCTTGCACTCATCCTCCAGTCCGATGGCGCGTGCTATCTGGAAGTCGCTGAAGCCATAGACCTTTGCCTCGCGGAGCAGGTCCTTGCCCAGCGTGTTGACATTGTGGCGCTTCAGCTCCTCGTCGATGTCGATGATATGGCGCAGCTTGTAGAGGAACCAGCGGTCGATCTTCGTCAGATCGTGGATCTGATCGACGGTGTAGCCCTTGTGCATGGCCTTGGAAATGACGAAGACACGCTTGTCCGTCGGCTCACGCAGCGCCGCGTCGATATCGTCGATCTCCAGCTCCTTGTTCTCCACATAGCCGTGCATTCCCTGTCCAATCATGCGCAGACCCTTCTGGATAGCCTCCTCGAAGTTGCGACCGATGGCCATCACCTCTCCGACCGACTTCATGGAGCTACCCAGCTCCTTGTCCACACCGCGGAACTTGCTCAGATCCCAGCGCGGAATCTTGCAGACCACATAGTCGAGGGCCGGCTCAAAGAAGGCCGAGGTGGTCTTGGTGACGGAGTTCTTCAGTTCGAAGAGTCCGTAGCCCAGGCCAAGCTTGGCGGCCACGAAAGCCAGGGGATAGCCCGTGGCCTTGGAAGCCAGGGCCGAAGAACGGGAGAGGCGCGCGTTGACCTCGATGACACGATAGTCCTCGCTCTGCGGGTCGAAGGCGTACTGCACGTTGCACTCGCCGACGATGCCGATATGGCGCACGATCTTGATGGAGAGCGCACGCAGCTTGTGATACTCGCTGTTGGTCAGAGTCTGCGACGGAGCGATGACGATACTCTCACCCGTATGGATGCCCAGCGGGTCGAAGTTTTCCATGCTTGCCACCGTGAAGCAGTGGTCGTTGGCATCGCGGATTACCTCGAATTCAATTTCCTTCCAACCCTTCAGAGACTCTTCTACCAGAATCTGCTTGGAGAAAGTGAAAGAGCTTTCGGCCAATTTAATGAAGGCTTCCTCGTCCGGACAAATACCGCTTCCCAGTCCACCCAGAGCATAAGCCGAGCGCACCATCACGGGGTAGCCAATCTCGCGGGCTGCCTTCAGTGCGTCCTCCATGCTCTCCACAGCGTGGCTCTTCGGAGTCTTCATCGGAATCTCGTCCAGCTTCTTCACAAAGAGGTCACGGTCTTCGGTGTACATAATCGCCTCAACGGAAGTACCCAGCACGCGCACGCCATATTTCTGAAGAATTCCGTTCTGATAGAGTTCCGTACCGCAGTTCAGCGCCGTCTGTCCGCCGAATGCCAGCAAAATGCCGTCGGGACGTTCTTTCTTGATGATTTCTTCCACAAAATAGGGAGTCACCGGCAAGAAATAAACTTGATCGGCGATACCTTCCGATGTCTGGATAGTAGCAATGTTCGGGTTTACCAAAACAGAACCGATACCTTCTTCGCGCAACGCCTTCAGCGCCTGCGAACCGGAATAGTCAAACTCTCCGGCCTGACCAATCTTGAGCGCACCAGAACCCAAGACAAGCACTTTCTTTAAATTCTTTTCCATATTCTCTTGTTGTCTATTAAGTTACGAGTTACAAGCTACGAACTACGAGTTGTAGCTATTTCACAAAAAAAATGCGTCACCCAATAAAGGATTAACGCATTACCAAAGAACTAAAAATATCTTTCTCGAAAAAAGAGAAACTGACGGCTCCCGAATGAAATTCATTCGAACGGAGGTTATATTTGCTTCTCATTTCCTGCGATTGCATAGTCTCTTTAAAATTTGTGCAAAGTAACGACTTATTTACGAAAAGAGCAAATTGTGGCATATTTTTTTGCATAAAAGAAACGTCATCCTCCATAATAGAAGAGCGGCCGTCGCCCGCAACCGAAATCTTTTTCCGAAAAATGCGATTCCATATAAAAAAGAAAGACTATATCTCAGTAAAGGCATTTGCGGATAAATATGAAGATTCTCCCCACCAAAACTTGCTTTTCTCGCCACGGAAACTTACCTTTGTGCCTATACAAAAATAGAACAAGGATTCTGTTTCTACAAACAAAGCCTTTATTCTTAAAAATAAAATTTCTATTCCTTGGAATAAAGGCTTTATTCTAAGATTTCTCCGCCACCAAAAGAACTTTGCTCCGCAGGGAAAAGGACTTTGCAACGAAGGAAAGAAAAGAAAGGAGAACGCAACAATGACCACACGCTACCAAATGAAAGAAATGCCCGACTTGCAAGGCACGGGCGAACCAATCACCTACCCCAAGATGGTGATGACCGGACAGACCGGCACGCGCGAACTGGCGGAATACATCGCCATGACCTCGGGATTCTCGAAAGGCGTAACCGAAGGAGTTATCTGCGAGCTGGGCGAAGCCCTGGCCCACGAAATGGGAATGGGACGCTCGGTGAAGATAGAAGGATTGGGCGTATTCACCCCCGCACTGTCCATCTACCCCGACAAGGAACGCGAACAGCCCCAAGAAAGCACCACGAAGCGAAACGCGCGGAGCATCTACGTAAGTGGCGTGAACTTCCGCACGGACAAGGCCTTGATTAGAGAAACCAACCATTGGTGCGAACTGGAACGTGCCTCCTGGAAACCCGCACGTTCGTCGAAGAAATACACTCCCGAACAACGTCTGGCTCTGGCGCATCAGTATCTGGACAAGCACGCCTTCCTTACTGTCAGCATCTACCGGCAACTGACCGGACTCGTCCGCTCCACCGCCACCGTGGAACTGCGCAAATGGGCACATACTCCCGGCAGCGGAATCGATACAAGCGGCATCGGAAGCCATAAGGTATACGTGAAAAGGAAAGAAAGCGTCATCCCTTGAGGTTTCGATAATTATAGGTATCTTTGCCGGTCTTAATGGCTTTTATACAATGAAGAAACTAAAAAATACATAATATGGCAAAAGAAAAAATCATCCTTACGGGCGACCGCCCCACAGGACGCCTGCACATAGGACACTATGTAGGCTCATTGAGAAGAAGAGTGGAACTGCAAAACTCCGGCTTATACGACAAGATTTTCATCTTCATCGCCGACGCACAAGCGCTGACGGACAATATGGAGAATCCGGAAAAGGTGCGCCAGAACGTCATCGAGGTGGCCCTGGACTACCTGGCTTGCGGACTGGACCCGACGAAGAGTACCATCTTCATCCAATCCCAGATACCGGAACTCTGCGAACTGACCTTCTACTATATGGACCTGGTGACCGTGAGCCGCCTGCAACGCAACCCGACGGTAAAGACCGAAATCCAGATGCGTAATTTCGAGACAAGCATCCCCGTAGGTTTCTTCACCTACCCCATCAGCCAGGCAGCGGACATTACCGCCTTCCGCGCCACTACCGTGCCCGTGGGCGAAGACCAGGAGCCGATGATTGAACAAGCTCGTGAAATCGTACGCCGTTTCAACTATATATATGGTGAAACCCTCGTGGAACCAGAAATCCTGTTGCCCGACAATGCAGCCTGCCTGCGCCTGCCGGGAACGGACGGCAAAGCCAAGATGAGCAAGAGCCTCGGCAACTGTATCTATCTTTCGGACTCTGCCGACGAGGTGCAGAAGAAAGTGAAGAGCATGTATACCGACCCCGACCACCTGCGTGTACAAGACCCCGGAAAATTGGAAGGCAACACCGTATTCACTTACCTGGATGCCTTTTGCCGTCCGGAACACTTCGGCCTTTATCTGCCCGAATATCCGAATCTGGACGAACTGAAAGCCCACTACCAACGTGGCGGTCTGGGCGACATGAAAGTGAAGAAGTTCCTCAACGAAATTATGCAGGAGACACTGGAGCCTATCCGCAACCGCCGCAAGGAGTTTGAAAAAGACATCCCCGCCATCTACGACATGCTGAAGAAAGGTTGCGAAACTGCCAGGGAAACCGCTGCCGCAACCTTGGACGATGTACGCAAGGCTATGAAGATAAACTACTTTGATGATGCGGAACTGATTGCAGAGCAAGTAAAGAAATTCGGCGGAGAATAAGGGATAGGAGATACGAGTTACAGAAGTTACGAGTTACAAGGAGCTACCTGTTACAAGTTACTGGTTACAAAAAATGAGGGGCATGCGTCATAATAACGCATGCCCCTTCTCATTTCTATAACTCGTAACTCCTTGTAGCTTGTAGCTCGTAGCTTTCTAATTGGCAGATTTCACCAATACCACACGGTTCAGAATCGGCTGTCCGAACTTATCGACACCACCACCGGCATCCACCTTCAGGCGGT
>OHHO01000487.1_pt1 | contig 14762 bp, 10 predicted proteins | sample 1568071 | NCBI WGS metagenome assembly OHHO01 (sample SAMEA3879582, study PRJEB24766) | human gut metagenome | biome: human-associated habitat; feature: feces | place: USA | collected 1985/1987
CCAGCAGAAAGAAAAAGTACAACAGATAATTGAATAGCATTCCCTTGCTCCATCTTTTGAGTAAGACAAAAGCGTCGTAGAAATACGGCGCTTTTTTGTTACCTAATTATTGAATAGAATATACGAGACTTGAGTTTGGATTAAATCTGATTGAATAATTAGCTTTTATATTCTTCGTCATTAAATTGCACAGTACCCTGCTGTAAATAATAATGCGGATTTAGAGTTTCTTTCGACACCTCAGTGTAAGATTCGCAATTCCTCATACGAATTTGCTATGCAAAGCAAAAATAAAATTCTGAGAGATTTTTGAAAGACGCAAAGTCTGAAAAATGGCTTAAATAGGCGGTTTTGAAAAAAGATTGCGAGGCTCAGACTCCGTCATTTAAGGTTCGAATCCTTATTACGAGCGAAGCGAGTAACAAGGTTATCGGGACCCATTCAAAATCTGTGATTTTGTAAATGGGTGATGTTCTTATTACGGGTTTATAATGCAATTAAACCCGTAAAAACGTTCTGTCAAGTCTTTAAGGTGGAGATTTGCAAAGCAAATACTACCGTGACTTGACAGGTTGTTATACCTCTGCCAATACCTCGGAACAATTTGTTCCGAGGCTTTTTTATGCCCGAATACTGCTTTTTACGGCAGCATTCGGGCATTTTTTCTTTGCTTCAAAATATCGTGAGAGTCTTTGAGAGATTTTAAGAGACAGCTAATTTCAAAATTCCAAATCCGTTTTGGTGTGATTTAGGGCATTTATGACTGAGACTTTTGAGAGACATCGCTTAAATCGATTTTTTCATTTTCAGGTCAAAATAATTCGGTAATAATGTCCACGCACTTATCAATTCCGAGGACTCCGCTGTCCAAAGTCAGATGATAATTTTGAGCATGACCGCTGGAATGGGAGTAAGAACGGAAACTTATTTGAAAGTAACTTCTTCTTTTTTGGCAGACCTAATCGCATATTCGTTTAGGACAACAATGTATCCGCTTGCTTCCATATCATCAACTTTTTTATCAAACCCTTTTGCATTTTCTGCATCAATGGTTTTTCCACCAATAGGAATCAATAGGCGGGGATTGTTTTACGAATGATACAAAATTTTGATTGTTTCAACCTTTCCCTCTAATACAAATATGTTTTGCCAATCAGAACTATGGGCTTCGTAACAATAGTTAATCGCCCCTACATTAACAGGAGTGTTCAGTTGTTCTGCTTTGAGAACAAGCCATTTTACTATATCCCCTACGGAAAATGGCGTTCCACAACATTCCATTTGCCAACTATCATAAAACACAGTACATTTCATCACTCAATCTTACCTCATCAAATACGGGATTTATCATTGTTTGAACGAGGAAAGTATAACACAGAATTTCAAATTTTTCTACCGTCTATGTGACATGACAAGCCTTTTTTGAAAAATCGTCACTTTGACGGGCGATAAAGAAGCAGAAACCACTACACAGACCGCCGCTGCCAAACTCACGGCTGATGGTTATAACTCTGTTTTTCATATGCTCTGCGCTCCTTTCGTATTCAATTCTTTATATGTTTTCACGATGATAATTGCCGAGATGATAAAGGTTAAAATATCGGACACAGGCATTGAATAAAGCACTCCGTCCAAGCCGAAGAACACAGGCAAGAGCAATGCAAAACCCACACCGAACACAACCTCTCTGAACATTGACAACATAGTTGAAGACAATGCCTTGCCGACTGCCTGCAGGAAGATGAAGCAAGCTTTGTTGACGCAAGCCAAAATCATCATACAAAGATAAATTCTGAATGCCTTGATTGCGAATTCGGTATAATAAACACTCTCATTTTTTGCACCAAAAATGGCGATAAGCTGATGAGGAAAGCCCTCTGCCAACACAAGTGCAACAGCACCCACCAACGCTTCGGCAACAAGCAACTTGGTGAACAGTTCCTTTACACGCAATTTTTTCTCTGCACCCATATTGTATCCTATAATAGGTATACAGCCTGCCGCCATACCGACTACTATTGAAATGACAATCTGGAAGAATTTCATAACAATTCCAACTACCGCCATTGGGATTTGCGCATACTGTTCCTGCTTGAAAACAGGGTCTTGCGCACCGTATTTGCGAAGCATATTGTTGATTGCAGCCATTGCCGCAACAAGACTGATTTGAGACAAAAAACTTGTAATTCCGAGCAACAACATTCTTCCGCAAATGTTCCATTGCAAAGCAAAATCTTTGCGTGAAGGCTTGACTGTTTTCATATGCACAATATACCAAACGGCAAGAATTGCAGTCACTACCTGACCGATTACCGTGGCAACAGCCGCACCCATCATTCCCCATTTGAAGCAGAAAATAAAAATAGGGTCAAGAATGATATTGATGACCGCACCTGCCAAAGTTGAAGCCATAGCAAATTTTGGATTTCCGTCTGCACGAATTACAGGATTCATAGCCTGACCGAACATATAAAACGGAATACCCAAAGTGATGTAGAAAAAATATTCCTGCGAATGGCGAAATGTTTCCTCATTGACTGTTCCGCCAAACATAGCAATGATTTGGTTTGCAAAAATCAAATACAGTGCCGTCAAAATAACACTGCCTGCAACGGTCAGCACAACAGCATTGCCCACGCTACGCTTTGCTTTGTCTGATTCTTTTCTGCCAAGCGCCATACTTACAAAAGCACAACAACCGTCACCCACCATTACGGCGATAGCGAGAGCCACAACCGTCAACGGAAAAACGACTGTGTTGGCAGCGTTTCCGTAAGAGCCGAGGTAACTTGCATTTGCAATAAAAATTTGGTCAACAATGTTGTAAAGCGCACCAACCAACAATGATATGATGCAAGGGATTGCGTACTGACGCATAAGCTTGCCGATACGCTCCGTCCCTAAAAATTGATTTCCTGTTCCCATATTAAATCACCTTTCTTTCAAAAAATAAAAACACGCAAGCCCTAAAATCCGGACTTACGCATTTCTGCTACTCGATTTTTAATGTAATTGTGCTTTATTTATCGTTTCTCACACGATTTCATAAAAAAAGCGTGTGACTTCTGCAACTGGATTTACGCAGAAATGCCACACGTTATATTTTTATTATAGCAGGAAAAAATCGCAATTTCAAGTGATTTTATTTCAACCTTTTAATCTATATGCTATCCCGTGATTAAAACCAACAATAGACATCAATAAAAAACTAAAGCGATCCGTAATGAACAGACCGCTTTTTACCTGCAATTCATATTAGGTCAACTAATATAAATGTTTTAGTTTTTCCTATCAAATTACAGTTAATTAGTCTCAAAACAATCATGCCGTTTGAACAAACAATATGTTCACGCAAGGGGGGAGTTTGGTTCTATTCGGACGAATACGACAGCAAAACTTTGTAGGACGCAGACGAAATAGCCAACAACTACCGTATTCTCGAAAAGACAAACAATCTTATGGCAATAAATCTGCCTCCGAACAAAAACGGCAGGCTCGTATAGAGAGACGTGAACAATTTGATGCTCATTGCTGACAAGCTGGGAATAAGAAGAAAAATCGGCGGAGAGCTATAATTTTGAACTGTCTCGTTTGGCAATTATAGATTTTTTATACTCGTTTGGGCTGATATTGAATTTCCGTCTAAACGCAGCGGCAAAGGAACTTAGGCTTGTATAGCCGCATTTTGCGGCACATTCATTTATAGTAATGTTTTCGCTCTCAAGGAGCGATGCTGCCATAGCCATCTTTGATTCATAGCGCAGCTTTCTGAAAGATGAACTGTAATAATCTTTGATAATTCTTTCTGCCTGACGGGGTGACACACCCATACCTCTGGCAAAGTCATTAAGGGTTACATCACTGCAATCCTCCAGCAAAAGAGTATCAAGTATCCATGAGCGATTTTCATTCAGGTCGCAATCTTCAGGAGGGAGCAGAGAGCTGGCATTGTCGGGATAGTAGAGGCGAGTCATCTCCGTAATCATCTGTAGGGTAAGGGCGGACAGAATGCTTTCTCTCCACAGACCTGTTTTTGAATTTTCGGAGACGAGCTGATTAAATATCCTACGCAGCTGAGGACTGCATTTTCCTATCCAAAAAAACTTGGAGGCAAAAAATCGTATTGCCGCATCATCGGTATTGCCGAGAATTTTCAGATAAACACTGATTTCAAACACCGGGGCATCCTTACTGGAAAGTTGTTTGTGGAGCACATTGGAACCGGTAACATAGAGAGAATCTTTCTTTATGTCATACCGGTCTTTTTCTGTTTCGAGTACACCTTTGCCTCTGGCAATATAATGAATCTCGTACCCGTTTTTTGCGTGAGAATGCATCTGAACCACGGAATCGAGCGTATCTGAAAATATTTTGAAAAGCTGAATTCGGCAGCCGTTATAATTAAATGATAAAATCATATTAAAGTCCTCTCTGTCTATACAAACAATATAATACAAACCGAAATTTATTTCAATAAAAACTTTATATAATACGACACAATATTTAATTTATTGTCGTATTATATTCTTTTATTGGCGGCACAACAATACTATAATTATGTATATAGAACAGCAGCCGGAGGTATATGTATATGAAAATAACAGTCATCGGAGGGGGCGGAGTCCGCTCAATGTTCCTCGCAAAAAGCATAGCACAAAAAGCAGAAAAGCTGCGGATAGACGAGCTTTGCTTTATGGATAACAACAAAGAAAAATTAAGAATTTACGGCGGTATGGCGAGTCATGTTGCAAATCTCCTTTGTCCTAAAATGAAATTTATGCTGACGACGGACAGCATTGAGGCAGTAAAGGATGCCGACTATGTTATAACCACAATCCGTGTAGGCGAAGATGAAATGAGAGCAAAGGACGAAAGAATCGCACTCAATCACGGTGTCCTCGGTCAAGAAACAACGGGAGCGAGCGGACTTTCTTTTGCAATGAGGAGCGTACCGGCTCTTGCCGAATATTGCGAGCTTATCAAAAAATTTTCAAAACCCAATGTAAAAGTTTTTAATTTTACAAATCCTGCCGGTGTAGTGAGCCAAACCCTGCGTGATATGGGATATGATTTTACATACGGAATATGCGACGCTCCATCGGGAATGCTTCGCACCTTTGCACTCATGTACGGCGAAAGTCCCAATGACATAACGGGTGAATGTTACGGCCTTAATCACCTGTCATATTTCAAGAGTATAAAGCTAAATGGCAGAGAAATAATGCCGGAACTGATTGAAAATGACGAGGCATACAAAAAGAGTGATATGCGTTATTTCGAAAAGGAGCTTCTAAGAGACAGAGGCTGCGTTTTGAACGAATATCTCTATTATTTTTACTATCGTGAAAAAGCTGTTGAAAACATACTCAAAGCCGCCCAAACCCGTGGCGAACAAATACGAGATATAAATAAATCCATGACGACGGAACTTTCGCAAATGGATATAGAAAACGATTTTGAAAACTGCTTAAAGATTTTCAGCAAATGGTACGGTATGCGTGAGGGCAGTTATATGGCAAGTGAAACAGGTGAAAAGCGTACTCAGCCATGGCACTTTGACATTTACGAAGAAGATGACGGCGGATATGCCGGCGTTGCACTCAAGTTTATCGAAACTGCTCAAAGCGGAACAAAGGGTACTATGATTATGTGTATTCCGAACGACGGCTCTATTGACGGTTTAAGGAACGACGATGTGGTCGAAATCACCTGTGATGTCGATAAAAACGGTTGTACACCGCACCGTATCGGCAAGGTAGACGAGCAAAATCTCGAGCTGATACGCAGAGTCAAAAACTATGAAAGACTCTCCTCCAAAGCAATAAGGGAGCGGAGCCGCTCTGCCGCAATTCAGGCGCTTACACTCCACCCTCTCGTAAACAGCTACTCGATAGCGGTAAAACTTGTGGATGAATTTATAGAGCACAATAAAAACTATTGCGGCGGATGGAAATAAAAAATCAGATAAAAATTATTGAACGGAGCTAATTTTTATGGATAAAGAAACAAGGTATGTAGGCGTAAAAGAAACGCTGTCATACGGTCTTGCAAATGCAGGTCAGGTGTTCGGATACAATCTGATAGCCGGCGGATACCTTTCGCTGTTTTTTACAAAGGTTTTTGAAATTCCTCCTGCTGCAGTGTCAACAATGATTTTATTCCTGGGCATTTGGGACACAGTAAACGATCCGCTTATGGGCGGAATAATTGACAAAACGAGAACGAGATACGGCAAACTGAGGCCTTATCTTTTGTTTGTGCCGCTGCCTCTTGCAATAACTACGATTATGTTGTTTGCCGGTCCCGAAATATTGGCAGATGCAAAATCGACGACCGTAAAAATCATTTATATGTATGTTTCCTATTTCATATGGGAACTGTTTTATACTCTCGGTGATGTTCCGTTTTGGAGTATGAGTGCGGCTATTTCGCCGTCGACGAGTGACAGAACAAGGGTTATTTCAACTGCAAGATTTTTGTCAGGCCTTATCGGCGGCCTTTCGACAACAATGCTTGTGGTTATGATGGATTTCAGTAACAAAGGTGTTTGGAATATCACACTTGCACAGGACTTCTTGATTCTCGCTTGTATAGCAGGTGTGTTCGGTATGGGGCTGTTCTCTCTTGCAGGACTGAAAGTAAGAGAAAGAGTAAGTCAAAGCGTAAAGGAGCCGTCACTGCTTGATAACTTCAAAGTTCTCATTAAAAACAAGCCGCTGCTCCTAATTATTGTTGCGAATGTGCTCGGAAGTCTCGGCGGTATATCAAATGTTTTTCAGACCTACTACTATTCGGAGGTACTCGACCTGAACTCTGCTGTTTTGTGGATAACTCTGCCGGGTACTCTGCTTGGCTTTATATCATATTTGCTGATACCAAAGCTGAAAGAAAAAATGGACAACAAGCATATAGTTATGATGAATATTATTTTCAACGCTGTTTTGGGCACGGCAGTATTCTTCTGCGGCCTCGGATTTTATAAAACAAATGTTGTTGCCATCTCTGTTCTGCTTATGCTCCAAAACTTTTTCTTTGCCTTTTTCCAAACTGTCAACAATGTCATTCCTACTGAGATGATAGGCGACACGGTAGACTATATGGAATGGAAAACGGGAAAAAGAAATGAGGGAGTCAGCTTTTCCGTACTCACCTTTGTAGGCAAGCTGACCGGTTCTCTGTCCACCTCTATTGGTACTGCACTGCTGCCTCTGATAGGTTTAACTTTCACTAAAGACACAGTCGGTAATTCGGTAGCCGTAAAAGGAGAACACACTGACTTGTGGATATGGGCGCTGTTTATTCTGATACCTAAACTGTTAGGTCTTATTACTCTTATTCCGTACGCATTCTACAATCTGAATGGCGAAAAGCTAAAGCAAATTCGTGAAGACTTAAAAAACAGACGAGAAGAAAAAGCAAAAGTTCAGGCGATAGGAGGCAACGAAAATGAGTAACATGTGTCCTAAATGCGGTGCCAAGTTAAGCCCGTTTTATCTCAAGCCAAACTGTCCGAGCTGCGGCGTGAATATCGTGCAATATGGCTTTGACGAAAGGCTCGAAAGCGACAAAATAAGGGCAGAAAAAGAATGGGAACGATTCGATAATTTTTTGAACGGACTCAAGAAGTCCTCCATCGGCTCGCCCATAGCAATCGTCAGACTCATTTCGTTTTTTCTGCCGATAGTCGTACTGCTGATACCTGTATATAAAGTGAACGGTGCAGGCGTAAATCTTATATCAATAATTAAAATTATCATTTCGGATTCCGCATCGGTGTTCCAAAACAAAGCGATGCTGCTTTGCTTTATATCATTTGCGGCAGTTATTTTGACTTCGCTGGTTTGTGCGGTTATATCCCTGTTTTCTTATACAAAAAACGGATATAAGCGAAATATAATTTTGTCGGGCATACAAATCTGCACATTTATAGCTTTAAGCACAGCCGCTGTTATAAACGGGGCAAGCATTTTTGCAGGGGCGGCAGCAGTAATTCTGCTCCAAATACTCACATTGTACCTACACAAAAAGTATAAAAAAAGTATCGAGGAAAATAAAAACAATGAGCAATAAAAAGAAAATCTATACAGTCGCAACCGCACATCTCGACACCGTTTGGAGCTGGGACTTTGAAACTACTGTAAGCAAATATATCTACAACACACTTGTTGACAACTTCAAGTTGTTCAAAAAATATCCTACATACACTTTTTCATTTGAAGGCTCATACAGATACGAGCTGATGGAGGAGTATTATCCGGAACTTTTTGACAAAATGAAAGAATATATAAAACAAGGAAGATGGAATGTTTGCGGTTCGTCATTTGAAAACGGAGACGTAAACATTCCGTCACCCGAGGCTTTGTTTAGAAACATTCTTTTCGGTAACTCATATTTTGACAAAAAATTCGGGAAAAGAAGCGTTGATATATATTTGCCGGACTGCTTTGGCTTCGGCTGGGCATTGCCGAGCATCGCAAGTCACGCCAATCTGATGGGATTCACCACCCAAAAGCTCGCTTGGGGCAGTGCCTACGGAGTGCCGTTTGACATAGGTCGATGGAGAGGCGTAGACGGCAACGAGATATATGCGAGTGTAAATCCTCACGACTACTACTTTACGCTCAAAAAATTGCGTGACTGGGATTTTGTCCAAAACAAACTGAAAGAGAATGAAAAATACGATCTCGATATGACTTATATTTTCCACGGAATCGGTGACCGTGGCGGCGCACCCAAGGAAAAAAGCGTAAAATTTGTTGAAGAAGAAATAAGTAAAAACAACAGAAGTGATATTGAGGTTTTGGCATCTTCAGCCGACCGAATTTATCACGATATTGACGAAAATTTCACACCGGAGCAAAAGGCGAAGCTCCCTGTCTGGAACAATGAGCTGGTCATGAAAGACCACGCAGTAGGCGGTTACACTTCCAGAGCGGTGGGAAAACGCTGGAACAGAAGATGTCAGGAACTGGCTGACATTGCAGAAAGAGCAAGTGTAACAGCATCTTATCTCGGCATCAAAGAATATAACAAGAGTGCTATCGACATAGCCTGGAAAAGATTCATTGCTCACCAATTCCACGATGATATTCCGGGTACAAGCTGCCAAAGAGTTTACAAGCGTTCATGGAACGACTATGCCGTGTCAATGAATCAATTTGCAAATGAGCTGGAAGCTTCTGCATCGGCACTGGCACTGAATATGAAAACAGATTTTTGCAAGGGTACACCTATTATGGTATACAACCCGATTGAGTCCCAAAGGCAGCAGACCGTAACTGCCCGACTGAGCGGTATAGGCAATAAAAATGTGAGAGTGTTCGATGATGACGGAAACGAGATTAAGAGTCAAGTTATAAACCGAACCAACACTTATACCGAAATTCTGTTCATCGCAGATGTAAAGAGTCTCGGTACAAGAATTTATGATGCGAGAGTAAGCGATATACCGTGCGGCGCAGAAAGTGCTGTTTCCATCTCAAAGAACAGAATGGAAAATCAAAAGTATATCGTCACCCTAAATCCAAACGGCGATATTGAGTCAATTATTGACAAGGAACAAAACAATTTCCAAATTCTGAAAGAGCCTGTTTCTCTCGGGCTGCTCAAGTACAACGGCTCACGCGTTTGGCCTGCGTGGGAAATGGATTATAACGAAAACAAAAATGCGGCAGACAGAATCCCCGTTAAATCTAAAATGCAAATAATCGAAAACGGCCCATGCCGTGTCGCATTCAAGGTTACACAGCGTGACAAAAAGAGTACCTTTACAAACATTATTGCACTTTCGGACGGCGGAAAATGTGTAGAGGTATATTCCGAAATAGAATGGCAGTCTCTGCGCACATTGGCAAAAGAGCAATTCAGCTTTAATGTAAGCAACGGCACAGCCACATTTGACCTGGGACTCGGTGCAATAAAAAGGCAGAATATGTGCGACAAACTCTATGAGGTACCTGCTCAAAATTGGGCAGACATTACAGACAAAAACGGAAAAAGCGGTGTATCCGTAATCAGCGAATGTAAATATGGCTGGGACAAATTCAACGACAGCACGCTGAGATTTACCGTTTTGCACACGCCTATGCACAACTATCGAATCGACTCTATGCAGTCAATGATGGACTTGGGGCTCAACAGATATTCATTCGCAATTTTCAGCCACAAGGGAGATGTCGGCACAGACACACAGCTTGAGGCACGAAAATTCATTACTCCTATGACTGCATATATTTGCAAAAAGCACAACGGAGCTTTGGGTACAAATTATTCTTTCGGCAGTGTTTCTTCCAATGATGTCATTGTTCGTGCTATCAAAAAAGCCGAAAACAGCGATGAAATTATCATAAGGCTCAATGAGGGCGCAAACAAAACCATAAACAAATTTTCGCTCACACTCGGAAACGGCATAGAGGATGCAAAAGAAGTTTTTGCAAGTGAAGAATACAAGGGCAAGGCTGAAATAAAGGACGGAAAACTTATTACAAGCTTTAAACCATACGAAATCAAAAGTTTTGCACTCAAGCTAAAGAGCGGTGAAAAGGTAAAAGCGGAAAAGGCTGTACCGATTGAACTGCCTCTCGACAAAAATATTATCACAAAGCAAGGCAAATGCGGCGACTATGACTACACTGTTCCGTTTGAAATTGTGCCTGATGAAATCAATTCAAACGGATACAAATTCATCATTAACAAGAATGGAAACAACGCTCTTACTGCCTCTGCACAAAAGATAAATACGGGCAGTAAAGATAGCAAAATTGCATTCCTTTGTGCCTCATTGGTCGGGGATAAAGACGCCGAATTTGTCATAAACGGCAGAGAAGTAAAGGCAAAGGTAAATTCCTGCTTTGAGCGTTTTGCAAGATGGGATTTGTACGACTTCGGTGAAACCGCATATATCAAAAAAGGCAAAATCGCATATGAAGCAACCCATTGTCACAAAAACGGCAAGGATGAAATTGCAAAAAGTATGTACTTTTACATTGTCGAATTTGATGTGCCTAAAAACAGCACCGTCATTTTGCCTAATGACAGCGACATTGTAATTTTGGCGGCTTGCTCACTGCACGACGGAAAAGCAACTCTCGCCGCTCCTGTCTATGACGAAATCCAAAACAACAGACCTTTTACATTCAAAATGAGCAAGAAAGAAAAGGCTGAATACATCTTAGGTAAATGTGTATGGAATCTAAACGACAAAGACGAGTTCATAAAAGCCAATAACAGAGGTAAAGAAGAATGAATGATGAACTTGAATTCACGGTTATCAGCGACATCCATTACTATTCAAAAAAGAATTTTGTGGACGGCTTTGACAAAAACAAAAAGCCAAAGCCGGGCCAGCTCTTTTTCAGCAGGAGCGAAGAAATCGTTGAGCACACCTTTGACTGCTTGTGCAAAAATGATACGCCTGACATTGTTCTCATAAGCGGTGACCTTACATATAACGGCGAAAGGACTTCTCACGACGAGATGAAAGCCGCTCTGAAAAAGCTGCAGCAAAAGGGGAAGAGAGTGTATGTCATAACCGCAACCCACGACTATACCACTCCTCGTATGCCCACATACGGCATAGACAAAAACGACAAGTATATAGAGGTTGAGTCAGTAAAACGAACACAACTTTTGAAATACTACGGCGATTTTGGCTATAACAACGCCATCGCAAAGCACAAAAGCACAATGTCGTATGTGGCACAGCTTGCAGACGGATACCGCCTGTTTGCACTCAACGATGACTACGGCGATCCCGATTGCGGATTCAGCGACGAACTGATGAACTGGGTAAAAACAGAAGCGAACAATGCAAAAAGAGACGGTCAATACATTATAGCAATGACACATCACCCTCTTGTGCCGCCGTCGCCTATATATACGGCTGTTGCAAAGGGTGATATGCTGAATGACTATGAGCTGCGCAGTAAGCAGCTTTCCGACTTAGGCTTTGATTTTGTGCTTACCGGTCACACGCATATGCACAACATTTCTTATTGCAAAATAGGAAACAAAAAGTTTTATGACATTTCTACAGCGGCATTAACGGGATTTCCGCCGTATTATCGCCAAATAGTGCTGAACAAAGAACAGAAAAAAGCAGAAATAAAAACCATTTGTGCAGACTGCGCAGACAGCATCGATACAAACGGGCTTGCCCTCGAGGAGTACACAAAAGATTTGTTTTTTGGCGTTGTATCAAAAGCACTGTACGATGCCGAATATGACTATGACAATTTTGCCGACTTTGCCGTAGGCATGAGTATCTCTAAGGAAACGAGTAAAAAATACAAGCCCATTATTCACCGTTTTGCTAAATTTCTAAATCATCTTACATTCGGAAAGGTATGGCACTTCGTTCGTTTTTCGAGTGGTGTAAGCAAGAGCGAAATAAGCAAAATCAGCTCAAAAAAAGTAGTCCCCTTTGTTATTAACATTGCGGCGAATCTTTACAGAGGCGACGGAAACATACCTACTTCCTCCACAGAATACAAAATGATATGTTCAGTGTTGAAGAAAGCCGACCGTCTTGCAAAACCATTCGGTAAAAAGCTCGATTCAATCGGCCTATCGAGTATTAGTAAGGCTGTTTTGCCGCTGGTAAACAGAGGTGCGGACAGCGACAGAAACGCTACTGTTTATTTTGGAGAATAAAAATGGATAATCATTCAAAAACAAACAAAAAATTCGGAAGCATATTAAAAGATTCTGAGGCTAAAACCCCGTGGCACATAATGCGGCTGCTCTCTTTTTTAGCATCCCTTGCTGTGTTGTGCCTGCCGATGTTTTATGCAGGTCACAAAAATGTTTCGCTAATCACTTTTGCGGCAAGCATACACAACCACGGAATAGACCTAACCGCCATATTGAGCGACAGGGCATATCTGTTTGCTGTGTCGGCAATACTCTGTGTTGTGATTTTTGGTATTGCAGAAATAATTTGCTCCTTCTTCACTTCTGCCAAAAGCGGATACAAGCGTGATATTATTGCATTCAGCGTAAATTTCGGTGTGACGGTACTGATGTCATTTTGCTCTGTCGGCTTTGGCGCAAGGGCAAAGGCAGGATTGATTTTGACTCTTTTGATATATTTCATTAGATTCATTTTGCAGAACGCAGTTCACAAAAAGGGAGTCAATACCTACAATACCGTAGTGGCTCTGTTAATCGTCGGGGCTGTTATCGCTTCTTCTTGCTTCGTTTATCGCTCGCCTAAAGTGACATATACACCTCCGAAAAACTCTGACTGCGACATAAGCGCAGTAACATTCAATGTTGCTGCCGCTTTTGGTGAAAAATTAGACGGTACTTCAAGTGCAGAACGCTGCGACCGATTTGCAAGCTATATGAACAGTATAAAACCGGACATAATCGGCACGCAGGAAATGAATTCTATTTGGCTGGAAAAGCTCAAATCCACTATGCCGGATTATGAAAACTACGGAGTAAAGCGAGGCGGCGACAGCGAAGAAAAGAACAGCGAAATGAATGCTGTATTTTGGAACAAAACCAAGTTTTCCGCTGTGGAAAAGAACACAATCTGGCTCAGCGAAACTCCCGAAAAGGAAAGCAAATACACCTACACCGACAAAGACGGTAATCACTGTGAAGCCGGATGCTACAGAATTTGCAGCTATGTTGTTCTGCTGAATAAACAGAACGGCAAAAACATCATTTTTTTGAACACTCATCTGGATAACGCATCGGAGCAGGCAGCCAATTTCGGTGCAAATGTAGTTATGAACAAACTCAATGAGCTAAAAGAAAAATACAACAATACCGACGGCACCGTTTTGACTGGTGATTTCAACGAAACCCAAGACGGAACGGCTTATAAGCTCGTTGCGTCCAAGCTGAACGACTGCACGAACCGCGCAAAAAAGACAGCCACATATCAAGAGTGGGGCTATCGCTCTACCGGTAATGAGCCTATCGATTTTATATTTACCGACGGAAAAGCAGTAGATTATACCGTGCTGAACGACCTGAACAACGGGTATGTGTCCGACCACTACGGAGTATATTCAGGTATTAACTTTTAAATTGACTGACAAGAATAATATTTATATAATAAATTCGAAAATTTATTCATTAGGAGCTAATACAGTATGAATATCAGAAGAGCGGAAGAAAAGGATATACCGAGGATTATCGAGTTATTGAAGCAGGTGCTCCAAATACACGCCGACATACGCCCGGATATTTTTATATCCGGCACCACCAAATACACGACTGACGAGTTGGTGAAAATGATAAATGATGACAAAAAGCCGATTTATGTTGCCGTAAACGGCAGTGGCATCTGTGTGGGCTATGCCTTTTGTCAGTTACAGGAACAGTCTGTTTCTAACAATACAGTACCGTTCAAGTCACTGTATATCGACGATTTGTGCGTAGACAAGGAACAAAGAGGAAAGCATATCGGCGAGGCTCTGTTTGATTACGTCAAAAAAGAGGCAAAAAGGATGGACTGCTACGAAGTAACACTGAATGTATGGACAGGGAACACTCCGGCAGAAAAATTCTATGAAAAAATGGGGCTGAAAACAAAGAAAAGAATGATGGAATACATACTGTAACCGAACGAAAATTATCTCAATCGCAGGTGAATAAAGTGCTGAAATACGGAGTATACGCAAAGTCTGAAAAACGGCTTAAATAGGCGGTTTTGAAAAAAGATTGCGAGGCTCTGACTCCGCCATTTTAGGTTTGAATCCCTATTACGGGTTTATAATGCAATTAAACCCGTAAAAACGTTCTGTCAA
>OHHO01000518.1_pt1 | contig 14317 bp, 10 predicted proteins | sample 1568071 | NCBI WGS metagenome assembly OHHO01 (sample SAMEA3879582, study PRJEB24766) | human gut metagenome | biome: human-associated habitat; feature: feces | place: USA | collected 1985/1987
TATTAACCAACGAATTATATATTGGTATTAAGCAAAGGGCCTAACAATCATACAATATATAGCACAAGCATAAAAAAATAGCCACAAACAGATGCAAAAAATTCGGATAAAACTTTTCCGTTTCATCTTTGAACTCTGCTTTTTTTTGCCTTAAACGCAAAATAAAAAAAAGCAAACTAATACTCCCAAAAAAAATACATAAAAAAGCCATTGCTACTGTCAATGATGTTCCACCACCTAATGCAGACATTACCTGCACGTATCGATATAACACCGAAAATTCGTCTGCTTATTTTCCAAAGGCCCCACCTCTGCCTTGTGCGCATCCAACATAAAAATTCACCCGATCGGCATTGCATACAAGAATATTTTCACGTACCATGCCTGCGGAACCGCTACCGTTTCAGATGCTTACGCAGCTTCTTTTTCAGAACATCCCCCGTTAATGGTTTGGCAATATAATCATCGCACCCGACATCGAGCGCTTTCGCACGGTCGCTGTCGTATGCATATGCTGTGACGGCAATGATGGGAACGGAACTTCCCGCCTCCCGAATCTGCCGCGTAGCTTCCAAACCATCCATAACGGGCATCTTCATATCCATCAACACCACATCCGGAGCGAACTCCCGGCACATGCGCACCGCTTCCGCTCCGTTATGGGCCCGAAGCACTTCATACCCTTTCTTAAGAATCAGCGACACCAGCAGAAAATTGCTGTCGGTATCTTCGGCAACGAGAACGACGGGCATTTTCCCCTCCGAAACGCCTGGTTGCCGCATCTCCGCATCGGAAGCAACCGCCGACACAGACCGGGTCCGGATGTAAGGATGCGTAAACCAAAAACAAGAACCCTTTCCCGGTTCGGAGTTCAGGCCGATACGACCGCCCATCTGTTCGACGATACTCTTGCTGATGGCCAGTCCCAACCCGGTCCCCTGGACAAAACTGTTGAGTTTCACGAAACGCTCGAAGACAGACTCCTGCTCCTGCTCGGGAATCCCGGTACCGGTGTCTTCGACATAAAAGGTAAGCATCATCCCGTCATCGCACCGGTAGCCTAATGTCACAGACCCTTCACGAGTGAATTTCAACGCATTATTAATAAAATTAATCAACACCTGCGTAATCCGGGTCTTGTCGCCTACCAACCGACATTCGGGCAGATGATCGCCGAAACGCAACTCCACCGGTTTATCCAGGACCTTGAGGCTCAACGACCGTACAATCTCCTGACACATCTGATTCACATCGAATTCCACATCGTTGAATTCGAGCGTTCCGGCTTCGATCTTCGACAAATCGAGAATGTCGGAAATCAGCTTCAACAACAATTCGTTATTTTCCTGAACAATGGCTACATACTCCCGTCGTTCGTCGGGATCTTCGGTTTCAGCGATCAGATTCGAAAAGCCGACGATGGCATTCAGTGGCGTGCGGATTTCATGGCTCATATTAGCCAGAAAAGCCGATTTCAGACGATCGCTCACTTCGGCTTTGTTCTTCGCTTCGATCAAATTCTTCTCCGTTTCCTTCAACTCGGTAATGTCGTAATTGACACACACCATTTCGATCTTCGAAGGATCGTTATTCAGGGGATTGCGCATCACATTGATACGGGTCCACTTCTGTCGTCCGTCCGCATCGATCCGAAGATCATGGCTGAAACTGTCGATCTCGCCGGCTTTCACCTGTCGGATGGACTCCAGAACTTCAGCCCGGTCGGAGGAATTGACATGTTTATACACACCGAGGATCTGATCGAGCGGCGTATCCTCCTTCTCGCCCAGGTTATAATACCACTGCGGCACGCCATACCCCTCTTTCGAAACCAGGTCGAAGCGACAGTATCCGACCTTGCCGAAACGACTGACCAGCGAAAACGAGCTTTCGAACTCCGCGATACGACTATGCGCCCGATTGATTTCCGTATTGTCGATATTGATCAGGAAGAAATTGCTCAACCGCCCCTGCGCATCGTAAAGCATACACACCGAACTGTATATTTCGAGGCGGCCCTGCTTGGAGGTAACATAATAACCGTTCAAACGATCGAAGGGATAATACGCCTTGAACGAGAACTCCTCCCGGTTCCGCACCCGGCGCCAGACCTCCTCGTCGAGAATGGGATTCTTGAAAAAATCGACCCCGAGCACATCCTCCTTGTCCCGAATCCCGAAAATCTCCAGATCCTTGTTATTCAGATCGACGAGCAAGCCGTTCCTGTCGTACAGTTCGATACCGACGGGAATATTGTCATAAATATTACGCAATAGCTTTTCACTGCGGTCGAGCGCCTCGTGCGTTTCATACATTTCGAAAGCAGGCAAATCACCTCCTCGGGAGTGGTCGAATACATAACGACATGAACATACCGGCCGGAAGCCAACAAACGGACCTCCTTTTCGACATGCTGCTCCACCTGCAATACTTTGGCGAAAACTTTCAGGTACTCGGGCATATCTTCGATCTCCAGCTCGCTCGCCAGCCGCCCCACATAGTCGGCTTGGGATTTTCCGATAATCTTTTCCGCAGCATAATTCGAATCGAGCACCTTGTAATCGACCGGCGTCCCCGTCTTGTCGTAAATCATCCGGAAACGGACATACCCCAGCGGCATGTACCGGTAGAGGTTTTGCAAATAATCGCGTTCGATTTGCGCCTCCCGCTTCGAACGCTGCAATTCGATACAGATATTGATGATATTGACCAGCGATGCGAACCATTGGTAATCCTCGTTCTGCCAATCGCGGTGCTCCCCGATCACATCGATTCCCGCATACCCCCAAAGTTTATCACGAAATGTCATCGGCAGCACAAACAGCGAACCGATATTTTGTGCAGCCAGAATATCATGCTCGTTCCTTGCCCGGGAAGGAAGGTCGTCCAAACAGGAAAGAGCAATAGGACTCCTTTTTTCGAGCTGCTCGACCCACCAGGGGGTTTCGTCCATCGAAAGTCGATCGAACCGATCCCGGCCGCTCTCCACGCCCTTGTCCGTCACTTCGTACGTACAAATATGCCTGCGGTTATCCCAGTCGAACTCCGCGATATAGGTCCGGCTGCCACGAAATATCTTGAGGACATCGGTCAGAACCTTGTTGATCGCCTCGTCGATGGAACCAATATGAAGGAAAGAAAGCAGCGTATGCGAAATATTGTTCAACCGATAAAGAAGCGTATTCATCCGCTCGATCGAGCAAAGATCGACCGGCAAAGCCTCCCTTTCGCTGATTTCCTGGGCATATCCCGAAACAACCAGCCCCTTGTCGGCTGCCGTTTCCCGGCGCAGGACCTTCCAGCGGAACCACACCTCACCCCGGGGACCACACAGCGAAAAAATCTGCTCGGCGGAGAACAGGCTCGCATCCGTGGACATCAGGCTTTTGAGCGAAGCCCGGAACGGCTCTCCGACCGACTGCAGAAAACGGTCGTAACCGATCTCGGACTCCTCAGTTCCTATCGTCTTACAGAGATAATCGGACAACAAAAGAACCCGTCGGGCCATATCTACTTTCCACCACCCGATCTTCGTATCCCACAATATCTCCTGCAACATGGATTCACTTCCCATTATCCCCTTATTGTCAATTTATACCATAATTAATAACAAAAATACTATTCATTACCGGGAGTTCCAAAAAAAATACGGATTATTGTCCGGCACGATGACCGAAACGGACTATTTTTCGGACATTTTCATTACCTTTGCTCCCGTCCGAATCGGAGTGCGACGACACGAAACGAAGAACATTCGTCCTGCATCGGCCGATCGGCACACACGGACACCACGAACCTTTCAACCAACTCGACTCATGGGCGAACAAAACGTAATCCGGCTGCGCGGCGTAACGATATACCACACGGACGATCCTTTCGGCAGCCGCTCCGAAAAAAAGTTGCTGCAACAGGGAGAACTGATCTTGTCCGATCTGAATTTCGACATCAACGCCGGTGAATTCGTCTATCTGATCGGGCGTGTGGGAAGCGGTAAAAGCTCCTTACTCAAAACTTTATATGCCGAGCTTCAACTCATTGAAGGCGAAGGATACGTCGCAGGCTTCGACTTGCGAAAACTCAAACGACGGGACATTCCGATGCTGCGACGCAGAATCGGAATCGTCTTCCAGGATTATCAACTGCTCACCGACCGGAATGTCTTTATGAATCTCTACTATGTAATGAAGGCAACGGGATGGAAAAACGAATCAGAAATCCGCAAGCGGATCGACGAGGTACTCAAGGTCGTATCACTGGAAGCCAAAGGCTACAAGATGCCGTTCGAGCTTTCCGGCGGCGAACAGCAGCGTCTGGTCATCGCCCGCGCCCTGCTGAACCGTCCCCGCCTGCTTTTGGCCGACGAACCTACCGGCAACCTCGATCCGCTGACGGCCGAAGGCATCATTCGGCTGTTCCAGGAAATCGCTCGTCAAGGTTGCGCCGTAGTCATGTCCACGCACAACACGGCCCTCATCGAAGAGTATCCGTCTCGCACGATCCTCTTCTCGAAAGGCAAGATCAAGGAGGTTCCGGTACAAACGATGCTGCAGGATATTTAGCGAATACCCGCACAGACGGAAACCCTGAAACCTAAATTCATCATTGCCGGACACAGATAATTTCGACTAAAAAACAGGTTTGGGTTATGAAACTCCGCACTCTTTTCCGGTTGTTCCTGTTATTGGCGGCAGTGGCCCCAATAACCACGGCAAAAGCCGACAGTCTTATCATCGGCACAGATACGCTCAGACTGGACTTACATTGGTTGGACGACACTCCGCTGGACGAGTTGGCCCGCGACGACCGGGCATTCGAAAAAAAATTCCAGGCACTTATTCATCAGCCTACCGTAGAGGGGTTCGTTATCTACATAGACGGTGATCACGAACACCATTCCTACTGGCGACTGATCGACGACAAACTCTACCGGGATCACACGATACGCAATTCAGACTACTCCGAAATAGATTTCAGCGGCATTTTCGTCCGCGACCATACCGGTTATTATCCGGCCACCTTCTATTCAGGCACACTTCCTATATCAGGCATACTCTACCAGGACGGAACGAAGCCCATATTCGTCTTCAAGGAGGGGCGATTGACCTATACGAATTGGACATATCCTTCCTTTCCATGCCCCTCTCCGATGCTGGGCGATCTGCTGTTTCTGCACTTCGACTACATGCAATTCGCACAATTCACGGACGGGCTGTGGACCTGTTGGGTGCGTATCCTCCCGGATCCATCCGGAAACCCCATTACCATACAGCCCCTGATAGTAGCTCATAAAAGCGGAATCATCGATGCTTCGGATGCCGCTAAAAAAGGCTGAAAACTGCAATCGCCGACAGTCTGAAAACAGTAGATTTCATTTGCGACGTAAATTTTTCCCGGGGCAGCATACAGGCCGTTCTCAAAACATTCGAAATTCCCCGGCCGATATTATACCGCAAAGAAATCAGGAAAAACGGCCGACAGTTGGTCGGATATGAAAATGCGACCGGACGTCCAATCGTCCCTTTCGGGAAATACGCCCGATGCCACACACCCATCATAAGTGAAAACAGAATCGGGATCGTGGAAACAGACGAAGGAAAGTTTATAGCCATAGACCATACGGGTAAAAAGCTGTTCGAAATCATGTTTCAGTCCCCGGTACTTTCGGTCGAAGATTTATTCCGGTACGGTTATTTCATCTATGTCACCCGAAACGGCCGACAAGGAGTCGCCACCATCAGCGGATTGCGATACACGCAACCGACCCACAAGCCGATCAATCTCTCCGACGTCGATCGGGATGCTATCAAAGCTCTTATCCTCTGATCCGGCTACGCTTCCGGTATCCGATGTTTCGCCCGAATAAGCACCCCGCAAATCCGACTGCGGCAAAAATCAATGGCAAAGGGTGCTTGATTATTGCATCTTACGAAACTTTTCCGTATATTTGTACGATATATTTAAGGTCAATATGAGTACTGAAGAAAAAGAGATAAAGAAGCAGGAAGAGGAGTATTCCGCCTCCAACATCCAGGTCCTCGAAGGTCTGGAAGCTGTCCGGAAGCGTCCGGCCATGTATATCGGCGACATCGGAGAAAAAGGTTTGCACCACCTGGTTTACGAGGTGGTGGACAACTCGATCGACGAGGCGTTGGCAGGACACTGTACCGACATCGACGTTACGATCAACGAAGACAACTCGATCACAGTCAAGGATAACGGCCGAGGCATCCCGACCGACTTCCACGAAAAGGAGGGCAAGTCCGCACTCGAAGTCGTGCTCACCGTGCTCCATGCGGGCGGCAAGTTCGACAAGGGCAGTTACAAGGTTTCGGGCGGTCTGCACGGTGTGGGTGTTTCGTGCGTGAACGCACTCTCGACGCTGCTCATCGCCGAAATCCACCGCGACGGCAAAATATTCCGCCAATCGTACAGCAAAGGCGCTCCGACTTCGCCGGTCGAAGTGATCGGCACCTGCGACGATCGCGGAACCACGATCACCTTCAAACCCGACGGCAGTATCTTCACGCTCACGACGGAATACAAGTACGACATCCTGGCCAACCGCCTGCGTGAGTTGGCATTCCTGAACAAAGGCATCCACCTGAACCTGCTGGACAAACGCCAGCGGGACGAGAACGGCGAATACGTCGGTGACCATTTCTATTCGGAAGAGGGCCTCAAGGAGTTCGTCGAATACCTGGACGCCACGCGCGGTCAGGCCATCACCGAATCGATCATCTACATCGACACCGAAAAGAACGGCGTGCCGGTCGAGGTGGCCATGCAGTACAACGACTCCTTCTCGGAGAACGTACACTCCTACGTCAATAATATCAACACGATCGAAGGCGGTACGCACCTGACGGGTTTCCGCCGCGCCCTGACCCGCACGCTCAAGAAATACGCCGAGGATTCGGGCATGCTCGCCAAACTCAAGTTCGATATCAACGGCGACGACTTCCGCGAGGGTCTGACGGCCGTAGTTTCGGTCAAGGTCGCAGAGCCGCAGTTCGAAGGGCAGACCAAGACCAAACTAGGCAACGACGAGGTGTCGGCAGCGGTCGATCAGGCCATGTCGATGGCTCTGAGCCACTACCTGGAGGAGAATCCGCGCGACGCCAAAGCCATCGTACAGAAAGTCATCCTGGCTGCAACGGCCCGGCACGCGGCGCGTCATGCCCGCGAAATGGTGCAGCGCAAGACCGTGCTTTCGGGTGCGGGTCTTCCCGGCAAGCTGGCGGACTGTTCGAGCCGCGACCGTTCGATCGCCGAAATCTTCTTCGTCGAGGGCGACTCGGCAGGCGGTACGGCCAAGCAGGGCCGCGACCGGAACTTCCAGGCCATCATGCCGCTGCGCGGTAAGATCCTGAATATCGAAAAAGCCCAGGAGCACCGCATGTGGGAAAACGAGGAGATCAAAAACATGTTTACCGCCCTGGGTGTGACGATCGGCACGGAGGAGGATAGCAAGGCGCTCAATCTCGAAAAACTCCGCTACGACAAGATCATCATCATGACCGATGCCGATGTCGATGGCAGCCACATCGCTACGCTGATGCTTACCTTCTTCTTCCGCAAGATGAAAGAGCTGATCGAAAACGGGCACGTCTATATCGCCACCCCGCCCCTGTTCCTCGTGAAAAAGGGCCAGCAGGAGCGCTATTGCTGGACGGAGAAGGAACGTGACGAGATCACGGCCGAAATGGGCAAGGGCGTACACGTCCAGCGCTACAAAGGTCTCGGTGAAATGAACTCCCATCAGTTGTGGGAAACCACGATGAACCCGGACACCCGGATTCTGCGCAAAGTAACCATCGACAACGCTGCCGAAGCCGACCGCGTATTCTCGATGTTGATGGGCGACGAGGTTCCCCCGCGACGCGAGTTTATCGAAAAACACGCTCACTACGCCAATATCGACGCATAATCGAAAATTACAAAGGATTGCACCCCGCAGGGGAGCAATCCTTTTCCATATCCGTTTGGCTGGCGGGAGCTACCCCATCGTTCGATTGCGACGGAAAGCTGCCCCGATGTGTTCATCGGAAAGGACGAAGTTGGCAGCACATTTGGAGTTCGGCCATACGGCAAACGGGAAATGCGAAAACGAAACATTCCGTTTTTTTGACGTAATTTATCCGAAATCCGACGGCGAGGGGAAAAGAGAAAATACAGATTCCGAGACGCTTCATCGGACAGATGAAATCGGAAATACCTACCGACTTCGTGCGGGTGCAAATACGGGAAAAAATCACACCGTTTTCGGAGAAAAACCGGTCAGGAGGTTATCGCACGCAGAAAACGGGAAATAAAAAAGAACCACAAATCGGGAATTATGAATGTGACAGTCATCGGTGTCGCAGGCGGCACAGGATCGGGTAAAAGCACGCTGGTAAAACGATTGCAGGAGGCTTTCAAGGAGGAAGAGGTAGTCACGCTCTGCCACGACTACTACTACAAAGCCCATCCCGAACTGACGTACGAAGAGCGCACGAAACTCAATTACGACCACCCTCAATCGTTCGATACGGATATGCTCGTCGAACACATCCGCACGCTGAAAAACAACGTTCCGATCGAACATCCGGTCTATTCGTTCGTCGATCACAACCGAACGGCCGAAACCGTGCTGGTCAAACCTTCGAAGGTAATCATCGTCGATGGTATTCTGATCTTCGAGAACAAGGAACTCCGGGACCTGATGGATATCAAGGTATATGTCGATACGGACGCCGACATCCGCCTCGCCCGCCGCATCCTGCGCGACGTATGCGAGCGGGGGCGCACCATGCAGTCGGTCATCTCGCAATATACCACGACAGTCAAGCCCATGCACGAGGAGTTCGTCGAGCCGTCGAAGAAATACGCCGACGTAATCATCCCGGAGGGAGGTTTCAATTCCGTTGCCGTAAGCATGTTGATCCGCAGCATCCAGTCGCAGATCAACGCCAAATAGGAGCACGCGAATCCATTCCCCGAAAATCGATTTTCGCAACAGGCAGTCTGTGTAACTCGCCTCGACACGCAGTCCATTACGACAAAAAGGAACCGTCCGACAACTCCCCGAAATTGAAAATCACCCCTGCCAGAGAAGACATTCTGGCAGGGGTGAAAACGTTAAAATCGGACTTGTCAGATACTCCCTTTTATTTATTTCCCCTGGCGCAAGGCAAACGGATACTTTTGCCCCTTCACTTCGGCAATTCCTCGCTCCACGTAAGCGGCAGCGGCCGAATCCCACTCCGAAAAGATCGTTATGTCATCGTATTCGAACGGTACGATAACACGTCCGCGACCGTCCAATACTCCGAATCGAAGCAACCCGGTAAATCGGGAACACCTGCGGAAGCATGCCCGAATTTTCCGCTCGGGTTCACCTGATAGACCTTATAGTCGATCAACGGTTTGCCGGAAACATCGAGCAGGGTACAGGCCCGGGAAGCGAAATCCTCCCCTTCTCCGACCCAGGTCGTTCCGAACGGCGTGGGCTGCACCCAATCGTAAATACAAGGTAGGATTTCCCGTCCATTCCGGTCGATACTGCCGTACTTCAAAGCACCGCCGGAAACAATGCAGACGACCGCACGGCCATTTCGGAACGAAGAAACCTCGTAATACTTGCATGGGATGACCAACGTCCCTGCGGCATCGACAAATCCCCAGCGTACATAATATTTCCCCATCTGTCCGACAGCGGCCAGCACTTCGGAAAAATCGGCCGCACCGTCGTATATCGGAGCAATCACTTCGTTACCCCGACGATCGATGAATCCGTATTTCCCGGTAAATTCAAAATCCCTTTTTCCATAGCCGGACTTACCGCTCCATTCGCCTTTGGCTACGACTGCCATTCCTTCGGAAAAATCCCGGGCATAATCGTATTTCAATGGAATTACGACCTGTCCCAGCGTATCGACATACCCATAGCGGCGGACGGAATCCGTCCCCTCCTGTACCCGGGCAAGGCCTGACGAAAAACCCGCGACATCCGCATAGATACAGGGCACGACTTCACGCCCCTGACGATCGATAAGCCCGAAACGACGATCGTTCTTTTCCCCTTTGCCGACCACGGCAAACCCATTGGAAAAACTATCGGCATAGTCATAGATGAGCGGGAAGACCACCGTACCGCAGGTGTCCGTATAACCGAAACAGCCGTCCGTATAAAAACGGCCCATACGGGGATTGCTACCCTCTCCGCCCCGGTGTACGAGAATACGTCCGTCATGCACTGCACCCACATAATCGTATTTCGTTTTCCAATCTTTTTTAGCGGCTGCACGGCGTTGTGCCGACACCCCGGCCGGAAACAGGGAAAGAAGCAGTACAACTATAAAGTATCGCTTTATCATAATCCAGTTATCTTTTTGATTTCATTTAATTTATTAAGCGCCTCGATCGGAGTGAGAGCATTGATGTCCAACCCCTTGATCTGATCTCGGATCTGCACCAGCACTGGATCGTCGAGTTGGAACATCGAAAGCTGCATACCCCGCGTCTGATCCCCCGCTTCCGCCGCCTCGCGAACTCCGGGGAGCGCTTTTCGGTCGCGGCGTCGAGGACTCTTGCTGGGCACGATCTCGTTGTTGCCATATACCAGCTCCAGATTCTTCAGGATCTCTTCGGCGCGGGCTACGACCGAGGCCGGCATTCCGGCCATCCGGGCAACGTGAATACCGAACGAATGCTCCGTTCCGCCCCGCTCCAGCTTGCGCAGGAAGACGATCGTCTTATCCACCTCCTTGACGCTCACATGGTAGTTCTTCACACGCGGGCACATCTGCTCCATCTCGTTGAGTTCGTGGTAGTGGGTCGCAAAAAGCGTCTTGGCACGGGCCGTCGGATGGTTGTGCAGGTATTCGACCATCGCCCAGGCGATCGAAATACCGTCGTAGGTACTCGTACCGCGTCCGATTTCGTCCAACAGGACGATGCTGCGGTCGGAAACATTGTTCAGGATGCTGGCCGACTCGAGCATCTCGACCATGAAGGTCGATTCGCCCTGCGAAATGTTGTCGGAAGCCCCGACTCGGGTGAAAATCTTGTCCACCACGCCGATATGAGCCGCTTTCGCCGGGACGAACGACCCCATCTGGGCCATCAGGATAATGAGGGCCGTCTGCCGCAGCAAAGCCGACTTACCCGACATGTTGGGACCCGTAATCATCACGATCTGCTGCTCCTTATCGTCCAGCAGCAGGTCGTTGGGGATATACTCCTCCCCCACCGGCATCAGGGTTTCGATCACCGGATGCCGTCCCTGGCGGATTTCGATACGCGTACCGTCGTCGAGCGTCGGACGGACGTAGTTGCGCTCCCGAGCGATACGGGCGAAAGATTGCAGGCAGTCGATACGCGCCACGACAGCGGCATCCCGCTGCAAAGCTCCCAGGGAATGCGTAATGAACCCGATCAATTCGGCGTAAATCCGCTGCTCGATCAACAGCATCTTCTCCTCGGCACCGAGAATTTTTTCTTCGTACTCTTTCAGCTCTTCGGTGATATATCGCTCGGCATTGGCCAGCGTCTGCTTGCGGATCCACGACTCGGGAACCTTGTCCTTGTGTGTATTGCGGACTTCGATATAATAACCGAAGACATTGTTGTAGCTTATTTTCAACGGAATTCCCGTCGCCTCGCTCTCCCGCTGCTGAATACGGTTCAGGAAATCCTTGCCATGCAGAGCGATGCGGCGCAGATCGTCCAGTTCGGCGTCCACGCCGTCGGCGATAATGCCGCCCCGCTGAATTTGATTGTTCTGCGGGTCGGGGTAAACCTCGCGGGCAATACGCTCCCGAACCTCCGCCAGCAGATCGATCTGTTCGGCCAACGCGTGAAGACGCTCGTCGTCGGTCGATTCCAACAAGGCTTTGAGGAGTTCGATCGCCGAAAGCGAATTTTTAAGCTGTACGATTTCGCGGGGGGTTACCCGAGCCGCCGCTATGCGCGAAGCGATGCGCTCCAGGTCGCCGACCTGCGAAATCTGCTCGGCGACGCTTTCGGCCAAATCGGGCTCGTCGTAAAACCGCTGCACGACATCCAGACGTTCGTTGATGCGATCAATCTCCTTGATCGGCAAGGCGATCCACCGCTTGAGCAGACGCCCGCCCATCGGCGTGAGGGTGCGATCGACCACGTCTGCGAACGCGCACTTCTCGCGCGAACCGTTCGAAGAGAAGAGCTCCAGGTTGCGGATCGTGAATTTATCGACCCAAACGTAATCCTCCTGGTCGATACGCGAAATGGACGAAATATGGGCCGTATTCTTATGTTCGGTAAATTCGAGGTAGTAGAGAATGGCCCCTGCCGCCGAAATGCCGCTGCTGAACTGTTCGATACCAAAGCCCTTGAGCGACTGAGTGCCGAACTGCTTGCAGAGCTTGTCCCGGTTGACCGACTCCGAAAAGACCCACTCATCGAGCCGATAGGTATAGTGCCGACTGCCGAACGCATCGGAGAAGCGGTCTTCGTATCCGCGCTGGTAGATGATTTCCTTCGGCGCCAGGTTGGAAATGAGTTTGTCGATGTAAGCATCGCTGCCCTCGGCGGCATAAAATTCGCCGGTTGAAATATCGAGAAAAGCCACGCCGGTATTTTTCCGGCCGAAATAGACCGCCGCCAGATAGGTATTTTCCTTGTTGGCCAAAATATTATCTCCCAGCACCACGCCCGGCGTAACCAGCTCGATGACGCCCCGCTTGACCAGCCCTTTGACCTGTTTGGGATCCTCGAGCTGTTCGCAGATCGCCACGCGTTCGCCCGCTCGGACCAGCTTGGGTAGGTAGGTGTCGATCGCATGATAGGGAAACCCTGCCAGTTCGACGAATGTCGCGGCTCCGTTGGCACGTCGCGTCAGGGTGATGCCCAGAATTCCGCTGGCCTTGATCGCATCATCGCCGAAAGTTTCGTAAAAATCGCCGACACGAAACAGGAGAATCGCATCGGGATGCACCGCTTTGACCGCATAATATTGCTTCATCAGCGGAGTTTCAACATATTTTTTTTCTATTGCCATTACCTTTCAAGATAAAGTCGGAAACATCGGAGTAAACCCTAAAAATCCGGCGGCGGACGACTTCGCTCATGCCGGTCCACAGGATTGCTCCACGTCCTGCAAATATACGAAAAATCCGGAGCAAAAGGACTTCAAAATAACGAATATTGAAAGAATATTGCATTCATTCATAATTCATATAATCTGCAATAAATGGGTGTACGACAATATAGTACACCCTTACCGGAATCGGCCCCGCAGTCGATCAACGGTGTCGAACCGTGGCGTTATCGACCGATGTCGAGATAACCACAGGTTCGCCCGAATAGTTGAATTCGCTCATACCGCTCACACAATATTTCAGCGATCCCGCCGCTGCGACCGAGGCGGTACTCATACCGGAAATGTCACAGTCGGCAAGTCCCGAAGCCAAAAACTTTCTCCCTTTGAACTGACTCATGCCCGACACTTCCAGCATCAGGTCCCGAGCTGTTCCCGAAAAGGTACATTCGCTCGAACCATCCACTGCGACCTCGGCTTTCTGCCTGCAATTCACATTTCCATTATAAACGGACATACCGGTCAGCGTACAATCCAAATCCCGGCACATAAAATCCGCGACGGCCTGGCTCATTCCGGATGCCTCCACCGTCGCTGTATCCTCGCATACCACCTGCCCTTTGTAAATCGACATACCCGAAACAGACATCGTCAGGCTTCTGCAACGAATATTGGATTCGAACTCGCTTATTCCCATACATTCGACCGTAACCGACGGTTTATCGATCTCGGTCTCGGAAAAAACGGAGGACATCCCCGACAACGAAAACGACTCCAGCGGAGCGGCGCCCACATACACTACAACCCGCTTGGACATATCGTTCTTTCTCTTGGACGACAAGGCTCCGGGGTCGCACGCAAGCACGAGTTCACCGCGCCGCACCCGCACGGAAACCGCCTCAGCAGGCACATTTTCGGTTTCGACCCGGACCGAAGCGGGATTTCGGTCGGCTTCGAGTACGACCTGAATCATATTACTCACATTCAACCCGAAATAAGGTTTGTCCAGCACGATTTCGGCATCTGTCCGAAAATACACCCCTCGATTTTTCTTTTTTGCGTCACACACGCCGATCCCCAACGCCAAGCAGAGCAAAAGCAGAGTTAATTTTCTCATAACGGTCATAAATTATAGATTTAACTCTATAAAGTTAAAGAAAAATTCGGGGAAACCAATGTTTTCCCCGAAAAAACTCACAGCGGAACAGATCGCCGCAGTACGATTTCATCCAACCGGCAATTCGATCAGAGCATCCCGCA
>OHHO01000521.1_pt1 | contig 14308 bp, 7 predicted proteins | sample 1568071 | NCBI WGS metagenome assembly OHHO01 (sample SAMEA3879582, study PRJEB24766) | human gut metagenome | biome: human-associated habitat; feature: feces | place: USA | collected 1985/1987
TTATATTTTTATCCGTTTCTTGATAAGAGACGGATATTTTTTTGTTTTTACACCCCTATATCCTATAATCCACCAACAACCACTTCGTTGGCATTATCAATAATGGATGAGTCTATCGAAGCGAGATATATTTGCGTGGTGGTCACGGAATCATGTCCGAGCGCATCAGAAATGACGTTGACTGGGACATTCTTCGATTTGGCGACGGTTGCCCAAGTATGGCGGGTGACATAGGTTGTAAGTGTAACTGGCAGTTCCGCCATTTCCGCTATGGTTTTAAGGGACTTGTTTACGCGGCGTAACGCTGACTCGTACTGCTTGCGCTCGTCCTTGCCGGGAACGGTTATAATCGGGAGCAAATACGGCAACCCGTCGGTCGCGTATCGCCCAGTCAGTTCTTCAATTGGCCTTATGATCTTGACTTGAAGCCGCTGGCCAGTCTTGTGACGACGGTAAGTCAATACCCCGTTCTGAATATCCGTCTTTCTCAAGAAAGCGGCATCTATGAACGACATCCCCCTGCACAGGAAAAGAAAAAGAAACACGTCACGGGCAAACTCAAGGTTCGGCCTGTGCGAGAGGTCAAGGTCTTTAATCCGCTTGATGTCGCCGATTGAAATCGCCCGTTTGCGTGTTTTCTCCGTTCCGGTAAAGACAGTTCGGAAAGGCTTGCGGTCATTGGCCAATTCCTGTTCAACCGCCCGGTTATAGACAGCCCGGAGAATACGCATATAAAAGGATATGGAATTGGGCGCGAGCCCGGCAGCGTTCAGGTACGCCTGATAGTCCTCCATAATGACATGGTCTATTGCCCCGACTGGAATGTCCTCGTGGGCCCGAAACCGCTTGAAACTTCCCAATGCCGCGCGGTAATTGTTGGCGGTGCCAGTGTGTCCCAGTTGTTTTAACCTGACAATGACATTCTCCATGAAAATAAAGAAGGATTTCTCCTTGCTGGCACGTTGAAACTCCAAGACGACATCGTCGGTGGAATAGCCGCGTTGCCGTCTGTTGAGTCTCTCAATGATTCCATGCAATCTCTCCACGTCCCAACACAGCCTTTGTGTAATGGACTGAATGGCAGCCATACGGCTATTCTCGACAGTGGAGACAAGCCAGGATTGTTTTTCGTTCCATTCACAGGGAAACACTTTATAATCGGTCGTGATTTGCCGGACTACACGGTGGTTTGTCACAATGATGATTATACTGCCCAGACGGTCGGCGACTGTTGACGGGCGGAATTTTACTTTTACTGTTGCCATATCTATTATTGTTTAAAGGGTGGTTCTAAAAATGCTGATAAGCTGAGTTGTGACTTATCAGAATTTTTAGAACCACCCATGACTTAGTAATATTGAAAGGCGCCAGCGCCCTCGCAGCGGAGATTTGCGCTGGCCCGCATAATCGTCTATTGCGGCGATGCGCAGAGTTTTTTCTGAATTTTGAACACCTTTACAATGTCATCTACTCGCGGCCGCGAGTAGCACGAACGGCGGCCGCGAATCGATGACTTGCTTGGCATCCTGGGGCGACATGATGGCGGCCCTCTCCCGTCATTTCACGGCCAAGGCCGAACCGGCCTTAAACCATTTGATCTGGGTCTCGTTGTAGGTGTGGTTGGCCATGATGCGCTCCTGCGTGCCATCGGTGTGACACACCGTGATTTCCACTGGCTGCCCCACCGCCAGCGTGCTGCACGCCACGTTGAAGCAATCGCCCTCTTTCACCTTGTCGTAGTCGGCAGCATTGGCAAAGGTCAGCGCCAGCAGTCCCTGCTTCTTGAGGTTGGTTTCGTGGATGCGGGCAAAACTCTTGGCCAAGACGACTTTCACGCCGAGGTAGCGCGGCTCCATAGCGGCATGCTCACGGCTGGAGCCTTCGCCATAGTTGTCCTCCACCACGACCACACTGCCGCCGAGGGTGTCGCGATAGTGGGCTGCCACCTGCCACACTTCGCCTTCCTCGCCGCTCACGGCGTCTTTCACGTGGCCCGTCTCGCCGGTGAAGGCGTTGACGGCGCCAAGGAGAAGGTTGCGCGAGATGTTTTGAAGATGTCCGCGATAGCGCAGCCACGGGCCCGCCATCGAAATATGGTCGGTGGTGCATTTGCCCTTCACCTTCATGAGCAGCGGCAAGCGCGAGAAATCCTCACCATTCCACGCTGGAAACGGCATCAGGCGCTGGAGACGCTCGCTGTCGGGGGAAATCACCACTTCCGCTTTCGGATCGGGCTGTATGTCATACGCTGGTTTGACGGCCCTTACGCCCTCTCCCTCCTCGTCATATCCGCGCGGCGGCAGAGCCTCGCCCTGTGGCTGGCGGCAGGAATATTCTGGAGAGAAGGCCGGATGCGCCGTCAGCCGCCCCGTGAAAGCATAGCCAACGGCCGTTTCGGGCGACGCCACGAAAGCGTAAGTATTGGGATTGCCGTCGGCACGCTTGGCGAAATTGCGGTTGAAACTCGTCACGATGCTGTTGGGGCGTTCGGGATGCGGATTCTCGCGCTGCCATTGTCCGATGCAAGGTCCGCAGGCGTTGGTCATGATGGTGGCGCCCACACGGAGGAAGACGTCGAGAATGCCATCACGCTCCGCCGTGGCACGCACCAGTTCGGAACCGGGGCAGACAATCAACTGCGATTTCAGCGAATGGCCAGCCTCCTGCATGGCCTCAACGACCGAAGCGGCACGCGCAAGGTCCTGGTAGGAGGAATTGGTGCAGGAACCGATGAGACAAACGTCGATATTCTCTGGCAACTCTTCACGCACGACCTTGGCAGGCATCTCCGAGACCTGACACGCCGCATCGGGCGTGAAGGGACCGTTTACATACGGGGTGAGTTCGTCGAGGTTGATGGTGATACATTCGTCGAAAAACTTCTCCGGCGCGGCTTCCACCTCCGCATCAGCCCTGAGGTCGGCGGCCACGGCATTGGCCATATCGGCCACCTCGCCGCGCCCTGTGCGACGGAGATAAGCCTCCATCTGCGCGTCGTAGGGGAACATGGAAGTGGTGGCGCCCACCTCGGCACCCATATTGCAGATGGTGGCCTTACCCGTTGCAGGCAGCGTGGCAGCCCCTGGGCCGTAATATTCAATGATGGCATTCGTGGCCCCCTTCGTCGTGAGACGTCCTGCCAGATAGAGGATGACATCCTTGGGGGAGGCCCATCCCGAGAGTTGTCCGAGGAGTTTCACGCCGATGAGCTTCGGCACTTTCAGTTCCCACGGCGCCCCCACCATCACGTCGACGGCATCAGCACCACCGACGCCGATGGCCGCCATGCCCAGTCCGCCCGCATTGGGCGTATGGGAGTCCGTTCCCACCATCATGCCGCCCGGGAAGGCATAATTTTCGAGCACCACCTGATGGATGATGCCCGCGCCGGCGGGCCAGAAGCCCATGCCGAAGCGCTTGGCGGCCGACTGCAAGAAGGTATAGACCTCAGCATTGGTCTCCCGCGCCGCCGCCAGGTCGTCGGCCGCGCCGCGCTGTGCCCTGATGAGGTGGTCGCAATGAACAGTGCTCGGCACCGCCGTCTGCGTCTTCCCAGCGTTCATAAACTGGAGGATGGCCATTTGGGCCGTGGCGTCCTGCATACACACGCGGTTGGGATGATAGAGGGCATAGTCCGCGCCGCGCCGATGGTCATATCCCTGTTCCTGCGGCTGTTCGTGTGCCAGCAGCACCTTCTCGGCATACGTGAGCGGACGGGCGAGCAATGCCCGCACCCGGCCCACTTTCTCCTGATAGCTTGCGTAGAATTCCTTAATTTGCTTAATGTCGTATATCATAATGTCGTATCTTTACTTTTGAAAGCTCCAAAAGCAAAGATACGACATTGTGTCAATAATCAGCTAAAATTACTTACATTTTCACTAAACCTCCCCCATTATTACATTTTTTATCTTTGTCTGGTTGGCAAAATGGCGGTGTGGGGGTGAAGGGCGGGGCGGCTAAAATCCAGAAAAACCTCTGCGCGGTTTTTTAACCAAATAGCATGGCGAGGGCCGATGCACCCCTGTAAGGTTGGGCGTTCAAAATTGAAATATCAAAGGTTAGCGGTAGCGCCCTCGCAGCGAAGATTTGCACAGGCCCACGCAATCGTCTGTTGCGGCGCCAGCATTGTAGCTCACTTTGCTCGCAAAGTGAGCTACAGTGCTTCGCCTCAGAACTTCGCCAAATGTCCGCGCGGTGCCCCTTGCTGCGATGCCGCAACCGTCACTTGTTGTTTGACAAAAACCGCGCAGAGATTTTTCTGAATTTTAAACGCCCTACCTGAAATGGCAAAACTATGCCCTGTCATTTCTCTCCTACCCTCCTATTTATAAATCATATTTATCCTTCAGAGCATCGTAGCACATGCCTGTCACATAGAGATAGAGAGTGGCAAACGCCTTGATGTTGCTGTCGAGCTGTTCCTCTGTCAGAAGGTAAGAGGCATGTGCCCCGTTGCCTTCATCCGTGTTGCGGTTGTTACGGATGATGTCGAGGTAGGTTGCCAAACGGCGCTCGGTTGGCTGCGAGCTTCCTCGCAGGCGGCGGAGGCAGTCGAAGGCGAAAATGCAGGTGATGAGCGTCACAGGGCGACCCTCCTCCGAAGGCTGCAATTCCTTTCCGTGAAGCATGTAGTAGAGCTTCTTCAGAAACACTTCAAACTTCACCGAGAGATTTCCAGAATGGACGTGCTTGTCAATGAAATTCACGCGGCGGCGCCCGAAAAGTTCATCGATGGCCTTGTAGATGTCAAGCCCCACCCCGTCAACGCTGGCAATGGTGTGCAGCGTCAAGATGTGGAAGAAAGCATCGACCACCTGCTCGGTCAGCGGCATGCCATTCACGCGGCGCAAATCGCATTTGACAAGCTGGCGCAGATTTTCCTTCATTTCTTCAAACGACAGCTGATTGTCGGTCTTCTGTTCTGAGGATTCAGACGCTACTGGAGTTTCTGGTTCTGGTGTCTCGGGGATGTCTTCCGGTTGCTCATCATTGAAGAAATAGTTTTCGTTTTGGGCCGCGAAAACAATTTTTTCGCGATCGGCTGGACTGAGAACGAAGCGGCGCACGAGGCTGCTGATGTTCGACACGATGAAGCGGCTCCTGATGTCTCTTCCCATCACCTTCTTAAGGAAGGCCGTGGCCAGATTTTTGTCTACGCTGGCAATCAAGTTGTCGAAACGGCCATGCTCGTTGATATTCTGGCTATTGACGTCCTTGCCAACAAGTGTTTTCAGCGCCTCGCGGTCGAGTCCTGTCTCTTCAGCCAGGGTGTAGACCTGCTGGTCGCATTCGCGCTGCTGATAGTCGGCAATGTAGTCGTAGATGGTGTAGTCCTTCATCGGGTGGAGGTCACCGCTCTCGATGTCGTGCAGAATGCTCATGGCCGTTCGCTGTTCGCGCTGCGAGAGGGAAGCGAAAGCCGTGTGGAGGTCACGCTCGGCAGCCTTAACGAGGTCGCTGCCCGGCCCGGTGGTATAGAGTTTTTTGATGAAACGGATGAAGCGGTCGTTGATGTATTCGGCGTCGATGGTTCCCGCCCCTCTTTCGGTGAGGTCGGTGTCAATCTCGTAAGGTTCTTTAGGCTCCCCACCATGCCGTCCATGCTCGAAGAGTTCGCGATAGCGTTGCAGGAGCACCTTATAGGTCTGTTCGTCGAAGTTGAGCCGCACTTTTGTCCATCCCGAAGCGTGACGAAACTCATATTCGAGCTTATCCCACACGAAGCCCTGCATCTTTGCAGCCTCCAGACATCGATTCATGGTGCAAAATTCCTTGGCAAACTTTTGCCTGGAGACCTCCGACTTCGGAAGGCTGGCGAAGGATTCAATGTTTTCGGCGATGAAGAGCGGTTCGATGGCCTGGAATTGTTCGTTTAGATGTTCGAGGTTGGCCTCAAGTTTGTCGACAAAGATTGAGAGCGGCTGGTTGACATAAAGGGCGAGGGCCTCATCGATGTTTTTCTTCATGCGCTCGGGACGTGTGAAATATTTGATGATGCCGAAAGGCTTCTCGCGGCCGAAGAGACGGTTGGTGCGGGAGAAGGCCTGGATGACGTCGACATATTGCAGGAGCTTGTCGACATAGAGGGTGTTGACCCACTTTGAGTCGTAGCCCGTCAGCATCTGTGTCACAACGATGAGGAGGTCGAGCTGCTGATTGCGTTTGAGTTGCTGATAGGGCATTTTGTGGGCGAGGCGTTTGGCCACGTCTTTTTTATAGTGGGCGTAGAGCGACTGCCGGAAGGCGGTGCCAAAGCGGTGGTTATAGTCGTCGAGCATTTCGAGAATGGCATCTTCCTTATATCCCGCGCCGTCATTGTTGTCGATGTTGTCGTCGAAAATGGCCGCGACGTTGTATTCTGGATATTTCTTTTTGAAGAGCCGGTAGTATTCAATGGCCTCGGCAATGTTTTTTGTGGCGAGGATGGCATGGAACTTGCCGTTGCGGCTGAGCTGGGGCCGTTCCTCCACGATTTTCTGCACAACAGCCAGGTGGTGGTCTTCGGAGTAGTAGAGGCTCTTGGCCTCATCTTCCACGCTGATCATTTCCTTATCGTTCATCCATCGGTTGTATTCCTCCAGCTTTTCCTTGCAATCTTTGATTTCCTCAAACGAGTTGGCACCAACGGCCCGCAAGGCCACGGCCTCGCGGATTTCCCTCTGGGCGAAGGTGTCAACGCGGTAGAGGTCGAATCCGAGCACATTGCCATCGGGGATGCCATCGGCGAGGGTGTATTTATGGAGCATATCGCCGAAAATCACTCCCGTTGTCAACTCGCCACGGGCGTTTTCAGGGAAGATGGGGGTGCCGGTGAAGCCGAAGAGCAAGGCCCGCGGAAATGTGTTCTTCACGGACTGGAGCATGCCACTACCGCTCTCGCCGCCAGTGCCGGCAACGCTGCGGTGGCATTCGTCAATGATGAACACCACGCGCTTGCGATTGATTTTCTCAAGCACAGACTGCGGCACGCCGTGTTTGTTGTTCACGCGGCTCATTTTCTGGATGGAAGTCACGATGAGACAATCGCTGGGGGCGTCGCTCTCAAGCACCTGAAGGAGGTTGTGGGTGTCGTCGGTGTCGAGCACATTGTCGTCGGCGTTGGCAAAACCGCGATATTCGTCGACCGACTGCACGCTGAGTTCGATGCGGTCGAGAAGAAACACCACCTTGTCGGCATAGTGCAGGCGAGCAATGAGCTGGGCGGCCTTGAAGGAGGTCATCGTCTTGCCCGACCCCGTGGTGTGCCAAACGAAACCGCCGCGATGAGCATGCTCGTCCCAGTTGGTTTTCTTCACGCGCTCACAGATTTTGGTGGTGGCGAAATACTGGTAGCTGCGCAACACCTTGAGCGTCCCGTCTTTGTCGTCGGCAATGGTGTAATAGCCCACCATGTGGTGGGCGAGGGGGACGGAGAGAAGGGTGCGGCAGATGGCCTGCCAATCGAAAACTTCCTCGTTGTTGAAGTCGGCCCAATGGAAACGGAAACTCGGCAAGAAATTCTCCTCGGCCCCTGGGTTGGCGAAATAGAGGGTTTTCTCGGGCGTCATGGCCACGAAGATTTGCACGAGCGAGAAAATGCCGTGGGAAAAGATGCCCCGGTGGGCATAGCGCTTGATTTGGTAGACGGCCTGACTGACGTCGACGCCGCTGCGCTTGAGCTCAATATGGAACACAGGGATGCCGTTGATGAGCAGCATCACGTCGCCGCGCCGATTTGAAGCCAGGGGATTAGCGGTTTTGAAACGCGGCTGACGCGCAATCTGATAGACGCTCTGGCCGGCGCGCACCTCGTTGGCATCAAATATCTTGAGATAGACTTCCTTTCCGAAATTGATTTTGTCGTTTTCGTTGTCGCGCAAGATGGAGACGTATTGCCCGTTGATGAACTGGTTGGTCTCATAGGGATTTTTCAGGGCATCAACTTTGGTGATGATTTGCTGCATCTCTGAGTCGGTGAGGGGGAAGTCGCCCAGACGGTTGATGTCGCGGTTGTTGTTATAGAGAATGGCGGCCCAGTTTTTGACGAGGTCTTCCTCCGAGGGGTACAGCATCACGTTGTCCTCCCACCCGTGTTGCTGAAGGAGGTCTACAAAGGCTTTTTCGAAGTCGGCCTCTTTGGTAAAGGGCCGTATGGAAACATTGACAGACATGGCGATAGATTGTTTTTTGAAGGTGAGTTAAGTAGGTGCTCAGAATTAGTTTATATTGAATTGTCGTATTATTTTGTTCCTACAGCTGTCTTGAAGAAGGAGCGTAGCGGGCTACGTGACTGATGAAAGGCAGTTGTAGGGACAAAAGAATGCGGCAAGGCAATATTAAACTGGCTTATCCCTGCATGGATAGTATAAACTAATTTTGAACACCTACTTACATATTTGGAGACAAGCAGAGCGGTTGCTATGTACCCGAAATGGCGATTTCGGGTACATTTACTGGTTGCTATGTACCCAAAATGGCGATTTCGGGTACATATAGCGGACGTTATATACCCGAAATAGCGGTTTCGGGTGCATTTACGTTGGCCAGCAAATTCATCAAGCGGGTGTTGATATAATAATTTGATGTTCCCATTTTCACCTTTTGGAGCAAACCGACACCAACTATCTTATCCAAATACTTTGCCGCTGTTTTGCGCTGAACCATCAAATCCCGCTCCACGAACTCTATCTTTGTATAGGGATGAAAGAACAGATTGTTGAGCAACTCGTGCTTGTAGAGTTTTCCAAACAAGGGCCGCAAGATCACTTTATAATCCGCCATCAGTTTGGAAATACCTTTAACCAGGGCGATGGTCTCAGTTGCAGTTTGCTCAACGCCTTGCAGGATAAAGAGCGTCCATTTGATCCACTCCTCCCGATTGTTTCCTTCCTCATCACGGATGGCTTGCAGCAAACGATAATACTCAGTCTTGTTGTGTGTGATAAAACGGCTGAGATACAAAACGGGCAGGTCAAGGAGATCGGCAATGACAAGATACAAAATCAGCACGATGCGCCCCATACGTCCGTTGCCATCATAGAAAGGATGAATGCTCTCAAACTGATGGTGGATGATGGCCATTTTGATAAGAGGGTCGAGCGAGCTCAGTTTGTCGTCATTTATGAAATTCTCCAAGTTGCACATAAGGCGGTTTATCTCCTCTGGGTCTTGAGGGGGCGTATAGACCGTTACACCATCGTTGCGCTTCAAGGCCGTTCCGGGAACAGACCTAAATCCGGCATTATTGTGTTCCAGATGGCTTTGAATATTCTTAATTGTGTTAAGAGACAATATGCCTTTTTCTCTGACCTCTTGGAAACCGGCCAAAAGCGCTTCCCGATAGTTTAAGACTTCCTTTTCGGCCAGCCTGCCAACATTTTGGCTCATATTCAAGTCGGCCTTGAAGAGGTCATCCTGAGTTGTTATGATATTCTCTACCTCACTACTGTCCTTCGCTTCCTGAAGGGCAAGCGTATTGATGAGAATGGCTTCGTTCGGAATTGTTTGAGCAACGCCTCTCAATTCTGCCAACTTCCGATTGGAACGGTTGAGTTGTTTCAGCACATCAATGGTTTCCAAGTCGTACGTAAGCGGCAAAATCGGTATTGTGTAATGTTTCATGATATTTCTTTAATCTGGAAAATCCTGCAAAATTAGAGCGTACTCCGTTAGAAAAACGGTACTACACTTGAACACTATGCCCCGCTGCAAGAATGTCTGAGAGACGAAAGCGCCCAGGCATCATTGCCGCGTGTCTTTTCAAGCGAACATCTTTTCGAGGCAAGCGGCCTTGATTTGCTTCAGTTTTTCAAGGCGCTCGCGTTGAAGGGTGATTTGGGCGTCGAGGGCGGTGAAGTAGGAGGCGATGGCTCGCTGCTCGGGGAGGGAGGGAAGGGAAATGGATGTTGACGACAAAGCATTCTTGGATATACTTGAAATCTTTGTTCCTTGAATATGAGGCAACAATTGATTATGGAATGAAGGCGAGTTGAGAGAATATCCTAAATACCTTTCAACAAATTCTACCTGAGGACGGCATGCTATCGTATGAAGCCCAGATACAATACACACATTTTCTTCGCAAATGACTTCCGTACATTTCCCTACCGTATTGTCTTCCGCTGCATCAGCAAAGATAACATCGCCATTTCTCAATGCTCCTTTTTTATAGAGGGCCATACTTATCTTTTTGTCTTTAACATAAGTAAGAACATCTTTTGAAACATCCAGGCATTCGCCATATTTTATAAGGACATCGCCATAATGAATATTAGCAACAATACCTTCATCCGATAGTTCGGCTCTTGAAAGACTATTATTTCTCTGGTATTCAAATGCAACCTCAAATTGCATCTCCTTCCACTCCCCCTCAAATCCCTTAAATCTAATCTTCGGTTTATTCATACCTTCAAATCCTATTCATGCCGGAGCATGTTGTTTAAAAATCAAATTGCAGTTAGATTTCAGCGACGTTCCACGAGGGCTTTAAGACCTTCGATGGCAAAGTCGTCGCCCGAAAGTTCGTTGACGAGGCCAGCGAGCGCCTGCTGCGATTCGGCAAGTTCGCGCTCAATGTCGCAGTAAGTAAGGGCATATTTCTCCGCGAGGTGGCGCACGGCGGCTGCCAGTTCGTCAACGACGGCATCGGGCATGGCCAAGATGGCTGAGGTGACAGGTTGAATCCATTTAAGATAGAGCAAGCGGTTGATTTCGTTCATGTCGAGGTGCTGGATTTTCTCGCGCGTGAGCTTTTGCAGGGCAAGCGTATCCTTCAGCACCTTTCGGCGCTTTTTGGTCTGCTCGTCCCAAAGGGCAACGAGGCGCTGGAGCTTCAATCTGGTAGAAAGTTCAATGTCTAAACCTGATTTGGCATCGGCCGTGATGCGCTTCTTGTCGAGCACGCCCTCCTTTTCGCTGTCGAAATAAGTCTCCTGCTCTTCTTCCGTAAACTCGTCTTTGATGGCCTCCACCTCGGTGTTGATGTCCGCAATGCGATTGGTGAGCGCCTGCAGAACGTCAAGCTGCGCCTGGAAATAGACAGTCTGGATGAGGGGGAAAGGCATGATGCGCCCTTTCTCGCCCACGTCGCACACTTCCTCCTTGCCATCGTCGGTTTCGTGGATGAGCTGGTTGCAGGCCACAAAGCCATCGGTTTGCAGAACTTCGATGTCGCCGATGATGTCGCCCCAATGGTCGGCAAAGATTTGGTAGGCGGCATAGCGGTCGACAAGCGGCAGTGGGGCGATGCGGCGGAAGATGTCTTCAGAGATGATGTCCGTTTCCTCAAGTTCGCGCACCGTCTCTACATGGCAAATGAGGCGCTGGCGGAGCATCTCGTCGAAGCCGGCAAAGGCCTCGACGAAGGCGGTCTTGAAGCGCACGACATCGGCATTGGCGCGGATGGCAGCGGCGATGTCGTCGGCGCGGAGGTCGGCATAAGGGCGGTCGGCACACGAGGCGAAGAGTTCCCGACGGAGCGAAGGAAAGGCCTGCCAATAGGGCGCGAGGTCGTTGATTTCGCTCTCGGGGATGCCGCCAAACATGGTGCTGTAGATGTCGTAATGCTCGATGGGGTCGCTGCTGTCAACGTAGCGCGGAATATTGAGGTTGTATTCGTTGCGGCGGATTTCGTTGCGACTCACTTCGCGAGAATAGCCCACCTCTGTACGGCGTTCGCGATAGGTGTCGGCAATTTTCTTGATGTCGCAGGCACGGAGGCGGTTTTGCTTGCCCTCCTTGACAAAACCCTTGCTGGCATCGATGATGAGAATGCCCTCATCACCGCGGTTTTTCTTCAAGACCATGATGAGCGTGGGGATGCCCGTTCCGAAGAAGATGTTGGGCGGCAGGCCGATGATGGCGTCGATGTTGTTTTTCTCAATGAGTTGGGCGCGAATCTGTCCTTCAGCCTGTCCATCTTCACGCTCGTCGGCAGGCAGGAGAGTGCCGTCGGGCGCACAGAGGCGTGGGGCCTTACCACGGAAGAGCACGCCGTGGGGAAGGACGATGGTGAGGATGCCATCGGGCTTGAGATGATGGAGTTCGTGGAGGAGGAAGGCATAGTCGGCCTTCGTTTTCGGCGCGAGACCATACTGGGCAAAGCGAACATCAGTTTCCTTGTCCTTGGGATCCCAGTGCTGCGAATAAGGCGGATTGCTGACCACGGCGTCGACGGCGAGCGGCTTGGCGATGTCGTTGTCTTTTTCTTCGAGCGGCCAGTCTTCGTCAAGAGAGTCGGCGCAGCGGGCCTTGATATTGTCGGGGATGATGCCGCGCATGACGAGGTTCATGCGGGTGAGGTTGTAGGTGCTCTCGATGAGTTCCTGGGCGTAGTATTTCACTTTGTTTCGACCAGCGATGTGCTTGCTGACGGCCTTACCAATGGTGATGAGCAACGAACCCGACCCTGAGGTAGGGTCGTAGATTTCGAGCTCTGTTTTGTCTTGGTGGTGTTCGGCCACGATTTCCGACATGACCATGGCCACCTCGTGCGGCGTATAAAATTCGCCTGCCTTCTTGCCGGCACTGGCGGCGAAATTGCTGATGAGAAATTCATAGACATAGCCGAGTACGTCGTAGTCCTGGGTGCCGTCAGTGGGGATGTCCTTGATGAGATCGATGAGTTTCCGGAGGGCTTTGGTCTGCGCGGCGGGGTTGTCGCCGAGCTTGCTGAGACCTTCACGCAGGGTTTTGAAAATGCCGCCGTAAACGGAGGCAAAGTTGGAATTCAGAAGGCGGTCGAAATTGCCCAATGCCGCGCTCAACGTGGCAACATCGAAGTTGGCATCTTTCACGAGCCAGGTGGAGAAGAGGTGTTCATAGGTAATGAAGAAGCCGATTTTGTTTTGGCATTCCTCGATGGCCTTTTTCATGTCGTCATCTTTGTAGTCTTCCACGAGGTCCACGAGTTCTTCTTCCTGCCAGCCACAGTCCTGGGTGAAGTATTTCACTTCGGTGTCGGAGATAAACTTATAGAAGATGAGACCGAGGATATAGTCTTTATATTCGTTAGCGGCGATTTTGCTGCGCATGCTGTTGGCCGAAGCCCAGATGCGGTTGGCAAGTTGCTGTTTGTTCATATAGGATAGAGTATAGGATAAGATATAAAACTGAACGGGCCGACGTATGTTTGACCCTTTGTTTGTGGCCCACGCGAGACCTGAACACTGACTTCCCTGCCATTACCATTACTAAGCCCCTGAAAGGCAGGGCGTGATGTCCTCCCCAGCATATTGGCGGACGGCGGCGGCCAGTTTCTGCGAGATCTGCGCTCTGAACCACGAGGGGGCGATGACCTCCACCTGTGGGCCGTAGGAAAGGATGCGGGCCTCGAGTTCCTTGTTGGGGCGGAGGAAGAGGCGGATGGCATTCGGCAACGAGGCGTACAACGACTGCGAAGCATGGATGGGCTTGTTGACCACGTAGGGGAAACGGGCCTCATCGAAACGCAAGATGACTTCTTCGGGCTGCGGATGGTCTTCGGGAATGGTGACACCAACGACATCGCGGAAATAAGTGGCGAAGTTGATGGTCTCGTTGGGAACGAAGGGCACATCAGAGGGGACGACCTTGACCATGCGGTCGAGGGCCTGGTTGGTGAGCTGGCTGCCGCATGACGTCTGCTGCAGGCCGATGAGAAACCAACGCTGATTAAACTGCTTGAGGTGGTAGGGATGGACAACGGAACACGACTCGCCGCCGAAGAAGGGCTGATAGGTCACCTCCAACGGCTGATGATGGAGCGCGGCGTCAATGAGACGTCCCAAAAGGTCTATTCCCTTGAGGCGCTCATTTTGCTCAAAAGAAACCACCCCCTCTGTATTGGGCTTGATGCCGAAGCGACATTCGAGGTTGGAGATGACATCTTCCAGCCAAGCATTTCCCAAAATGCCGCGAAAGCGGTTCATGGCGCTGATGACCGACTGCAGGGCCACCATCTCTTCAACAGAGAGCGCATTGTTGAAGATGGAGAAATGGGGGTCGGCATAACGGTAGTAGCTCTTTCTCCCAGAGATGGGAACGGCCTCAATGGGGGCATTCAGGGCGTCGGGGTCTTTCATGTAGCGGATGTCGTCGCGTATCTGGCGCAGACTCACGCTGGAACCGTTAATGGCGAAAAGTTTTTCGTTGACCAGCCGCAGGAGGTCCTCAATGGTGTATTTATGATGTAAATCACTGAAACAGCGGTCGAGAATCTGGTAACGAAGCTGGGCATTTTTGTTTGTCGGCATAAGAAATTCAAGGGTAATTATGACGTAAATTTAATGATTTTTCCCCAATCGCCAAGATATTCTTATGCAGTATCTTCATTTTTTCTGCATAATGA
>OHHO01000530.1_pt1 | contig 14224 bp, 9 predicted proteins | sample 1568071 | NCBI WGS metagenome assembly OHHO01 (sample SAMEA3879582, study PRJEB24766) | human gut metagenome | biome: human-associated habitat; feature: feces | place: USA | collected 1985/1987
GAAAATATCATAGAACAGGCAGAAGCCGAAGTTACGCATCCAAATATTGACGGGTGAATATGCGACAAGCTCCTTGACGGAGAAGTCATAGCCGAGGCCGAGCATTCCCGTGCCGTATCTGCCGTAGAGCGCGCCTGTCTCGGGGTTAAAGAATATCGCCGAATAGAGCGTGTCGGAGCCGCCGTCCTTATAAGTGACCTTGACGACGACCTCATAGAGGTTATCCTCGCCCTCTACGGGTATGCCCTGCACCTGGCACTTGTCAATGACGCTCAGCCAAACGCCGAACCACCTGACGATATAGGACTGCGCCTTTTTGCCCTCGTTCGCAAGCTCGGCGCTGCGCTCAACGGACTGCTTACGCATCTCCTCGGTGTCGATGTCAAACGCCTTGACTATAAGCTGTGAATACTGATTTGTCTCGGGCAGCGAGCCGAGAATGAGGTCAAGGTCGAAGCCCGTCTCCTCAAAGACATAATCAACGCTGCCGGCGAACATCTCGTCAAGCGTGAACTGGAAATTCTTCTGCGGGATGAGTATCTGACCGGTGAGCAGCCTTGTCACGAAGTTGAAGGCGTTGATTATCTTCATGAACTGCTCGGTGGACATTGCGGGGTAGCCGTTCTCTATCAGAGAATCTCTGTAGTCGCTGATGCTCTGAACCTCAACGCATCTCTCATTTGCCGCGAATGCGGGAGTGACCGCCCCGAAGCAGAGCACAAGCGCCATGAAAAGCGCCGCTATCCTGTTCCTGAATTTCATATTTACCCTCCTGCTTGTTGATTAATATTATTATGCACAGCAAGGGCAATTTTATCATATTATGAAATTATATGCAATATACAAAACAGCGTATTTGTATAAAAACCGTGCCGCCCTTTCGGACGGCACGGAGATTTGTTTTATAGGGTTATCTTACTACGCTCCAGACAAGCTGCATTACCCTGTTGATAACGCCGAAGAACACGTTGGTGAACTTCCAGGTTATCTTGATATTCAGCTTGGAGAGTATGGAGGTGATGAAGTTGTCGATAGCGTTCGACTTGTCGGAGACCGAGTCGGTCGGCGCCTTATCGTCGAGCTTCTCTATGGCGAAGTAGTCTGCCCTCACCGCTTTGCCGTCGACCACCTTGTAGGCATTGTAATAGAGCCTGTCGCCGTCAACGGTTATCGAGGAGAACATCGGATGGCTGCTGTTGACTATCGCCTCCGCTCTCGGGAAGAGCTTGTCGGTAGCCGTAACATCCTTGGTGGCATAGACCTTGACGCCCGAGGTGCCGCAGATGGTGTAGATAGTGCCGCAGGGGTCGTGCTTCATCCTGTAAATAAAGCCGTTGTAGTCAACTGTGCTGCTCTTGACGGGAACCACCGCGTTCGCCTTCATTGCGTCTGTTCTCAGATAAACATGGTCGTGGCCCTGAAGCACAAGGTCAACGCCGAGATACGGCAGCAGGGCGCTGAGCTGGCTTCTCATGCCGACGACTTCCTTATCGTCATAGTGAGAGCCGTTGGAGTAGAGCGCCTTATGGAGGACGACTATCTTCCACTTCGCGTCGCTGCCCTTGATATCGGAGGTGAGCCATGCCAGCTGAGCGTCGCTGAGCTTGTTGTCAACGATATCGTTTGTGTTGAGCACGGTGAAGTGAACGCCGTTATAATCGTATGAGTAATAAGTGCCGCTGTCCTCATCCTGCTCGGGCACGTTGGGGAGCGTGAAGTTGCTCTTGAGGACGGAGCCGCTCTTCTCATGGTTGCCCGTGGTGGGCATGAACGGCATATTCATGAATTCATCAGTTGAATTGAAGAAGTAATTCCAATGCTTGGAGTTGGTGCCGAGATCGACCTGATCGCCGGCGGAGACCACAAATTTACCGTCGGGATACATATCCCTTGCAGCCTTTACGACCTCGTTGTAGGTCTCGTAATGGCTTGCCCTCTGAGCCTGAGGATCGCTCAGGTAGAAGAAGGTGAAGGGGTCGTTGCCGCCGCTTGCAGTTTCAATAACGCCCGCTTCGCTCCACCAGCCCTTTTCGGCGTCGCCGACACGGTAGCTGTACTTCGTGCCCGGCTCAAGGCCGCTGAGTTTGACGGTGTGCAGGACATAATCGGTCTCATACGGAAGCAGACCGAAGATGCCGAGGTCTGCGCCGGGGTAGCTCCTGGTGACCGCTTCGCTTGAAGCGTTCACTCGGCTGTCGGTTGTGGGCCTGCCCGTGAATCTGGGCGAACTGCTGTAGGGCAGCAGCTCGATATCGGAGTCGGTGAGGCTGTATTTGGTGAGCCATGTCACGGTGACCTCGGTTGCGGAGTCCTCACCGAGATTCATCACGACATTTGAGGGCAGCCTGAAGTCCTCCTTGGTCGCCTCGACCTTGACGGGGCCGGTGTAGGTGAACACTACGTCGTTGTCGCTCTTCTCTTCGGGCTTATCGTCGCTGACAAGCGAGCCGACCATCCATGCGATGGTGCCGCCCCACGACTCAAACTGGCTGAAGGTCAGATATTCGTCGACCACAAGGGTGTCGATTATCTCGTCTATCGAGCCGTAGCCGTCGGGAACGACGGGGAGGGAGAGAATGCTGTCGATAAGGTTTGCAAAGCTGTTGTCGCCGCCGAGCAGATTCTCGGTGATGCTCTGAAGCAGCCTGCCGAATACATAGAAGAGGGTATTCTTCGGGAAAAGTGCGCCGGGGTTAAAGTCGAGGTTTGCAAGCAGCTCATCCTCGACAAGATCGTTCACAACGACTTTGCGGAGCAGGTTAAAGAATTTCTCTGCGGTAACGCCGCTGTCAAAGCCCTCAAGGGTATCCTTGACGAAGGGCAGCCCGCTGATATCCTCGTCGCCCGCATAATAGGTGAGCAGCACGGTGGTCGCAAACTGACCGAGAGTGCAGCCGCCCTCGTATTTGTAATTGTCGCCGAGGAGCTGGGCGTTGTAGGTGTTGGGGTATTTGCTGACCTCGAAGTTAAGCAGCTGCTCGATAAGAGCCTGAGCCTTCTCAAGGGTAAGGTCGGGCTGGTTGATATAGACCTCGTCGACCTGAGCGCCGAGATCGTTGATGAACGACATCACGTTGCCGCTGACGGTGAGGATATCCGCCTTGCCTATTGCAAGACCGTTGGTGCCCAGAGCGTCAACGATTATCTTCTCAATGTCAATATTCTTGGATGCAAGATACTTGATAAGTCCGCCCTCGGCCTGTATATCGGCAAAGAGATTCTTTATCATCGGGCCTATCATATTCATTATGAGGCCCTCAACGCCGCCCTCGCCGAAGGTTCTCTCGAACGAATAGGTGAACTTGAAGGGCTTCTCATACACCTCGCCGTAGTCGGAGATGACGGGCTGATATTCGTCGATGTCGTGGGTCGCCATCTTCATCGTGGTATTTTTGCCGTCGGTGGAGAAATCGACAATCCTGTAGGTATTGGGGTAGCCGGTGAGCGTCGGAGTGAGGATATCGTAAACGACCTCCCCGTTGTCGGAGATGTGGTCAACCACGTCGGTGGAGTGGAGATGGCCGGTAAACACATGATGAATGCCTGCGTCGGCGTAGGTGTCGGCTATTCTCTGCCAGTCATCAACGACAAAAGCAAAGAAGGTGGCGTCCTCTATGTCCATGTGAGGAATGAGATTATGGTGCTGCATGGCGATTATCTCTCTGCCGTCCGCCTTGGCCTTGGCAGCCTCATCGACTATCCATGCAAGCAGGTCATCGCCTATTCTGCCGTCGGTCAGGTGCTCGTCGCCGCTCGAGCCGTTGTCCTTGCTGTAGATACAGCTGTCAACGACTATGAGCCTGTAGGCGTCGCCGAGATTTGCGGCGTAGGAGAGCATGCCGCCCTTGTTGCCGGGCTTCGGGGTGAAGAAGCTGTCCGCCTTGTCAAAGCCGAGATTCTTATAGATCTCTCTGAACTGCTCGGGCGAGGTCTTGTCGGCAGGCTCCTTAACACCGTTCTCAAAGGTGCAGGCGTTGGAGTTGTTGACATCGTGATTGCCGTTGGTGACGAATACGGGTATGCCCGTCTCTGCCTGGAACCTCTCGAGCCTTGCAGCAAGCGCCTTGTGCGCCTCAAGCTCGCCGTCCTTGGTCAGGTCGCCGGGGATAAGCAGGTAATCCTGCCCGTTCTTGACCGCATTGTGGAGCACGCCGTCAAGAGCGTTGTCGAGCAGCGAATTGTTGACGTCATATTCCTTCTGTCTCTCAAAAAGGAACTGCTGCCATGCCTCGCCTCTGTCGCCCTTGAGCGAATCGGCGTAGTAGTGGACGTCGGAGAATACTCCGAGGCGGATGGACGCTTCGTCTGCACTGGCGAGCATCGGGACGCAGGCAACAAGCATGGCAAGCGCCAGTATAACGCTTATCGCCTTGAGAGAAAACTTCTTGAAATTCATTTTCCTTTCTTTCCTCCGTTTTTAAATATTTTTCAAAAGGGGACCTATTCCCTTTATCGCCTTGGGAACGCACTTGAGGATGGCTCTCACGCCGCCCTTCTCGCCGTTGAGGATCTTAATCAGACCCGCCGCCATATCCTCGCTGAATACGCCGCCGCTCATGCTGATGAAGTCGCGGAACGGGGTCTGGAGCGCAATCGCCTGAGCAAATCCCTCGGGGACGAGCTTCTTGAGGGTGTTATAGAGCTTTGCGCCGTTCTTGGTGTGGGCGGCATTCTCGAAGTTGTCGGTCACGTCAATGGGGATATCCTTCCTCTTGACGGTCGGGGGCAGAGGCCTGCCGAGCACGGCTTCAAACTGCGCCGCGGGCACATTCTGCACGTCGCCGGTGTAGTAGTCGGGAGCGGTCTTTGAATAATCGGGCATCTCGACCTCGGGGGCGTTGACCTTGACGCAGGCGCTGAGCCTGATATCGGCGCTCGATGAGCCGACGAGGATATCGAATTCGCCGCTCTCAACACACCAGTCATTTATTTTAACATTATAGAATGCAAACGCACGCCTGCAAAGCTCGACGGTGACTTCCTTCTCCTCACCCGGCTCGAGCCAGACCTTCTTGAAGCCTTTAAGCTCCTTGACAGGTCTGTAGATAGTGCTGACCTTATCCGAAACATAGACCTGAGCGATCTCCGCACCGGCAACGCTGCCGGTATTCTTGACCTTGAACGAGACCTTGAGAGTGTCGGTATCGGCCATCTCGGATTTGTCGAGCTTTATGTCGGAATACTCAAAGGTGGTGTAGGAGAGACCGAAGCCAAACGGGTAACGGACCGCCTTATTTGCCTTTTCGTAATATCTGTAGCCTATGTAGACGCTCTCTCTGTACTCGACCGTAGCGGGGTTGCCGGGGAAGTTGTTGACAGCGGGAGTGTCGCTGTAATAGACGGGGTAAGTCTCCGCCAGCTTGCCGCTGGGGTTGACCTTGCCGGAGATTATGTCGGCGACCGCGCCTGCGCCCGCCTGACCGCCGAGATAGGAGTTTAGAACGGCTCTCACGCTGTCGTTCCACGGCAGCTCAACGGGCGAGCCGCCCGCAAGCACGACGATGACGTTCTTGTTGACCCTGACTATCTCCTCAACGAGCTTGTTGTGAGCCTCGGGAAGGGTCATATGAGTTCTGTCGAAGCCCTCGGATTCGTAATCGTCGGTAAGGCCGATAAAAACTATCGCGGCGTCGCATTTAGCGGCGAGGGCGGCGGCAGCGTCGATATGGGCGGCGTTCTTGGCGGCTTTCTTTGCCGAACGCTCGTAGCCCTGAACGAACTCAACGTCATAGCCGAGCTCTTTCAGCTCGTCATAAGCGTTATCCATCTTGGTGGGGTTTATCTGGGAGGAGCCTGCGCCCTGATGCCTCGGGAACTTCGCAAAGTCGCCGATGACCGCAATCTTGCCCTCTTTCTTGAGCGGCAGGATGCCGTCGTTCTTGAGCAGCACCATGGACTGACCCGCGATCTTCCTCGCAAGGGGCTGATCGTCGGCGTCGTTGTATTCGTAGACGGGCTTTGCGCCGTCAGCAGCTTTCTTTATAAGATTCAGCACATTGAGCGCTCTCTCGTTGACCACGGCTTCATCAAGCTCGCCGTTCTTGACGGCCTCGACTATCTTCTTTGCGCCCGAGCCTGCGGAGGAGGGCATCTCGAGATCGTTGCCGTTCTTGAGGCCGAGCACTCTGTTGTTGACCGCGCCCCAGTCGCTGACCACCACGCCGTCGAAGCCCCACTCGTCACGGAGGATCTCTATCTGAGTGTGCTTATTCTCGGAGCCGTGAGCGCCGTTTATCTTGTTGTATGAATTCATTACCGTCCAGGGCTTAGCCTTCTTGATAGCTATCTCGAACGCGGTGAGGTATATCTCCCTGAGCGCTCTCTCATCCACCACGGAGTCGCAGGTCATCCTGCGGGTCTCCTGGCTGTTGGCGCAGAAATGCTTGATGGAGGTGCCCACGCCCATTGACTGCACTCCCTCGATAAAGCCCGCGGCAAGCTCGCCCGCGAGGACGGGATCCTCTGAGAAATACTCGAAGTTCCTGCCGCAGAGCGGAGATCTCTTCATGTTGACGCCGGGGCCGAGGAGCACGCCGACCTCCTCTTTAAGGCACTTTTTGCCCAGAGCAACGCCCATCTCGTGAAGCAGGTCGGGGTCCCATGAGCAGGCGGTGGTGACTGCGGTGGGGAAGCATATCGACGGCACGCTGCATGAGAGGCTCGAGCCGGTCTTGTTGTAGTCCTTTTTACGCAGTCCGTGAGGGCCGTCGCAAACCATTATTGACGGAATGCCATACTTTTCCATTCCCTTGAGATGCCAGAAATCCGCTCCGTCGCAGAGAGCTGCCTTATCCTCAAGAGTCATTTGAGCGAGAATTTCCTTTGGGTTTTTCATTGAAGTTCCTCCTTCATGTATCTGAATTATCTTCTTCCAAGCCTAATATATCCGCCGCGCTTGAGCCGTCCAGTTCCCCGGCCTTGCCGAGCTTCTTGCGGATTATCTCGTTGCGCTTATCCGCCTCGTCGAGCGACTTGCCCGCCTCATCTATCTTTTGCCTTGCCTTACGCAGCACCACGCCGAATTTGTCATACTGCACTCTGGCGGCGGCAAGCAGCAGGCGGACTTCGTTTGCCTTCTCGTTTATCGCAACGGCTCTGAAGCCGAGCGAGAGCGAATTGAGCAGCGCCGTTATCGTGGACGGGCCCGCTATCATCACATTGAACTCGCTGCGCAGCTTCTCCGGCACACCCGAGCGGGACGACGCTATCTCGGCGTAAAGCCCCTCGGTGGCGAGATACATTATCGCGAACGGTGTGGTCAGCGGGACGTTTATGTATTTGGATATCGTGCGCGCTTCGTTGACTACCCTGCTCTCAAGAGCCTTCCTTGCGGCCGCGAGAGCCTCGGCGTCCGCCGAATCGGCGGCGGTGCAAAGGCGCACATAATCCTCCATCGGAAATTTTGAATCTATCGGCAGATAGGTCGTCTGCTCGCCGTCGCTCGAGGGTATCCTCACGGCGAATTCGACCTTCTCTTTTGAATTCGGCACACAGGTGAAATTCGTCTCATACATACCCGGTATGGTCTGGTCGAGGATCGATCCGAGCTGTATCTCCGCCCAAGTGCCCCTCGCCTTGACGTTGGTGAGCACTCGGTTGAGGGTCGTGACGTTCGCAGTCACGCCGTTTGAGAGCTCCTTCATCTCGCCGAGCGATTTATAGACGCTCTCAAGCCTGTCGGACACGGTCTTGAACGAGCTGTCGAGCCTCTGCGAGAGGGTCAAGGTCAGCTTCTCATCGACGGTGACGCGCATCTGCTCGAGCTTTTTCTCATTGCTCTCGCGCATCTTGTCGACCGCCTCGGTCAGCGCCCTGCTCTGCTTCTCATTCTGCTCGATATTGTTGAGCTGCATTGCGCTGAGCGACTCGGCAAGCGACTTCTCTATCCTGCCCTGCCAGCCCGTATTCTCAAGCCTCAGCTTTTCGAGCTTCTCGCTCATCTCGCCGAGCGATTTCGCCGTCTCAGCACGCATATCGCGCTGAGCTTCGCTGCTCTCGCGCCTGCTGCGCTCGAACTCCGCACCGAGAGTCGAGGCAAGGTTATCTATCTTTTCCTCGGCCTTGCCGCTGCCCGCCTTGCCCTGCTTTATAAGCAACACTATCAGCAGCACGATAGCCACGGCGAGCATGGCCGCAATAATATACTCCATATCATACCTCTGTTACTTTGTTTATATAGACTTATTCATAATACCACATACTGATAAAATTAGCAACAGCTTTTTCAGCGAATTTGACCGAAATATTTACGAAATTATGAAATGATTAAGAAAAACCTAAGACAAACCTAAGACTTGCGAAAGGTCGATTAAGAAGTGATTAAACCCCTTGACCCGAGACGGCGGGCGGGCTATAATCGGGGCAACGAAGCCGATAACGGCACGAAACGGAGGGAAAAGGAAGACAACGGCAACCGATTTTTTGAGGAGTTTGTAAGCAAAAACAAAAAGAAGAAAAGAGGAATTCACCATGAAAAAACTTATCGCGATCCTGCTTGCGGCAGCCACCCTTGCGGCGGCAAGCGTACCCGCCTTTGCGGAGAATGAGGAAGTCACGCCTGCGGAGCAAAACGTCGTTCAACAGGTCGAGCCTGTCGAAGAAAAAGAGGAGAAAACAGAGGTCGAAACACCCGCCCCCGCAGAGGAAAAAGCGGAGGAAACCTTGCCTGTCGAGGAAGCGCCGGTTGAGCAGCCCGCCGAGCCTGCCGAGCAGGAAGAAGCAATCCCCGACGAGCAGCCCGAAGCCCCCGAGATAAGCTCCGAGGAAATCAAAAATTTCCTTGCGTCGGACGAGGTAAAATCCGCTCTCAGAGAAGCGGGGCTTGACGAGGATGAAATAGAGGACGTGACCGAGAACCCCGAGCCGAGAATAAAATATATCACGCGAGCGGAATACGAGCGGATGCGCATTGATGACGCCATGATAGGCTTCATGTACGGTGTCGAGGAGTTTTCGATAGCTCTTGAAGGTATTCTCGGGATTTTTGTGTCGACTCCATTATTCCTTGCCTTTCCCATTGCAGGACCTTTTTTGATGATTATTTTCAATGCCGGCGTGATCCCCATTACGGTCGGCGCTTTTGCCGCAGGCGTCGGTCTCACCGTCGCTTCGCCTGTCATAGTGCTTGTTCGCTATATTAATTATGAGCTGCCCGAATACTATGTGGTAGTGAAATGATCCTTCCCCCTCCGTGTTGATATTTTCGGATATTTATGTTAGAATGTTCCGAGAATTCACACGGAGGTTTTTTATTATGATAGGAATTATCGGCGCAATGCACATTGAGGTCGAGACGGTCAAATCGCTTATGGAGAATAAGGTCTCCGATACCGTCAGTGGCATGGAATTCGTCAGCGGCACTCTGTTCGGCAGAAAAATTGTCGTCGCCGTATGCGGCATAGGCAAGGTCGCCGCTGCAATGTGCGCCCAGACGATGATACTCAAATATTCGCCCGAATGTATCATAAACACAGGCGTCGGCGGCAGCCTTGACCCCGAGCTGCATATCTGCGACGTGGTCATTGCCGAGAGCCTTGTGCAGCACGATATGGATACCTCGCCCCTCGGCGACCCCGTGGGTCTGATATCGGGCATCAATATTGTAAACATACCCTGCGACGGCAGGGTAACGGCGGCTCTGCTCAAGGCCGCGGAGGCTCTTGACGGAGTTCACACCGCCGCGGGAGTTATCGCCTCGGGCGACCAGTTCATCGCCTCGGCCGAGGCAAAGAAACGCATAGTCGACCGCTTCGGCGCAAGGGTGTGCGAAATGGAGGGCGCCGCGATAGCGCAGGTCTGCTATATCAATTCCGTGCCGTTTGCGATAGTTCGCGCCGTCTCCGACTGCGCCGACGGCAGCTCGCACATGGCTTATGAGGAATTCCTGCCGAACGCCGCCGCGACCGCCGCCCGCCTGATAGAGGGCTTCGTAAGGATATATTGATTTTATTAAAACCGAACGCTCAGCCTTTTTACTGTATTTTTTTGGATTCGGGCACGATTATTTGTTGACATTGACAGATGTTTCTGTTAAAATGAAGTGAATATATAATGCGGGAGTACACTTTCGCATAACTACAAGGAGGAAATCAAAATGATTGATCAGAAAACCCTGGCGTACATCAATCTTTACGCCGTTCTCGGCACCCTCGAGAATCTTTGCGAGCTTGCTCCCGAAGCGAGCAGCCTGCTGACCAACAAAAAGCCCATTTCGATAGGCTTCGAGGTCAAGGGCGGCCCGAGCGCGACCATCACCTTCGCAAACGGCAGATGCAGAATGGAGCAGGGCTGCACCAAGTGCGACGTTAAGCTCCCGTTCGCTTCCTGCGAAAAATTCAACGGCCTCATCGACGGCACCGTTACCCCCATCCCCTCAAAGGGCTTCCTTCACATAGGCTTCCTGCTCAAGGATTTCACCGCCCTTACCGACCTGCTCAATAAGTACATGAGACCCGAGCCGGCGGATCTTGAGGATCCCGATTTCTTCAGGATCAGCACCACTCTTATGCTCGACACCATAACCGTCGCCATCGCTCAGATAGGCAACAACGACGAGATCGGCAAGTTCTCCGCAGATCACATGGTCGACGGCGAGATCTCCTTCTCCATCAAGGACGGCCCCGCAACCACCATCAGAGTCAAGAACCACAGACTTCTCGGCATCAAAAAACGCTGCGAGAATCCCAGAGCCATCATGGAGTTTGAGTCCATCGAGCTTGCGAGAGACCTCTTTGACGGCAAGGTCAATGCGGTCGCCTGCATCGGCACCGGCGATATCGTCATGAAGGGCATGATCTCAATGCTCGACAACCTTAACAGGATCCTTGACAGAGTAGCTGTCTATTTAGCATAAGGAGGTTTGCGAAATGAGTTTCAAAATAAATAAATATGATAAAAGCACCGAGCTCTTTCAGAGAGCCGCTAAGGTAATCCCCTCCGGTCTTTACGGCCATCAGGGCCCCGCTGAGGGCTGCTGCATCCCCGTATCGGCATATCCCCTCTTCAGCCAGAAGGCTAAGGGCTCCTACTTCTGGGATGTCGACGGCAACAAATTCATCGACTATATGTGCGCTTACGGCCCCAACGTGCTCGGCTACAATGACCCCGACGTTGACGCCGCAGCTCTTGCACAGGCTAAGATAGAGAACTGCGTCACCGCGCCCTCGACCAAGATCATCGAGTTTGCGGAGTGCCTTGTCGACACCGTCGCTTCGGCTGACTGGGCTTTCTTCGCAAAGAACGGCGGCGACACCACCACCGCAGCTATCATGACCGCCAGAGCAGCCACCCACAGGAAGAAGATAATCTTCGTCAACGGCTTCTATCACGGCGTCGCTCCCTGGTGCCAGAAGGTCGACTACCCCGGCGTTCTTCCCGAGGATGTCGCCAACAACCTCTATGTTGACTGGAACGATTTTGAAGGTCTCAAGAGAGTAGTTGAGGAGAACGAGGGCGAGATCGCAGCGTTCATCTCCACTCCCTACCTTCACGGCAATTTCATAGACAACGTCCTCCCCGCAGAGGGCTATTGGCAGAAGGTCCGCAAGCTCTGCACCGAGAAGGGCATCGTCCTTATCATCGACGACGTCAGAGCGGGCTTCCGTCTTGATATCGCAGGCTCCGACCACTTCTACGGCTTCGAGGCCGACCTTATCTGCTTCTGCAAGGCTCTTGCAAACGGCTGGAACGTCTCCGCACTCTGCGGTAAAGAGTGGCTCAAGAGCGCTATCAGCGGCCTTTCCTACACCGGCAGCTATTGGATGAGCGCGATCCCCTTCGCGGCAGGTCTCGCCTGTATCGAGAAGATGAAGAAGCTCGACACTCCCAAGATGTTCCGTGAGAACGGCCTCAAGCTGACTAACGGCCTCAAGGCTGCCGCCGAGAATAACGGTTTCCATCTCTCCGTATCCGGCGAGCCCGCCCTTTTCTACCTCATGCTCAAGGACGACGACTCCCTCATGCTCCATCAGGAGTGGATAGCCGAGATAGTCAAGAGAGGCGTATTCATGACCAACCATCACAACCACTTCATGAACGCATCCCTCACCGACGAGGATATCAAGCAGACCATAGACGTTGCGGAGGAAGCCTTCCACGTTCTTCGCAAAAATCACCCCGAGCTCGGTTAATTAACCACGGAATACGGCGGCTCGACCGCTTAATGAAATATAAGCAAGGAGGAACATCATATGGCATTATCAAAGCAGGAATGGCTGGCTCTTGAGAAAAAGGCCTATGAGCTTCGTAACCTCTGCCTCGACACCACCTTCTGGGCGGGAAGCGCCCACATCGGCGGCGGCATGAGCGTTATGGATATGCTCACCATTCTTTACTACAAGTACATGAAGATCGACGTTGCAAACCCCAACTGGGAGGACAGAGACCGTCTTATCCTCAGTAAGGGTCACGCAGGCGTTGCTTACGCAAGCGTTCTCTGCGAGCTCGGCTTCAATGACAAAGAACAGCTCAAGACCTTCAACCTGACCAACTCCAAGATGGGTATCCATCTTGACTCCAACAAGGTCATCGGCGTTGACGCCTCCACCGGCTCACTCGGCCACGGCCTGCCCATCGCAGTCGGCACCGCCCTTGCGGCAAGAGTGCTCGGCAAGGACTATAAGACCTACTGCATCCTCGGCGACGGCGAGTGCGACGAAGGCTCCAACTGGGAGGCAGCCATGTCCGCAGCTCACTTCAAGGTAGATAATGTCATCTCCTTTGTCGACCGCAACAAGTGCATGATCGACGGCAGGACCGAGGACGTTATGTCCCTCGAGCCCTTCGCCGACAAATGGCGCGCATTCGGCTTCATCGTTAAGGAAGTGGACGGCCACAACTTCAACGAGCTCTCCGAAGCTATCGACTTCGCTCTTGAGAATAAGGGCGCTCCCGTCATGATCATCGCCAACACCATCAAGGGCGAAGGCATTGACTTCATGGAGGATAACTATCTCTGGCATTACGGTGCTATTGATGATGAAAAATATGCAAAGGCTAAGGAAAGCCTTGATAAACATTACGCTAAGCGTGTAGCTCGTGCAGAAAAGGAGGGCGTCTGATCATGGCAGGAGGAATGACCTATACCGCCGCTGAGTCCACTCAGTTTGCGACCGCTGAAATTTACGGCAAGGCTCTTTGTGAGCTTGGCGAAAAGCATCCCGAGGTAGTCGCTCTTACCGCCGACCTCGGCAAATCAACCAAGATCGGTCTGTTCGGCGAGAAATTCCCCGACAGATTCTTCAACGTCGGCATCGCTGAGCAGAATATGTTCGGCATGGCAGCCGGCATGGCAAAGGCAGGCCTTGTGCCCTTCCTTTCCACCTTCTCGGTATTCGCTTCTCTCAGAAGCGCCGACCAGCTCCACACCGACATCTGCTATCAGAATGTCAACGCTAAGATAATCGCTACCCATGCGGGCACTTCGTTCGGCCAGGCGGGCTCGACCCACCACGCTATCTGCGACCTCGCAGTTTGCCGCTCCATCCCGAACCTCACCGTTATCTGCCCCGCAGACGGCATCGAGACCTACAACGCAGTCCATGCTGCATATGATAATTTCGGCCCCTACTACATCCGTATAAACAGAGGCTTCGACAGAGTTCTCTATGAGGATTCCGATTACGGCTTCGAGGTCGGCAAGGCAGTCACCGTTCATGAGGGCTCCGACCTTACCATCATCGCTTGCGGCTCCTGCGTGTTCCAGGCTGTCCAGGCTGCCAAGTTCCTTGAGAGCGCGGACGGCCTGAAGATCAGAGTGCTCAACATGCACACCATCAAGCCCATCGACCGCGAGCTCATCCTGCGCTGCGCGCAGGAGACGGGCGCGATCGTCACCGCCGAGGAGCACAACATCTACGGCGGCCTCGGCAGCGCCGTGGCGGAAGTGCTCGCCTGGGGCGGCACGGGCGCGCCGACGGAGTTTGTCGGCATTCCCGACACGTTCACCGAGACCGGCAAGTACACCGAGCTTCTCGCCAAATACGGCGTGGATGCTGCCGGCGTCGTGCGCGGCATCGAGCGGGTGCTCGCGCGCAAGCACTGAGTTTTTCTGCACAGTCAGGTCGGCGGGCAGTTTGCCTGCCGGCCTTTTTATCGGATCAGGAGGACACCATGCAGCGATTTTTTGCCCCCGGCCGCACGGAGCTGGCCGGGAATCATACCGATCACCAGCTCGGGCGCGTGCTGGCGGCGTCCGTGGATGTGGGCATCCGCGCGCGCGCCGCGC
>OHHO01000531.1_pt1 | contig 14218 bp, 9 predicted proteins | sample 1568071 | NCBI WGS metagenome assembly OHHO01 (sample SAMEA3879582, study PRJEB24766) | human gut metagenome | biome: human-associated habitat; feature: feces | place: USA | collected 1985/1987
AGGATAAATAAAACAATGTATATAAGCCATGATCCCATCCGCACTCCAAAATTTCACTGCCAGATTTACGACCGCTACTATCCACAACGCCGGATAGACGCGAACGATTCGTTTTGCGTACCATTTTGGAAATGACTTTCCAATGTTATACAAGCAAAAACCCGATAGAAAAAAATAAATGCAATTTCCATAGTGTCCGCCAAATGCCATCGCGGATGCAGGCCAGATATCTGCATAGTGGGAATTTGTTATCAAAATCGCAGCCAAGGCTCTAAGCCAATAGACAAATTGAAACATTAACAGTGTCCTCAAAAAAACCTTCTGATATATGTCGGATGCCATCCGGCAGAAGTTGTGTGATCGATTCCTATATCCGCGCCCGGTTCCGGATGAGCGGGTTTTGCAATGCCGTTCGGCGTGTACGGATCTTTCACGCCGCCGGGCTTAACCGCATACAGTTCGGAAACGGCACAATCATACTCCCAACCGTCATGCGGAAAGCGGTAGTGCCAAAGAACATCGTTTTCCATGAAAGAAACACCCTTTCCTTTTACGGTATTTGCAATCACCGCCGTAGGTTTGTGCGCCGAATTATGCGTATCTCTGAGTGCAGTTTGAAGTGCATCATGATCATGTCCGTCGAGTTCGATAACATTCCACCCAAATGCGCGCCACTTTGCTCCGAGATCCTCAAGTTCCAATGTTTTTTCGCAAGTATCAAGGCTCTGCATGTGATTATGATCAACGATTGCGGTCAGGTTCTCGAGTCTGTAATGGTTGGCAAACAATGCAGCCTCCCATACGGAGCCTTCATCGCATTCCCCGTCTCCCAATACTGCAAAAACTCGGTGAAGCTTGCCATCCTGTTTTGCAGCCAGTGCCATACCCGCCGCAACGGACAACCCATGCCCAAGTGAACCGGTTGAAAACTCCACTCCCGGCAAATGGTGGGACACATGCCCGGACAGCCTGCTTCCGTCTGCATAATGTGTTTTTAGTTCTGCCGTGTCAAAAAAACCGCATTCCGCAAGTGCTGCATACACAGCTGCCCCTGCATGACCTTTGCTCATTATAAAGCGGTCGCGTCCGTCCCATTCGGGATCCTCGGACTTGTACCGCATAATATCCGCATACAACACTGCAATTATATCCGCTGCGGACAGCACCGAACCAATGTGACTCCCTCCGGATAAATGAGTCATTTCAATGCCGTGGCGACGAATCAGCCAGGCAAGACACTCGCTCTTTTTACTCATTTTGACACCTCGTTCAATTCCCGCAGCTCATCCGAATTCAGCGTCCAGCCTACAGCTTCCGCATTTGAAATAATCTGAGCCGGTCTTTTTATGCCTGCAATCACGACAGATCCGGGCATTGAATCAAGAATCCAGCGTATGGCGCAGGCTGAAATCGATTTTCCGCGTTCTGTGGCAATCTTTCTCAAAACCTCTACTGTTTGCATGTTTCGATCCAATTTTTCGCCGTGAAAATTTATATAAATATCACGACTCCGACGGTCATCCGCGCCGAAATCTATGTTTTCTTTTGTATATTTACCCGTAAGAATTCCCTGACCGAGACTGCCCCATGTCATCGGCGTTGTTTTAAGTATATCCTGCGCCGCCAGCAAATCCTGTTCATTCTTTCGACAGGCGAGAGAAAGTTCGTCCTGACAACAGGCAAATCTGCCTGCATAAGGCCGCAGCTCGTTCATTCCGTTTGCATGAATATTGGACAACCCAAAAAAGCGGATTTTTCCTGCTTCTTTCAGCTTATCCAACTCGCCCAATACATCTTCAATCGGTGTCTTCCCGTCCCGATAATGAATTGTGTAAACATCCACATAGTCCGTATTCAGTCGGCGAAGACTGCCTTCCAATGCTTTGCGGATGTATTCAGGCGAATTATCGTAGAAAGTTTGTCCGTTCCCTGCACGAACGCCAAACTTCGTTTCAATAACAGCAGCCTTGCGGTGCGTGCCAAGCCCTTTGGCAAGAGTACGCTCTGACTGTCCCAAGCCATATGTATCCGCGGTATCAAAAAAATTCACGCCGACATCCAACGCGGCATGTATTGCAGCAAGGAGCTCATCCTCCCGCACACTACCCCAGCCGTATCCGCCCATCGGACAACCTCCCATGCATAAGCGTGATACTTTCAATGTCGTATTTTCAAGAACTAAATAGTCCATATCTATTTCTCTCTATTGCCCTTTCCGACGACACGCATAGCTTTTTTAAAAACAACAGTCACGGTCTTAAAGAAAAGACTCACATCCGTGCCGAACGATACTTCCTTTGCATATCGTATTCTTAATTTGTTTTTCTTCTCAAGTACATATTTTTCGTACATTTCATCCGCATTTTCCGCACCGACAATTTCATCAAGACTGATGAACTCAATGGAGCTGAAGTCAGTAATACCCGGCCGCACTTCAAGAATAATTTTTTCCTCGCCTTTATAGGCCTCCGTATAGCGCAAAAGTTCCGGCCGCGGACCGATAAAACTCATCGACCCCAAAAGGACATTATACACCTGCGGCAGCTCATCAAGCTTCAGCTTGCGGAGAGCTTTCCCGGTTCTTGTTATGCGCGGATCGTTCAGCGCCGTTGTGCCGCCCATTTTGTCCGCACCCTTGTACATTGTGCGTAATTTAAAAATTCGGAATGCTTTGCCTTGGTACCCGCCGCGCAGCGGGGTGTAGAAAACCGGAAAACCGTCCTCAATTGCAATGAAAATACCTATAATAAAAACAATCGGTGTAACAGCGACTGCAGCAACAAGAGAAAGAATAAAATCAATGATGCGCTTAATGATTCTGTTGTAAAACCCGCAATATCCCGCTTGCGGTCTTTTTTCTTTCAGTTCGGTCGCTCTTTGCTCTTTATGATTCATTTATTTTCTGTCCGTTTTTAATCATCTGAAACGTAATGGATTATCCTCACTTTTCAAGACAAGTGCTGAACACCCTCAGAAATATCCCAAACAGGTGTTCATTTAAGTGCTCCCCCGTTTCATGCCCTGTTTTTCAAGTGCTGTTTCCATATCGGTTTTCGGGCATGCCTCCGGCACCCACAGCCAACATGAACTGCGGATGAATCATTCTCATTTCTTCTCTGCGTGCCTATGATCCGCACGCAATGGCGCATCGGGATGGGCAGCAGATATTTACAGCCGAAATTTTTCAAGCGTCACGGATCGCTCCGACCCAATGCAGCGTGATGCATATGCGCATTCAACAAAGTATGCTGTAATGAACTCAAGTGCGGTATGCCTTTTCGGCATCAAAATGCGCAAAATACGACTATTTTGATGATTCATTATACCATGATTGACGGAGAATTGCAAGAGTTTTGACTGAAGGGCGTTTGTAAGAGTGTAACCAATCATTAACACCGAAACACACCGTGCTGCTTTGTGTTCAAAATCATCTGTTGGCGAAAATGTGTATCTGTGGTATTCTTCATGTGGGAAACGTCTTCTGCGAATGTCTTGGGCATTATAACTATATCATGTTTGTTTCATTCAAATTAATTATACATTAAAGCAACAAACCGGGCAACCCTTCTTGAGCTGCCCGGTTTTGTTTTTTGACTGTTGCAGCAACCCTTGATTTTCAGGACTGATGCAGCAAACTTTTTTTCGGGGCTGAAGCATCAGTTTCCGCTGTCTTTCGGCTCCGAACGACCGTGCTTGCAGATACGGTTATGCTGCGCCAATGCTCCTGCGAAGCACAAGAAGCGCATCGAGTGAGTCAACGCATCCGTCTCCGTTAAAGTCCATAATGAGTTCGTTGCCCTCGGTTTCCAACCCGAGTGCATATCTCATAATCAGCAAAGCATCATATGTTGTGATTTCACCATCGTGGTTCACATCGCCGATCATCCAATAGCACGCCGTAATGGTTCTGTTCTCCGTAACATTGGTGGGATCGCCGTCCCAGCGGTCAAAGATATAGCCGGCGTGTTCGGGCGCATCGGGAAGTATCGCATCCTGTCCATGTTCGACATAAAGAACAGCAATGGGATCTCCGTTAAAGCCGTCAATCAGGGTAACTTCATACACGTTGATCGTGCATGTTGCGTCAACAACCAGATCTTCGGCAGGCATTGTTTCGGGAACACTCCATCCCGAGAATGTGTATCCTTCGGGTACATCATACGCGGGAGTTATAATCGCCGCACCGTATTCATATGTTTGAATGCTGTACTCCTCGCCGTTGACCTTATAGGTTATCGTATAGGTATTAACGATCCAAACAGCAGTGACGGTTATATTTGCAGCAGGAAGAACACCGTCTTCGGGCATTCCGTCCCAAGCGTCAAAGGTATAACCGAGCTTTTCCGGATTTTCAGGAACAGTGATAGCATCACCTTCATATCCCGTAAACGTGAAATACGTCTCACCATCAACCATGAAGGATACCGTATACTTTCCGTCTTCTATGAGGGCTGCATTGAGCACGATGTTCTCCGCCGGCATGGTGGCGGGAGTATCCCAGCCCGAGAAAGTGAAATGGTCAGGAACGTCATATGCGGGAGCAAAGACTTCTTCACCGTAAGCATAAACCTGTATTGCGTAAATCTCACCATTGATATTGTAAGTAACGGTGTATTCGTTTACGGTCAGTGCCGCATCAAGAACAAGGTTCTCGGCAGGCATGGTTTCCGGAATGTTCCAACCTGAGAAGGTGTGTCCCTCGGGAACGGTGTATTCGGGTGCGGAAACCTCTGCTCCGAACTCATAGGTCTGAGCGGTGTATTCCTCACCGTTGATTGTGTAAGTGATGCCGTAACTGTTCACGGTCAGTGCCGCATCAAGAACGAGGTTCTCGGCAGGCATGGTTTCCGGAATGTCCCAACCTGAGAAGGTGTGTCCCTCGGGCACGGTGTATTCGGGTGCGGAAACCACCGCTCCGAATTCATAGGTCTGAGCGGTGTATTCCTCACCGTTGATGGTGTAGGTAATCGAATAGCTGTTGGCCGAGTATTGAGCGGTAACGGTCATGTCTTCCGTAACGTTTGAGAAGTCCTTATCCCATCCGATGAAGGCATAACCCTCACGTTCGGGGACTGTCGGCTCAATTGCGGCGGAACCGTGGGCAACACTCTGAGCGGAAAGAACAGTGCCGTCGCAGTCAACAAAGGTGACCGAGTGGTAAACCTGAACAGTAATTGAACCGTTGTCGGATGTGAACGGAATGAGGGTAGGAGAAGTTTGCTGCACGGGCATATAGTAGAATTCCCTTATTTCAAGTTCAAGAGGAATCACAGTGCCGAGCTCTACGGATTCATTTACATGAAAATTCATTGTAAATATTGTTCCGCTTCCGCTGAACGGATTGGTCGGCATGATTGCCATGAAGGGAACCTGTCCCGGACGCGTGACGGCATCAGCGACGATCGTACCGCCGTTGCCGATCATGTTTTGCCAGATGTTTCCCTGAGCAATACCGTTACCGACGACGGAAAGCATATTTGTGTCGTACCTCACGAATGCCGTGAGAGCGTGAGATTCATACTCGCCTTCGATATTAAACGCTACCGACACATCTGTGCCGGGAGCTGCCGTGACGTTTTCAACACTGAAAACAACGTCGTTATCGGTCGGCGATCCGGTTTCCGCATATGCAGGGATCGTGATTGTGCTCAGAATGACAGCGACACTGAGCAGCATTGCGAAGAGTTTTTTCATTTTCGTCTCCTTATTTTTTATTTATATCGGGCGGCGTAAAACCGCCCGGTATAGGTTAATTAATTACGTTGTTCGGTTTTCTGCCCGTACGGATTGAATTTTCAGGCGTCTTGCACGGGCTCCTTCACGACGGCTTCGATCAATCCCAGCGAGAATCTCATGATAAGCAGGGAATCGACGGCATTCACTGCGCCGTCCCCGTTGAAGTCTGCGGCGGCGATCTGTTCGGGCGTAAGGCTCTCGGTTGAAACTCCGAGAACATACCGCATGGCAACAAGGGCATCAACAGCGTTGACCGTACCGTCTTCGCTGGCATCGCCGGAATTGGGAATCGGGCCGTACTTTGCGAGAACGGCCGTATTTGCCGTAACGCATGAGAAGTCACCTTCCCAACCGACAAAGATAAAGTTCTCCCTCTCCGGATCGGGCGGAGGAGTCGCTGCTTCGCCGTATTTTGCGGTTTTAATTGCAATTGTCCTTCCGTCCCAATCGACAAAGGTTACAAAGAAGCTTGCGTTCGGGTTGGGGGTCGGAGCGGGCACAGGTTCTCCCGTCGGCGTAGGCTCTCCCGTGGGTATGGGAGTCGTGGGATCCGTTACGACACCGCCGCCTCCTCCGCCGCCGATGCTGCCGGAACCGCCGCCGGAACCGCCCGAACCGCCTCCGCCTATGCTGCCCGTGGCGGAATTTCCTGTCACGTCATAATGCGGAACCTGTTCTGTCGTGCCGTCGCTGTTGTTCTTCGACAGGTCGTTGACCGTCATATCCATATTCTTTTCACCGGCTTCGGCGTCTTCGGGAATCTTGACCTTCATCTTCATGATTTGGCCGTTTCCGCCGAACGCCATTCCGCCGGATTCCGCTTTTGCGTCTATCGTGCCCGTGCTTGCGTCCGGACTGCCCGAACCGCCCTCGCCGGGGCCGCTGCCAGGTCCGAACTGCTCAAGGTCAAATTCTCCGCCGTTTTCGACAATTTCCTGAATCACCTGACCCGGCGTTATCTCAAGAACCTCTATGTCGCTTGCATCGTATTCAAGTGCCATGTCGAAGCTGTTTGCTTCATAGTCGCCCTCGATAACGACTTCGGTTTCGATTTCTTCACCGGGACTGCCCGCTATTTCTCCAAGAAGAACACATACGCCTGCGTCCTGCGTTGTTCCTTTCTCAATCTTGGTTATCGTCAAATCAACCGCATGGCAATAACTCTTGCGATAGATTCTGAATTCGTACAAATAGCCCGCCGCAAACTCGAAATCGTCATAGCATCCTGAAATATTTCCATAGTTTGAAGCGATAAATCTACTATAAGAATACGTAATCAGTGACAAAATACACCAATCATATGTTCCTGCCGGTATGCGAACCGACTTCGTTTCACCTGATACAGACTCAACATAGTTATATTGGGAATCCGATGCATTTACAGGTGCTTCTGCGTATCGTGGGATCGAATACTCGATTGATGAGTATAATTCTGAAGCTGATGAACACAATTCGCCTCCGTTCATGCTGAAGGCAAAGCCCTGGCCATATCCGCACGAATTCGCATCTGCATCGAATACCATGTGCCAACCAACGCATGTTGCCATCCACCCACTCTCTTCAGTCTCGTCAGCTCCATTGGGATTCTGATACAGTCCGCCGCTCTCATCTGTCAACCTGACAACTGCGGTTTGAACGCCGGGGTCTGAATAAAGTGCCCGAATCATAATATCCGAGGTTATCATTTTATCTGTATCAAAAAAGTCCCATGCCCCGAAAACAAGACCGTCATACTCAGGCGGAGTTGGAAAGCTCTCCATATCTATATAGTTTCCGCCCTGCACCGTCCGCTCTTCAAAACTCTCTCCCGTCGAATCGTCAACAAATGTGATTTTGAAATCCGGAGCCGGTGGTATCTCAATTTCAGGTTCACTGTCTCGCACGTAAATGCAGTAAATAGTTGCGGACCCGAAAGGCCTGTTGTGAATATATTCACCTGTTTCCGGCTTAAAGTTCCCCCATCCGTTAAGACCATCGTAGTGAACGATTGTCCCATTTTCATTATCAAAAGCCATATACCCGCAGGGGAGAATATTAGAATCGAAGAAACCCGCATATGACTTCATTCCCGTGCCGCCGATTATTGTGCACACCCCGGTTGTTAGGTCAATGCTTTGCAGATAGGGCTCTGAATATGACTTATTAACGCCGTAGGCATTTCCGTTTTTATCAATGCAGAACTCGTTTAGAAAAACTGGATTGCCGTCTGCATCGAACGCCTGTATCGGAGCTATTTCTGTTAAAGTGCCGAGCGGCAATGAAACTTCGTAAAGTGAATTATTGGTTCCCAGCTCATCATTAACCGCAAGAGCGTACAGCTTACCATTTGCATAATTATACGCCATTGCGGTTACAGTCCTGTCCATCATCGCACCTGTATACAGCGTTTCAAGTGTCTCGGCGTCTTTAACAGCAAACCGATTGCTGCCGCTGATGTTTTCAAAGCAAAAGAGTTTACCCCCTGCATAGGTGGCTGCTGTTACGTAATAGGTGCTATCCTCTTTCCTGATGGTCGTATACTCAAAAACGTTATCATCGAACAAATCAATCCATTTACCTGCCCGGAAAGCGCGAATATTGGCAACAGGCATAACCTCCGGAACGCGAACAACGAATTCGGTTTGAGAGTGTCCGTCACTCGAATTCACCGAAAAAACGGTGCTGCCCGTACTTACTCCGTAAGCATAGCAATATTCGCCGTGAGCTCCATCCGGAACATATATACTGTCATCACCAAGAATGTCGGTTCCCGGGAAAGCGATCGTCTCATCGGCTGATGTAATGTATACCTGCTTGTCGAAGGCATTCTCGGGATAGACGTAAATTTCATATTGTATCATTCGCTTTCCGTAAACGACAACCTCTTGCCCAACGAGTTCAATGCGTTCGGTATATACAGGTTCGGTATTTCCGCGTGTTACCGTCAATTCCACCTTAGAGACACGAGTTGAAACATCGGTTGGATTATAGTGTGTTACATTAAACTCGTACGTGAATCCGGCTTCAAAAGTATAGTTATCGTAGCAGGCAGGAATATCTCCGGCATCGCTCATGAACAGATAGTCAACGCCCTCGTCAGCCTTCGTCGGAGCGATAAAGCACCAGTCATATGTACCCGCCGGAATGTTGATAAGCTGTTTTTTGCAATACATTGATGAGTGGGATGAAAACTCCGCACTTGCGCCCTCCGGCAGCCTATATTCGAAGTAGTCATAGAAGGTCTCGGGTTCTTCAATAACCGTCAGCGGCCATGTCCTCTGCTCGGGAATAATTGTACCGTAGGCAGTGGCGTCTGCATCAATGAGCATCTGACAGCCATACGTAGTCCAATAATAATAGGAACCGGTGGTGTCATAATTATTGTTTACGATTATCGTTGCGGGGGCTTCCGCCTCGTGATAATACGCTGTTGCGGTTACATCGTAAAGCAGATATTCACCGTCATAGTTTTCGTCATATTCCCAACAGGTAAATGCATAGCCGTCATGTTCGGGCGGAGTAAGGAAGGTCGCTTCATCGAGTGTTGTGCCGACCTCGTATTGAGCCGTGTCGATCACGGAACCATCCATGCTATCAACAAAAGTTACAGTAAACTTTGTTTTTTCTCTCGGAGGGAGTTCAATATCGTTTTTAATGTATATGTCATCAACTCCGGTAGGTGCGACGGTAACGTAACCGCAGGATATCGCCGTCTGCCTTTCAACATCAATTCTATAGAGATGATAATTTATTGAATATTGCCTATCTGTCCTTGATTCAAAAAGGGCATATATCAATCCTGCTTCAAAATCATAAACGGCTGCTGTGGGAAGTTTTGTATATCCATCAGTCGGCGTGAAACGTAACAGACTTGTTAGCTCTCCTGTGGTCTTATTGATTTCATAGACAGTTGTGTATGAAAGTCCATACATTTTTCCGTCTCGCGAAATCGTAATTTCTGCCACATTGCCTGATGCAAAATCCGCTATTTTCGTCAGGTCGCCTGTATCTATATCAACCTTGTACAATGCGTTTTTACTGCTCGATTGGCTCGTGTAGGCAATTGCATACAGCGTATTGGTTGAATAATCATATGCCATGGATCGGGGGAACAGCAGATTAGTTCGTCCCCAATAATCAACATGCTGACTTTTTTCATCAATAACAATATAGTTGAACTTGCTATACCCTTTAGTTACATACCCGTAGATTTTTCCTCCGGCATAGGCACAAGTTACCATGTTGTATCCTTTGGTTTCATCAGTCGACAGCTCAGCAATCAGCTCGGCTTTTTCGGGCAAACTGCTTGAAATATTATACAAAGCAGTGTGCCATATTTGTTGTTCTCGTGAATAAATATCGTAATAGACAAAAAGTTCGGCAGACCCCACTTCGGATTCTATAACAGTAACCTCGCAGGTATCGACCAAACCGCCGTCAACCGTTGCTGCCGTTATGGTTGCGGTGCCCGTCTTCATGCCTACCACATTGCCGTCCTCGAGTACAACGGCAACGTTTTCGTCCGATGAAGAGAATGCAACGCTCTTGTTGAACGCTTCGGCGGGAAGCACCTCGCAGGCCAATTGCGTGCGGCAATTGACGCCGACTTCGGCGGTATCCTGTAAAATAACTTGTGAAGGATGCACGGGTTCACCAACGAATACATTGTCAAGCTTGGCAATGCTGCCCGTTGCACCGGTGGAAAGACAAAACACCCATTTCAGTGTGTGCTTTCCGGCTGTGAGCGCATACTCCTTATGCGTCCAGTAATAAAAGCCGGCATATCCGTATCCTTTGCCGCTCTCTGGTGATATGTCATCGATGCTGAAAAGCAGACCGCCGCTTACATAAGTATAGTCCAACACGTCGCAAATAAAATCAAATGCAACAATTTCTCCTTCGTTTGCGGTTATTTCAGCAGTGATTACAGCCTTTTTTTGGTACAATCCCGGTTCCGGTGAAGCAATGTGGTCATCTTCCACTATCCAAATATAGTTGCCGTTTTCGGAATCGATATAGTCGCCGGAATTGGTGAATTCGATATTTCCGCCTTCGACGTTCAGGGCTTCGTTAAGTGTCATGGCTGACGGCGGATTTTCTCCATCCTCCGCTTTTGCGGAAAATGTCGGAACCGATACAACGGACAGCACCATCAGCAGTGCCAAGATCAAGGAACATACTTGTTTCAGAAGTGTTTTCATATTTTTCCTCCGGAATCTATTTGCAGCCATGAAAAACGGCGCATTAACAATCAAAATACGAGTTTCGAACTTTTGCTGTTCTTTTTTGTTGGCGGTCGTGTTTATTTCCTTTGCTGCCCCGATTCTTTGGTTGCTGAATATCGGCTTGAATCTGTCGTTGTCTGCAATCATTTTAACTTGCGTTAGTGATAAGCTTATTGTCGGTACTGCATTGCCGCGCCCTGTGTTAAGCACACACTGACTTTTCTTTGAGGTTCAAAAGGATGCTGCACATAGCTGCCGTATGTATGATGATCATACATTCGCTTTAGTTGAAAACCATATGCGGAGAACGCCGCCGTGAGCGGATTTTGCGTCAAATACGAGTGTAGTCAACAGAAAAATCGTTCTTCGTACGTCATTATTGTACACAATTGTGACAATGTTTGTCAACATCGCAAATGCATAAATTTTCGTCAGACAAAAATATATTTCATGTATCGGCACAGCTTTAATGAAGCTTGCACTCGCTTATCCTAAACACCTACAAAAAAAGATATTGCACAGGTACGACGTGCAATATTATATACTGCGTCCCGGAGCTTATGTTACGCATCTGCGAATACATTGAAAGCTGCTTTGAGCGTTGTTCTTCTCCCCAACCGTTCGGGAGGTTGACGGAGCAATGGGGATAACGGTTTTCTCCGTACGCCGACACCTCCGGGCTGACGGTTGCCGGTCACATCGGGACGTGGCACACCATTGACCAGCACGAAGTCGGCGGTCACAGCTTTTATCTGATGGAGCATGACACCTACGGCGATGAAGCTGCCTGTATCATTGTCGATGAGCGCGGCAAGCTCGTCCTTGATGATGTCTACAACGGCTTTGACGATGACACGCTCCGCCTTCTCGACCTTGAGGTCAAGGAAGTGCCGGAAATGCCCGATCCCGCGCTCTCCGTTCAGGATATGAAGGACTACGGCTACGCATGGGCTGGCGTTCTTCCCGCCGGTCAGGAGGCGGCTGAGAAGGCTTTGGAGAAGGGCTGCGAGGTTTACCGTCTCTATTCCGATAACACCGAGGGCTTGTGCGTAGATGCCAAAGAGATTGCCGATCATGCGGCAAAGGGCGGAATGCTCGGTATCAGCAAGGAAAGCTGGATGGCGGCTCTTGAGAAGGAAAACTACCTCAAGGCAGCGGAGATGTCGATGGAGGATGACTACGGCATGATTGACGGAATCATCAACAACGGTCCGAAGGAGGACAAGACCGCAGAGGTCAAAGCCCCCGAAAGGGGCGAAAAGTCCTCCATCATGGACAGGCTCAAGTCCGCAAAGGCTGAAAAGCAGAAGGAATGCTGCCCTCCAAAAAAGCACAAAGGAGAGATTGAGCTGTGAGCAGAAGTCAGAAATGGCGGCAGGAGTGGTCGTTCTTCATCGGGGACAGCGGACGCCGGAAGTATAACCGCTTCTGCGTCCGCTGCGTCCATAGCTGCAAGCAGAGCTTCCGTGCGGATCTCATCGCCTGTCCGCACTTCTCCCGCAAGGCATCGAGGTGTAGACAGTTAGGGGGCGAAAAAGCCTGTGATTGCAAGCCTCAGAGCGGCGCAAACTGACCAACCTAAGGATTGTATTCCCTGCGCGGTTTCTTCTTTAGCGCGGAAATAAGTGTCGATTTCGGCACTTATTCAAATGTCCGTAAAACGAATCAAGAGCCTCTGTCGATGCCCGGTTTGGGTGTCGGCAGAGGCTGTTTTTTGTTATTATCATCTCTTGTCCTGCAAGATTTTCAGGTATTTGTCCAGTCTTGCGTTGACATATCCCGCAAAGAGATTTTCCATTGCTGAGAGACTGCGTTTGACATGATATTCGTCAAAGGCATTGTAGTAGGCGATTCTGTCTGCAAACTTAATGTCAATCGGTGGGTATCCGGCTTTCATCAGTTCCAGATTCACAAGAAGTCTGCCTGTTCTGCCGTTGCCGTCGATAAATGGGTGGATGCCCTCAAACTCAATATGAAACCGCGCCAGCTTCGTGATGATGTGTTCATCGCTTTTCGCATAGTCACGCAAAAGCTGCTCCATCTTCGGCTCAATCAGATATGGCTGCACCGGCTCGTGTTGCGCTCCCATGATACGCACGGGAACACGGCGGTATACGCCCCGGTCATCCTTTTTGTCGACAAGCACGAGATAGTGTATCTGCTTGATTACCCGTTCGCTGAGTGGAACATTGTCACGCACAAGCTCACGGACATAATCAAAGGCTTCCTTATGACCGACTGCCTCCATGTGATCCTTGAGCGGCTTTTGGTCAATCGTCAAGCCCCGAAGAACAAGGTCGGTTTCACGCAAGGTCAGCGTGTTGCCTTCAATAGCATTGGAGTTGTAGGTATATTCAACGGTGAACTCTTCATTCAGGCGTTCCAATTCGCCTTCTGTCAAAGGTCTTCTGCCGTCAAGCTCTTTCTTCTTGCGGTCGATCTGTGCAAGGCGGCTTTCCTTTGACTTATACCTTCCATCCGCCGGTTTCTCAGCGTCAATCGGAATCTTCCAACCGCGACCTTCTTGGTATGCGCCCGGTATTTTTCCTTCGGCACAAAGCACGCGGATTCTTCTATCGGAAATGCCCCACTTTTCCGAGGCTTGCTTTACAGTCATAAACATGGTCTTATCCCTCCTGACTGTATCTATTTTACCACATTATCGGAATAATATCAACGCTATCGGAATAACATTCCGTGAATTATCGGAACAATATGATGCTCCGCTCATCGGTACAATGCTCTTTATCGGAACAACGGGAGTGGGGATTCACGGAACGATAAATCGCACATGCTGCTGCAATTCGAATATCGGAAAAGTATCGATGACAAGCATTTACAGGACTGCAAATCTGCACAAGAGCAAATGTTGCTTCAAAAAATCGGCGTTCAATTCAAACATGGTAATAATCGTGATTCTCTTTTCGATTTTTAGAAAGCAATTTCCGATTTCGTGATTATCCGATTCATTGTCTTTGAATCGTTCTGCAAATTCTTCCGGGGCGCACTCATAGTTGTCAAAGTCAAAGGACAGTCCATCGTCGATTTTCAGGAAGTTTTCGGACTCATCCATCATCAGGGTTATAGCGTAGTCTCCCATGCCTGACGGCAATTTAAGCTTGTAAAAAACGCAGCATCGTCCGAGATATTCTGTTTCAACTTATTCAACAGAATATCTCTCTTTTCTCGAAGTTCTGCATTGTCGGAGTGCGACAATTTGATTTTGTCATGAAATTCTATGAATTCGCTCTATAAATTAACTATACTTACCTACTCAT
>OHHO01000544.1_pt1 | contig 14110 bp, 15 predicted proteins | sample 1568071 | NCBI WGS metagenome assembly OHHO01 (sample SAMEA3879582, study PRJEB24766) | human gut metagenome | biome: human-associated habitat; feature: feces | place: USA | collected 1985/1987
TTTCCTGTATATGATATAGATGACCGTTGTGAAAGGGATTATATTCGGCAATGATGCCTGTTGCCTGCATATTTTTTACCTCGCATGATTTTATCTCTGTGAATATTATAACATAGGCTGGGAATTGAGAAAATATTTCTGTTCAATTGGCCGCAAATAGTGTATACTAATAGTGTATTGGGATTTAAGACTCGATTTAATTTTGGCGTTGACCGGGAGGCTTATTGTGATTGTTTTCGTAGTAAATTGTGGCAGCTCATCTATCAAATATCAGCTGATAAACATGGAAGGCGAGCATGTCATGGCCAAAGGCCTGATTGAACGCATCGGTATGGAAGGTTCCACACTGAAGCATACGCCGGCTGGCAAATATACAATTGATTTAAAAGAGGAAATTCCTGACCATAAGGTTGGTATCCGTCTGGCGATTAAGGCGCTGACCAGCAAGGAATACGGCGTTATCAAGGATATGTCCGAGATTGATGCCGTAGGTCACCGCGTTGTGCATGGCGGCGAGCGCTTTACCGACAGCGTGCTGATTACCAGTGACGTACTGCGCGGTATCGAGGCCTGCTGTGAGATTGCGCCTCTGCATAATCCGCCTAACCTGTACGGCATTAATGCCTGCATGGAAATTATGCGCGGTACACCGCAGGTGGCTGTTTTTGATACGGCCTTTCATCAGACGATGCCGAAGGTTGCATATCTTTACGGCCTGCCCTATGAAATGTATGTAAAATACGGTGTACGCCGTTACGGCTTCCACGGCACTTCACATAAATATGTGGCTCTGCGTGCTGCGGAGCTGATGCAGGAGCATATGAATGATTTGCGTATCATCAGCTGCCATTTGGGCAACGGTGCCAGCATCGCGGCAATCAAATACGGCAAATCTATTGATACGAGCATGGGCTATACACCGCTTGAGGGACTGATTATGGGCACACGCAGCGGCGAGATTGACCCGGCAATTATTCCGTTCCTGATGGAAAAGGAAAATATGAATGCGCAGCAGATTGATGATTACCTGAACCGCCGCAGCGGTATTCTCGGTATCAGCGGCTTGTCCAGCGATTTCCGCGATCTGGAAAGCGCTGCTAACCGCGGCGATGACCGCAGCCAGCTGGCAATCGATGTTTTTGCCTACAAGGTAAAAAAATATATCGGCGGTTATGTAGCGGCAATGGGCGGTGTAGATGCTATTGTCTTTACCGCAGGCCTGGGCGAGAACTCTCCCTTTATGCGTGATAAAATCTGCAACGGCCTGGAATATCTCGGTACGCGCATTGATCCGGACCTCAACCAGGTACGCGGCAAAGAGCGCGAAATCAGCGTACGCCGTGCGCGTGTAAAAATTTTTGTTATCCCGACAAACGAGGAAGACCTATAATAATCGGTGAAAGAATAAATCCGACAAACGAGGAACTGGTTATTGCCCGCGATACATATAACATCTGCCGCAGAATCATTAAGCTGTAGGCATTTGCATGAGGTTATAGTAACTGATAACAGTTTTTATCCGTACAAAGCATTTTTACTTGACAAAGAGCGGTAATACCGCTATAATTGTAACGATTGGTGAAATATGATTAAAATAAATGTCGCAGAAATCAAGAAAAGACTAGTCGGTGAAAAGACTCTTGCTTATGAGCTTTCGCCTGCTGAACTGGAAATAACACCTGAAGAGCTTGTTATTGACGGTACAGTAAATTTGGAAGGCACTATGAGCAATGCTGGTGATGTATTATTACTGCAGGCTGTAATGACTGCTAAGGTACAACGTACCTGCGGACGTTGCCTGAAGAATTTTACAGGTGTAGCCAGGGCAGAAGTTGTCGAGAAGTTTTATCCGGCAAGTGCTGAACATATTGAAAATGATGCTTTTGTCTACGATTCGGACGTTATTGATATAACGGAACCGCTTCGTGAAGGGCTGCTGCTTGCAGAGCCCATGCAGGCTCTGTGTAAGCCAGACTGCCGGGGACTTTGTCCCGTTTGTGGCGCTGATCTTAATGATGGTGACTGCGGATGCGACAGGTCCACTGTAGATCCGAGGCTGGCGGCATTAAAGCAATTCATCAAAAATTAAATTCACTTCATAGCACTGAGGAGGTGTATTGAGAAATGGCAGTACCTAAGAGAAAAATGTCCAAAGCCCGTCGTGACAGACGTCGTGCTAACTGGAAACTGAGCGTTCCTGGCATGGTTGAATGCCCGCAATGTCATGAAATGAAAATGCCGCATCGCGTTTGCCCTGAATGCGGTTACTACAATGGCAAACAAGTCATTGCTAAAGCTGAATAATTTTAAGCTGTTTATAAGGCCTTCGGAATTTTTTCCGGAGGCTTTTTACATGGTACGGTAAGATCTCCGATTTCACGGATAGTTAATTATGTAATTAAAGAAATTGGCGAAATGTAAGGGATATCACAAATTTTTTGCTAAAAAGCCCTTGCCAAAAACCTGCGATGCTCTTATAATAAAAACAGATATTATGAGCTGGTACTAAAAAGCAGGTGAGGCAATGACTTCTTCTAAAAAATTAATACGTCACAGAAGCTTGAAGAAGCTGCTTAGGGATAATCCCTTCAGCACTGATGAGCAACTGGCAAAAATGCTGGATGTCAGCGTACAGACAATTCGTCTGGACCGTGTTGCTCTGGGAATTCCTGAGCTGCGTGCCAGAACTCGTACTATGGCAGAGGAAGCTCAGACCAAGCTGCGTGCCATTGATAAAAAAGATATCGTGGGCGAGCTGCTGGATCTGGAGCTGAACAAAATCGGCATCTCAACGCTGAAGATTACACCGGATATGGTGCTTGAGCGTACCGGAATCGCACGCGGTTATTATATGTTTGCCATGGCCAATACTTTGGCTTTGGCAGTTGTAGATGCGGAATATGCACTTACTGCTGTAGGTAATGTCAAGTATAAGCTGCCTGTCAATGCAGGAGCTGTGCTTGTAGCCCGTGCAGTGGTTACGCACCGCCGCATGGATAAATATTATATTTTTGTTTCCGTGAAAAACAATAACGAAGAGGTTTTTCGCGCTAAGTTCATTATTGTTTCTTTGGATAACAGAACTAAGCATGAGGGGGAGCAGGAAGCATGAAAATCGCCGTAGATGTTATGGGTACCGATTATGGTCCCAAGGAGCTTGTTTTAGGCGCAGTCAACGCTGTTAAGGAGTATGGCTGCGAAACTGTTTTGGTTGGCGATGAAAAAGTAATCCGTGAGCTGCTGGTAAAATACGGCGCGGATAAAAATCCGAAGATTACTATTCATCATGCCAGCGAGGTAATTGCGATGGACGAGCATCCTGCGATTGCGGTTAAGTCCAAAAAGGACGCTTCTATCGTAGTTGCGGCAGGACTGCTGAGAAACAAGGAATGTGATGCCCTTGTTTCCTCCGGCAGCACCGGTGCTGCCGTTGCCTCAGCGCTTTTTTGCGTAGGTCGCATCAGGGGCGTGGAACGACCTGCTATTGCAACGCCGATTCCCAGCCTGAAGGGTACTACTGTAGTGCTTGACAGCGGCGCCAAGGTAGACGCCAAACCTGAGCATATGGTACAGAGTGCTATCATGGGTACGGTGTACGCAGAAAAAATTTTAAAAATTTCTCAGCCGAAGGTAGGACTTTTGAACATCGGTGAAGAAGAAACTAAGGGTAACGAACAAGCACTGGCAACCTACCCGCTTTTAAAGGAATGCCGGGATATCCATTTTATCGGCAATGTTGAAGGACGTGACATCAACAAAGGCACGGTAGATGTAGTTGTCTGCGACGGTTTCGTCGGCAATGTTGTGCTGAAGTTCGGTGAAGGTCTGGCGAAGGCTATTATGACGCTGATCAAGGAAGCGATTATGAACGGCGGCATTCTGGCAAAGCTGGGCGGACTGTTAATCAAGCCTGCACTGAAGGGCCTGAAGAAACGTCTTGATCCTGCCGAATACGGCGGAGCTTTGCTGTTAGGCATCCGCGCGCCTTTTATTATCTGCCACGGCAGCTCCAAGGCCAAGGCAATTACCAATGCTATTCATGTAGCTATGGACTTTGCAGAGCAGGATGTTGTAAGTATCATCAAAGATAAGATTGCGGAATCAAAAGAAATGAGGAATTAGATAAATGACAAGAGCTGTTGGTATTTTAGGTTTAGGACATTATGTTCCTGAGAAGATTATCACTAATACAGACATGGAGAAAATTGTTGAGACCAGTGACGAATGGATTACTGAGCGCACCGGCATCAAGCAGCGCCACATCGCTGCTCCGGAAGAAGCAACCTCCGATCTGGCGTACAATGCTGCTGTAGAAGCACTGAAGGACGCCGGCGTTGCTCCGGAAGAGCTGGACCTCGTTATCGTAGGCACTGCTTCCTCCGACTATATTTTCCCGTCTACCGCCTGCCTGGTACAGGCTCGTCTGGGTGCTAAAAACGCAGCTGCGTTTGACCTGGCTGCAGGCTGCAGCGGTTTTGTTTACAGCCTTGCTGTAGCAAGCCAAATGGTTAAGAGCGGTCTGTATAACAAGATTCTGATTATCGGTGCAGAAACTTTGAGCCGCATCATGAACTGGACCGACCGCAACACCTGCGTTCTCTTCGGTGATGGCGCCGGTGCTGCTGTAGTTGGCGAGGTTGAAGAAGGCTACGGTGTACTGGGCATTGATATGGGTGCTGACGGCAACGGCGGCAAGTTCCTGCTGCAACCGGCAGGCGGCAGCCGTAATCCGGCAAGCGAAGAAACCGTTGCTGCAAAAGATCACACCATTCATATGAACGGTCAGGAGGTTTTCAAATTCGCTATCCAGATTATGGGCAAGACTGCAAAGCGTGCTCTTGCTAAGGCGAATATGAAGCCGGAAGAGCTGGATATGCTGTTCCCGCATCAGGCTAACTACCGTATCATCACTTCCGCTGCTAAGCGTCTGAAGATGCCGATGGATAAGGTTTGGGTAAACGTAGACAAATACGCCAATACTTCCGCTGCATCTATTCCTATCGCTCTGTGCGAGGCTCAAAAGGCCGGCGCACTGAAAAAAGGCGATAATATTATTCTTGACGGCTTTGGCGCAGGCTTGACTTGGGCTGCCATTGTCCTCAAATGGAGTAAATAATCCAAACTAATTTAGTTTGTCTTGGTGATATTTGATTATTATCGAAAGTTAATTATTATCGAAAGAGAGGTAATTTACACGATGAGTAAAATCGCATTCGTATTCCCCGGCCAAGGTTCTCAGACCGTTGGCATGTGCAAAGCTTTTTATGATGAATATCCTGTTGTAAAACAGATTTTTGAAGAGGCTGATGACGCTCTTGGCTATTCCATCAGCAAAATGTGCTTCGAAGGTCCTGCTGAAGACCTGAAGCTGACCGCTAACACCCAGCCCGCTATCCTGACTGCCAGCACTGCTTGTGCAGCAGTTCTGAAGGAGCATGGCGTAAGCTGCGATATCGCTGCAGGCCACAGCCTGGGCGAATACAGTGCACTGGTAAACACCGGCGCTCTGAAATTTGCTGACGCTGTACGCATTGTTAACAAACGCGGTCAGTTCATGCAAGAGGCTGTTCCCGTAGGCGAAGGCAGCATGGCTGCTATCCTCGGTTTGGACAGCGACAAAATCGTAGAAATCTGCCGCACTGTAGAAGCTGAATCCGGCGAAGCAGTGCAAGCAGTAAACTTCAACTGCCCCGGTCAGGTTGTTATCGCAGGCGCAGTTAATCCTGTAAATAAAGCTATCGAAGCTCTGAAGGCTGCCGGTGCAAAACGCGCTGTGCTGCTGCCCGTAAGTGCTCCTTTCCATAGCACTTTGATGCAGCCCGCTGCAGCCCGCCTGGCTGAGGTTCTGGCTCCGATTGAAATCAAAGATATTACCGTTCCTGTTGTTGCTAACGTAACCGCTCAGGAAGTTACCAGCGGCGAGGAAATCAAAAAGCTGCTCGTTAAGCAAGCTGCTATGCCTGTTCTCTGGGAAACCAGCGTACGCAACATGGTTGCAGGCGGTGTAGACATTTTTGTTGAGGTTGGCCCGGGCAAGGTTCTGACCGGCTTTACCAAGAAGATTGCTAAAGGCATGATGGCTCTCAACATTGAAGACGCTGCTAGCCTGGAAAAAACCTTAGCTGAGCTGAATAAATAATTCATCAGGCTAAACTGTCAGCTTCGCAATTCCCCTAAACGTATATGCAGTATGTATTTGTGAAGACTAAATGACAGATGATGAATTGAAGGATAAGGAGAACTTACAATGAAGTTAGAAGGTAAAAAAGCTCTCGTAACTGGTGCTTCCCGTGGCATTGGCCGTGCAATCGCACTGGCTCTCGCTGCAGAAGGTGCTGACGTTGTTGTAAACTACGCAGGCAGTGAAGCTGCTGCTAAAGAGGTTGCTGCAGAAATCGAAGCTATGGGCCGCAAGGCTTTCGTAGTGCAGGCAGACATTTCCTCCAACGAAGCTGCTACTGCTATGGTAGATGAAGTTGTTAAAGAATTCGGCCGCATTGATATCCTCGTAAACAACGCAGGCATTACCCGTGATGGTCTGCTGATGCGTATGAAAGAAGAGGATTGGGACGCAGTTCTGACCACTAACCTGAAGGGTGTGTTCAACTGCACCAAGGCTGCTGTCAAATACATGATGAAACAAAAAGCCGGCAAAATTGTCAGCATCAGCTCTGTCGTTGGTCTGATGGGCAATGCTGGCCAGGCTAACTACGCTGCTGCTAAGGCCGGCGTAATCGGCTTTACTAAATCCGTTGCTAAGGAAGTTGCTGCTCGCGGCATTAACGTGAACGCTGTTGCTCCCGGCTTTATTAAAACGGATATGACAAGTGTACTTTCCGACAAAGTTGTTGAAGGTATGCTGACTTCTATACCCTTACACAAATTGGGTGAAACTACTGATATTGCCAAGGCTGTTGTCTTCCTTGTGAGCGATGACGCCAATTATATTACCGGACAGACTTTACATGTTGACGGTGGTATGGTAATGTAATAGGGGGCCCATTTGGGAGACCTGCAACTTTACCTATTGGAAGGAGGTGAATCGTAATGAGCACTTTCGAAAAAGTAAGAGACATCACTGTTGAACAACTGAGCGTTGACGCTGACGAAGTAAAGATGGAATCCGCTTTCATCGATGATCTCGGCGCTGACTCCCTCGATATCGTTGAGCTGATCATGGCTTTCGAAGAGGAATTCGGTGTTGAAATCCCTGATGAAAAAGCTGAAAAAATCCGCACTGTAGCTGACGCTGTTAAACTGCTGGATGAAGAAAAATAATGCTTTACCTGCTTATGTTTAGGGAACCCCTTGAGGGTTCCCGGACACAAGCTACTCTACTTTAGTCCTGAAATGGGGGATATTTGTTGAAACTACCAGTGCTGAAAATCGGTAAACTTGTTGCTGAAGTACCGATTGTACAAGGAGGCATGGCTATCAGGCTGTCTACAGCCCGTTTGGCAGCTGCTGTAGCTAAAGAAGGCGGTATAGGACTTATCGCAGCGTCCGGCATGAGCTTTGACGAACTGCGTACAGAAATACGTCTGGCAAGAAAACTTACCGGCGGCAAGGGCATTATCGGTATTAATGCAATGTTTGCGGCAAGAGAGTTTTTAGGTCTGATAACTACCGCTGCACAAGAGAAAATAGATTTAATCGTAGCCGGCGCCGGTTTTTCAAGAGATATTTTTGCCGTCGGACGTAAATATGGTGTCGAAGTAGTACCAATTGTTTCTTCTGTAAAACTGGCTAAGATTTCTGAGAAGCTGGGAGCTTCTGCTATCGTTGTCGAAGGCACCGAAGCAGGCGGTCACTTGGGAACTCAGCAATCGATTAAAGAGATACTTCCGGAGATTGTTAAATCCGTTAATATACCTGTTATTGCTGCCGGCGGCGCTGTCTGCGGCAGTGATGTTGCCGAGCTTCTGAAGCTGGGCGCAAGCGGTGTGCAGATGGGCAGCAGATTCGCTGCCAGTGAGGAATCCAACGGCGCACCTGCTTTGAAAGAATTCTATCTTAAAATGACTAAAGAAGATGTTGTGCAGATTGACAGCCCTGTAGGCTATAAGGGACGCGCTATCCGCAATCCGTTTGCACAGTTATCTTTAGATAATAAAGCTCCTAAACCCACCACCTGCGATTTGTGCTTAAAGCATTGCACCCACAGCTTCTGCATTATCAGAGCGCTGACACGTGCACAGCAGGGTGACGTAGAAACCGGTCTTGTTTTCACCGGTGCCAATATGTGGAAAATCAAGGAAATTCTGCCTGTAAAAGAAATCTTCAGGCGCATAAAGGATGAAATTTCAAAAATTTGATTACGAGGTGAACTATTTTGAGTAAAAGAAGAGTTGTAGTAACTGGCGTTGGCCCTGTAACTCCTATCGGTATCGGCAAGGATACCTTCTGGAATAACCTGGTTGTCGGTAAATCCGGTATCGGCCCTATCACTCAGTTTGATACTACTGATTTCACAGTAAAGATTGCCGGTGAGGTTAAGGATTTTGATTACACTGCTTTCATTGATAAAAAAGAAGGCAAGCGTATGGACCGTGTAACCCACTTTGCAGTTGCTGCTGCTAAGCTGGCAATCGAAGACGCTAAGCTGGATATGAGCAAGGAAAATCCCCTGCGCTGCGGCGTTTGCGTTGGCAGCGGCATCGGCGGCATCCACACCTTCCTGGAGCAATCCCTGAAGCTTGGTTCCAAGGGCCCGTCCAAAATCAGCCCGTTCTTCATTCCGATGGAAATCCCGAACATGTCTGCTGGCCAGATTGCTATTGCAACCGGCCTGAAAGGTCCTAACACTGCTATCGTAACTGCATGTGCTACCGGCACCAACTGCATCGGCGACGCTCTGCGCACCATTCAATACGGTGATGCTGACGTAATGCTGGCAGGCGGCACCGAAGCAGCAGTTTCTCCGATTGCTATCGCAGGCTTTGCTAACATGAAGGCTCTGTCTACCAACAACGAAAACCCTGAAGCAGCTTCCTGCCCGTTTGACAAAAAGCGTGATGGCTTTGTAATGGGTGAAGGCGCAGGCGTTCTGGTTCTTGAAGAGCTGGAGCATGCCAAAGCTCGTGGCGCACACATCTATGCTGAGCTGGCAGGCTTTGCTATGAACTGCGACGCATATCATATCACCGCTCCGGACCCGACCGGCGAAACTCCGGCTGCCTGCATCGCTGCAGCAGTTGCTGACGCTGGCGTAAAACCGGAAGAGGTTGACTACATCAATGCTCATGGTACTTCTACCCATCGTAATGACCTGGGCGAAACTATTGCCTTCAAGAAGGTATTCGGCGAGCATGCTTACGAACTGTGCATCAGCTCCAACAAATCCATGATCGGCCATCTGCTGGGCGCTGCCGGCGGTGTAGAAGCTATTGCTACCGTTATGACTATCGAAAACGATATCATTCCGCCGACCATCAACTACAAGGATAAGGATCTGGACGATCCGGAAGGTCCGCTGGATCTGGATTATGTACCGAACGAAGCTCGTAAGAAAGTTGTTAATGTTGCACTGAGCGATAACCTGGGCTTTGGCGGTCACAATGCTTCTATCGTATTCAAAAAATACGTTGATTAATAAGCAGGATTGATTAAAATGCAGGAAAAACGTACACAGCAGCTGCAGAGCTTCTGCCAGGGGCTGGGTATCCATATGCATGATTTAGAGCTTCTTGATATGGCTCTGACCCATACATCTTATGCCCATGAAGCTAAGCAGTATCCTAAACCGCATCATAATGAGCGGATTGAGTTTTTGGGTGATTCCGTGCTCAGCGTTATCGTGAGCACCTACATGTATAAGAACTTTCCTGATTTGGCTGAAGGCCAGCTCACCAAGCTGCGTGCTTACCTTGTTTGTGAAGGCTCCCTGTATGAATATGCCAAAAAGATTCATCTGGGTGACTATCTGCAGCTGGGCAAGGGCGAGGAGCTGAGCGGAGGACGTGAGCGTCCTTCCATCCTGGCTGATGCTTTTGAATCTGTTTTGGGTGCCATCTACCTGGATCAGGGCTTTGAGGTCGTACAGACCTACCTGCTGGGTATGATGCAGTCGGAAATAGATTTCATCTGTCGCCATGGTATCTTTAATGATTACAAGACACGTTTGCAGGAGTATCTGCAGCGTGACGGCGATGCAGATATCCATTATGTTCTTTTAGGCAGCACCGGTCCGGAGCACAATAAGGTATTTACCTCTCAGGTAATGTTGGGTAATACTGTTATCGGCGAGGGCAGCGGTCGCACTAAAAAAGATTCGGAGCAGCATGCTGCTAAGCAGGCGCTGGCACAGCTGCATGTAAGGAATCAGGAATAACATTACAATATTGGCCTACGGTAGAAATACCGTAGGTCTTTTATTTTGCCCGCAGGCAGTAATGCTTTACGCTTTGCAGCGCACAAAAATCCCCTCTTCCTGTTCGGAAAGAGGGGATTGCAGTTTATTGCTTAGTGTTGTTTTTCGTAGGGCTGGTTCATCAGAGCTTCGTCATCAAAGTAGTTGATGCGCATTGCCTCGCGTACGTCATGCAGTGTTGCAGCAGCGGCTGCTTCAGCTTCCTTGCTGCCTGCACGCAGAATTTCGTAAACCTCAGGGATGCGTTGCTCCCAATAGTGACGGCGCTCACGGATGGGCTCCAGAACGTCTTGCAGCACGTTGTTGAGGAACTTCTTAACCTTTACGTCACCCAGGCCACCGCGTTTGTAGTGAGCCTTCAGCTCGTCCAGGTTAGCATAGTCCGGCAGGAATTTGGCAAAGTGCTCTTCGGTGCTGAAAGCATCCAGATAGGTGAAAACAGTGTTGCCTTCAATCTTACCGGGATCCTCTACGCGTACATGGTCAGGATCGGTGTACATGGACATAACCTTCTTTTTGATATCATCTGGTTCATCAGAAAGATAAATGCAGTTGCCCAAGGATTTACTCATCTTGGCTTTGCCGTCAATGCCGGGCAGACGCAGGCAGGCGTCGTTTTGCGGCAGCATGATGTCCGGGTCAACCAGTGTTTCGCCGTAAACAGAATTGAACTTGTGCACGATTTCCTTGCACTGCTCCAGCATCGGCAGTTGGTCCTCACCTACAGGCACTACAGTAGCGCGGAAGGCGGTGATGTCAGCAGCCTGGCTGATAGGATAGCAGAAGAAACCGGTAGGAATGCTTGCTTCGAAGTTACGCATTTTGATTTCGTTCTTGACGGTCGGGTTACGCTGCAGACGAGATACAGTTACCAGGTTCATATAGTAGAAGGTCAGCTCGGTAAGCTGCGGTACCATGGATTGAATGAAAAGGGTAGATTTAGCAGGATCAAGGCCGCATGCCAGATAATCCAGGGCTACTTCGATGATGTTCTTACGCACCTTTTCCGGATGCTCAGCGTTGTCTGTAAGCGCCTGGGCATCAGCAATCATGATATATACTTTATCATATGCACCAGAATTTTGCAGCTGTACACGCTGGCGCAGAGAGCCTACATAGTGGCCTACATGCAGACGTCCGGTAGGACGGTCGCCGGTCAGGATAATTTTACTCATATTAGTCTTACCTCTTTTTGTTCTTATATTACGAACATAGCATAGTATCCGTTGAAGAAGATATACAGCACTACCAACGGCAGAATGTAGGTAGCATAGAAGCGAATCCATTTGGGGAAGGGGATACCCTTACCGGTATCTGCCTCTGCAATAAAGTTATTCCAGCCCCAACCGTAACGGCTGGTGCAGAAGCTGAGGTAAATCAGACTGCCTAATGGCAGCAAATTGTTGCTGACAAGGAAGTCTTCGAGGTCAAGAATGCAGGTGCCTTTGCCCAAAGGCTGAATGTGGCCCCACAGGTTGAAGCCCAGCACGCAGGGCAGGGAAAGCAGGATAATCGCAATAATGTTAAAGCGAATAGTTTTTTTGCGCTCCCAACCGGTTAAATCGCAGATGCAGGAGGTAATGTTTTCGAATACAGCGATTACTGTAGACATGGCTGCGAAAAGCATGAACAGGAAGAACAGAGTACCCCAGATACGGCCGCCGCTCATAGCGTTGAACACATTGGGGAGGGTGATGAACAGCAGGTTCGGACCGCTGTCGGGATTGATGCCGAAGCTGAAGCAGGCCGGGAAGATAATCAGGCCGGAAACAATTGCTACAAAGGTATCCAGTGCCATAATCCACATTGCTTCACCCGTCAGGCGCTGTTCCTTGCCGATGTAGCTGCCGAAGATAGCCAGTGCGCCGATGCCAAGGCTCAGCGTAAAGAAGGCCTGTCCCATAGCGGCGAAGACTACCTCACGGATACCGTGCTCCAGAACTCTGTTGAAGTCAGGATAGAGATAATATTTAAGGCCTGCAGCACTGTTGGGCAGAGTAATGGAGTTTACTGCCAAAATCAGCATGAGCAGCAGCAGGCAGGCCATCATATTTTTGGTGATGCGTTCAACGCCGGCCTTGACGCCCAAATAGCAGACACCGAAGCAGGAGAGAACAATTATAATCATATTGCCTGCCATGGTTACGGGGTCGCTCAGCAGACTGCCGAACACGTTGCCGACACCTTTTGCGTCCAGTCCCACGAAGCCGCCGACAGCCATTTTGTAGAAATAATACAGCATCCAGCCGGAAACTGTGGTGTAGAACATCATCAGGAGAACATTGCCGGCAATCGCACCATATTTATACAGATGCCATTTTGTACCTGCAGGCTCCAGTACGTCGAAGGATTTTGCCGCACTGCGCACACTTGCACGGCCGACAGCAAATTCTGCTACCATAATAGGCAGGCCTAAAAGCAGCAAAAAGCAAAGATAAATTAAAACGAAGGATGCGCCTCCGTATAAGCCCGTAATAAACGGGAAACGCCAGACATTGCCTAAGCCGATAGCACAGCCGGCAGATATTAAAATAAAGCCAAGGCGTGAGGAAAAGCTTTCTCTTTCCATAAATATATACCTACTCCCTAAAAAATTTTGGATAATTTAATTATAAGCGAAAGGTTGGTTATAAGCAATAAAAAAACTGCATCCCACACTTTGGCAGGATGCAGTTCAAAGAGAATTATTTCTTTTCAGCAGGAGCTTTTTCCGGAGCTTTGTACGGAGAGAAGCTGAAGTTTTGCAGTTTGGCATCCTTGCCAAACATGAAGGTCATAATGACAACATTTTCTTTAGAGAAGGCTGCAATATAGGTTACTCTGTCGCCTTGGTCAAAACGCTCAAAGCTATGGAATTTGGTTTCTTTCAAAGAACCGAATTGTTTTTTTACCTGGCTTTGGATAGCAGCAAAGTTTTTCTCGCCCAAAGCTTTGTTAAGGTCAGCGCTCAGTGTGGGAGCAAGAGCTGCATAGCCGGCAGCAGCATCCACATCAAGAGAGGTCATCATCTTTTCAGCGGTTTTCTGCTCCTTGTTCAAATCGCCGCCGTCAGCAGCAAAGGCCAGACTGCTGCAGGCAAAAGCAAGCAGCATAGTTAAGACTAACACTAATTTTTTCATTTACATTACCTCCAATTATAGATAGCTTAAAAGCCTTATATATAATCATAACTGTTTTTTCTCATTTAGTAAAGACTTTTAAAGTGATTTTTGAAAAAATTCAGCTTAGAAGTGCAGTAAAGCTGCTTTCTTATTTTGCCAGTTTGCCTTCCGGGTGCTGCAGGCATTGAAACATCATTTCTGCCAGAGAGCGCTTCAAAAGCTGGTTGAATTCATCAACAGTGTGGTCGCTCAATGGCTTGCCTGCTGCCGGGTAAGACTTTTTATCAGTGCCGAAAATCAGCTCATCCAGGCTGCATTTAAGATGTTGGGATATACGGATGGCAATTGCCAGGCTTACGCCTGTTTTACCGTTTTCCAGATTACTCATGTGGGTTTGGGAAATATTAATCGCTTTTGCCAGGTTTTGCTGCGATACCTGCGATTTGGTACGCATCTGTTTGATATTGTTGCCGATAAGCTTATAGTCGGGGTTTACAGTTAAGCTTGCCATAATAACACCTCCAGCTGCTGTTAAACAATAGCATATTTTATCTTCCTCTGTATGAACGCGAGCCGTTGCTTCGTCCTTCAAGTATATTATGACATATTTATACCTGAATGTCCCTACACCAAATGGCGA
>OHHO01000547.1_pt1 | contig 14023 bp, 10 predicted proteins | sample 1568071 | NCBI WGS metagenome assembly OHHO01 (sample SAMEA3879582, study PRJEB24766) | human gut metagenome | biome: human-associated habitat; feature: feces | place: USA | collected 1985/1987
CTGGGTGGTTTGGGCGAAATTGGTAAAAATATGACGGTATTCCGTTACGGGGACGACATGATCCTGATTGATGCAGGCCTGATGTTCCCTGAAGACGATATGCTCGGCATTGACTTGGTTATTCCCGATATTACATATTTGGTTGAGAATAAAGATAAAATTAAGGGTATCTTTCTGACACATGGTCACGAGGACCATATCGGTGCGCTGCCCTATGTTATGAAACAAATTGATTGTCCCGTTTATGGTACCGCACTTACTCTGGGTATTTTACAAGGCCGCTTGAAGGAAAACGGTGTAGGCAACGAAAACTTGCACGTAGTAAAACCCGGTGACAAGATTAACGCCGGTGCTTTTAAGCTCGATTTCATCCGCGTAAACCACAGTATTCCCGACGCTGTTGCTATCGCGATTACTACTCCTATCGGTGTTATCATCCACACCGGTGACTTCAAAATCGACCACACTCCTGTTGACGGACAGGTTATGGAATTCAATAAATTTGCCGAATACGGCGACCGCGGTGTACTGTGCCTGCTGGCAGACAGCACCAACGCCGAGCGTCCGGGCTTCACTCCCAGCGAAAAAATGGTTGGCCAGACCTTTGACGAGGAGTTCCGCTATGCTAAGCACCGTATTATAGTAGCAACCTTCTCCTCTAACGTACATCGTATCCAGCAGGTTATTGATACTGCTGTGAAGTACGACCGTAAGGTAGCAGTTATCGGCCGCAGCATGGTGAATGTTGTTAATATCGCTAAGGAGCTGGGTTACTTAAAGGTTCCCGAGGGCGTTTTGATTGATATTGATGAAACTCATAACTATACGCCGGAAAAGGTTGTTATTATCACCACCGGCAGTCAGGGCGAGCCGATGAGCGCGCTCACCCGTATGGCTATGAATGACCATAAAAAGGTTGATATTATGCCCGGTGATACAGTAATTATTTCTGCTACACCTATTCCGGGCAACGAAAAGCTTGTTTCCCGTACTATCGACCATCTGTACAAGCTGGGTGCGGACGTTATTTATGAAAAGAGCAACGGCGTCCACGTTTCCGGCCACGCCAGCCAGGAGGAAATCAAGATGATGCACAATCTGGTGCGTCCGCGTTTCTTCATGCCTGTGCACGGTGAATATCGTCACCTGGTTAAGCATGCTAATCTGGCAAAATCTCTCGGCATGCCGGCAGATCACATAGTTATCGGTGAAAACGGCAGCGTTATCGAGCTGACCAAGAGCAGCATTACCATTAACGGCAAGGTGCCTGCAGGCAAGGTGCTGGTTGACGGCTTGGGTGTCGGTGACGTAGGCAACATCGTACTGCGCGACCGCCGTCAGCTCTCTCAGGACGGTATCATGATTGTTGTTGTAACCATCGATAAGGAATCCTGCCATGTGGTTTCCGGTCCGGATATCGTTTCCCGCGGCTTTGTTTATGTACGCGAGGCCGAGGACTTGATGGATGAAGCACGCGACAAGGTGCAGGCTGCATTAGACCGCTGCGAGGAAAACAATGTTTCCGAATGGTCGGCAATCAAGTCCACCGTGCGTGATTCTCTGGGACGCTTCCTGTTCGAAAGAACCCGTCGTCGCCCGATGATTCTGCCGATTATCATGGAGATCTGATAGTTTTCAGTGATTAGTTATTAGTTATTAGTGAATAGTAAATAGTGAATAGTTTTTGGTGAGCGGTTGTCAGCAGTCAGCTGATAAAGGATGACTGCCGGCAGCTGCGATTTTAGGAGTTGTCTTATCTTGCGCAAGGAAAGAAGAAGGAAGCAACAGAATAGAAGCTACTCGCGCCCTGTCGGCGTTGTCTGCCTGCTTATGGGTCTGCTGTTTGCAGCCGCTCTTCTTATGACGGCTGAGGACGATGTGATGCATTTTGCTTATCTGGTGGAGCAGAATCTGCTGGGTAAGGGTGTCTTTCTGCTGCCTTTGGCTTTCTTTGCTGCGTCCTGGCAGCTGCTTAGAGGACAATTTGGTGTTTTTAACAAGAGAACATTAATTTTTACTTTGGTGACGCTGTGCCTTACAGGCACAGCTCATCATGTTTTTGTGCCTGTTGGCTCTGAGCTGGAGCCTTCGCTGATAGCGGATGGCGGCGGTCTTGTAGGCGGCCTTTTGCTGAAGCTGCTGCGTTCCTTTGCCGGTGATGTAACTGTCTGCATCATTCTGGCCTTAGGCTGGCTGTGGCTGCTGGGCCTGGTGCTGCCGCTGCGCAAATGGTGGGAGCTGTGGCAGGATTACCTGACCTCCGACGATTTGACGCTGGTGCGCCCCGACGACAAGGTGAGGGAGGAGCGTGTGCATCCAGAGCCTGCGGTAAGAGCTGTGTTCAAGCGCAAGAGTGCCGCGCCTCAACAGCATGCCGCTCCCGCGGATAATGTTATCAGCAACTATACAAGCCCCGAGTTTGATGCCTTCAACGAGGGCGTGCAGAAGAAAAGTGCTTTCAGAAGCATTTTGGGCTTTACCAAAAACAAGAGCGTTTACGAAAAATCTCCTTTAAAAGAGGAAATAGAGCGTGACCCGGTGCAGCTGCCCGAATGGGAGCAGGCCAAACCCGAGGTCATTGTAAGACCGATTATCAATTATGACGATGATTACGAGCCGGACAGCCGCTTTCTGGATGATGCCGAGCCGCCGGCTGCTGAACCCGAGCCTGAGCCGGAGCCGGAGCCGGAGCGTCCTGCTTCCGTAATCCGCAATACCTATCGCGAGGAGGCTGCAGCGTTTACAGCGCCTGCCAAGGCGGAGCCGCAGCCTGAGCTTGAACCGGAGAAGCCGGCCGTAACGATTTTTGACAGCGCAGATAAAATTGTCGCAGCGGAGCCTGCTCAGCAGACCGCTGCAGCATATGAGCCCGAAGCGCAGGCCGCGAGCAGCTATCAGCTGCCCCCGCTGGAGCTTCTGGATACGCCGAAGGCCAGTGACCCGTCCACCTATCAGAAGGACATCATGGACCAATGTGCGGTGCTGGAGCAGACCTTGGCAGACTTCAAGGTGCGCGCCAGAGTTGTTGCCGTAACACGCGGACCGTCGGTTACCCGCTTTGAGCTGGAGCCTGCGGCAGGCGTGAAGGTAAGCTCGGTGGTGAACCTTGCGGATGATATTGCCCTGCGTCTGGCTGCGCCCGGTGTGCGTATCGAAGCGCCGATTCCCGGCAAATCCGCCATCGGTATCGAAGCGCCGAACACGAAGAACGATCCCGTGTGCTTCCGTGAGGTTGTGGAGGCAGGCAGTGTACGCAATGCCAAGGAGCATCTGTGCATCGGTCTGGGCAAGGATATCAGCGGTGATATTATTTCCGCCGACCTTGCGAAAATGCCGCACCTTCTGGTAGCAGGCTCCACAGGCTCCGGTAAATCGGTGTGCATCAATACGATTATCGCCGGTCTTTTGTACCGTGCTACCCCGGACGAGGTTAAACTGATTCTTGTCGACCCTAAGGTCGTAGAATTGTCTAATTACAACGGTATTCCGCATCTGCTGACACCTGTTGTCACCGAGCCGAAAAAGGCAGCCAGCGCGCTGCACTGGGCGGTAGCGGAAATGGAGCGCCGTTATAAGGCGTTTGCCGACAGCCGTGTGCGTGACATCAAAACCTATAACGCACAGGCCACCGAAAAGATGCCCTATATCGTAATCATCATCGACGAGTTGGCAGACCTGATGATGGTAGCCAAGGTTGATGTGGAGGATGCCATCCTGCGCTTGGCACAGAAGGCCCGCGCTGCCGGTATCCATCTGATTCTGGCAACCCAGCGCCCGTCCGTGGATGTTATTACAGGCATCGTCAAGGCGAATATTCCTTCACGTATTGCTTTCGCCGTATCCTCGCAGACAGATTCGCGCACCATTATTGATATGGGCGGTGCCGAAAAGCTGCTGGGCAAGGGCGATATGCTCTTTTACCCCATGGGCTACAATAAGCCCGTGCGTGTGCAGGGTGCCTTCGTCAGCGATGATGAGCTGAATAAAATAGTAGATTTCATTATCAAGCAGTCCATTCCTGTAAATTACAGTGAAGAAGTAACAGAGCAGGAGCTGGAATGTGATAATAAAGGCCATAATGCCGAGGATGCAGGCTCCAATGCGCCTGCAGAGGATGAGCTTTTTGAGGATGCCCTGAGCCTTGTGCTGGACATGGGGCAGGCATCAAGCTCCATGCTGCAGCGACGCTTCCGCATAGGCTATACGCGTGCGGCGCGTCTGGTAGATACCATGGAGGAGCTGGGCATTGTCGGTCAATCTGTAGGCAGCAAGCCACGAGAGGTTATAATGTCGCGTAAGGAAGCAGAGGAACGCTTCCTGCGCCGTGAATAAGCGGAGGTGCAGGCGAAATGGATGATAAGGAAAAGACTGTCGGCGCAATTTTGAAAGAAGCAAGACTGGCTAAGGGTATTTCCCTGGCTGATGCCGAAAAGGCTACCAGTATCCGCAGCCGTTATCTGCAGGCTGTAGAAAATGACGAATATGACAAGACTCCGGGCGAGGTTTTCCTGAAGGGAATAATCCGCAACTACGGTAATTATCTGGGACTGAACGGTCCGGAGCTTGTTAATGAATATAAAGCAAGTGCTGCCGGTATGGCGGCAGAGGCTGTACGCAGCCAGGGTATCCGCGAGGTGGAAAAGGTCCGCCTCAACATCCAGCTGAAGGATAAGCGTGATATCGGCAGCGGTACAGGCCGCTTTGAAATGCCGGGTTTGCCGAAGCTGCCGATGAAGCAGTGCCTGGCAGGCTTAGCAGCGGTAGCGGTGCTCACTGCAGGCTATTTTGCTATTCCCGCTACGATTAACTATTTTAAAAATATGCCTAAGGAAGAGGCAAAGCAGACCGAGCAGGTTAAGCCTGAAGCTAAAGTGCCCGCAGTGCTGGATAAGGTTACCGTTGACCTGGAGGCCGAGGGTGACTGCTGGCTGGAGGCAAGTGCCGACGGCAAGGAGCTTTTTGCCGGCATTCTGCATGCTAAGGAAAGCAAGCATTTTGAGGCTAAGGATAAGCTGATTGTCAAATATGGCAATATCGGCGTTGTCCGCATTAAGGTGAACGGTCAACCCGTTGACCTTAAGGGCGAGCATGGCGTGGCCGTCAAGACCTATCTGCGCAACGCTCCCGCACAGCCTGCAGCCGCAGCTAAAGCAGAGGAGGCTGCACCGCAGTCCGAACCCGAAGCCAAGGCCGCACCTGCTGCCGCAGTAGAGGAAGCGCCGCAGCCGGCAGCAGCCGTACCTGCGCCGAAGGCAGAAGAACCGAAGCCGCAGGCTGAGGTTAAGCAGGCTGAGCCGCAGCAGCCGCAGGCTGCCGGCGAAGCGAAGGCCGATAAGAAGAAATAATAATTTGTTCAGGAGTTTTTAATGAAACAGTTTTTACCAATTTCCGCTCAAGAAATTGCCGAGCGTGGCTGGGAGCAGATTGACTTTCTGTTTATCAGCGGCGATGCTTATGTAGACCACCCCTCCTTCGGTCCGGCAGTAATCTGCCGTGTACTGGAGGCGCAGGGCTACAAGGTAGCTATGCTGTGCCAGCCGCGTTGGGATAAAGCAGAATATCTGGCAGAGCTGGGCAAGCCGCGACTGGGCGTGCTTATTTCCGGCGGCAACCTTGACTCCATGCTGTGCCGTTATACGGCAGCCAAGAATGAGCGTGCTGTCGACAAGTATACCGCAGGCGGCGCGGTGGGACAGCGTCCCGACCATGCTACGGCCGTTTATGCGCAGCTCGTCAAAAAGCTGTGGCCGGATATGCCTGTAGTTATCGGCGGCATTGAAGCCAGCCTGCGCCGTTTTGTGCATTTCGACTACTGGGAAAACAAGCTGATGCCCTCTATTCTGGAGGCCAGCGGTGCGGACCTTTTGGTTTACGGCATGGGCGAAAAGCAGGTAGTGGAAATTGCCGACTATCTGGCAGGCGGTGCCTCTGCCGAGGATATGCATTACATCCGCGGTACGGCGTATATGTCCGACACTCTGCCCGATGACGAATATGTGGAGCTTCCCGACTGGAAGGCTATCAAGGACGACCGCAAGGAATTTGCCAGAGCCTTCAAGCTGCAGAGCAAGGAGCAGGACCCGTTTTATGGCAAAATCGTAGTCCAGAAGGGACAGAAGAAATATATCGTGCAGAATCCGAACATCTTCCCACTGACGATGGAGGAGATGGACGCTATCTATGATCTGCCCTATATGCGTAAGTGGCATCCGAGCTACGATGCCAAGGGAGGCGTTGCGGCGCTGGAGGAGGTTCAGTTCAGCCTTGTCAGCAGCAGAGGCTGCTTCGGCAGCTGTTCCTTCTGCGCTATTCATGCGCATCAGGGACGCATCATTCAGGCTCGCAGCCATGAATCTATTCTGCGCGAAGCTAAGATTCTGACGCAGCTGGACGGCTTCAAGGGCTATATCCATGACGTTGGCGGCCCTACGGCCAACTTCCGCCATCCTTCCTGTGCCAAGCAGCTGAAATACGGCGTGTGCAAGGACAGACAGTGCCTGTTCCCCAAGCCGTGCCCCAATATTGATGCCGACCACAGCGATTATATAGCACTTTTGCGCAAGCTGCGCGCTTTACCGGGCGTCAAGAAGGTGTTTATCCGCAGCGGTATCCGTTATGATTATATGCTGGCGGATAAAAAGCAGGATTTCCTCGATGAGCTGTGCCGCTATCACATCAGCGGTCTGCTGAAGGTGGCGCCCGAGCATATCGCACCGCAGGTTCTGGCGCGTATGGGCAAGCCAGGCAAGGAAGTTTATCTGAAGTTTATGCGCCTTTATGCGCAAAAAAATAAAGAAATCGGCCTGCCGCAATATCTGGTGCCGTACTTTATTTCCAGCCATCCGGGCTGCACGCTGAACAATGCTATTGAGCTGGCAGAGTTTTTGCGTGATATCAAGCACAATCCGGAGCAGGTGCAGGACTTCATTCCTACTCCCGGCAGTGCGGCGACGGCGATGTATTATTCCGGCGTCGACCCGGAAAGCGGCGAAACCGTATTTGTGGCCCGCAATCCACATGATAAGGCAATGCAGCGTGCGCTGATGCAGTACCGTGCTCCGCGTAACCGCAAGCTGGTGCTGGAGGCGCTGCAGAAGGCAGGCCGTATGGACCTTGTGGGCAGCGGACCTAAATGCCTGCTGCATACGGAGCAGGAGCAGCGCGGCGGAGCGCGTGGCGCGAAGCGTGATGCATTTCGCGGACCGAAGCGTAATGCAAACCGCAGTGCTGCCGGCAGTGGAGCGCGCAAGGCAACGCGCAGTACCGCTTCAGGCAGTACCGGTGGAAAAAGGCGTGAGGATAAGCGCCGCAGATAGTAACGGAGGGATGAGATGATCCGTTGTATCTTTTTAGTGCTGATATTGGCCGGAATACTGACGGGAGGCTGCGGTGAGCAGCCTACTCCTGTACAGAACGCAGGGGCAAAAACCGTTATCCTGTATTCCGAGCTTGATAATAAATTTACTGAAAATCTGGTGGATGCCTTTAACAAGGAGCAGAAGGATAAGCTGCAGCTGAAGGCTATTTACGAGCTGAAGCCCGGCGGGGAGCTGCCGGACGTTGTGCTGGCCGAGCAGCGCACACTTGCCGGCCTGAAGCGTCAGGGAAGCCTGAAGCCTGTGGCCTTTGCCGATGGCGACAGACTGCCGCAGAAGTTCCGTGACGCAGATTTGAACTGGTACGGCGTTTTCTATGATCCGATAGTTTTTCTGGTCAATCAGCAGTATGCACGTACTGTCGGTCAGGCCAATATCTGCAGCTGGCAGGATTTGGCAGGAAAAGAGCAGCTGCGCATTGCTCTGGAAAATTTATCCGACAGCAACAGCACGCAAAACTTTCTGGCAGGTCTGGCAGACCGCTTCGGCGAGGATGAATCGCTGGAGTATTTAGGCAATATCAACCGCTTTATCGGGCAATATTCCAAGTTTCCCTTTACACCGGTGCGCATGGCGGCGGTAGGTGATGCGGATGTGGCTATAACAAGACAAAGCTACGTGTTTAAATATCTGGAAAATAAATTTCCCGCTTATGTTGTCTATCCCAAGGAAGGCACGCCGGTAAATCTTTTCTGCGTAGGCCTGTTTAAGAATACCACCGATGATTTGCAGGGCCTGAAGGTTATGGAATGGCTTATGACAAGCGAGCAGGTGCAGGCGATAGCGCAGGAAAATGCTACAGGCTATCTTTTCCTGTTCCCGCGCGGATTTGACGAGGCTGCTGCCGATGCAGATAAAATCTGGCTTAACAGCAGCTATCTGGAGCCTGATAAGCAGGACGGACTGACGAATAAGTGGCTGAGTAAGGTAAGATTCAGTAAATAGTGATTAGTGATTAGTCATTAGTCATTAGTCATCAGTGATTAGATTATAGTGATTTATGCTCTTGCTTGCTGTCCCGACAGCTTGGGTGAGGGCAGCAGGTTTTGGAGGTAAAGAATGAAAATAGGTATGGTCAGCCTCGGCTGTCCCAAAAATCTGGTAGATTCTGAAGTTATGCTGGGTATTATCAAGGATAAGCAGCTGGAGATTACCAATGATCCCGCAGATGCCGAACTGATTATTGTTAATACCTGCGGTTTTATCGAAAGTGCGAAGGAGGAATCCATCAGCACAATTTTACAAATGGCGCAATACAAGGAGGAGGGCACCTGCAAGTATCTGATTATGACAGGCTGCCTCGGCCAGCGCTATGCTGACGAGCTTTTCGAAAGCATGCCTGAGGTTGACGCTATCGTCGGCACCGACAGCTTTACCGATATCGGTTGGGTTATCGACCAGGTGCTGGCAGGCAAGCGCGTAAAGCATCTGCAGAAGCTGGAAAGCAAAAATGTGCAGGCTCCGCCCAGAATGCTGACTACGCCTGATTACATGGCGTATCTCAAAATTGCCGAGGGCTGCGACAACTGCTGCTCCTACTGCATTATTCCGCAGCTGCGCGGTCCCTACACCAGCCGTCCTTATGATGAGGTTATGGCGGAGGCAAGAAGCCTTGCTGCTCACGGCGTCAAGGAGCTGATTGTAGTTGCGCAGGACACCACCCGCTACGGCGAGGACCTCACCGGCAAGCTGCTTTTGCCGCAGCTGCTGCGTGATCTCAACGAGCTGGAGGGCATTAAGTGGATTCGCGTTATGTACCTGTATCCCAACAACTTTACGGACGATTTGATTGCAGCCTTCGCCGAATGCGACAAGGTGTGCAAGTATATTGATATTCCTCTGCAGCATGCCAGCGACAGACTGCTCGACAGCATGAACCGTTACGATACACGCGCGCAGGTAGAGGAGCTTCTGGCCAAGCTGCGTGAGCGTATTCCGGGAATTACTATCCGCACTACCTTTATCGTGGGCTTCCCCGGTGAAACCGACGAGGATTTTGCGGAGCTGATGGACTTTGTTGAAAAGCAGCGCTTTGAAAACGCAGGCGTGTTCCAGTATTCCCAAGAGGAGGGCACTGTGGCCGGCGCTATGGAAAACCAGATTGAGCCTGAGGTTAAGGAAAACCGCTATCATGAGCTGATGGCGCTGCAGGCAGGTATTTCCGAAGAAATCCATCAGGAGCGCGAGGATGAGGAGCTGGACGTTATCGTCGAAGGCTTTGATGAAGAAAACCCCGCTCTTGCGGTAGGACGTTCCTATCACGAGGCACCTGATATCGACGGCAACATCTTTATCGAAAATGCCGCCGAGCTGGAGGTAGGCCAGATGGTAAGAGTACGTATTCTGCAAGGCTTTACCTATGAAATGGTGGCAGAGCTGGTTTAAGAGCGTTGCTGTAAGAGTCAAAATAACCGGTGAGAGGGTGACAGCAGATGAAGGTTGAAATCATTACTACCGGGACGGAGCTGCTGCTGGGTGAAATTTTAAACACCAATGTGCAGTATTTATCCCGCAAGCTGAACAATATAGGCTTTGATGTTTTATATCACACTACGGTCGGAGATAATCCGGAGCGTATGCGCGCAGTGCTGGAGCAGGCCATGCAGCGCGCCGATATCATCATTACCAGCGGTGGTCTGGGACCGACACGCGGTGATATTACCAAGGAGATGGTGATGGAGGTTTGTCATACCGAAGGCTATCTCGATTTGGATACATGGGGACGCATAGATGCATATTTTGCCAAGAAGGGACTTTGCCCTTCGCAAAATAACGAAAAGCAGGCGTATGTGCCCATCGGGGCCGAGGTACTGCAGAACGATGTGGGTACCGCTCCCGGACTGTGGCTGGAATATAAGGACAAAATCTTCATTATGCTGCCCGGACCTCCGAGCGAGCTTACGGATGTGTGCGAAAAGCAGCTGCTGCCGCGTATGCTGCAGCGCTTCAGCAAGCACGGCATTATTATGTCGCGTACCCTGCATCTGCGCGGTATCGGCGAATCAATGGTAGCGTCTAAGCTCGACGAGCTGATTATGGCGCAGACGAATCCGACGATTGCGCTTTATGCCCGCTACGGTGAAATTCTCATCAGGCTTACGGCGAAGGCTGCCAATGATAAAGAGGCAGTCAAGCTGCTCGACGCTATAGAAGCCAAGGTACGCAAGAGCGTTGATAATTATATATACGGTGTGGATGATGCCACGCTGGCGGCCTGCTTAGGGCAAGAGCTGCTGAAGCAGGGCAAAACTATTGCCTTTGCGGAATCCTGCAGCGGCGGTCTTGCCAGCAGCCTGGTTACAGATGTGCCGGGCAGCAGTGAATATCTGCTGGGAAGCATCGTCAGCTACACTAACATGGCCAAGCAGAAGCTGCTCAATGTACAGGCAGATACGCTGGCCAAATATGGTGCTGTCAGCCGCGAAACCGCCTGCGAAATGGCGCTGGGCGTGCGCAAGCAGCTGGGCAGCGATTACGGTGTGAGCATTACGGGCAACGCCGGACCGGGAGCCAGTGAGGGCAAGCCGGTAGGCCTTGTATATATTGCCGTTGCTACCGACGATGTGGTATATTGTCAGGAGCACCGTTTTATGTCTACAAGAACAGAAAATAAGCTGAGAATAGCTCAGACAGCTATTTCCATGGCTATTGATAAATTATTAGAAGAAAAAAACAATATGGAGGATAAACATTAATGACCATTCAAAAAGAGATGTTCGGCAACTTAGAGCTGGACAAAAAAATTGTAACCGCCCTGACTGACATGGGCTTTGAAGAGCCTTCTCCGATTCAGGCCGCTACTATTCCCCTGGTGCTCGAAGGTAACGACGTTATCGGTCAGGCACAGACCGGTACCGGCAAGACTGCTGCTTTCGGTATTCCTCTGGTGCAGGCAATTACCGACTTCAAGCATATTCAGGCGCTGATTATGACTCCAACCCGTGAGCTGGCTATTCAGGTTGCGGAAGAGGTAGGCAAAATCGGCCGTACCCGCCGCGTGCGTGCGCTGCCTGTTTACGGCGGCCAGCCGATTGAACGCCAGATCCGTGCGCTGCGCAACAATGTGCAGATTGTTATCGGTACTCCGGGCCGTCTGATTGACCATATCAACCGCGGTACTATCCATCTGGACCATATCAAATTCCTCGTACTGGACGAGGCTGACGAAATGCTGGATATGGGCTTTGTTGATGATATCGAAGAAATTATGCGCAGCCTGCCGGTTGAACGCCAGACTCTGCTGTTCTCCGCAACTATGCCCCGTCCGATTCTGAGCCTGACCAAGAAGTACATGAAGGCGCCGAAGAATGTAACCATTTCCAAGGAAGAGCTGACTGTACCTCTGATTGAGCAATACTATTTCGAAACCAAGGATAAGGTTGAAGGCCTGTGCCGTCTGCTGGACGCAGAAATCGACGGCAAGCTGATTATCTTCTGCCGTACCAAAAAGGGTGTTGATGACCTGTCTATCGCACTTTCCAGCCGTGGCTACATGGCTGAAGGCCTGCATGGTGACCTGAGCCAGAACCAGCGTGACCGCGTAATGAAGAAATTCCGCGAGGGCGCTGTTGATGTACTGATTGCAACCGACGTTGCTGCCCGCGGTATCGACGTTGACAACATTACCCACGTTATTAACTTTGATATTCCGCAGGATCCGGAAAGCTACGTTCACCGCATCGGCCGTACCGGTCGTGCAGGCAACACCGGCGTAGCTATGACCTTCATTACTCCGCGTGAGTTCCGTCAGCTGAAGCTGATTGAGCGCACTGTCAAGACTAAAATCCAACGCCGTCAGCTGCCTACCGCTGCTAACGTTATCGAGCGTCAGCGCGACCAGATTATCAGCAAGATGCAGACTGTGCTGGAGCTGAACGCTTACCATGACTATATGCCGATTGCCGAAAGCCTGCTGGATGATTACAGCGCCGAAGAGGTTGCTGCCGCAGCTCTGAAGCTGATGCAGGAGGGCATTAAGGCTCTGGAGGCTCCGCAGGAGGATATCCTCTCCAAGGATCTGCGCAACACTGGCGGCCGTCCCGGCATGGTACGCCTGTTCATCAACATCGGCCGCAGCCAGAAGATTATGGTTAAGGATATCGTCAGCACCATTGCTATCGAAGCAGACATTCCGGCACGTGATATCGGCCTGATCAATATCTATGATAAGTTCACCTTTGTTGAGGTACCGGAGGATGTAGCCGAAAAGGTTATCGGTGCGATGAACAAGAACTTTATCAAGGGGTATAAGGTTAATATTGAGCCGGCGAAGGCAAGAAGATAATAAAAAGCCTCTCCTAGGGGAGACAAGGTGAATTGCCCGTAGGGCAAGAGAAGGCGCCCTGGGGCGGGTGCCGAGCTTGTCGAGGCGGAGAGGGGTTCTGCCTAAAGCAACATTGCTTTCAGTCCCCTCTCAGTCACCCTATCGGGTGACAGCTCCCCCCTAGGGGAGCCTCTCTGCTACCTAACTTCTAACAATAAGCATTTAACTTAAATAATCATTATGACACAAAGGAGCAATCACCCATGGAAAAATCTTTACAACTCGTCTTTAAAAACGCCGCAGGCAGCACCAAAATCATCACTATCTCCAACCCCAAAGAAAACCTCACCAAAACCGAAACTGACGCAGCAATGCAAAAAATCGTCGCAGCCAACGTTTTCAACACCATCGGCGGTGACCTGGTACAAGCTGTTGAAGCTCGTGTTGTCAATCGTAACGTCCAAGTTCTGGCGTAAAAAGCATTAAGGAGTGATCCTCATGGAATTTGACAGACTTCTCTCCGCTGCTGCGGATTATGGTTTCCCCATGCTCGTCAGCTCGTATCTTCTGGTCCGTATGGAAGGCAGAATCGAAAAGCTGAGTGCCAATATCGACACCCTAACCCGTGTGCTGCAGGAAAGACTTGTGATGCAATTTCCATATGCACAGCAGTAAATAGTATATACAAGCAAAAATATACTAAAGACTAATCATATGGCACAGGGGCTGTCGTACACGAAGTACGGCAGCCTCTTTTTATAGGAAAGGAACATAATATGCGCTATAAAATAATTACCTATACTCTCTTTCTTCTCTTTGCCCTCGGTCTTATCGGCATAGCCTCAATAGTCAGCGCCCAAGCGAGGCCTGCCAGCACCTATACAGCATATGTGGTACGCATTATAGATGGTGATACCATTCATGTACGCGATATAACAGGAGAAAAGCACCGCATCCGACTTGCTATGATAGATGCACCGGAAAGGGAGCAGCCCTTTGGCACGGAATCAACAAAAAAACTAAGCGAACTGTTACGCCAAAGCACAGTCCGCTTGAAGGTTAAGTGTATTGATAAGTATAACCGTGAAGTTGCTTTTGTATATTGCGAAGGAAAGGACGTGAGCGCCGAAATGCTGAAGGACGGCATGGCACTTCATTACCACATGAACTTCGATAAATGCGAAATATATGATAAATTTGAGGCAGCAGCAAAGCACTGCCGCCAAGGCTTATGGTCACAGGAAAAAATTGAAAAGCCTTGGGATTTTAGAAGAAAACATAAAACACAGGAATAAATTAAGCTCTTAGCAACGGAACTTAACAGTAAATAAAAAAAGCTCCGCCTACCCTAAAAAAGTAAGCGGAGCATTTTTACTATATGGAC
>OHHO01000552.1_pt1 | contig 13877 bp, 8 predicted proteins | sample 1568071 | NCBI WGS metagenome assembly OHHO01 (sample SAMEA3879582, study PRJEB24766) | human gut metagenome | biome: human-associated habitat; feature: feces | place: USA | collected 1985/1987
GCGAAGGCGGACGATTCCGAGTTCAACTTGGAATACAGCTTCTATGGCGACGACCAGCAGGTCATTTGGCAGGTCGTTGACGGCGAAGGTAAGGTCACGTTCGACAAGACGGGCTTCATGGGCGGCGATGCGCCGGATATGATTGCCTACATCCTCGAAAACGCGACGGTCTGGGCTGACATTGTGAAGTAATCCCAATTCACCTGTGCTGCGGTGAAGCAGCACAAAAAGAATCCCCGTGTGCTGACGCAAGCGCCAACAAGAAATTCGGACTTGCTGGTACGCGGGGATTTTTAGAAGCCGGAAAAGAGCTACAACATCCGCTATCTGATGCATGGTGGCGGTGATGACGAGAACTACTGGCTGATGGAGCTGAGCGACCGTACACATGGCAAAACGACGATGCGCGTGCTGGATCACATGATTGAGGACGGCTTGTGTGAGCCGCTGATTGTGGTTACGCCGACGTTCTATGCTGACGTCGAGGGCGTTGAGCCGACGCAGGAGCAGATTGATGCCGTCTGTGCGCAGATTGGCGAATCGCACTATAATTCCATGTCGGGTCTGTATACATGGTACTTTGGCGACGAATTTCGGAACAATATCATTCCTGCGGTGGAAAGCAAATACCTGACCTATGCAAACAAAGATGTCAGTGAAGAGAACCTGATTGCAACGCGCGACCATCGGGCGTACTGCGGCCTGTCGGCTGGTGCGGTTCATGGTCGGGCTCGCTGACGGATGAAGCGCTTTTCCGCACGATGCTGGAAGAAAAATATGCGGATTACACCCTGAACTTCTGGTATAACGGCAACGGCGTGGAGGACATTGCTTTTGAAGAGCATTACGAAATCTACAATCAGCTGATGGAGAGTATGAGCAACAAGTTTGTGGACGGCGAAAACAGCGCAATGGTGGTGCTGGAAGACGGTGCACACAACTATGCAGCTTGGATTGTGGATTTGTACAACTGCCTGTTGGTGTTCTTTAAGTAATAGTCAATAACGACGGCGGAGGAAGTGCAGCATGACGGGCTTGCTGGACTGGCTGAAAAGCCTATATACAGTGGGTGTGCAGTACATTTGCTGGCTTGGGCTTGCAACGCTGGTGTTCTCACATTCTCTGGAAAAGAGAAAAATGGCGTGCCTCAAAGGCAGTGCGGCGACGGCTGGATTTCTGCTGCTGGGGATGCTGGCTTCCTCTACCGCCGTGGATGGCGCACTGCCGGTTGTGTGGTATTTTGTGCTGCCGCTGGTGAATATGCTGGTCATTATGAGCTACTGCCAGATTAGCTGGCGAGAAGCATTTCAGTGCGCTTTGCTGGCATCACTGACGGAGCATCTGGCCAATTCTGTGTACATTCTCATTTTCGTGAGCAATGCGCAAATGAATTTGGCGTACTGCACCATCAGCTTACTGGTGTATGCATGCATCTGGTTTTTCTGGGGCAGAAAAATGGCACACACAGGGCATTACTATGTGACAAGCTGGGGCATTGTTCCGATGACGCTGCTGTGCCTGACGGTGCAGGTGTTTCTGAGCTATGAATGCAAACATACCGCTGATCCGAATGCATGCATGGCATTTGAAGTCGAGACCGTGCGCCGAATGCTCCAGCTCTGCCAGTGGTATGCGATTGCGTTCTGCTGCTTGATTCTGGCGCTGGAATATACGCATCAGAATCAGCTGTTTGCGCAGGCGGAACTGGCGGTCAGCCATGAGCTGCTGCATGTGCATGAGCAGCAATTCCGCTTGACTCGTGACAACATTGACCTGATTAACCGCAAGTGCCACGACATGAAACATCAGGTGACGGTGCTGATGGCGCAGAAGGACGGAACGGGTGAACTGACGAAGCGATATGGGCATGAAATCCTAAAAATGATAGAGGTTTACGATAACAGCATTGATACGGGCAACGAGGTGCTCAATACTGTGCTGCGCGACAAAAGCCTGTATTGCAGCATGAACGACATCAACTGGATGTGTGCAGCACATGGAGAACAACTGAACTTCATGAATCCGCTGGACTTGGTCTGCATCATTGGCAATGCGCTGGACAACGCAGTGGAGGCAGTAGAGCGCATTCCCGACAAAAAGAGGCAGATTATCAGCGTCAAGATTGCCACCGTCAGCAGCATGATGCAAATTCTCATTGAGAATACGTTTGACGGGGAAGTGCATACCGCTGATGGGCAGCTGCTGACGAGAAAGCAGGACGCACATAATCACGGCCTCGGCGTGCGCAGCATTCGTGCGACAACGGAGAAATACGGCGGTTATGCCAGCACGACCACGGAAGGGGATACCTTCATCCTCAACATACTGATTCCAATTCCCAATGCGGCCGAAACAGTATGAGAACTTGGAAATTCTGAAGCGGAAGACAGAGAGGAAGCGCTTGAAGATGGACGAGCAGAAACAGAAAATCAAAAAGCCTCATAAAAAAATGAGCAACAAGCTCTTTACTGGAATTTGGGGAAGCCTTCTGGCGCTCCTGATGGTGGGCATTATCACGCTCAACGTGGTGCTGCTCAAATACAGCTCGCTGATTACTCGTTCGCTGGGACATCAAACCGTAGCAACCGTGAATCTGGATACTTCGGGTGACAGCGATTACTTCAAAAGCGCCTTTGCAACGGAGGCAGATTTGCTGGCGCATGAAACGGAAATCAGCCGGCAGATTGAGGCGGAGGGCATTGTGCTGGTGAAAAACGACCAGAATGCACTGCCGCTGCAAAAGGGAGCGAAAATCAGCATCTTTGGTCAGGCATCAACGCAGTTCCGCTATGGCGGCGGCGGTTCCGGCGCCATTGACGAGACAAACGTGCAGAGCTTGAAGGAAGCATTCACGCAGGAAGGCTTCGATGTGAATGAAACGCTGTGGACAATGTATCAAGACAGCGGCCTGAAAATTCCCAAAGAAGTCAAGCCGGATGATTTCTCTGCGGAGGTGGAAAAGTCTTTTGCAGCATATGGCGATGTAGCGATTTTTGTCTTCTCGCGCCCTGCGCATGAGGCGACAGACCTCGCAGAGAAAGAGGTCTCTCTGAGCAAGGATGAGCAGGCGCTGCTGACATACATCAATGCGCATTTTGACCGCGTGATTGTGCTGCTGAACATCGCAAACGCGGTTGAATTGGGCTGGCTCAATGAATATGAGCATATTCAAGGGGCACTTTGGGTGGGCTACCCCGGTCAGCAGGGAATGATTTCGATTCCGCGTGCCGTGAATGGTACGGTGAACCCGTCTGGACGGCTGGTGGATACCTATGCTTACAGCGCGGAAAGCTCAGCTGCGTTTGAAAATTTCGGCTATGGGCGCGTGGAAAACGGCTATAACAGCGTGGGCGCGAAGAATACCTATGTGGTTTATGGCGAAGGAATTTACGTCGGTTATCGCTATTATGAAACGCGCTATGAGGATACGGTACTGGGGCAGGGAAATGCAGACAGCAGAAAGGGCGCTTCGGACAACAAGGCGTGGAACTATGGCAAGGAAGTGCTGTATCCCTTTGGCTACGGACTGAGCTACACAACCTTTGAATACAGCAATTTCAAGCTGACGGAAGAGGAAAATCAGTTTGCTGTTTCTGTGGATGTCACCAATACAGGTGCTGTGGCGGGCAAGGAAGTTGTTCAGATCTACTTCCAATCGCCCTATACGGACTATGATAAGCAGTATTTGGTAGAGAAGGCATCGGTGGAGCTGTGCGGTTTCGGCAAAACGCGCCTGCTTTTGCCGGGCGAAACAGAGACGGTTGCGCTGACTGTGCCAAAAGAAGAGCTGCGTGCGTATGACCGAATCAATGCGCGCACCTACATTGTTGATGCGGGAACGTACTACTTTACCGTGGCGGACAATGCACACGATGCAGTCAACAACATCTTGGCGGCAAAAGGCTGCACGATTGAAGACGGCATGGATGATGCGGGCAATGCTGCCATGACAGCATCCTATGTGCAGCAGGAACTGGACACAACGACCTGCGCAGTGGACAGCGCAACGGGAACGGCTATCAGCAATCAGTTTGATTACAGCAGCATGACGTACTATGACAGCAAGTATGTCTATCTGACGCGCAGTGATTGGGATGGCACATGGCCGAGCTTCTACGGCAAGACGGATAAAAAGGGCAAACATACCATGAAGGCGAGCGACCAGCTGCTGCAGGACAGTCAGGAAAATCATTACGCTGACGACCCGAACGCCGTTATGCCGACGACAGGTTCGGGCAAAGGTATCAAGCTGATTACCATGCGCGGCAAGGCATACGACGATCCGGCATGGGAAAATGTGCTGGACTGCCTGACGGTCGAAGAAATGATGAACATGGTTCGGCTGGGCGGCTGGCAGACGGCACAGCTGCTGAGCATTTCCAAGCCTGTTTCCAACGATCAGGATGGCCCGGCAGGTATTTCGGATGAATTGATTTCCGGCAGTGCGCACTGCATGGGCTATCCGATTGCGGTGGTGCTTGCGTCCACATGGAATCAGGAACTGGTGGAGCAGATGGGCGAGTGCATTGGTGAAGATGGCTTGAAGTCGGGCGTTCAGGGCTGGTATGCGCCGGGGGCAGGGACGCATCGTACGCCCTATGGCGGACGCAACTTTGAGTACTACTCCGAAGACGGCTTCTTGTCGGGGAAAATCTGTGCGGCGGAGGTTCGCGGCGCACAAAGCAAAGGCATGTATGTCTACCTCAAACATTTGGTGCTGAACGATCAGGAAGATCGGCGCTATGGCATTGCAACCTTCTGTCAGGAGCAGGTGCTGCGCGAACTGTACATGACACCCTTTGAAATCTGCGTCAAGGAAGCGGATGCGCATGGCATGATGGCGGCATTTGACTCCATCGGCGGCATCTGGTGCGGTGCAAATGAAGATTTGCTGGAGGATGTTTTGCGCGGCGAATGGGGCTTCCGCGGAATTGTTGTGACAGACTATGCGACAGCGAACGGCGGTTACATGTGGATTGACATGGGGCTGCAAAACGGCGGCGACCTGTGGCTGAACAGTGACAAAACGGTTTACTGGATTGATGACATTGAAAACAATGCAACGCTGGTGAACAGCCTGCGCCGTGCATCGCATAACATCCTGTATACGGTTGTCAACAGCGCGGCGATGAATGGCTTCAGCGAAAAGACGGAAATCCGCAATGTGCTGCCAGAGTGGCAAATCTGGATGATTTGCGCTGATGCTGCGGTGCTGGTGGTGACAGTGACAGGCGTACTGCTGATTGTACGGCGCTGCAGGAAGAATCGCAGCAGCATTCAGGTGGTTCAGGTGAAAGCGCAAGTATAACCAAGCGTCATAGATAGCCCTGCCTGATGTGCTTTCCAGCAGGCAGGGCATCTGTGTATGCGCAAAACGGGCAGAAGGAGAGAAAAAGCATGTTCAAAACCAAACAATTCTGGTGCAGATTGAGCTGCCTTGGGGTCTGCGTGATGCTCATCGGGAATAGCGCGGGCACGATACTGGAGAAGAATCGCAATATGGTCAACAGCTATCTGGGAACGCAGACTGCTGTTGTTGAGGTCTCGGAATCGGACGATGCACTGTATACGACCTATGTGGCGGATTACGCCAACACGGATGAGCTGATTGCAGCGCATCGCGCAATGGGCGAACGCCTCAGCGCAGAAGGCAGTGTGCTGCTGAAAAACAATGGCGCATTGCCGCTTGAAAAGGGCAGCGCTGTGACATTGCTGGGCGTTTGCGCGGAAACAAAGATGAATTTCGGGGCGCGCGTCGGCTGTGCAGTAAAACCGGGACAAAACGTGAAGCTGGGGGATGCACTCATCGAAAAAGGCTTCCAAGTGAATGAGCAGATGCGGGAGACCTATACGAAAGTATGCAAGAACAAGGTGTACAACAACGCCAATAAACTCTCGCCGAGTTTTGTGGGTGTCCTGCCAGGCAATGAACCGAAGCTGGTAACGGCGGAGGCGACCGTGGAGGAAATCCAGAAGGCAGATTCGGACTATCGAAACGGTTTTGCAGCGTATCAGGATGCGGCAATTGTTGTGCTGGGACGCTGCGGCACAGAGGCAGCGGACTACTATCCTGGTGAAACGGGCATTGACCCGCAGACAGGCGCGCGGAATGCGCTGGCGCTGACGAATGACGAGCGGGCGCTCCTTGCACTGGCGAAGGAAAACTTCCACCGTGTGGTTGTGCTGCTCAATACGGCGAATCCGATGGAAATCGGTGAATTGGCGGCGGATGACGGCATTGACGCTATCCTGTGGATTGGTTTCCCCGGCAATTACGGTACGCTGGGCATTGCATCCATCCTCTGCGGCGAAACGAATCCGTTGGGGGCGCTGCCGGATGTGTATGCGTCGAACTCTGTTTCATCGCCCGCAATGGCGAATTTCGGCATCTATACTTTCGCAAATGCAGATGAATATTTTGACACGGTGACAGACCGCGCGGATTACTATCTCATCGAAGCGGAGGGCATTTACACGGGCTATCGCTACTATGAGACCCGCTATGCGGATGCTGTGATGGGGCAGGGCAATGCGGATTCCACAGTGGGGGCATTTGATTCTGCAGCTGGCTGGAATTATGGCGAAGAGGTAACATATCCGTTTGGCTATGGCGTGAGCTACACGACATTTCGGCAGACGCTGGATGCGGTGACGGTGTCGCAGCAGGACAAAACGGTGACGGCAGCTGTAACGGTGACGAATACGGGCAGTGTCCCGGGGAAAAGCACGGTGCAGCTGTATATGCAAGCACCCTACTATGTGGGCGGACTGGAAAAGAGTGCAGTGCAGCTGCTGGATTTCGGCAAAACGAAACTGCTTGCTGCCGGGGAAAGCGAAACGCTGACCATCACGGCAGATATGCAGAACATGACCAGCTATGATGCTGACCGCGAAACCTATCTGCTGGATGCGGGGGAATATTACTTTGCAGTTGGCTGCGGTGCACATGAAGCGCTGAACAGCATTCTGACGGCGCAGGGATATGCGGAGCGCTTGGATGGTCAGGGCGACATCGCGTGCGTGAAAACATGGACGCTCGCGGAATGTGATACGACGACGTTTGCTGTTACGAAGGCTGGCGTGCAGGTATCCAATCAGCTTGCTGATGCGGATTTCAATGCTTTTCAGCCCGGCACAGTAACATACCTGAGCCGCAGCGATTGGGCAGGCACATGGCCGAAAAACTACGAGAATCTTACGGCCACGGCGGAAATGCTTGCGACGCTCAAAAACGATTTTTACACCATCCATACGGATGACGACGTATCGGACATTATCTGGGGAGCGGATAACGGCATGTCCTTTGCGGATATGAAGGGGGCAGCCTACGATGACCCGCGCTGGGAGAAACTGCTCGACCAGTTGACGATTCAGGAAGCGGCGGAGTTTGTTTCGACCGGAAACATGATTTATCTGGATATTCCGTCTGTTGGTTTCTTAGGCGGAACGCTTGCCAATGACGGCCCAGTGGGCTTCCTCAGCAGTATTTCCAACGTATCGGACGCCAATTCGCCGTGGTACGTTTCGCCGGAAGACCCCAATGCGGGTTACGAGGTGCATGACATGGGCACGCCGCAGCTGGTGGGCGCGTCGTTTGACAAGGAGCTTGCGCAGGCAATCGGGACACTGTTCGGCAATGACAGCCTTTTCAACGGGCTGTCGATTATCTGGGGGCCGGGACTGAACCTGCATCGCACACCCTGCTGCGGTCGAAACGTGGAATACTATTCGGAAGATCCGGTGCTGTCCGGTTTCCTTGCCGCGGCGTATGCGCAGGGTGCGTACAGCAAGGGCTTGATTGCAGCCGGCAAACACTTTGCATTCAATGATCAGGAAACAAACCGCAATGGCGTGGCGCCCTTCATGACGGAGCAGAAGGCACGCGAACTGGAATTGCGCAGCTTCCAGATTGCCTTTGAAAACGGAATGCTGGGGACGATGACTGCGTTTAACCGCATCGGCACAACCTACGTCAGTGCGCATGAAGGACTGATTGATGGCATCCTGCGCGGCGAATGGGGATTTCAGGGGTACATCGTGACTGATTTGGTGAATCCGGCAACCTATATGACGTGGAAAGAATCTGTTGCGGCAGGAACAACGAATTTCGACTCCGTAGACATCAAAGAAGAATGGTACGCTTATCTCAATCACGATGGAAACACCCTTGGCGGCGATGCTAAAATTCTCCGCCGATTGAAAGAAGCGGTGCATCATACGCTGTATGTGCTGGCGAACAGCAACCGCATGAATGCAGTGAACACATCAGCAAAAATGGTGGAAGTCAGCAACTGGTGGCGTGTCAGCTATCGGACGGCGAAAATAGGCGGCTTTGCGGCAGCGTGCGCAGGATTGCTGGGTTACGTGGCGATATGCTGCATCAGCATAATGGCGAAAAAGAAGGAGGAACGCACGGCATGAAACAGAAAATTTTCCTGATTCTTCATGTGGTTCTGACGGCAGGGGCAGCTGCATTGACGGCGATTAGTTCAGCGATGGCATATCCACTGGGTAATATGGGCGCAATCATTTTCATGAGCGGTGCGGCAATCCTGCTGGATTTGCTGCTGATGCTGCGTAAAAAAGACGGCATTCTGCGGGATGCAGCACTGCTGTTGAATGTGGTGCTGACGACGCTGTGCTTCTGCCGTGTGCTGACAGGGCGTGCGGATTTAATGGGCTATGTTTGGTTCTCTGACTTGGAGAAGGGTAACTCGACCGCTGTGAACAGCCTGACGCTGGCGGCGATTGCGCTGGGTGGCTTTTTGCTGGGCAGCGTGATGAATATTGTGCAAGGGTTTTGGCGGACGAGAGGGTAATGCTGGCGCAGACTTCGCCTGATTATCTTTTCTGATGAAATCTATTGGCTCTGCTGACTTTGGAAAAGAAGAAAGTCGGCAGAGCCAACATTTTGTTCGGAAATTTACATTGAGAATATTTCCAGACTCAACGGAGTTAGATGTTTGTGGCGCAAATTTTCATCAAATCACAAATGCACAGATACAAACATCACAAAACAAATCAGCACTTTTCAAATTTTATCGCCCCAAAACTGTTCAATGAGTTCATTATAGGTTAGCCGGAAACTTGGATATTGTCTGTGTTTCCTCGACACTGCACCACGATGCGTACCCAAAATTGTACCCACAACGGAGTGGTATTCCATGTGATTTGTTAAGCTGCAAATGCTGATTTTGGTTTCAGAATGTTACCATATGGTACTGATTGGGACGCAATGGGAAGTGCGTTCTCCGCTTCGAATCCGCTATGCTCCACTTCACAGGAGAAATCCGAACCTGATTCCGGTTGGAAACGGGTTCGGATTTCTTTATTTCGTCAAGAAGGCTGAAAATATGCAGGGGTAACTTGAACCATTGCTACAACTGAGTTGAAGATGCAATCATGCCCGCTTTATTTCTTACAATAAAGCGGGCATGACTATTTGGTTACAGAGCAACATCACATGTGAGGAACCAGCTTCCCATTGGATAAATTTGGAATTCCACCATACTCTCCATCCAGATATGCTTTGCGAATTCGCTTGTCGAAACGAGCGCCGAATTCATCAAGGCCAAATATCTTAGATGTTCCGTCCTCGTCTCGTTTGCCAACGAAACCAATCTCGTCTTGCCTGAGCAGATCCAAGTCCATGAGATCTGCCTCATGTGTAGTCACGATTAATTGGATATTCCGTTCTGCAGCAAGCGCAAGGAAATCCCCGATAAACTTCTTAGTAAGCAACGGATGGAGGCAGCGACTTACTTCGTCGATAACGTAGACCATATCAGAATTGTTTGCGAGCAGTACTTCCAAGAGATCCAACAAGCGAATAGTGCCATCGGACTCTTCTTTTAGCGAAAACAGTGATTGCCCATGTTTATGCTGGAACTTAAGTGTTTTACAGCGAACCTCTTCTTCGATTAGTTCGAAGATATACATGGAATGATCTTCTTGCATCCGTAGAATGATAGCAGGAATCCGTTCCTGATGCTGTTCTTCATAACGCCTTTTTTGTTCGGTAAGGCTTTCAACAAGATCTGACCAAAGACGTTTGGGGAATTGCGCTATCAGCTTTTCTGTCGGTTCATCACATACTTGAACCTTAGATATACCGGTATCAAAGCGAGCGAGTAATTCCTCTGCGGCAGCACTACCTTCGCTATCGAAGAAGTATGTATACTGGGTAATGGGTTCATCGGGATAATTCACGCTCAATTTGAATCGGAACCAGCGGTAGACAGTTCTATATGGTGCCAAGATAGGATAGGTATCATACAGTGCATCTTTGTTCTTATTCATGACCCGTAAAAACAAGATGCTTCCGTCATTCTTGATATCGTCGGCGTAGAAGCTCAGCCTATCAGCAAGTTGTGAGTCTTCCATGTATGATGCAACATCGTAGGTACCCTTTTGGACATCCCGATAGAAAATTGTTCTGCAGTGTTGCCGACGAACCTCATACATCCATTCTTTTGTGAATAGGCCTGAATTCAAAACTGCTTCAAAGCCGTAGATATATCTGATGTTATTGAGGACAACTTCCACGGCAAAGGTTGACGGCCGTTCAGCATTGTTATCAGATACGCGGCAATAATCCATCGCAGCATTTGCTGGAATACCGTGCAGCATTGCATGCTGCATGAAGTCAATAGCTCGAACCAGATTAGATTTTCCTGAGGCGTTAGCCCCGTATACTGCCTTGAATTTGATAAGTTTTACATTGGCACTTGAGATACGATTCGTACGCTCTGAAAAGTTTCGTGCTTTTCCTGCGACCATCGAAAACCGCTCTTCTTTATCAAAGGATCGAAAGTTGCTTACGGTAAAGCTAATGAGCACGCTATCACTCCTTCAGTTAATATTGCAACCTTACATATTATACGTGAATAATTCACGAAAGTCAATAGGGAAAGACTGAAAAAATGCCATGATTTGAGATTGCAGAACTTGCGAAAGTGAAAAAATCACTTTGGCGCTTGCTTTTGGGAGGCGACTGATGTATAATGACTTCTGACCAGTAGATCTTCGGCAGGAAGGCTGGCAAGCACATGCTCCATGTGGCTGGGGAATCGAAAAAACACCGAGTTCCCTCGGTGCTCAAGACGACAAAGCACAGCGAATGGTACTTCATCAATGCGGCACATTGAGTTTACCACGATTCGAGGCTGATTTCAAGACCAAAGTCGTCGGAAAGGAAGAATGACTGAGCGTTTCACCCAAGCCACATGTCCCTATAGATTATTATTTATCGAAAGGGGCGGTTTATATGTATGTAACCACCTACTTGCGTATCCCCAAAGGCCACGAAGATATCGATTTCGTTGATATCACAACTGATGCGGACACCGAACTGTTTATCGATCCGTGTCTGATTGAACGCGGTAGAGATCCGCTTAGCCGTGAAGCAGCAGAGATAATCGCAGACTTCGCGGATCAGATGTACGCTGACATGCGGACTTCACGCTGGAACAACTCCTCAGTGTTTGATGAGGCGCATGAAGTGAACGAGACGAAGTTGGGCTATGGAAATGGCCACAACGGAAAAGGAAAAACAACTGAAGGCATGAGGGACAGTCTGAAGGACCTCTGCGATCTGGCAACAAAGATTCCGACCATTTCTTGCGTTCAAGACATTCCTGTATTCGTCCAAGACTTTGCCGAAGACTGCATGAGTGATCTGCTCACCAATATTCTACGGCGCATCTTGACCCAATTCACAGCGGATCAAATGCAGCGGTATGGTATTGAGCCAGATGGCTACCACGAGATCCGTTCATGGGATCGCGAAAAACATGACTGGGCATGGTCACAAGAACCATTTTGGAGAGTGGGCAGTCGTAAAATTCTGCTGGTTCCCAAGGGGTGGGTTCGCAAACATTTCTTGTTCAAAACCCATCAGTATCTCTCCTTGGTTATCCTGGAGCGCATGAGAGACGATCCACGCTATCGGGATCTATCCAAGCGTATCATGCTGCAGAGTCTTGAACGCGAGATACCGCATTGGGAGTATGAAGAGGTGACGAGATACACGCTTGCCCATCCCGACGCGCTCAGTGAGTATCACAGGAGGCTTCCGCTACACTACAACAAGGCGTACGGGTGCATGAATGATGAAGCTCTTGACAAAGCGGTGTATGTTCGCCGATCTCGCAGAAATGCTGGCTGATTGAGGAAGGATGTGCTTGCATGGCGGTTCATCATGGCGGCAAGGTTGGCAAGGCTGCAAAAGCCCTTGCATCGAAGAGCTCTTCTAAGAGCACCAAGAGCAATGCGGGGAAAACATTGGCGACACATAAAGCTGAGAAGCATTAAGCCAATGGTAGGGTGATAGCTCTTATCGAGCAAATCCCGGGCGTCCACCCTTAAGGGGCGGATGCCTTTTTTGTATGATATCCGTTCGTAGGAGATGTGGTTTTCCTCGTCTAAGATTTATGGCGCAGCAATTGGGACCCAAAGCTTTCACTTTAGCATTTTCGGAGCTAATATATGTAACACTAATGTCTTGACAGACATCCAGAAGAGCTGCATATATGTTGCGTAAACGTTACAACAGTGTTGCTGCGTGATTCGATTTGTCAAGGGGTGTTTCGCCGTGAAATACACATTTCTTATCAACAGCCGGTTGACGTGCCCCTCTGTTCTGTATACAATATAGGCAGAATACTTGCTAATCAGGAGCAGCCACTATGTCCACTATCCTTCTTGTCGAAGACGATGCCGCCCTGCGCGATGGCTTGACGGAGTTATTTACCCGTGAAGGTTATTCCGTTACCACTGCAGCCAATGCTGCGGAGGCTCGACAGAACTTCTCTGTCTATATTGACCTGATCATCCTTGACGTCACCCTCCCCGATGGCAATGGCGTATCCCTGTGTCAGGAATGGCGCGATCAGGGCATCACAACGTCCATCCTGTTCCTCACCGCCAAGGATGAGGAGTTCGATGTGGTACGCGGTCTGGATGCAGGCGGCAACGACTATGTAACCAAGCCTTTCCGTATGATGGAACTGCTCAGCCGCATCCGCGCGCTGCTGCGCCGCGCGGGCGGCGAAATGCGCGTGGACGACACGCTGCGCTTCGAGGATCTCGCGCTCGAGCCGGGGACATTCCAGCTCTCGTGTGGCGAGCGAGCCGTCCGCCTGAGCCGCCGCGAATACGACCTCATGGAGAGTCTCATGCGCAGCGGACGGCAGATCCTCACAAAGGAGCAGCTGCTCGTCAAGGTCTGGGGCTATGACTCCGACGCCGAGGATAACAACGTCGAGGTCTACATCTCCTTTCTGCGCCGCAAGCTCACGCACCTGCACTCGCGCGTGAAAATCCGAACGCAGCGCATGGTCGGCTACTGTCTGGAGGTGGAGGGATGATCAAAAGCCTGCGCTGGAAGATGGTCGGCATCAACATGGCCATCGTGACGGCGGTTTTGCTGACGGTGTTCGCGTCGGTGTTCTTCATCTCGCGCGCGGGCCTTGCGAGAGAGAGCACCCTCGCCCTCGAGGAGGCGCTGCAGACCGGCACCTATGACCCGCTCACGCCCGGACAGGCGGCGGGGAGCCGCCCGTGCTTCGTCGCCGTCGTCTATGACGGCGGCACCGTCCGCGTCAGCGGCAGCAGCTACTACCGCTTCGACGACGAGCAGACGCTGCTCGCCATCATTCAGGACTGTCTCGACCAGACGGACGACGAGGGCGTCCTGCGGGATTATCAGCTGCGCTATCTGCGCGTGCAGACCCATCTCACCACGCGCATCGCCTTCACCGACAGCTCCGGCGAGCAGTCCACCCTGCGCCAGCTGCTGTGTTCGAGCTTGCTGCTGGGGCTGGGGGCGCTGGCGGTGCTCTTCGGGTTCAGCTATCTGCTCTCGGGACTGGCCGTGC
>OHHO01000553.1_pt1 | contig 13865 bp, 14 predicted proteins | sample 1568071 | NCBI WGS metagenome assembly OHHO01 (sample SAMEA3879582, study PRJEB24766) | human gut metagenome | biome: human-associated habitat; feature: feces | place: USA | collected 1985/1987
ATTTTCACCCCGCTGCTTAATTTTTAGTTATTCTTCGTTATTGTCAATATTTTCTTCTGAATCAGCTACTTCTTCAGATTCTTGATCATTTTCAGCCATTTCAGATTCAGACTTGATATCAATCTTGTACTTAGTCAAACGAGCAGCGAGACGAGCATTTTGTCCCCGCTTACCAATGGCTAAGGATAATTGGCTATCTGGAACAACGACAGTGCAAGAACGTTCTGTTTGTCCTTCAGTCGTTTCTTCTCCTTCGCTATCCTCAGTTTCGCTTGCTGCCTTCTCTTCGTTAAAGATTACATCAAGTACTTCTGCTGGGTTCAACGCATTAGCGATAAACTTAGCGGGATCCTTAACGTATTCCACAATATCCATATTCTCGCCATCAAGTTCATTAACGATTGCTTGGACACGAGAACCTCGTGGACCAACGCAAGTCCCAACTGGATCAACATTAGGATCATTTGAGTATACCGCAACCTTAGCACGATCACCTGCTTCACGAGCAATATTTTCGATTAAGACAGTCCCATCCTTGATTTCAGGCACTTCTCGTTCAAATAATCGCTTCAAAAGTTCTGGAGCAGTCCGGCTAACAAAGATTTGTGGTCCCCGACGATCGTCATTTACTTTCGTTACGTATACTTGAATCCGATCATGGACATGGTAGTGCTCATTAGGCATCTTATCTCTAAAGCCCATAGCACCTTCTACGCCATCTCCTAAATCAACGTATGTGAAACGCTTATCTTCTCGTGAAACTTCACCAGTGATAATCTCGTTTTCATAAGTCTTGTACCTGTCGTAAATAATTTTCCGTTCTTCTTCACGGAGACGTTGCATTACCACTTGTTTAGCAGTTTGGGCAGCAATCCGACCAAAGTCACGAGGAGTAACTTCTTCGCGAATTTCATCACCAATATCATACCCTTGGCCATGAGGAAGCTTCCGTGCATCAGCTAAACTCATAAATTCGTTGCTATCTGCTTCGACTGCTTCTTCATCATCAGTAATTGTTTTTACAGCGTAGACTTTAATATTCCCAGTCAATGAATTGAATTCTACTTCAACATTCTTATCACCGTAATTTTGCTTGTATGCTGATTCAAGTGCTTGTTCTAACGCTTCAATAACAATCTCTTTCTTGATACCCTTTTCTTTTTCAAGATAATCAAGGGCGCCAATCATCTCAGTGTTAATTTTTGGCTTACTCACCTTTCGACACTCCTTTAATACTAGAATTTAATCGCTAATCGGGCCTGGGCAATTTTCGACTCATAGGTGCTTATGTTGTTTTTGCTTCGTTTGTCTATCATTCCTTGGTGGTGTTGGTAATAGCTTTTACTGGACCTTTCGGGTATGCTTGCGTTACAAAAAACGAGGAGGTATCCGAGAATGGCAACCACTAAAAACTTGTGTGCTCAGATTCCCATCGACCTACATGAGCGGGTCAGTGAAGAACGAGAACGGCTGGGCCAGACCACCAGCGAGTACATCACCAACCTCATCCAAGAATACTACGACATGATCGAAAATCAGAAAGGCGGCATTCAAATGACTGAAAAAGGCAGAACCATGGCATTCCAGATTCCCGAAGAACTCTTCCAGCGCATCAAGCGTCACTTGGAGCGCGAGACGCTCCGCAACGGCAAAAAGCTCACCCAGCGAGACTTCGTGCTGAACCTGATCACGCAGGCGCTGGACGAAGCGGACGCTGAGAACGCCGCAGAGCAGAACGCCCCCACTGAGGCCCCTGTCGCGCCCCGTGTGGCCGACGTGACCGCTCCAGCGGACACGGACACCCCCGACGAAGATAACGCCGTGTAAGCCCGCACAAAAGCCAAAACAAAAGAACACGATTTAGGGAAAAGCCACCCAGGGCATCCGAGATATTCGGATGCCCTGGGTGGCTTTTTGCGTTTCGCCAGAAAGGAGGCACACATTATGGCAAGCGAGATCAGAAATCGCTTCACAGACACAGAAATGCAGATCGCCAGAGAAACGGACCTGCCGGAGCTGCTCTCCCACCTCGGCTATCAGGTGAAGCGCGTGGGACGCTTCCATACTACCGCGGAGATGGACAGCCTGCGGATCAAGGACCGGCGTACCTGGTTCCGGTATTCCCAGAATACCGGCGGGGATGCCATTACCTTCCTCCAGCAGTTTTGCGGAAAATCCTTTCCGGAAGCGGTGGAGTACCTTCTGACCTTCCATGGGAAAGCCAGAGACGCGCCCATTCCGCAGCCAAAGCCGATCAGCCCGAAACAGGAGTTTTCCCTGCCGCCCCGCAATGCGGATGACCGCAGGGTCTTCGCCTATCTCCGTAAGCGAGGTATCGCTGCCCAGGTGATCCGACAGTTTCTGAATGCTGGGCTGCTGTATGAGGATGCGGTACATCATAACTGCGTCTTCGTCGGCAGGGATGAATCCGGACAGGCAAAGTACGCGGGGCTGCGTGGTACCTATGATCTGAACGGTCCCGGCTTCAAGGGAGACGCTCCCGGCAGCGACAAAAACACAGGCTTCTCCCTCCCGCACGATCCGCAGTCAAATCTGGTGCTTGTCTTTGAGGCACCCATCGATCTGATGAGTTACCTCACGCTCCACAGAGACACAACCAACGCCGTTGCTCTGTGCGGACTCTATGACGGCGCACTGCAGACCTATTTGCAGGCGCATCCGGAGATCCGCCGTATTGCGCTGTGTCTGGACGCGGACGAGCCTGGGCAGAAAGCCGCTCGGCAATTACAGGAAAAGTATCAGTTACAGGGGTATGCCGTTACCGTGGAGAAACCGCGCTGCGGCAAGGATTGGAACGAGTATCTGCAAAGAAAGATTTGCAGCCGGGAAAGGGGGCGATAGCCAAAAGAACATCGTTTTCAACGCGGATAAAAACAAAAAATATAAGGAGGACCTATGAATCTGAAAAAGAACCATTATTCCCGCAGAGCGCTGGCGCTGCTTCTGACGCTGGTCATGTGCGTGGGCATGATCCCCACCGCCTTTGCCGCCCAGCAGAACAGTTACCACGACCCCGCCGAGCACTGGATGCAGGCGTCCGGCCGTACCAATGAGCTGGACGCCAACAGTGTTGTGACCCGCGAGACCTTCAAGTGCGGTGAGTGCGGCAAAGCCACATCTTTTGAGGTGTTCCGCGTTCCCGAATATACCCGCAATGGCCAGCCTGCACTCAGCCGCAATGTGAAATATTCGGACGGCACGATGGTAGATGGTGTCGGTAAGGGTGATACCATGGACGGCATCCCCGGCAAGGACGCCACCTATACCGGATACCACTACACCAAAGCCGTCTGTGAAACCTGCGGCGGCATCAACACAAATATGAGCAAAAGCGAGTACGGCTATCTGAAAAATGTCTACTGGCTGTATGACTGTGCCGCCGCATTTACGCAGGAACTGGACGAAACCGTTTCCTACGAGTACACGGACGATACCTATCACACTGTCACCACCAAGGGCGGCACCTACTGCGCGTTCTGCTACGGCACCAATCATACGGTCAGCCGCAAGCTGGAGCGCCACAGCATGGTGACGGAAGTTCTGCCCCAGCCGGCAAACGGACGCTTCGCTACGGTGGAGAAATGCAGCCTGTGCGACTATACCCACTATGACTACACGGCGGCAAAGGCGGTCATTGCAGACCATTACGGCGTGGTGGACGGAAAGCCCCACACCATCACGGTCAGCGATCTCTCCGAAGCCGGTGTCCGCACCTCTATCCGCTACGGCAACAGTGCGGATAGCTGTACCATGACCTCTGCACCCAACTACACGGAGGAAGGTCAGTACACTGTCTATTACGAGATCACCTACACCTACAAGGGCAAGGAAATGACCGAAAACGGCGTGGCCTATGTCTGGCTGCGGGATGATACCACAGACGAGAACGGCAACTGCGGCTGCGGCTGCTCTAACCCCAACTGTGGTTGTCAGAACAAGCATTGCAACGGAAATTGCTGTGCCGACAAGGGCTGCGGTGAAAACCACAAGTATATTCTGCTGGACAGCACCAAGGCCGGCTGCACCACCCTCGGCTATGACCGCTACCTCTGTACGGAGTGCGGCAAAATCGAAAAGCGCGACTATGTGGACTCCCTCGGTCACGCATGGCAGAGCATCGTCATCCGTGACGCCACCTGCGAAGCAGACGGCAAGCAGCTGGAGTTGTGCTCCCGCTGCGGCGAAATGAAGCAGACCGCCACGCCCAAGGGCGAACACAGCTATGAGGTCTATACCGTGGCTGCCACCTGTACCAGCCCCGGTTATACCGTCCGCGAGTGCTCCGTCTGCGGCGACCGTCATATCGAGGACATCACTTCTGTTCTGCCCCATAACTACGAATCCCATGTGATCGCCGCGACCTGTGAGGGCGGCGGCAAGACCATCCACCGCTGTGACGGCTGCGGCAGCAGCTTCGTCACAGACTACACCGACGCGCTTGGTCATAGCTGGGATAAGGGAACCCTTGTTACCAACGCCACCTGCACCGGCGAGGGGGTCATGGAATACCGCTGCACCCGCTGTGGCTACCACCGGCTGGATGCCGACCCTGCGGATGGACACATCCCCGGCGCTCCTGCTACCTGCACGGAACCCCAGCTCTGCACCCGCTGCGGCGCTGTGCTGAAAAACGCGCTGGAACACGATTACAAGTCCGAAGTGACCGCACCCACCTGCACCGAGATGGGTTACACCACCAACACCTGCGCCCGCTGCGGCGATACCACCAAGACCGACTATACCGAGCCTGCCGGTCATAAACCCGGCGACTGGATCATCGACAAGGAGCCTACCACCGACGCTGTGGGCAGCAAGCACAAGGAGTGCGAGAACTGCGGAGAGAAGCTGGAAACCGCCGAAATCGAGAAAATCTACAACAGCGGCACCACGGACAGCAAGGGTGAGGCCATTGTAGGCGGCTACCTTGTGACCGTCACCGATACCGACACCAAAAATCCTGTGGCAAACGCCGCAGTTGCGCTCCACAAGGATAACAGCATCTCCATCCGCCTGCCGAACAGCCGCCTGCTGGACTATGCCGACCAGACCACCGTGACCGTGCAGCTTGTCAAGGACAAGTCCGCTGTGCCGGACATGAGCATCGCTGTCACGGATAAGAATGACAACTACGCCTCCGGCAAGACCGACAAGGCAGGTCAGATCACCGTTCCCACCGGCAGCGGTAAGACCAACGAGGACGGCAAGGTCACTACTGGCTATGAGGATGCGGACGGCGACCGCTGGACGCTGACCGTCAAGGTCATCCGCACGGACACGAAGCGCCCCATCTCCGGCAGCGAGGTGTCCATCGGCAAGACCGGCAATATCACGGTGAAGCTGCCGGACGGCACAGATCTGGACGCCAAGCATCAGGTGACGGTCATCGTGACCGACCACAAGAAGGCTCCCCAGCAGGGCAAAAATGTTGCGGTCAAGGGTGATCTGGGTCAGTCTGCCGCAGGCAAGACCGACAAAAACGGTGAGCTGACCGTCCCCGAAGTGGAGCAGACCGAGCGCCACGGCGTTTACATCGTCGGCTACACGGACGGCACCTTTGGCCCCAGCCGCAGCATGACCCGCAGTGAAGCCGCCGCGATCTTCGCCCGTCTGCTGGCGGAGAAGAACGGTGACACCATTTCCACGGCGGCAAATACCAAATTTGCGGACATTCCTGCCCACGCCTGGTATAGCGGCTATGTGAAGTATCTGAGCAACAACGGCATTACCTATGGTAAGAGCAAGACCATCTTTGCCCCCAACGATGCCATTACCCGTGCCGAGTTCACAACGCTGGCCGTCCGATTCTTTGATGTGTACGGCGATGGCGATGCTGAGATCATGGAGCAGTATAAGGACTTCAACGATGTGAGCGACGGCTATTGGGCGGCAGAATACATCAAGTACGCCGCGCTCCACGGCTGGATCAACGGCTACGGGGACGGCTCGTTCCACGCAGACCGCGAGATCAACCGCGCTGAGGTCGTCACCATCGTCAACCGACTGCTGGGCCGCGAAGCGGATGAGGACTACATTGCGGACAATCTCCGCAAGCTGAACACCTTCCCGGATGTCAGCCGTAAGCATTGGGCGTATTACGCCGTCATGGAAGCTGCCAACGCCCACACCGCCGTGCTGGGCGAGAGCGAAAGCTGGAGCAAGTAAATCGTATCCCCTGCGGGTGGTCTGAGAGCAGACCACCCGCACTTTTTAACTAAACCTAACCATTAAAAAAAGGAGCACTGAATATGCTGAAAATCACTGCCATTGGCAATCTGACCCACGATGTGGAACTGAAGATGAACGAGGCCACCGGCAAACCCTATGCCATCCTGCGTATCGCCTCGGATCGCCGCTATAAGGATAAGGACGGCAACAAGCTCACCGATTTTATCTCCATCAAGGTGCGCGGTCCTCTGGCGGAGCGCTGCGCGGCGTTTGCGTGGAAGGGCTGTAAGCTGGCAGCCACCGGCGATTTCGAGACCATCACCTTCGCGGACGATTCCCAGCGCCAGCCCGGTTTCCTCATCAAAGCCAGCGATGTGGAATTCCTGTCTCCCCGCAAGGCGGAGGACGCGGCACAGGCTGTGGATGCTGCGTCTGTTTGTGAGGATGCCGCCTGATGAAAAACACCGGGATCACATACACCAGCGCAGAGCGCAGTCCTGTGATCCTGCCGGAGATGGCCGAACTGCTCCCGCCTTTGAGCGCGGAGCAGTCTGCCGCTCTGGAAGAGGATCTGCTGCGAAACGGCTGTTACTCCCCTATCATCGTCAATGAGGACATGGTGATCGTGGACGGGCATAACCGTCAGTCGCTGTGCGAAAAGCATGGCCTGCCCTATACGATGGCGGTATTCTCCTTTGAGGATCTGCTGGAAGCCAAGCAGTGGGCGCTGGATACCCAGAAAGGTCGTCGCAATCTGGAAAAGTGGGAGCTGGGCAAGATCGCGCTGAAGCTGAAGCCGGAGATCGAGGCAAAAGCCAGGGCAAACCAAGGGACACGCACAGACCTTTCGGCAACATTGCCGGAAAGTTCCGATACTGTGGACACCCGCAAGGAGCTGGCAGAAGCAGTCGGCTTGGGTGAGCGCACCATGGGCAAGGTCATGCAGATCGATGAGAATGCCCCGGAGGTCATCAAGGAGGCTCTGGATAAGAAGGAACTGTCCATCAACAAGGGTTATGACCTGACCCGGCAGCTTCAGGACCTTCCGGAAGAGCAGCGGGAGCAGGCGGCCGCCGAAGCGCTGGAATACGAAAAAGCGAAAAAAGAACTGAAAAAGCAGGATGCCGAGATCGACCGAAAAGGAAAGATCGCGGCACTTTTCTGCAAAGCGTATGAAAAAGCCGTCCTGCTGACACCGTCCGAGGAAAATGTCCGCTGCTGGACGGACGGGACGCGGATGACCCCGGAGGAAATGCGGGATACCGTGAAGGAATCCCGCGAGCTGGCGGAGGTGTTCCGGACGATTGCGGATATCATCGAGCAGAAGATCCTGCCCGCGGATTGGAGGTGTGCCGATGCAGAAAGCGAAGAAAACGATGCCCAGCCGGACGGGAATCCCGCCTGACGCGCAGGCGGAGATTTTGCAAAAGCTGTCTGCCGAAACGAAGATCACTTCCTGTGAGATCGCGGAGATCTTGAAAAAGCATGATGTCTGCGGAGATATGGATGCGCTCCAGGACGCCTACCGGAAACGGCTGGGACAGCGTCTCCTGTCCAGCATCCGGGACGAGAACGGCAAGCGGGAAATCCTCTCCACCAGCGGCGGCGAGTATGTCATCGTAGACTGCTGCAATGACCCACAGAAGCTGAAAGCCATCCAGCGCCGCATTCAGGCGCAGATGAATGGGCTGGATGTGTCTGCCGGGAAGGTGCATGGGCGCGTTCACTTTTTAGAGCGTTTTATGGGCTGGGTAAGAAAGGAGCGGTCAGATGGAGCAGCATGAGGAAATGCTGTCCCCGGAGGAACAGTACGCGCAGCTTGCGCCGACGCTGGACACAGACGGCTTCTCGTTGTATGCCGCCGCGGAAGAAATCACCGGGCTCAAGGTCTATGAAGAATTTCCCTATGAGGATAACCATGGAATGTTTGAGATGGCAGACGGACACACGCTGCTGCGGTATCTGGAAGCGGCATACTTTGGGACCGTTACCTGGGAGATCGTCCCCGGCACGCCCTATGAGCGGGCGATTCTCGGTGAAGTGGATAAGACCTCACCGGAGTATCGCGCGTTTTATCAAAAGATCTGCGCGGGTGCGGCAGCGCACATCAAAAAACGTATTGGGAAGGAGAGACAGAATGTGAAGGGACCGATCACAGAGATCAACAAAGAATCCTTCTGGGACCTGATCCATGAGGCAAAAAACGCCTGCGGGCAGGATATGGACGCCATGCTGGCCTACCTGAAAGACCGGATGGTTTCTATGGGCCCCACGCAGGCACAGAATTTTCACGACATCATCCACGTCTATGAAGATCTCGCGGACAAGTTCGGCTTGTGGGACGCGGCAGGGATCATGAAGGAATACGGCTGCAGCGATGACGGTTTTATCGATTTTCGCGCCTGGCTCATCGCACAGGGGCGCGAGGTCTATTTTGCCGCGCTGGCAGACCCGGACAGCCTTGCGGATGTCGTTCCCTACGGCGATTGCTGCTTTGAGCAGTTGAGCTATGTCGGAGACTATGCCTACGAGCAGCTCACCGGGAAAAGCGCCTATGATCAGACAGATTGGAGCGCATATGAAGCGCTTTTGATGAAGCTGGAACAGGATATCGTCTATAAGGGCGGCATCGAGTTTCCCAGAGCGGGCGCGGATCTGAAGAAATATCTGCCCCGGCTCTGTGCGAAGCATCCGGAGTGGGACGGTCAAACGCGCTGGAACCTGCAGCTGAAGGAGATTCGGGATCTTATCCATGCCGGAAAGGACTATGACCGGCACCAGACATCAAATAAGAAGAAACGCAGCCGTGGAGGTGAGGCAAGATGAGCGAGTCCATGATTGTCGGTGTCGACCACGGCTATGCCGCTATGAAAACGGCCCATTTCTCGTTCCCCTCCGGTCTGGTGGCGTATGAGCATGAGCCATATACGCTGAAGGACGTGCTGGAATACGGCGGAAAATTCTATGTGGTGGGCAGCGGGCGTCAGGCGCTGCAGAAGAACAAAACGCAGACAGAGGATTATTACCTCCTCACGCTGGCCGCTATCGCAAAGGAGCTCTCCTTCCGTCATGCGGAGCCTGCAGCAGAGATCCATCTGGCGGCCGGACTGCCTCTCACCAGCTTCGGGCGGGAGAAAAACGCATTCCGGGACTATCTGCTCCGGGATGGGAAAACGGTGAATTTCCGCTATGAGGGACAGGAATATTCCATCGCTATCCGCAAGGTGTCCCTGTTCCCGCAGGGCTATGCCGCGGTTTTGACCCAGTGCATCCTGCTGGATGAGCCTTCTGTGATCGTGGCGGATATCGGTGGCTGGACCGTGGATCTGATGCGTTTGGACAACCGCATCCCCAATGCATCGACCTGCCGCAGTCTGGAACTTGGCATGATCCGCTGTCTGGATGAGATCGGTGAGCAGATCCGCCGCACGCTGGGCCTGTCTATGACGGCGGCACAGATGGAAAGCGTGCTGCGCGGCGATGCTGTCCATATCAACGAGGATGCCAGAAAAATTATTGACCGGCAGGCAGACGCCTATGTCCATCGCCTGCTCTCCGCCATTACGGAGAGCGGACTGGATACCCGCGCCATGCCTTCTGTTTTTCTGGGCGGCGGCGCGGCGCTGCTGAAGCGGAATGTATCCGCTGCGGACGGCCTTTGCCGCCCAGTCATCCTTGACGATGTATCCCTCAACGCCAAAGGCTATGAGCGGCTGGCAGAGCGGCTCACAAAGGACGATGAGCAGTAACAAAAAGCGGATCAATCTGTCATTTTCCATGTCCTCGCCCATCCAGCGCAGGGCGTGGAAGAAGCTGACGGAGATCCCCGCAGGACAGCGTACCGCCGCGGTCTGCCGCATGGTCTGTGAGTATAAAGGGCAGCAGGAACTGCTGGACGCCGTTCGCCAGACCATTCGGCAGGAACTGCGGGGAGTGCAGCTCACCAAAGAAGAAGCGCAGGATAGCGGCAGAGCCGGGGATGTAGATGAAAGCGTCCTCGGCTTTTTGCTTGCCCTGCAGGAAGGAGATGAGATGACCTGATCCGATATTTTGATATGTTCGCCGGCATCGGCGGCTTCCGCACGGGATTGACCCGCGCGGGCGGTTTCCGGTGTGTAGGACACTGCGAGATCGACAAATACGCCAATGCCAGCTATGAGGCCATTTATGAGCCGGGAAAGGAGGAACGATATGATCACGATGCCACAAAAATCGACCCCGCAGACCTGCCGGACTTCGACCTCCTGTGCGGAGGATTCCCTTGTCAGACATTTTCAATCGCTGGCAGAAGAAAGGGCTTTGACGACACCCGCGGCACTCTCTTCTTTGAAATTGCCCGATTGGCTCAATCCAAACGACCTTCGTATCTTCTGCTCGAAAACGTTCCGGGACTGCTGTCGCATGACAAAGGCCGGACGTTTTCTGTCATCCTCGCCACGCTTAATGACCTGGGGTACCGCGTGGAATGGATGGTGCTTAACAGCAAACATTTTGGAGTCCCGCAATCCAGAAGGCCGCTGTTCCTTATCTGCTATCTTGATCCCCGATGCGCCGGAAAAATATTTCCTGTCTTCGGCACAGGTGGAAAAGCTCTTATACAAGTCCTCGGAGGCTCGCAAGGCTCCCGTGTCTACGACGCAGACGGAATAGCCTGCACGCAGACTGCCGGCGCTGGAGGTGTGGGCGGCAAAACAGGATTGTATATCATTCCGCAGGACAGACCCTTTGTGGATCTATGTGCCGGGGAGGCGAGACAAACGGAGGCCGCCCGCTGCCTCACTGCCCGTTATGGTCAGACAACGCTGTCCAATCATCGAGCAGAGCGTTCCGGCGTTCTGCTCATCAAGGAAGCCACGAAAAAAGGCTATAAAGAGGCGAATCCCGGTGACAGCGTCGATCTCGGCTTTTCCGGGAGCAATACCCGCCGTGGTCGTGTGGGACAGGATATCGCCCACACATTGGAGACGAGCTGCATCCAGGGCATCGTGGAACGTGGCGGACGCATCCGGCGTCTGATGCCGCGGGAGTGTCTGCGGCTGCAGGGCTTCGATGAGTGGCAGATCGACCGCATCCTCGCCATCCAGTCTGATGCACAGGCGTATAAGCAGGCAGGCAACAGCGTCACCGCCAATGTCATTGAGGCCATCGGGCGCCGTATCCGAGAGGTGGATGCGGAACTGAAAGCCGGTGCTGCCGCATGATCGGGCTGAAGGATCAGTGCTTCGGCGTGGAAGTTGAAATGACCGGCATCACCCGTGAGCAGGCGGCAACAGCGCTGGCCGCGTATTTTGCAACGGACGCCCGCTATGTGGGCGGCGCTTACGATAAATGGTGTGTGACGGATCGGGACGGCAAAGAGTGGACAGTCATGAGTGACTCCAGCATCCACGGGGAGCAGAAGATCGGCAGCGGCTATCGTGCAACGGGTGACTACAGATACCGCGTGGAGATGGTAACGCCAAAACTCACCTACGCGGAACTGCCCAAGCTGCAGGAGTGTGTCCGGCAGGTGCGCCACGCAGGAGCCAAGGCCAACAGCTCCTGCGGCATCCATGTCCATGTGGACGCAGCCAATCATAACCGGCAGAGTCTGAAAAACCTCATCGGCATCATGTACTCCAAGGAGGATATCCTGTTCAAAGCGCTGCAGGTCAATGAAAGCCGGGCGTCCCGCTGGTGTCAGAAGGTGCGGGAACCCATGCTGAAGCAGGCACGCAGGCTCTCGTCGGATGAGACAAGGGATCTGACGCAGCTGGAGAATATCTGGTATGAGGGAGATAACGGCAGCGCAGACCATTATAACTGGACCCGCTATTTCGCACTGAATCTGCATTCGGTCTTTTACCGGGGAACGGTGGAATGGCGCTGCTTCAATTCCACACTCCACGCGGGAAAAGTCGCCGCCTATGTGAATCTGTGCCTTGCCATCTCCGCCCAGGCTATCGCCCAGCGCAGCACGGTCATGCACAAGACCCACAGTGACAATGAGTTGTTTACCTTCCGGGTCTGGTTGGTGCGGCTGGGACTCAACGGCGAGGAATTCAAGCATACCCGTGACCACCTGTTGGCAAATCTGGACGGTGATCGGGCGTGGCGTTTCGATAAGGACAGCTATACAGTCAATCAAAAGAAGAAAAAATCCAGAGAAATGGAGAGGTGAAGCCTTTGAAGATTCAAATTGAAGATACCGTGTACGAAGGGACCGCAGCCGGGATCATGGAACAGCTTCGGGATCTCAGCTTTGATCCCACAGAGTTCCCGGATGTGGAGACCTACATCTGGTTTGTACAGAACAATGTCATCCGCACCACGGGAATGGACTGTCCGCTGCCGGATGGCGATGCGGAGACACAGGCGGCAGCCCTGCTCCGTCATCTGGAACGCTTTGGCGCTCTGAAGCTGCTGGAGGTGTGACGTGGAGGAAAACCTGTATTTTGCCTACGGCAGCAACCTTGATCTGGAGCAGATGGCGCAGCGCTGTCCGGATGCCGAGATCGTGGGACCGGTCAGGCTTGAAAACTACGAACTGCGCTTCCGCGGCAGCGGCTTCGCTACCGTTGCACCGAAAAAAGGCAGCGTTGTCTACGGACTGGTGTGGAAGATCACGCCAAACTGTGAACAGTCTCTGGATCGGTATGAGGGGTATCCCCGCCACTACACGAAAGAAACCGTGACTGTTAAAGACGCGGCCGGTGCAGAGATCCCAGTCATGGTTTATATCATGGCAGAGCCTTATTGCCGCCAGCCTGCATTGCCGTCCCCATACTATTATCGCGCGATCCAGCAAGGCTTCGAGGCCAACGGCTTGCCAGTGGAATCGCTGGAGGAAGCGTGGAACAGGACCATCGACGAGATCTGGTCGGGAAAGACAGTTAAGGCAAAGAATAGGACGGTGGACCGAAACAAAAATCCGGAAAGGTAGTTTTCTCATCTCCAATAGCAGTGAGGCTTTATTCAGCGTGTTATGTATGATACAATCGAATAATCAGAACGATAAAGGGGAGCTGCAAGCATGACATATAGGGAAAAAATCTCCGTCGCAAGAGAACTTAAAATTCATATTCCGGATGCACTGGCGTCTGGTAAAGCCATTGTTGGCGTGTACGGCTTTTTTGCGATAAAAGACGAAGTGGAAGAATGCTTTTATATCGGAAAAGCAACAAATATGGCAGGCCGGATATTAGGGGCCAGCGATGGCCATGTCTATATGTATTTGCAGCAGAATATGACGAAGTTTGTTCCCAGAAAGATTGACGAGTACATTAAGCAGGGTTATCGAATCGAAGTCAGAATATTGGAACAGATTGACTATCGTGACACGTCATTTTCAAAAGCAGCGCACCGCCTTGCCCTTGCGGAGCTGCAAAAAATCGTGGAGTATCAAGAAAAAGACCAATGCCTTGATCAGCGCCCGGAAGGGGCAGGAGGTTATTCGGAGAAATATTGGGAGAAGCATTATCGCATGAAATGACAGCAGCGTTCTGACTTATCCGCAGAGTATTATCAAAAAAGCCGGTTTGCAATTTTGACGGTGTGTGTTACAATATCCACTGTTTGTGGAAGGAGTGCGGAGATGTTTTATACGATGGAGGAAGCGGCTGTCCTCTGCGGGTTTCTGGAACTGTATTTGAACCGGGACAGCGTAGATGTAGCAGTACGAAAGAACTACGAAAAGTTCC
>OHHO01000567.1_pt1 | contig 13663 bp, 9 predicted proteins | sample 1568071 | NCBI WGS metagenome assembly OHHO01 (sample SAMEA3879582, study PRJEB24766) | human gut metagenome | biome: human-associated habitat; feature: feces | place: USA | collected 1985/1987
TTGATTACGCAAAATTTCATCATGCTCTTTATGGGCAATGTTATAATAAACTTTTTTTCTCTAATATTTTGTAGTCGAACAGATTATTTATATCTTTGCAACCGAAACGGATGAAAGGTGGAGGGGCGATTGAGCTCCTCTTTTTTGTTCCTAATGGTTAATCTATGATAGAAAAGAAAACTGTTTGTCAGATTGTTGACGAGTGGCTGGCAGGAAAGGACTACTTCCTTGTGGAGGTGACAATCAGCCCGGATGACAAGATTTTGGTGGAAATAGACCACAAAGAAGGTGTTTGGATTGAGGACTGCGTAGAGCTGAGCCGCTACATCGAGTCCAAGTTGAACCGTGAGGATGAGGATTATGAGTTGGAAGTCGGTTCGGCCGGCATCGGACAGCCCTTCAAGGTACTGCAGCAGTACATTAACCACATCGGCAAGGAAGTGGAAGTGCTGGCAAAGGACGGCCGCAAGCTCAGCGGCGTGTTGAAGGAAGCCGACGAACAGCATTTCGTCGTGACCATTCAGAAGAAAGTGAAAGAGGAAGGTGCCAAGCGTCCCAAGCTGGTGGACGAGGACTTGACCTTTACGTATGAAGAGATAAAATATACTAAATACTTAATCAGTTTTAAATAAGACTATGGCCAAAAAAGTAGAAACTGTCAGCTTGATAGATACATTTTCGGAATTTAAGGAACTGAAGAATATCGACAGAACCACGATGGTAAGCGTACTCGAGGAGTCGTTCCGTAGTGTGATTGCGAAAATGTTCGGTACCGATGAGAATTACGACGTAATTGTAAACCCGGACAAGGGTGACTTCGAAATATGGCGTAACCGTGAGGTAGTGGCAGACGAGGATTTGGAAAACCCGAACCTGCAGATTGCATTGTCCGAAGCACAAAAGATTGATGCTTCTTATGAAGTGGGCGAGGAAGTGACGGATGAAGTTATCTTCGCGAACTTCGGTCGCCGTGCCATCTTGAACTTGCGCCAGACACTGGCCTCCAAGATATTGGAACTGGAGAAAGATAGTATTTACAACAAATACATTGATAAAGTGGGTACCATCATCAATGCGGAAGTCTACCAGATTTGGAAGAAAGAGATGCTGCTGCTCGATGATGAAGGCAACGAACTGTTGCTGCCCAAGACCGAACAGATACCGAGTGACTTCTACCGCAAGGGCGAGACCGCCCGCGCCGTAGTGGCACGTGTGGACAACAAGAATAATAATCCGAAGATTATCCTGAGCCGTACGTCGCCCGTCTTCCTGCAACGTCTGTTCGAAATGGAAGTACCCGAAATCAATGACGGACTGATTACCATCAAGAAGATTGCCCGCATCCCCGGCGAGCGTGCCAAGATTGCCGTTGAGAGCTACGATGACCGTATCGACCCGGTAGGTGCCTGCGTGGGTGTGAAGGGTAGCCGTATTCATGGTATTGTCCGCGAGCTTCGCAACGAGAATATCGACGTTATCAACTATACGTCCAATATCCAGTTGTTTATACAGCGTGCCTTGAGCCCTGCCAAAATTTCTTCCATCCGCTTGAACGAGGAAGAACGCAAGGCTGAAGTGTTCTTGAAACCCGAAGAGGTGTCGCTGGCTATCGGTAAAGGCGGTTTGAATATCAAGCTTGCCAGTATGTTGACTGAGTACACCATCGACGTGTTCCGTGAGTTGGATGAGGCCATAGAGGATGAAGACATCTACTTGGACGAATTCCGTGATGAAATAGACGGTTGGGTTATCGATGCCATCAAGGCTATCGGTATCGATACGGCTAAGGCTGTGTTGAACGCTCCCCGTGAGATGTTGATTGAGAAGACGGACCTCGAAGAAGAGACGGTGGACGAGGTATTGCGCATTTTGAAACAGGAGTTTGAAGAGGAGGAGCAGTAATGTGGTAATGTGGGTAATATGCTAATGTGCCAATGCAGATAGCATATCGGATGAAGTGCACACTCCTTTTTTCTCAGCCAATTAGCACATTAGCATATTGGCACATTAATTCATTAAATTAGTATGACGATAAGGTTAAACAAAGTAACAAGAGATTTAAATGTAGGGATTACGACGGCTGTCGAGTTCCTGCAAAAGAAGGGATTTACCGTTGAGGCAAATCCGAACACAAAAATTACGGATGAACAGTTCGAACTGCTCAAAAAGGAGTTTAGTACAGATAAGGACCTTAAGATAAAGTCGGAGCGTTTCAGCCAGGAACGTCAGAGCAAGGACCGCAACAAGGCGTCCGTGTCTATTGACGGCTATAGGGAAACGCAGGAGAAAGCGAAGCCCGAAGAGATTAAGACGGTTGTTCCGGAAGACGCACGTCCGAAGTTCAAGCCGGTAGGCAAGATTGATTTGGACAAACTGAACCGTAGACCTGCTCCTGCTCAGGAAAAAGAGAAAGAAGCGGAAAAAGCGGTAGAGGAGAAGAAGGTGGAGGAACCGGCAGTTGTAGAAACGCCGAAACCGGAACCTGCTCCTGCTCCCCAACCGGAACCACAGCCGCAACCGGAGGTACAGCCGGCATCTGAGCCCGAGCCGCAGCCCGTTTCGGAACCGCAGCCACAACCCGTTGTCAAGGAAGAGCCTGCTCCGGTTGTAGAGGCTCAACAAGAATCTAAAAAGGAAGAAATGATAGAAGCGCCTGCTCCCGCACCGGCAGCTGAAGAAGCACCGGTTGAAAAAGAGGGGAAAGAAGAAGGAGAAGAAATCTTCAAGATACATCAGCCTGAGTTTGTTTCGAAGATTAATGTCATCGGACAGATAGACCTGGCGGCTCTGAACCAATCCACACGCCCGAAGAAGAAATCGAAAGAGGAGAAACGCAAGGAGCGTGAAGAGAAGGAAAAGATTCGCCAGGATCAGAAGAAGCAGATGAAGGAAGCTATCATCAAGGAAATCCGCCGTGATGACAGCAAGTTGAAGGATACCGCTGCCGGCGATGCCAACGGCAAGAAGAAACGTGTCCGTATCAATAAGGAGAAAGTGGACATCAACAATGCTTCCAACTTCCAGCGTGGTGGCAACGACCGTGGACACGCTGGTGCCCAGCAAGGTCAGGGTGCCCGCCCGCAAGGTGGAAACCAGCCTGGTGGAAACAATGCCAATAATAACCGCAACCGCAATAAGGACCGCTTCAAGAAGCCGGTCATCAAGCAGGAGGTTAGCGAGGAAGATGTAGCAAAGCAGGTAAAGGAAACTTTGGCACGCCTCACTTCCAAAGGAAAGAACAAAGGTGCCAAGTATCGTAAGGAAAAACGTGACATGGCTTCCAGCCGTATGCAGGAATTGGAAGACATGGAAATGGCAGAAAGCAAGGTACTGAAGATTACGGAATTCGTGACGGCCAACGAGTTGGCAAGCATGATGGATGTTTCTGTTACTCAGGTCATCGCCACTTGTATGAGCATTGGTATGATGGTATCCATCAACCAGCGTCTGGATGCCGAGACCATCAACTTGGTGGCTGAGGAATTCGGCTTCAAGACAGAATATGTAAGCGCAGAAGTGGCGCAGGCCATCGTAGAGGAAGAGGATGATGAGGAAGATTTGGAACCTCGCGCTCCGATTGTAACGGTGATGGGTCACGTAGACCACGGTAAGACTTCATTGCTCGACTATATCCGTAAGGCGAATGTGATTGCCGGTGAAGCGGGTGGTATCACACAGCACATCGGTGCCTACCACGTGTCGCTGGACGACGGACGTAAGATTACATTCCTCGATACTCCGGGCCACGAGGCGTTTACCGCCATGCGTGCCCGTGGTGCCAAAGCTACGGATATTGCCATCATCATTGTGGCTGCTGACGACAACGTGATGCCGCAGACAAAGGAAGCCATCAACCATGCCATGGCTGCGGGTGTTCCTATTGTATTTGCAATCAATAAGATTGATAAACCGACTGCCAATCCCGACAAGATTAAGGAAGAGCTGGCTGCCATGAACTTCTTGGTGGAAGAGTGGGGCGGTAAGTATCAGTCGCAAGATATCTCTGCCAAAAAGGGTATCGGTGTACCCGAGTTGATGGAGAAAGTGCTGCTCGAAGCAGAAATGCTGGAGTTGAAAGCAAACCCGAACCGCCGTGCTACCGGTTCCATTATCGAGTCCTCATTGGATAAGGGTCGTGGCTATGTGGCTACGGTACTCGTTTCCAACGGTACCTTGAAAATGGGCGACATCGTGCTGGCGGGTACCAGCTACGGTAAGGTGAAGGCTATGTTCAATGAGCGTAACCAACGCATGCAGGAGGCTGGTCCTTCTACACCTGCCCTGATATTGGGCTTGAACGGTGCACCTGCTGCTGGCGACACGTTCCACGTAATCGAAACGGAGCAGGAAGCACGCGAGATTGCCAACAAACGCGAACAGTTGCAGCGTGAACAAGGTTTGCGTACGCAGAAGATGCTGACGCTCGACGAAGTGGGCCGCCGTCTGGCGCTGGGTGACTTCCATGAGCTGAACGTGATTGTGAAGGGTGACGTGGACGGTTCTGTGGAAGCGTTGAGCGACTCTTTAATCAAGCTGTCTACGGAGCAGGTGCAGGTAAACGTAATCCACAAGGGTGTCGGTCAGATTTCCGAATCGGATGTCTCGCTGGCTGCCGCTTCGGATGCGATTATCGTCGGTTTCCAGGTACGTCCTTCGGGTGCTGCCGCCAAGATGGCAGAGCAGGAGGGTGTGGATATCCGCAAGTACTCCGTCATCTACGATGCCATCGAAGAGGTGAAGGCTGCCATGGAAGGTATGCTGGCACCGACATTGAAGGAGCAGATAACGGCAACCATCGAGGTGCGCGAAGTGTTCAACATCACGAAGGTGGGACTGGTGGCAGGTGCCATGGTCAAGACCGGAAAGGTGAAACGCAGCGACAAGGCCCGTTTGATACGCGACGGTATCGTAATCTTTACGGGTGCCATCAATGCCCTGAAGCGCTTCAAGGACGACGTGAAGGAGGTAGGTACCAACTTCGAGTGCGGTATCAGCCTGACAAACTGCAACGACATCAAGGTGGGCGATATTATCGAATCTTACGAAGAAATAGAAGTGAAGCAAACATTATAATTGAATAATGTGCAAATATGCTAATGTGCCAATTGGCTGCGCGTACAGAAAATGCCGCAGGGCAATTGGCACATTTTGCATATTAGTTATTTGCTCATTGACCCATTAGCATATTGGCACATTAGCATATTGTCACATTGGTACATTAATTTTATGGCAATTATAGATATCATCATATTGGCTGCTTTCGGCTTGGGCGCAATCATCGGCTTCATGAAAGGTTTTGTGAAGCAATTGGCCTCTCTGCTGGGGCTGATTGTCGGTCTGCTGGCGGCAAAGGCTTTGTATGCCTCGTTGGCAGTGAAGCTGTGCCCCATGTTGACAGACTCTATGACAGTGGCGCAAGTACTGGCATTTGTCTTCATCTGGCTGGCTGTTCCTTTGCTCTTCTCCCTGGTGGCTTCTCTGCTGACCCGGGCAATGGAGGCCGTCTCGCTGGGCTGGCTCAATCATTGGTTGGGGGCTGGTCTAGGGGCTTTGAAGTACCTCCTGCTGACGAGCCTGCTGATTGGTGTCATCGAATTTATAGACGGAGACAATACGCTGATTAGCAAAACAAAAAAGAAAGAATCAGTGTTATATTATCCTATGGAAGAGTTTGCCGGGATATTCTTTCCCGCAGCAAAGGCGGTTACGGAGCAGATTGTAAACGGAGACTTTGACTGATACCGTGAACCGTGATTTTGTAATTCATAATTTGTAATTATAGAAGTGATGCAACAAGAAGAACCCAATAAATATGTAAAGGAACTCACTCAGGAGAAGTATAAGTACGGTTTCACGACCGACGTGCATACAGACATCATTGAGCGCGGGCTGAATGAAGATGTAGTGCGGCTTATCTCTGAGAAGAAGGGAGAACCGGAATGGTTGCTGGAGTTCCGCCTGAAGGCATATCGCCACTGGCTGACATTGGAGATGCCTACATGGGCACATCTCCGCATTCCCGAAATAGATTATCAGGCCATATCCTACTATGCCGACCCTACGAAGAAGAAGGAAGGACCGAAAAGCATGGATGAGGTAGACCCTGAGTTGATAAAGACTTTCAATAAGCTGGGCATTCCGCTGGAAGAACAGATGGCGTTAAGCGGTATGGCTGTGGATGCCGTTATGGACTCGGTGTCTGTAAAGACTACCTTCAAGGAGACACTGATGGAGAAAGGAATCATCTTCTGCTCGTTCAGCGAGGCTGTACACGAGCATCCCGACTTGGTACAGAAATATCTCGGTTCGGTGGTGCCTTATCGTGACAACTTCTTTGCGGCACTGAACTCGGCGGTGTTCTCCGACGGTTCTTTTGTCTATATCCCGAAGGGGGTACGTTGTCCGATGGAGTTGTCCACCTATTTCCGCATCAATGCCCGCAATACGGGGCAGTTCGAAAGAACCTTGATTGTGGCGGATGATGATTCGTACGTTTCTTATCTGGAAGGGTGTACGGCTCCGATGCGTGACGAGAACCAGTTGCACGCGGCCATTGTGGAAATTGTAGTGCACGACCGTGCAGAAGTGAAATACAGCACCGTGCAGAACTGGTATCCCGGTGATGCCGAGGGCCGGGGTGGTGTCTATAACTTTGTGACGAAGCGTGGCCATTGTAAAGGGGTGGACAGTAAACTGTCTTGGACACAAGTGGAAACAGGTTCGGCCATTACCTGGAAGTATCCGTCTTGCATCCTTTCCGGCGACAATTCGACAGCGGAGTTCTATAGTGTGGCAGTAACCAATAACCATCAGCAGGCAGACACGGGAACAAAGATGATTCATCTGGGCAAGAATACCCGGAGCACCATTGTGAGCAAAGGCATTTCTGCCGGAAAGAGCGAAAACTCTTACCGCGGCTTGGTGCGCGTGGCACAGAAAGCGGACAATGCTCGTAATTACAGCCAGTGCGACTCCTTGCTACTTGGTGACAAATGCGGCGCGCATACTTTCCCCTACATGGATATTCACAATGAAACGGCCATCGTGGAGCATGAGGCCACTACCAGCAAAATCAGTGAGGACCAGATATTCTACTGCAATCAGCGCGGTATTTCTACGGAAGATGCCGTGGGGCTGATTGTGAACGGTTATGCCAAAGAGGTTTTGAATAAACTTCCGATGGAGTTTGCCGTAGAAGCGCAGAAATTGCTTGCCATTTCGCTGGAAGGAAGCGTGGGGTGATTTATAAATAGTAAATTGTAAATAGTCAAATAGTAAATATAAAGATGTTAGAGATAAAAGACCTGCATGCCAGCATCAATGGCAAAGAAATATTGAAAGGCATCAACTTGACCATACGTGATGGAGAAGTACATGCACTGATGGGACAGAACGGTGCTGGTAAAAGTACGTTGAGTAATGTGTTGGTTGGCCATCCTGCTTACGAAGTGACGCGCGGCTCAATTACCTTTAATGGCAAGGACTTGCTTGCCATGAGTCCTGAGGACCGTGCACATGAAGGAATCTTTCTTTCTTTCCAGGCTCCGGTAGAGATTCCGGGCGTGTCGATGGTGAACTTCATGCGTGCGGCTGTGAATGAGCAACGCAAGTACCGCCATCTGCCTGCTTTGTCGGCCAGTGAGTTCCTGAAGCTGATGCGCGAGAAGCGTGCCATTGTGGAGTTGGACAACAAGCTGGCCAACCGTAGCGTGAACGAAGGTTTCAGCGGCGGTGAAAAGAAGCGTAACGAGATATTCCAGATGGCGATGTTGGAACCGACTTTTGCTATTTTGGACGAGACGGATTCCGGATTGGATGTGGATGCTTTGCGTATTGTGGCCGACGGTTTCAACAAACTCAAGACTGCGGAAACCAGTGCTATGGTCATTACCCACTACCAGCGGTTGTTGGACTATATCAAACCCGATACGGTACATGTACTGCTGGGTGGACGTATCGTAAAGACCGGTGGACCGGAATTGGCGAAGGAGATTGAAACACGTGGCTTCGATTGGATAAGGAAAGAAGCAGGTGAATTATAAACTCATAATCTGAAAACATGAGTGTAGAGCAACAATACATAGACCTTTTCTCCCAAACGGAGGCGATGATATGCCGGCATAGTGCCGAGGTGCTGAATGCGCCGCGTGCCGCTGCTTTTGCTGACTTTGAGCGCTTGGGCTTTCCCACCCGTAAGGAGGAGAAATACAAATATACGGATATCAGCAAGTTCTTTGAGCCGGATTATGGCTTGAACTTGAACCGGTTGGAAATTCCGGTGAATCCTTATGAAGTGTTCAAGTGCGATGTTCCCAATATGAGCACTGCTCTTTATTTTGTGGTGAACGATGCTTTTTATGGCAGGGCTTTGCCTAAGTCCCATCTGCCTGAAGGGGTTATCTTCGGCAGCCTGAAGGAGGTGGCCGAGAAACATCCCGATTTGGTGAAGAAATATTATGGCAAGTTGGCTGATACGGCAGAGGATGGGGTGACGGCGTTCAACACCGCTTTTGCACAAGACGGCGTTCTGTTTTATGTTCCTAAGAACGTGGTGGTAGAGAAACCTATTCAGCTGGTGAATATCCTGCGTGGTGACGTCAATTTTATGGTGAACCGCCGTGTGCTGATTATTCTGGAGGAGGGTGCACAAGCCCGCTTGTTGGTGTGTGACCATGCGATGGACGGCGTGAACTTCCTGGCAACGCAGGTGATAGAAATCTTTGCCGGTGAGAATGCCATTTTCGATTTTTATGAACTCGAAGAGACACACACCAGTACGGTACGTATCAGCAATATGTATGTAAGGCAGGAAGCCAATAGTAATGTATTGCTGAATGGTATGACCTTGCACAACGGAACTACACGGAATACAACCTGTGTGACGCTTGCCGGTGAACATGCGGAGCTGAATCTGTGCGGTATGGCCATTGCAGACAAGAATCAGCATGTGGACAATCATACGACAATCGACCATGCCGTGCCCAACTGTACCAGCAATGAGCTTTATAAGTATGTCCTTGACGAGCAGGCTGTAGGTGCCTTTGCCGGTCTGGTTTTAGTGCGCCCTGACGCACAGCACACCAGTTCGCAACAGACCAACCGCAATCTTTGTGCCACCCGAGATGCACATATGTACACCCAGCCTCAGCTGGAGATTTATGCAGATGACGTGAAGTGCAGTCACGGCGCTACGGTGGGGCAGCTCGATGAAAGCGCTCTCTTCTATATGCGGCAGCGTGGTATCCCGGTGCGCGAGGCGCGCCTGCTGCTGATGTTCGCTTTTGTCAACGAAGTTATCGACACCATCCGTTTGGATGCTTTGAAAGACCGTCTGCATCTGCTGGTAGAGAAGCGTTTCCGGGGGGAACTGAACAAATGCCAGGGGTGCGCCATCTGCAAGTGATAGCTTATAATTTCGATTCATTATGAACAACGATATAAATAAGAGTAGTATCTTGGCTCCCCTCCCTATGGGAGAGGGGCTGGGGGAGAGGCTTCGAGCTGATTTCCCTATCCTTTCCCGTGAGGTATATGGCAAGCCGTTGGTCTATCTGGACAACGGCGCGACTACGCAGAAACCTCGCCAGGTAGTAAATGCCATTACGGACGAATATTATTCGGTGAATGCCAATGTGCATCGCGGAGTGCACTTCCTGTCGCAGCAGGCTACAGAGCTGCACGAGGCCTCGCGTGAGACGGTGAGACGTTTCATCAATGCTCGCAGCACGAATGAGATTGTCTTCACCCGTGGTACGACGGAGAGTATCAACCTGCTTGTCTCCAGCTTTGGTGAGGAATTTATGCAGGAGGGGGATGAGGTGATTCTTTCTGTGATGGAACACCATAGCAACATTGTTCCCTGGCAGCTGCTTGCCGCCAAGCGTGGAATTACCATCAAGGTGATTCCGATGAATGACAAGGGTGAACTCTTATTGGACGAATATAGGCAGTTGTTCTCCGAACGTACCAGGATTGTCAGTGTGGCGCATGTTTCCAATGTGCTGGGTACGGTCAATCCCGTCAAGGAGATGATTGCTTTTGCCCATGAGCAGGGTGTTCCGGTGCTTGTGGACGGTGCCCAGTCCATTCCCCACATGCCGGTAGATGTGCAGGATCTGGATGCCGATTTCTTCGTTTTCTCCGCGCACAAGGTGTATGGTCCTACGGGGGTAGGGGTGCTTTATGGTAAAGAGGGGTGGCTGGATAGGATACCTCCCTATCAGGGCGGTGGAGAGATGATTCAGCATGTATCTTTTGAAAAGACTACCTTCAATGAATTGCCCTTCAAGTTTGAAGCCGGTACGCCGGATTATATCGGTACTACCGGACTTGCCAAAGCTTTGGACTACGTTTCGCTGGTTGGGATGGACAAGATTGCCGCCTATGAACACGAATTGACCCAGTATGCCATGCAACGGCTGAAAGAGATTCCCGGTATGCGTATCTTCGGCGAGGCAGAAGACAAGGGTAGTGTCATATCGTTTCTGGTAGGTGATATCCATCATTTTGATATGGGTACATTGCTCGACCGTCTTGGCATTGCCGTACGCACGGGACATCACTGTGCCCAACCATTGATGCAGCGTCTTGGCATCGAAGGAACAGTGCGTGCATCTTTCGGGCTTTACAATACCCGGGAGGAGATAGATGTGCTGGTGGCAGGTATAGTTCGTGTCAGCCGGATGTTCTGACCAAAGCAAAGCTTTGCAACCTTTCTTTCATTCCTTGCGTCTAATATGTCAACAACTAAAAAAATGAATTATGTTAGTAACAACAACCCCGACTATTGAGGGTGGACGTATCACCCGCTATTATGGCATCGTTTCCGGTGAAACGATTATCGGTGCCAATGTATTCCGCGATTTCTTTGCCAGCATCCGCGACGTGGTGGGTGGGCGAAGTGGCTCTTATGAAGAAGTGCTGCGCGAAGCTAAAGATATAGCCTTGCGCGAGATGCAAGAACATGCCCGTGCTATGGGTGCCAATGCCGTGATTGGTGTAGACTTGGACTATGAAACGGTAGGAGGCAGTGGCAGCATGTTGATGGTTACGGCATGCGGTACGGCTGTAACGGTGGAATAAGTTCGCTCTACTATATTACAACATAGGAAGATATAAGAAATGGCAACCCTGTGAATGGTTGCCATTTTCTTTATAAGGAGTATCTTTTATCGGTTATTTGTACCAATCCTTATAATCTGTTCCATTGGAATTGACCCAATCCATAAAATGTTCAAAGCTCTTGTCTATCGGCTGGGTTTCAGGAGTATTGAAGTTTGTGGCTCCACTTAGATGAATGGCAAAAGGATAGTTGCCATTGGCTACATAATAGCTTGTCGGTACAGAGGACAAATCCTCTTCGGTATGGAATAGAGCCATGTCTGCCTTTTCAGTAGGAGGATAGTTGACCAAATGCACTTCGATGCGTGATTCTTTCAATTCGTCATGTACCATGATGAATGGATTATAAGGGGGAATTCCAAGCGTTTCGTGTGATAGTGGAGTCTTGAAGGTGTTCTTTATCTTATATGTAGCGGTTTTTGTATTTCTCTCTGTTACATCGAGCGCACTTAGAAATACATTGACGGTAGCTTTGGAAAGGTCTGTATCCAGTCCTTGTCCGTTGAAACTTGTGGGGGCTTCCAATATTTCAGTTGACATATTGCTGCGTTCTGTATTCAGTTGGTAAGCGAAACCATTTTTGAAAGTGGCACCGGACCAAAGCAACTCATAGGTGTCTTCTGTAGAAAGGGCCTGATTGGCATCATTGAAGTTCAATACGGACTGGTATTTTACAATAACATCATTCAAGTCATAGTCACCCTTTCTGGGCCAATTATCTTCGAAAGCGATGATTCCTTTGTATTCCAGACTGTATTTCTTATCCTCGTTGCCACCGTCAGGTTTGATATCAGGAATATCCGGATTGATGATGGCTTCGATGGGGTTGGACCATACGTTGAATTGTATATCATTATAGTCTTGGTCTGTCCAATCTTCAAAGGACAATACGACAAAATCATCGATGCGGAATGCGGCTGTATGTGTACGGCCGTCCCCATTCAGCTTTGTAGTAGAGTAGAAAGGCTTATTGTTTCCGCCATAGAAGCTGTCATTCAATAGGAACCATCCGATTTTTACTCCATTGGGAAATACGGTGCCTTGGTCCACTCCGTCGGGGTCTATGTAATGAAGCTTTACACTTTCACCGCCTTGTAGTCCGGAAGCCTTTTTATTATAATAATTATCCATCAGAGTGTTTGGAAAAACAATGCATTTGGGGGCTTTTTTAATTTCACTTAAAGATGCGTCTGCCCTATAGCAATAATAGCCAAAGGCGCTCGCTGCACCGCTGGTTCCTCCAATTATCCGGATGGATACTTCCGCATTGCGCCCTTCCGGATCATTGATTTCAAAATCTATGGCTTGTCGGTATTGCTTAGGGCATGTGCCTCCTTCCTTCAAGGTCGTATTGATGATTGTCAATACATCACCGGGAATTGTGATTTTGTTGTCTGTGTCTAAATAATGAGGATATCCTTTGGAGCTCCATGTTCCTAATACATGGTATCCTTTGGGTGCCTGCCATCCCTCCGCCCGTGTTTGCGGATTATCATCGGTGGAATCCCATTTGATGTCGGCAGTAATGGCATCTCCTGCAATAACTGTTTTGAAGAGGGTGGGGACCCCTATATAAGAAGTATAGATATATGCTTCGTCCCCATGGTCCGAATTGATGATTTCCTTGCCGCTATATGCACCGTTACCGTCTGTCATGCGTCTGATGACCGGTTCCAGGTCTGTGCGTTTTATAATCTGGCCATCTTTGTCAATCGTGAACGGGTCTTCAAGATAGATTTCAAAAAGTATTACGACATGGGATACAGAGGTATACTGTTCGACATAGACAACACTCTTGTGAGACATAATGAGCCGGCCACATCCAGAGCGATCCAGCTCATGGAACAGCTCAAGGCCATGGGCTTCAAGGTATGTCTGGTATCCAACAACAAGGAGCCAAGGGTTGCCGCTTTCAACAAAAAGATGAAGGTGAATTACATATTCAAAGCCGGCAAACCATCGAAAAAGGGCTACATCCGTGCCATGAACGAGATAGGCTGCAACATAGACAACACGATCGCCGTGGGCGACCAGATCTACACTGACATCATCGGAAGTGCCAGCCTTGGCATACACACTATCCTTGTCAAGCCTATAGACACAAGCCACGAGGAGATACAGATCACCCTCAAGAGGATCATTGAAAAGCCGTTTATTTTCTACTTCAGGAAAAAGCATGGCATGGTAAGATAATTTCTGTTATTCATAACGCAACACAAAAGGCTGTATTCACATATCTGCCTGATATGTGAATACAGCCTTTTATTAAATATCTCAGTAACATATACGTTCTGTCATGATGTTACACATCTGTGTGATCCACAGAACGTATGTTAGTCGTTGTACACCTTCTTGAACTCTGTGTATCCCTCTGACTCCAGCATGTTTATCTGCTGCTTCATGTTCTTTCTCATCATCTGGATAGTCACTGTCTTACCTGCCTGGCGAAGTTCCTTTGCCTCCTTGAAGATCTCAAGCTTCTTGTCCAGTGTCACATCCTTGTGAATGAGGATAGCCACGTTGTCAGAATCTATCTTGTATC
>OHHO01000568.1_pt1 | contig 13649 bp, 8 predicted proteins | sample 1568071 | NCBI WGS metagenome assembly OHHO01 (sample SAMEA3879582, study PRJEB24766) | human gut metagenome | biome: human-associated habitat; feature: feces | place: USA | collected 1985/1987
AGGACTGTCATCATAAACGACGGTCCCCTTTAGCTGATCAAATACAAACCTGTTACAAATTACTTGTTGTTAACATTCTCACAGCTCTGATTACCAACTGTGCATGATGTCTTACAAGCTGACTGGCATGATGTCTGGCACTCGCCACATCCACCCTTGACCATTGTATTCTTCATAGTCCTGTTTGTGAGTGTTTTAATTCTCTTCATTCTGGATACACCTCTCTTTTTATGTCATATACCGGGATTATAACACAAAGATATATAAAGTAAAAGTTTTTTTTAACTGAGCATAGCCCCCAGCATCCCGCCTGCAACGCACATAATACACTTGGTTATAACTGCTATTCCCTCTCTGTCGCCTGAACCTGTAAACAGCACCGACACGGTCAATGCGACCGATATGTAAGTCAGGCCATACACCATCCCCCACAGGAAACGCTTCTCCCTGACTTTTCTGCCCGTAACAAAGCCCCCGGCAAATGTGGCCACTATGTATATCACAACAACCAGTATACCGAGCACCTTATCGCTTATCCCCACTTTGTATACGACCACCGCCGTTATAAACAGCATGATTATCGTGAGCAGATAGGACAGGATCAATCCCTTTACAACTCCCATAAATTTCTGACTTGCAGACATACTACCACCATATTCTTTACTCTTTACATTATTATGATGTTCCTCCTCATTTTATTAATAAAAATACAGCCTGTTTACTCAAACAGGCTGCATATATCTTCTATATCATAAAAGGTTTTGTATGCACGCTCGCGCGTGATATCATTTGGTTTTATCAGATCCACCACCATGACCGTACATAGCCCTGCCCGGCTGGCAGATATGATACCATTCACAGAGTCCTCAACGGCCACCGCTTCGTCTGGGTTTACGCCCAGCTTCCCGCAGGCCTTCAGATATATATCAGGCTCCGGCTTTCCGTGGGTGATCTCGTCTCCGCATACCTTTTCATCGAAGTATCCGGCTATTCCAACGCTATCAAGTCTCTGCTGCGCCCTCGTCCTCGCAGTGGAGGTTGCAAGTGCTATCTTCACGCCGTGTTCTTTTAAGAATCTCAGCGTGTCCTCGACATGTGGCTTTATGTCTATTCCATACTTTTCCACATGTTCATCGAACAGATCCATTGTTCTCTGTCTGAACGCAAGATAATCAAAATCTTCGCCCATTATTTCCTTAAATACCCGGGCGTTGGAGGTCTTGTTGCCTCCAGCCACCCGGTCACATACATTTTCCATCTGTGCCTCAGGAATTCCTATGCTCATGCCGTTTTCCTTCCAGCACTTCCTGTATATCTTCTCCGTGTCTACCAACACGCCGTCCATATCAAATACAACTGCCCTGTACATAGCACTTTCTCCTACATTAAGCAGCGGCGTTTTTCTTTCTTCTTCTGCCAGCTATGATGATAAATGCAAGCAATGCAAGAAGCAGGATCGCTGCGATTATTATTATGATCAGCACAACCGGTGACATCTTTTCGCTGAGCTTGAAGGTGAATACCTCTCCTGTCTCTCTGTCATATGTTGTCGCTATATTACCGGCCTTATCCTGGGCTGTTACCTCAACCGTGTATGTATCATACTGGTCTACCTGCATCTCATACTTGTTATCTGCCTGATAGCTTGCAGGATCTATGGTATTGCCATTTATAACGATGGATGTGATCTCGTCTTCCTCATTCTCAAGACCTATCGTCATGTTGAATGGCTCTCTGAGAGTCTCTCCATCCTCAACACCTGTTATGATGATTCGTGGTGCAGTACCATCATACGTATAATCAAATTCCTGTGTTGCCGTGTGTCCAACCTTGTCAGTTACTGTAAGTGTTATCTTGTGATATCCGTCTGTCATATCTGAGAAATCGATAAGATTTACTCCGTCTATCTTGGCGTCAACCGAGAAGTCTGAAGTATCACTTACATCCCACAGTGCTTCGTAGCCCTTGTCTCGTATATCAGCAAAATCTGATGCATTGAGAAGCAGTGTTCCGTCATCGCTTGCAATGCTCTTGCTCATGAATCCGGCAAGTGTCGATGTAGCCTTGAGCTCAGGTGGTGTGTTATCGACTGTGAATACCAGGCTGTAATCATCAGCCTTATTTCCCAGTTCATCCTGCGCTGTTATTGACACCTCGTATACACCATCCTCAGAGAATCTCTGGCTTCCTGTGCTGAACTCTGAAGAATTGCTGTAATTTGTAAAGTATGATGATGACACATCCTTGCTGTCCTTCTTCACGGTTATCTTCACATCATCTGTCGAGAAGAATGACTCCTGAACGCTCAGTGACATATCAACATAGTTCGGTGCGGAAGAATCCATACTTCCTATTGGGTCGTAATTCTTTACTTCCTTGTTGTCCTTATTCACTGCGCTCACCTTTACAACAGGTGCCTTTGAGTCAACCTTGAAGGTCTTGGTCTGGCTGGCTGCCACATTTCCTGCAAGATCTCTTGCATTTGCTGTGATCGTGTACTCGCCATCCTCTGTAAAGTTGTAAGTTGCGGTATGTGGATTGCTTCCTGAGAAGCTGCTTGTTCCCAGCGTAGCGATATTCGATGCCGCTGTTCCGTCCGTCTTTCTAGTTATTGTCACGTTAAATGCATCTGCGGCAAGATTGTTGTTCTCATATGCAAATGAGAATGCCTCATCTATGCTGATGGTTGCATTTACCGCCGTTGTCTGTCTGTCGTTCATTCCTGAAATCGATATAACCGGTGCAGTCTTATCGATTCTGAACTTCACTGTTCTGGTCACAGCCTTGTTGCCCGCCTTATCCTCTGCGGACACGGTGACTGTGTAATCACCCTGGGCGTCAAATGTCACACCGCTGAGTACCTCTCTGACTGTGCTGACTCCATCGCCCTTTGTTCCCCAGGTAACATTCTTTCTGATATCTCTGTTCTCTACAACAGATCCACCCTCATTTGCTCTGACTACATGAATGGTGTACTTTCCACCTCTCATGTTATCTGTAAGTGTTACAGGGACTGTCACATCGCTGTTGTTTATAGTGTTGACATTTCCAAGCTGTATCTCAGGCTTGTGCTTGTCTATGTAGAAATGGGTTCCTGTTGTCCCTTCATTTCCACACTTGTCGGTAACGGTCATGGTGAGATCATACTCACCTTCCTTATCATATGTGTACTTCTTGCCCCATGTTCCGCCGTTCCTCTTTATATAGAAGTATTGCGGATTCTCATCCACTGCTACATTTCCATCATTCTCTGTGATAATAGTGTTCTGAAGCGACTTGAACTGTTCCTCCACACCAACTCTGAATGATATTGAAGTCTTGAAGTAATTGTTATTATCCAGTCTGTACTCAGGATCATCGTCCACATACACAAGTGGCTCTGTGGTGTCGACGTAATAATTCTTTGTCTTGAGAGCACTTGTGCCCTCCTGAACACCGAACGCCTCGTCTGCTGCCGGCTTCAGTGCATTGCCGGAATTATCGGCTCCCTCAACTGTGAAATAATATACAGTTGCCTTGCCGCCCTTGGCTGTCATCTTATATGCTGCAGTGGTCTTGCCATCTGCTGTCTGGAACGGAACTGTGGTCTCTGACCAGTTTGAATCACTGTAGGTCTTGTAGTACACCTTAAGCGTCGCATTCTGTGTATCCATTCCATAATCGTCTTCTATGCCAAATGTAATAGTTCTGCTCCTGTTAAGGAATCTGCTGCTTCCACCGGACACAACTGATATCTCAGGGCTCTTCTTATCTATTACAAATGAAGTTGTTGCCTTACCCGACTCATTGCCAACCTCATCGACAGCAACGATCGTGATATTATAAAGTCCAGGCTCTCTGAATGTTGTGGACTTTGCTGCATTTGCAGTGTAATCCGCATCCAGCTCATACTTGCTTATGCTCTTGCCATCGCGTGTTCCTGTCACAACGAACTTCTCCACGAAGTAATTGTCAGTTCCCCTTGCTGTTATGGTCACATTGCTGTTATTCCAGTAATTTATCAGCTTTCCGCCGGCAGTTCCATCTATTGACACTGATGGCTTGACGGTATCAACTATCAGGTGTATCTCCTGACTGGCCTTGCTCTCGTTTCCTGCTCTGTCCTTCAGCTTAACAGTCATCGTGTACTCTGTATTTTCATCTGTTATGCCAAGGGCCTTTGCATCCAGTGTCTTTTCTATATCATTTCCTGATACATTAATGCTTCCTGTAATGTCCTGTGATCCGGCTGCGCTGCTTCTGCCTACTGTATATGTAACCTTGCCATTGCTGTCATCGTTATCGGAACCAGAGACCTTGATCTTCACGTCACTCTTTGATCTGTAATAGAATGTCGATCCTGATTTGTATTTCTGGTTTGCACACTCCAGCTTCACATTTGCCGGTGCAGTCTTATCATAGTAAACCTTTATGCTCTGTACTTCTTTGAACTTCGTGTCAGCATTGTTCGGATCGTGTATTCTCGCCATGAGTGAGATCTCGTACACACCCTCATCTGGAAGCTCGTAGGATATGTTGACCGTATTCTTGTCATATGCAGCGGCAACTGTACCCTTTACCTCAACTGCCTTATCCTTCTTTCCTGCAAATGATGTTCTGGTGATCACCAGCTTTGCGTCATCTGCTGCAAGCTGGAAGCCTGATACTGCCCCCTCTACAGTCAGAGTATCATCATTTCTCCAGAATATAGCGCCGTTGTCAGCATCTGTACCGTTCACAGATAACTTCTCTCCTGAAAGGCCATCCACATTGACATACACATATGTGTTCGTCTCTGTCTTATTTCCAGCCTCGTCAGTTACCACAACTGTCAGGACATAACTTCCTGAACCATCTATGCTTATCTCTTTTCCGCTCTGCAGGCCATTGTCACCTGTAGATGTTGAATACCAGTTCTTGACTGATATATATGATCCATTTGCATCTGCCTTCTTGAGTGAAGCGACCGCCGATGCAACACCTGATGTGGCATCGCTGTACTTTATATTAAGAACAGCTTCCTTTGCGTCTGTGACCGTGTACTGCTGATCATTGTTTGTCCTGTCTGTTCCGGCGTTGTCCGTAACCTTTACAACAGGTGCTGTATTATCCACCTTGACTACAGTCTCTATCCTGCCCTCTATTCCGGCGAAGTCATTTGCCGCAAATGTGATGGTGTGCTCTCCATCAGCCAGATATATGTCTGACTTTGTTGAATCCTTGACATCTCCACCGCTCACGCGGACATCGCTGCTGTATGTGAACTTGTTTCCTTTTTCAAGGATCGTTTCCTTCTTGCCATCCACGCTGTATGACACGGTGTCTATGTAAGAATACTCTCCAGTTGCCTTCACTGTCAGCTTTGTGGATTTCACATAGCTTGTGGAACCGCCTGTAACTGTGAGTTCTGGCTTTCCTTCCTTTACAAATACAATGTCGCCATCCTCATCTGCGCCGACTGAGTTATTGCCAAACTCGTTCTCCTTGGCGTAAATGACAAGCTTCTTTGCATTGTCTGCATTGTCCTTCTTGAACCACTGTGCACTTATCTCGAATTCATATTCATATCCGCCGGACACAGCCTTTTTGCCTGTGCACTCCACTGCTGAGGCTGCACCCGTAAGCTTGTAGTACAGGCTCACGTCATCTATCTCAGTGTTATCACTGCCGGCTGTAACCTTCTTCACCTGTACAGTGAACTTATAAGCATCATCTACCTTGAGCTGAGGGAATCTGTAATCCACTCCGTTCTTCTGTATGATCTCAGGGGTAACACTTGTTATGACAGGAGCTTCGTTGAGCTTCTTGACGATAACACTGGTCTCCTCTGACTTGTTTCCTGCAACATCGACCGCTCTGAACTTGTATGCTCCACTCTTATCAGGTGCAACAAACTGGGATGTGCTCTCAGTCTTGCTCCAGGTCTTTCCATTGTCTGATGAATACTCCACATAGTCTATTCCTGTGGCATTTTCCTCTGCTGCATCTGTGGTATCCTTGGCGTCTATCACAAATGTTCTGTCGGCATCACTGCTTGTGAGGTTCAGGAGATAATAGCCATCGCTCACCTTGTTGTGAAGATTGTAGTTATCATCAGCCTCAACCGATATTGTAGGTGCCTGCTTATCCACGGCAACCTTTATGGTTCCAAGCAGCTCGAAATCACCGCTCTCATCAGTACCTGTATAATAGTAAATAGCTATCTTCTGTACTGCTGTGTCATTCTTCAGCTCATACACATTATCAAATGTGACAAGCTTTCCTGCTGCATCTGTGGCTGTAGCGATCTTATCGTCCGCTGTAGCTCCTTTGTAAACAGCCACTCCCAACTTGCTGCTGTCGATTCCGTCAACTTTGTCGGACTTGATCTTGAACTTTATTGCCTTGTCAAAATCCTTGAAGCCATACACCATATCCGCCTTATCGCCCTTTACAATGGCCGTTACATCTATGGTCTGTGTATCTTCCTCCTCCGCAAACAAATGAAAATGTGAATCGATCGCCACAAGAGTGAGTGTCATAACTACCGCCATCGTAAGCGCGATCAGTCGATGCAAAAGTGATTTATTCTGCATAACCTTTTTCATGTCCCTCTCCTCCTATATCTCTTCATCGGAATGTACTATAATTACATTCTTTATCATTCTTACCGAGCTCGCTGCGCGTCCTCCCTGAAGAACGGCTGTGGAATCATCTGCGTCATCGCTTCTAAGTACGTCCGTTGCTTCCTCATCTGCGTCATCGCTTCTGAGTATGTCCGTTGCTTCCTCGTCCGCCTCATCACTTCTGAGTATGTCCGTTGCTTCCTCGTCTGCCTCGTCATTTCTGAGTACATCCGTTGCTTCCTCATCCGCATCTTCTCTGAGGATGTCTGTCGCCTCCTCAAAGCTGCTGCCATTGATGTCAAGATTCTCTTCGTCTTCCCTCAGAATATCTGTTGCCTCCTCGGCATCATCGCGGAGAATATCAGTTGCAGTCTCGCCTTCATCCTCCAGTCTCTTTTTCCCGAGATCAGCTATCGCTTTCTCGTAATTTGCCATTCCCTTCTCAGAATGTTTTTCGGCTGCAGTTGACTTTACATCCCTTACCGAAATTCTGGATGTATGGTTCTTGATCGCCTCCTGTTTGGAGGCACCGCCTCCCTGTACACTCTCATAGCCCTTCTCCTTGATCTCATCGATCTTCTTACGGGCTGTTGAGCCTGTGGCAATTCCCACCGCCTTCGGTATCTTTAACACAAAGAACAGTACCACCGCCACAATAGCGAATACGATCGCAAGTGCCAGGCCGCCATATAACATTACATTATAAACTGTTGCCATAACCTTTCACTCCTCCCTTACTCGCTCGTTGACCTTGAACTGCCATTTACTATGCTCTTAACTGTCAGGTCATTGGATAACGACTGCCATCCCTGCTTAAGACCATTTGCAAGTGCCGGAACTTTGTTACCGTTCTCGTACACTTTCCTCACAGCCCTTGTGGCACTGGCATTCCATGCTGCCGAATCGCTTCCAAATTTATTCGAATATCTATCGACCAGATAACTCAGATGGCTTACGTACACGACCGCTGCGTTGTCATCGGTTCCAAGTGTAGTCTCAGCGTTGCCATATATTCTCTCTGCCTCATCATAGTAGCTGTCATCGCCGCTGTTCTCTGCCATCTTGATATAAGTCTCAGCCTCGTTCACCGAGTATTCTGAATATGCTTTCTTGGATGTCTCTGTCGCATTCTCGCCCTCTATATCCAGACTGTTCAGATAAAGCGCTGCACTATTCGCCGCAGAGTTGTAATAATGTAACTGCTGGCCCGCATCATCCGCATTCTCGGCAAGTTCTGTATATACCGAGTACATAACTCCTGAATACTGGCCATTGTAGTATTTTACGCCTCTGTCCGCCGGGAACTGGCTGTTCAGCACCTCTGCGTTGTCGTCCAGGTTCTTCATCGCCTCATCCATCAGCACCTCTATTCTGTTCGCAAGCTCCGGATCATTGGATATCTCGCCAAGATATATGTAAGCTATGTTGAGGTAATTGGTGTATTTGTCAGGATTGGTGTCATCTATGTTGTCACTGTTGTAATCCTGGAATGCAAATATATTTTCCTTGTTCGTATCAAAGCTTGCAGACTTGTTTATCTTGCTGTCACATATCGCAGCGTAATACTTTGCCTGCTTTGCCTGATCCGGGAAATCCTTGCTCTCATCGACCATATTGAAATATTTCTTGGCCGCACTGTAGTCCTTGACCTCGTCGTAATACAACATGGCTATCTTGAACTTTACGTCGTCCTTTATCTCGTCCTTGTTCTTAAGTGCAAGTCTTATTCCCTTTTCTGCCGCCGTCTCGGTGTTGGCCGAAGTGTTTCCATCGTCCTCTGTATAATAGTAAGCATATGTCTCCATATAGCCTATATAGGCATCCGATGCGGTTGGGTCTATGTCGACAGCCGCCTTATAGCACTCAAATGCCTTGTTGTAATCGCCCTCGTCGACTGCATCCCTCGCCTCGTTGACCTTGTTGTTGTAATCAAGATCCTTGAGCTGGCCTTTCTTTACTCCGCCTATCACAGCACAGCACGCTGAGAGTATCGATAATCCCGCAACCACTGAGAACGCTGCTATCTTATGCTTTGCCTTTGCCTTGTATGCATCGTCTAGCTCGTTGTAGTGATCCAGCGCATACAGCAGTTCTGAACAAGACTGATATCTGTCCTCAGGACTCGGCTGACAGCACGTCTGTATAATTCTCTCAAATCCTGATGAGAGCATCGGATTCCACTGTCTGATAGGCTTTATCTCGTAAGGAGGCTCACATGGATTCTTGCCGGTAACAAGGTGATAGAGCGTTGCTCCCAGATTGTAAATATCTGTTCTTGCATCCGTGTTGTAGATTCCATGTCCCTGCGCATCACCGAACTGCTCCGGTGCCGCATAGCCTCTTGTTCCAAGAGCCGTGGTATCCGCATTGTTCTCCACTATGTATTCCTTAGCCGTTCCAAAGTCGATAAGCTTTACCGAGCCATCCGGCTTCAGCATGACATTTGAAGGCTTCATATCTCTGTATATGATCGGCGGATTCATGGAATGCAGGTAGTCAAGTGCACTGGCAAGCGCCCTGCCCCATTCGATTACCTTTTCCTGTGGCTGTGCTCCCTCCGCCTTGAGCACATCGCTGAGTGGACGTCCTTCTACGAAGTCCATGACAACGTAGATCGTGCCATTCTCATTGATGATATCAACGATTCGTGGCAGTACCGGATGATCCACATCCTTGAGGATATTTGCTTCTCGCTCCAATCCCTTTAAGAGTGTGGCTGTACTCTTGGAGCCATCATTCTTGATCTCCTTTACAGCCCACTGTTTATTAAGTCGGTTATCCATGGCAAGATAAACTATTGACATACCACCCTGGCCAACTTTTTTAAGTATTTCGTATTTTCCGTCTAATACCGTTCCTAACTCTGTCATATATCGATCCCCATTACTCCGATTTAATAAGCACTACTGTTACATTATCCGTTTCTTTTCTGTACTTCACAAGCTCTGTGAGGAACTCACAGCCCTCCTTCATCTTCGCCTCGTCGACGCATGTTCCCGGGCCAAGTCTCTCTATCATCTCCTGAGGCGTTATCTTATGTCTGAATCCATCAGAACACAGCATGTAATGCGCTCCGGGAGCTGCCTGCCCAACTACGAAATCCGGTTCCACCACAGGTGAAGCTCCGATACACTGGAGAAGCACGCTTCGTCTGCTGTCCGTCTCCGCCTGCTCCGGTGTAAGTCTTCCCGCTGCGATCTCCCTTGCAACAAGCGTCTGATCTGCGGTGAGCTGCCTTATCCCTGAAGTGATCTCATACACTCGGCTGTCTCCAACATGGAGAATGTAGTACATTTCTCTGTATATGAGGATCGCAGAAATGGTCGTACCAAGCATAAATCCATTCTGCTCGCCATACGCCTTGATCTTCTCATTCTGCTCCACGGCAAGTCTTATCCACTGGTATCTCAGCAGCTCTTCACTAAAGCTGTTGTTGTCAACCATCTCAACAAACTGTGTGTCAAACCAATTGCAGAAAGCTGTTATGACTTCCTTGCTGGCAACCTCTCCCTTTGCCAGACCTCCCATGCCATCACATACGAGGGAGAACACGACCTGTCCATTTGGAGTATCCGCTATCTTGATCGCCAGCGAATCCTGATTTGTCTTTTTCTTTATTCCTACGTCTGTATTGTATACTGCGCTAAACCCCATATACATTCCTCCCAATATTTATGTCTCAACTCTCGTTGCGGATATTCTATCTAATGTGATAGACAAGCTCCTCGTCCCCGAGTATAACGATCGCATTGTTCGTCAGGAACTTTTCTTCGCCCGCCTTCAATTCCTCTCCGTTCACAAATGTACCATTTGTAGACTTGTTATCGCTGATGAAGCACACGCCATTTCTCTTGGTGATGACACAATGAACTCTGCTTATAGCTGAATTGTCAGTAATCGCATAGTCCACAAGTCTTGCCTTATGTCCGATCTTGAACTCTGCCTTGTCCAAGCTTATTCTCTCGCCCGTCTTCACCCTAAGGAAATATGGTGCCGGTGCTCCATCAAATGGATTGCCCTGCACTGGCTGTGCCTGTGGCATCGGCGGTGTCTGTGGCATTGGTGGTACCGGCTGCATCTGTGGCATTGGCGGTACCGGCTGCATCTGTGGGTTCTGCGGCATCTCTGGCATCTGGTGTGCCTGTGGCATTGGTGGCATTGGCGGAATCGGTCTTCCTCCAAATGGGTTGCCCTGCATTGGAGGTATTGGCTTTATCTCCTGTGGCTGTGTTTCAACCGGCTCTGCTGGCTCAGGCTTGACATCCTGTGCTTCTGTCTCAGCCGGCTCTACTGCCTCTGGCTTGACATCCTGCGGCTCTGCCTCAACAGGAGGCTCTACAATCTCCGGCTTGGCATCCTGTGCTTCTGCTTCAACCGTCTCAACATTCTCCGGTTTATCCCCCTGCGGCTGTGCTCCAGCCATCTCAGGCTTAACCGGCTCCTCCATCGGCGGCACGCCTACCGGTGGCATTCCATTTGATCCCATTGGACCGTTTGGTATTGGGCCATTCGGTCCCATTGGCGGCATGCCCATCGGTGGCATTCCGTTCGGAACCTGGCCATTCGGCATCTGACCATTTGATCCCATCGGGCCGTTCGGTCCCATCGGTGGCATGCCCATCGATGGCATTCCGTTTGGCATCTGGCCGTTTGGTCCCATCGGCTGTGCATATCCATTCATTCTCGCATTATTTCTCATAACCTCGAGTCTGCTCACCTTAGGTGACTCACCTCGAAGTATGTGGCTGTTGCCACCCTTTGGAGTATTTGTGGAAAGCTCCTTCATTCTGTCTATCTCAGCAGCGTCTATGCCTGCTTCTGCAAGCATCGCCTTAACCTCGTTCTTCATGTCCGAGTTTGAAAATGTACCTCTCATATTCGCACAGTTTATAAGGCGTGCTACGTAATTGTCATTGTCATTCTCTGAGTATCTCGCATCAACTATCACCGACTTCACAAATGCTCTGACCTCATTGAGATCTGTCACTTCCTTCTGTACCGGAGCGACAATAAAGCAGACATCGTATGTCTCAGGCGATACAAATACACACTGCTCGTCCCTTGCAACATAGCTGAGCGAAACCATATTCTTACCAAACATCTCCAGTGCATGCAGAATGTTGTACAGAAGTGTGAGTATCTCCTTCTTGTTCATCTCCTGTCTCAGTATCTCCGCAAGAGGCTTCTTGTCATCGATCTGATAATTGAACACCCTGACTCCGGCATTCTCCTGCATGTCACACGGTGCCATCTCAGGCATAGATCCGCTTCTGCTCATATCATACACTTTAGCATCTATCACATCACTGATATCCAGACTGTAACTCACTCTGTAAGTTTCCCCCGCCGGAACTACAACAACCTTTTCTCTGTTCATTTTTTCAATCCCTTTCGTCTAAATCCGCATATTTTCCGTCAAAAATTATTCCTTCATTCAAACACCAAAAGCAGGTATTGCTACCTGCTCTTGTCCCACATCGTGGGTGGTGTATATTAACTTAATTTGAAGATAAAGTCCTCTCCACCGATGCTTATCATGGCATCGTTTGAAAGCTTCTGCTCTGCATTCTCATCCAGGCGTGCTCCGTTGAGATATGTGCCATTTGTCGCCTTGTTATCCTTCAGATAACATCCATCCTCTCTCTGGTAGATGATGACATGTACCTTGCTGATGGCCCCATTACCACCGACATGGTAATCAACACCTCTTGCCGCCTTTCCTATCTTGAACACAGCCTTGTTTACCATAACTCGCTCGCCTGTGTTGACACGGACTATATATGGCATAGCCTTTGGAGCGTTCCTGTTAACCGCTGCCTTCTCAGGTTCGGTATCCTTAACTACGTTCATTCCTCCGGTCAGCTCAACAGTGCTTCCTGTGCCCTTCTGCTCAGGCTCCTCTGCCTTCTCCTTCACCGGATCCATATTCGTCTCAGGCTCCGGCTGGTCACCGTCCATGAACTGTGGTGCAACTATCTGTTCTGTAGGGTTATCTATCTGAGCTTCCTCTGTCTCAGCAACCGCCTTCTGTATGATCTTCGCACGGTTGATCTTGATATTCTTAACAACAGGTGGATTATCCATAAGCTCGTCCGTAGATATCAGAACCGGCTTCTGCTCATCCTTCTTGTCAAGCTCAACCTCCGTAACTCCATCGGCAGCCTTTGCAACCTCTGTAAGTCCTGATGGCTCATGTACTGCCATATCTGATGTGAGAGCCTCTGTCATGCCCTCCTCGTCATCCTCTTCTTCCTCATCAAGGCTCTCATCTAACTCGAGCTCCTCAAGAACGCTGTCATCAAATACCGACATATCTATCTCGCTTGATACATTCTCTTTCTTCGTCTCATCCGAATCAAGATCAAGATCCTTGAATATCGCATTCGCTGCGGCCGCCTCGTCACTGATCTCCTCTACCTCATCAAGCTCGTCTTCCTCATCATCGCCAAATGACACGTCCTCAAACTCAGGCAGATCATCCATACTTGTATCAGATGCCGCCGTGTCAACTGAAGACTGTGAAACCGACATATCTGAGCCTATATCAACGAAGTTCTCCTCCACCTGCATTCCTGCAGACTCCATAAGCTCTGTGAGCTGTGCATAGAAGTTTCTCACTGTGAACTTATCCGCATTCAACAGATTGAGAAGCTTTGCCACATAGTTGCAATCCTCACTGTCATCATAAATAACGCTCGTCAGCAAGTCCTTTGCGAACATCCTGAATTCGGCATTGATATTGGCTTCTGACTCAACTGGAACACATAACATTCCAACATCGTATGTAACCGGATTAACATATGTAAACTCCTTGTGAAGAACCACATATGATGCCGGTATTCCAAGATCACGTAAATTAACTATACCAGAAGCTACCCCTCTGATTATCCCCAATATCTTCTCAGCATTTACCGTATTCGAAAGGAGTGCGTCAACCGTTGTCCTGCCTGTAACGTTATATGTAAGATAATCGTTCTCATCATCCTCTTCATAAATGATATCAATGAGCTCAGGAATCCGGTTCTCCTCCAGATAATCCAATAACTCCTCGTCAAACTCACAATC
>OHHO01000576.1_pt1 | contig 13507 bp, 15 predicted proteins | sample 1568071 | NCBI WGS metagenome assembly OHHO01 (sample SAMEA3879582, study PRJEB24766) | human gut metagenome | biome: human-associated habitat; feature: feces | place: USA | collected 1985/1987
CGGTGTGCCTGTCATGGGCGTCATCTATGTACCGGTGTCGCGCACGCTTTTCTTCTGACATAACTTTTGATAATTGAAAATTGATAATTGAAAGTTGAAAATCAGGAAACGGGATTCTTAATCTTCAACGGAAATGCCCAACACTTCGCAGATGATGGCTTGACGGGCGAACAGTCCGTTGCGTGCCTGCTGGATATAATAGGCTTTCGGATTATCGTCCACATCATAAGCGATTTCGTTCACGCGAGGCAGCGGATGCAGGATGCGCTGGGGGCAGTCAGCGCGGAAACGATCTTAGCTGCGGGCGTGCCAGAGCTGCAGTCGCTTGGCATGACCTTCCGCAAGGCGGAGTATATCACGGATTTTGCCGAAAAGGTCCATACCGGCGCATTCGATTTAGAAAGTATCTGGCAAAAAAGCGACGAGGAGGCTATCCGGGAGCTTTCGTCCCTCAAGGGCATCGGCGTGTGGACGGCGGAGATGATCCTGCTCTTCTGCATGCAGCGGCAGGACGTGTTGAGCTGCGACGACCTTGCCATCCAGCGGGGGCTGCGCATGGTGTACCACCACCGAAAGATCGACCGAGGGCTCTTTGAAAAGTACCGCCGCCGCTTTTCGCCCTATGGCAGCGTGGCGAGCCTGTACCTCTGGGCAGTGTCCGGCGGTGCGATCCCCGAGCTGCACGATTACGCGCCGAAAGAGAAGAAATGAGGCGAGGACGATGACTTACACCCAGCATTATGATTCGCCGCTTGGCGGCATCCTGCTTGCGGCGGACGAAGAGGGCTTGACGGGCCTGTGGTTCGACGGGCAGAAATATTTTGCCCGCACGCTGCCAAAAGAGTATGCCGAGAGCGAGACGCCTGTTTTGTGCGAGGCCAAGCGCTGGCTCGATATCTACTTTTCGGGCCGCGAGCCGGACTTCACGCCGCAGATCCACCCCGCGGGTTCGGCATTCCAGCAGGCAGTATGGGCGCTGCTGCTGGAAATTCCCTATGGCAAAACGACGACCTACGGCGCGCTTGCGCGAAAGCTGGCGGAAAAGCAGGGCCTAACGCACATGTCTGCGCAGGCCGTCGGCGGCGCGGTGGGGCATAACCCGATCTCGCTGATGATCCCGTGCCACCGCGTCGTCGGCACGAACGGCAGCCTGACCGGCTACGCCGAGGGACTGGAGATCAAGGAATATCTGCTGGAACTGGAACGATTTTAAGAGAATGATAAAGGCTGCTGCGCATCGTTTGCGCAGCAGCCTTTGGCGTTTTATGCAATTTTAAAAGCCCGTGGGCGGGACGTAATAGCTTGGGATAGACCCGCTTTTGGGCATAGCTGCGGCCTGCTGGCGCAGCGCCGAGCGGGTAACCTCTGCCCAGGAATACTGGGTCATATACTCGCCCCGGTAGGAGTTGAAGGCTGAGCGGTCTCCCCGCAGGAAGTTATAATAATCGCAGTCCACCTTGCTGGTATCCAGCGCCAAGGTGCTGCGGCCGCGTACCAGCAGCCCGTTGACCCCTGCGTCCTCCAGCGTATGGCTGAGGTCAAAGATCAAATTGCGCAGGTGGCTGTGCAGCGAGGCGGTGTCGGGCTTATCCTCCCACAGGACAGCCAGCATCTCGCCGTTGGTACAGGTGGCGCCGTTGCGGTCCACAAGGTAGGCCAGCAGCTCCTTGCTTTTGCTGCGCTTGAAGGAGAGCGGACGTCCGCCCACAAAGATCTCGAAGTTGCCGAAGCACTGGATCTTGATGCCCACAGGTGCCGTTTCCGGCGGGTAGCGCAGATTTTCCAGCACATTGCGCACATCGGCCTCGTTGGCGGGCTTGAGCAGAAAACCGCTGACGAAGATCTGCAATGCTTCCAGTGCATACTCCGGGTGCTCGGTGACCACGATGATATTGCAGCGGGGCTGCAATTTCTGAATCATGCGGGCAAGGGCAAGGCCATTCATGCCCGGCATTTCCAGGTTCAAAAAGGCAGCATCCATCGGGCCCTGCCGCATCCACGTCAGGGCATCGTCAGTCGTCATGGCACTGATATAGTCACAGTCCGGTGCCACCCGGCACAGGATGCGGATCAGCGAATTGATCGCAAGCTGACCGTCATCCACAACCAGTATTTTCATAGCTTCATCCCCCTATCTGCTTACGCAAAACAATTCCCCGCTGTTAGTTTAGCACGCTGCAAACTTTTAGGCAAGTTTTTTTCCGGAAAAGCCCAAAAAAGAAACGTTTTCGCCCAGATATCTGTCCATCTTCTCCTGTCTCTTCAAGTCATTTCCGCAGCTTCGGTCGCCTTTTTCGACGAAATACCGGAGCATTGCGCGCTCAATTGATATATCAAATCAGCGCTCATTTGTCCCCGCTTCCCGCCGGAAGGCACGGCTTTTCCCCGACAAACACAAGGCCACTGCACCGGTCTTGTGCAGCGGCCTTGTGAATAATTTGCGTTTGGCGTGCTCTGCGGCGCGCTCCAAACGTTTTTTCACGGGTTCTTCAATGGAGATCCAGCTCCGGCGGGACATCCAGCTGGTCGGAGACATATTTCCCATTCTTTTTGCGCTGACGCACACACTCGGTAAGCAGATATTCGATCTGCCCGTTCACCGAGCGGAAGTCATCCTCTGCCCAAGCGGCAAGGGCATCGTAGAGTTTAGCGTTCAGGCGCAGGGGCACCTGTTTTTTCGGCTCTGCCATATCAGTACAGGCTGCCGCTGTTCACGATGGGCTGGGCATCCCGGTTGCCGCACAGCACCACCAGCAGATTGGATACCATTGCCGCCTTACGTTCATCGTCCAGTTCCACTACCTTGTTCTCGTTCAGACGATCCAGCGCCATTTCCACCATGTCCACAGCGCCGTCCACGATCATCTTGCGGGCATCAATGATGGCGCTGGCCTGCTGGCGCTGCAGCATGACCGCTGCAATTTCCGGTGCATAGGCCAGATAGGTGATGCGGGCCTCCACCACCTCGATACCTGCCTCTGCCACGTTCTTCTGGATCTCGTCTCGGATGCGGGCAGCCACCACCTCGGAGGAGCCGCGCAGGCTGCCCTCATCGGCTACGCCGTCGCCGGTGGTGTCCACGTTGGGAGAAACATCATAGGGGTACACCCGCACCACGTTGCGCAGGGCGCTGTCGCACTGCAGGGAGAGGTATTCCTTATAGTTATCCACGTTGAACACAGCCTTGGCGGTATCGGTCACGCGCCAGATGACTGCAATGCCGATCTCCACCGGATTACCCAGACAATCGTTGATTTTCTGGCGGGAGTTGTTCAGGGTCATCATCTTGAGCGAGATCTTTTTGCTCATGGACTCGACGCTCATCTGAGCATTCTGGCCGTTATTGCCAAACAGCGCAGCCACGCTGTTCTCCTTGCTGTTCACGTCTCCGCTCTGGCTCAGGCGGGTACCGGCGGCAGGGTTGACGGCGGTGCAGAAGGGGTTCACCCAGTAAAAGCCCTGTCCCTTCAGGGTGCCGATGTAATCACCAAACAGGGTGAGCACCAGCGCCTCCTGCGGCTTTAACACCTTAAGGCCGCAGAACAGGAAAATGCCTGCGATCCAATACGCAATGGACAAAATCAGCAGCGGCACGCCCAGAAGCATCCGGTCTGCATTCAGCAGGGTGATGCTGTAAATGAACAGGGCGATGGCCACCACATAGCCCAGCAGGGTGAGCAGCAGCGCGGCCATGCCGTTTTTGCGGGTATTCAAAATTTTCTCTTCCATAACAAGTCCCTCCTTATCAGGGTCGGAAGTGTTTCTTTCTGATATCAAAATCATATCATTTTGCAGAAGAACTGTCAAGTATTTTCAACAAAAAAACCCGCCTGCCCGGGTAAAGCGGGCAAAGCGGGGTTAAATGTTATAGGAGCACCGCGCACCGGGCAAGCAGGGTTCAGGCGTCTGCCTGCGCTTCTCCCCCGATCAGCACCACGGCAACATCATTGACGTTGGTACCAGTAGCGCCTGTGATGATAAGCCCATCCACCGCCTGCAAGGCGTGGTAGGCATCGTTGTTTTGCAGGGTGTCGAACACGTTCCAGCCCTTTGCCGCCAGTGCTGCGGCGGTGTCGCCGTCCACATAGCCGCCGGCGGCATCGGTAGGGCCGTCGGTGCCGTCACTGCCCACCGAGAACACCGCCGCGTTTTGTCCGGCCAGTGCCGGGGCTGCGGCCAGCGCCAGCTCCTGATTGCGCCCGCCCAGCCCTTTGCCGGTCAGGTGCACCACGGTTTCCCCGCCCGCGATAAAGGCTAGCTTTTTTCCTTGTCCCGCATGGGTGCGGGCGATGGCCCCCAGAAAGCTGCCTGCCTCCTTGGCTTCGCAACAGAGCCGGTCGGTGAGGAGGATGGGCTCATATCCCAGCTCCCGGCAGGCTTTAGCGGCAGCGGTGCACAGCTCTCGGACGCTGCCGGTGATATGAGTGGTCACGTTGTCAAGGGCTTTCGGCGTTTCCTGCGCCAGCAGCGCCTTTGCCTGTTCTGACAGGTCCAGGTGGTATTTCTCCGCAATGGCAAGCGCTTGTGCACAGGTGGAGGAATCCGGCACCGCCGGGCCGCTGGCGATCATATCCAGCGGGTCGCCCAGAATATCGCTGAGCACGATGCTGAACACCCTTGCAGGCACGCAGTGCTGCGCGAACCGCCCGCCCTTGACTCCGGACAGCCGCTTGCGGATGGTATTCATCTCCACGATATCGGCTCCGCTGGCAAGGAGCTGATTTGTAATGTCCTGCAATTCTCCGCCGGGGACAAGCGGCTTTTCAAACAGGGCGCTGCCGCCGCCGGAAAGCAAAAACAGCACCGTGTCCTCTGCGGTCAGCCCCTGTACCAGCGCCAAAGCTTTTTCGGTGGCTGCAAAGCCGTTGGCATCCGGTACGGGATGACCTGCCTCATAACAATTTACACCGGGGATTCTGCCTTTTACATGGCCGTACTTAGTCACCACCACGCCGCCGTCCACGCGCCCCAGTGTCTGCACGGCGGCGTGTGCCATCTGCCAAGCGGCCTTGCCTGCCGCCACCAGCAGCACTCTGCCGCCTCCGGGCTGAAAGTCCTCCAGCGCGCGGCACACGGCTTTATCCGGCAGAACCGCCTGAATGCTGGAACAGATGATCTCATCCGCATCCCGCCGCAATGTGGTATTCATAATACAGTCCTCCTAACAGAGTTTGCCCATTCTCGATCCGAATGACCTGCTGCGCAATTTCCGAGTGATGCAGGGCTTTACGCGGTCAGGTCTTTTTTGCCGGGGTTCAGGATGAACCATACGCCCTCGCCTTCACGGCTGCGGGCTTCGTGGCTGCCGTAGTAGACATAGAGCTTGCTCAGGGATACCGCACTGATCTCTTCCGCAGTGGGAGCTGCGGAAGTCAGAGCTTCGGCGGTGACTGCGCCGTTCTCGGCTTCGCTCACGTCTGCCCATGCAGTCTCGTTGGCGTAGACAGCCAGCATCTTGCCGTTGGCATCGTAGTAGCGCAGCTGGTAGCCGCGTGCCAGCAGGCTGCCAGCACCGCAAGTGCTGCCAGCAATAGCAACAGGCTGAAAAGCGCTTTTTTGCTTTTTTCAGTTGCTACATTTTGTATTCCTCCAAAGCGCAACCCCAAAGTTATGCTTCAAACATTTTCCAGCTGACACAGCCGTCCAGCCAGAATTTTCCGTTTCCAGAGGTCATGCGCACCTTATTCTGTGCATCCAGATCGTTAAAGTGCCACCACTCCGAGGCCAGCGGTGTCATGCCTGCATTGGTACAGTACCCCTGCAGCCGCCGCGCACCGTCTGTCATGGATGCCGATGCAGTGGCCCGCTTCCATGCGGTGGCCGAATTAGAAGTTATCGGGCCGGTAAAGCAGGCCGCTGCACTGCTCAGCTCGTGCATGGCAGAGGGCATGGCGTATTCCTCACCGGTCACCTGTACAAAGGGACACCCCGCCATGCTGTGCTCTGTCTGCTCAGTGATGCGCAGCAGGGTCGTGTCCATTGCCACACCGCGCTGATGGTTGGAAAGAGACGTTGCAATAAACCAGCCGATATTCCACGCGCCCTTGTTCAGCGCCGTCATCAGTTCCTTGTCCATCCTTGCCTTGGCGTACACTGCATCCTTTACCAGCATCTGCACCTCATAGGGCCGGAATGTCTCTACGATCTTCAGGCAATCGCCCGCCTTCAAAGCATTTTTCTGCGCTGCACCAACCTTTTTTGCCATAGCGTAATTGATAGGCATTAGATACTCATCCCGCCCAAGGCGCTGGTTGTAGAACAGGCCGTCATACAGTTTCTGTCCCGTAATGCCTTCAATATCCTTTCCGCAGGTTTTAAAGATCGATGCCTTGGCATTGGGGTTTTCGTATACGATGGAAGGCAGAACATCGGGCAGATTGATCATACACAGTTCATTTTCCAACCAGCCCACGGTGCCGTCCAGCAGGCAGACCTGCCAATATGCGCCAGACTCCTGCCGGATATAAAACATATCTCCCGCTGCAAGTCTGCGCAGTACCGTACTGGTTCCATCCGGTCTCTCATACAGCAGCATCACAGCCGCCCCTGCAAAGCCTGTTGAACCTTCCAACGGCAGTTCGAAGTTCTGGGGAACGCGGATGCCATCCCGCAGAACTGCATTGTCGTCCAGTGCTGCATTCCACATCGGTCCGGTTTCAGAGACCGGATCACTGACTTCCTGCTGCTGCCAGCTGACAGCCCGCTCTTCCACTGTGGGGTTCTGGCAGCCCGTCAGAAGCCATGCGCATGCCATGGCCGAAAGGCACAGAAAATCACGTCTCGTTGTTTTCATGTATTTTCCGTCCCTTCTTCCTGCTGTTCCTGTGCCGGAGTTTCCGGCGCTGTCGGTGCCTTTGATGCGGTCTCCTGCTCTGCCGCCGATCCCTCCGGCGACTGCGTCGGCTGTTGTGCCGCCGGGGCAGTCTGCCCCGCTTCCGTTGTTTCGGTCTGTGTCGGCTGCGCTTCCAGCAGTTCTTCCTCCGGCGGTTCGCCCTCGGCATCCTCTGCAAGATCGTCCTCCGGTGCCTGATCCCCAACCGGCTGAACACTGCCGCTGCCGTTCAGGTTGCTGCTAAGTGCGCCCTCCCCGAATGTGCCCGACTGACTGACGCCGTTGATAAAATAGTAGCTTTTTTCATGGGAATGATCCCATCCCTGCTTCAGTTCACCATTTGTCCCAAAAGCATAGGGCTGGCCGTCGATCACACACCACTCGGTCATCTGATTTCCGTTGCCGTCCAAATAGCGCGTGCCCGCATCCGTTTCAACCCAGCCGGCCTGACTGACACCGTCCACAAAGAAATAATCCTTTCCATCGATCTCTGTCCAGCCCTGTGCCGGTGCGCCGCTGTTGTCGTAGTATTTCAGGACGCCGTCCGTTTTTTTCCAACCGTTCAGTCGGTTTTTGACCCGTCCATCACTATCCAGTTCCCAGACCTTTCCGTCCTCCTGATAAGTACCGGTGCGCGGATGTCCGGTTTCGTCAAAGCAGTACTGCACTCCGTCCAGCATGATCCAGCCGGTGTACAACTGGCCGGTCTCCGGTTGGAAATAGTAGTATTTTCCGTCTATCTTCGCTTCACCCTGGGTGAGCTCTCCATCTGCGTTGGCATAGCCGACATAGCCGTTCTCTTCGATCCAGCCGACCTTCAAAAAGTTGTTGCTGCCAAAATAGTAGAGCTTATAGTTGATCTCATACAGCCCCTGCGCACGGGTGCCGGTAGTCGGCGAGATATAGTAGCGATGCAGTCCTTCGCCGTGCCACCCCGTAGTCTTACTCTGGATCGCTTTGTAAATTCCAAAAACGGCCCCTGTGAGCAGACACAGGCACACCAGTACTACACCGACGGCTTTCAGCGGCCTTGCCGCCCTTCTTCTGCGCGTATTCTGCGTCACGCTAAACCGATATCGTTTGATCTTCTGGCGTTTCATTCTCATCTTCCCATATAAAGATTCAGCCCCCGGTGGAATGCCAGAGGCCGAATTTCATGTTAATAGGCGTCCTGTACCGTCTCTTTACCGTTTTCACGGTAGGTCGTCACAGTAAAGCCGTTGTAATACAGCAGGCCATCCTCGCCATCACCGATGCAGCTGGAAGCATACTCCGAACTGTTCGGCTTGCCAATAGCGGCATACAGCTTGGAAACGTCTTTACCCACATACTTCAGGGCAGTTTCCAGGCTGGCAGTTTCTGCCGGAGCAGTCTCTGTAACGGGCTTGCTTTCCACAGGCTCCGTCTTTTCTTCTTTGGAGGAAGCAGCCGTCTCCTGCTTTGCAGGCTTAGATTTTGCCGCAGTCTCGGCCTTGGATTCGGCCGGTTTCTCCGATGCCGCCTCGCTTACCGCAGAAGAAGCTTCAGAAACTGCCTCCGAGACCGCCTCGCTTTCCGGCACAGCCTCCGACGAAGCAGCCTCCAATGCCACAACGGAAACCGATTCAGATTCCACAGCCGAGGAAGCGGTCGTTTCTGCTTTTGCCCCACATCCCGATGCCAGAAGCATCGCACCGCAGAGCACTACACCCATCATCTTATAGTTTACATTCATTTTGTTTGTTCCTTCTTTCTATTCTTTCAGTCAGTCGGCCAGGGCGCAAAAAACCCATTCACCGTCCGACAGAAATGCTGCTTTTAGTTGCTGCTCCCGCACATTCTGCGGAAGATACGCCGTAAACGGCTGTGTTCCCTCTCCGCAGGGGGAAGCTTCGTAGGTTTCGGTCTCTGCCAGAATGTAGATCGGAGAGTCGTCATCCACACGCTGCCCGCTCAGATCGCCTGTCAGGCAGAAAGTCCCCTCCATTCGGCTGTCCTTCCGTTGTGCCTTCGCACTTGTACCGGTATCTGCTGCCGGGACTGCCGTGCGTTCCGGAGCAGGCATTTCCGGGGCGCGTTCCAGCAGCCAGTTCAGGTTGCTTTCCACCAGTTCCACCAGCAGCACATCGGGCTGCTCTTCTGTAACAGCCGTCAAAAGGTAGGGCATATTCCGGGAGAAACAGGCGTTGCCGTAGCTCTGTGCCAGAAAAGGATGCAGATTGATGCCAAAGGAATCGCGGTATACAAAAATGCTTTCGTCTGCCGCCGAATTTTCCGTGTGGATCGTGATATCATCTGCCGAGTGGAATTTTTCGTCATACTGATAGGTAAAGTCGTATGCCGTATCCTGTTCCGTCTCGTTTCCGGCAGGGTACACCATCTCATACAGGTCGCCGGTATGCGGGGATGTTTTTCCATTGATGCAGGAATCAAACTCCGCTTCAGAGCCTTTCAGTTCTTTCAGCAAAGTCTGTGCTGCCAGCTGTGCGCCCCGCATATTCCAGTGGCTGTCCCGACGGTAATACAGCTGCTCTTCGTGGTCAGACAGTGTTTTGAACAGATCCACATACCGGACATTCTGCTGTTCCATCTGCTGCTGAAGCAGTTGGGCGTTCCGTACGGAGGCTGCCGTATACCGTGTCGGCATCTGACCGCCATACAGGGAATTTTTATTGGGTGCGATGGTAAAGCAGAACCCAATGCCGTTCTCTTCGCAGTATTCCTGCATCAGACCCAGTACATGAGCGGCCGCATAACTCTGCCGGGCTGTAAAGGGTTCTGCGCCGGTATAGTCCGCAAGGGTGCTTTTATAGAACAGCCAATCGTCTTTTCCCAACAGCACACTGCTGCTGTCCAGCGTTTTGAGCACGGTTCCGGTAAGCTGATCGTTCAAGGTGATCATCTCATGACGGAGCCCGAAATGATCCGCAAAATAATCCGAAAACTCATTCAGGATACCGGTATTGAAGCTGCCATCCTCTTTCCGTAATTCAGGAAAGGATGCAAGCTGCTCATTGCCCACCGCTTTTTCCGTCTGCCAAGGCATCACAGCCACAGGCAAAATGCAAATTGTGGCAATGACCCCCACAAACAGGATATATCCTAATTTTTTCACTTGCATTTTTCCACCTCAGAACTGGAAATAGATAAAAGGCACATAGGATGCAGCCGACAGATGCAGGATATCCACCAGCAAAAGCGCCAGCACCCCTGCATAACTCAGTGCCTGAAGGCATAGAACAGCAGACTGGCTGCGACGCGTACTGCCCACAAGGCCAACCGCCAGTGCAAACAGGGTCAGCGGGGTCAGACACTGCGCCAGCAGCAGCCCTGTCTGCGCAGAGGCAGAGCCCCCGGAAAACATGGCTCCTATCATTGAGAAGGCCTGCCCCATGTTGTCTGCACGGAAGATCACAAAGCCAACCAGCACCACAAGCAGGGTGTACAAATGTTTCAGCACCGCACACGCAGGGTTCCGCCCGCCTTTGCCATGTTTTTCCAGTCCGAACAGCTTTTTAACGGCGTCCTCTGCCACGATAAAGAAGCCATGCCATAGGCCCCAGACGATAAAGGTCCAGTTTGCACCATGCCACAGCCCCGTGCAGAAAAACACGATCAGCTTGTTCCAGTAAGTCTTTGCCTTGCCCTTCCGGTTGCCGCCCAATGGGATATACAGGTATTCCCGGAACCAGGTGGAAAGGGAGATATGCCATCTGCGCCAGAATTCCTGAATACTGGCCGAGATGTACGGATAGTTAAAGTTTTCCTTGAAGTGGAACCCAAAGCACAAGCCCAGGCCGATGGCCATATCGCTGTATCCGCTGAAGTCGAAATAGATCTGCATCAGATAGCACACCGCGGCCAGCCAAGCCGTCCGGCTGTCCAGCACAGAGCGGTCGGCGTTGTAGATCAGTGCTACAACATTGCCGCAGATATCGGCGATCAGCAGCTTCTTGCTCAGGCCCACAATAAACCGGCGCAGGCCTTTTGCCAGCTGCTCCAGCGTATTTCGGCGGCTATGTATCTCATCTGCCACGTCCTCATAGCGGATGATCGGTCCTGCCACCAACTGTGGAAACAGAGCAATGTACAGCAGTACATCCCGGAAATGAGTGCTCTTCAGGCGTTCATTCCGGTATACATCGATCACATAACTCAGCCCTTGAAAGGTGAAGAACAAGATACCCACCGGCAGAACCATGGAAGGCACCGGGATCGTCACGCCCGGCAGCCGGTCTACTGTCTGTACCAGAAAAGTCAGATACTTGAAAATACCCAAGATTCCCAGATTAACGGCCACAGCGGCATAGAGCACGCTCTTTCGCCCGGAGACGAACAGACCGGCCAGATAATTGCAGAACACAGAGAACAACAGCAGCAGAACATACCACAGCCCGCTGAAGGCATAGAACAGCAGACTGGCTGCGACGAGCCAGAGATTTTTTGCTTCCCGCCCGGGCAAAAGATAATAGCATCCCAGCACGATGGGCAAAAACAGAAACAAGAAAATTACGGAACTAAAAACCATTTTTCGGCTACCTCAGCAATCACGGAAACTGGTAGCTGAACACCGTTTTATTCAGCGGCATTTTATACATATTATATTCTGCATGGCCGTATCTGCCGGCACGATAGCCCCACTCCAGTTCCACATCATAGATATAGGGAACTCCGTTCTCGCAGATCATGACCCATGCATGGTCCGAGTCCTTGCGGCCCACACCGCCAGACACTACATAGGCATTGTAGCCCAGCCGCCGGGCCATATAAAGGAACTGGCCTGCAAAGCAGTAGCAGTTGCCCTTTTTGTGTTCAAACATGAACAAAGCGCTCTCTTCTGCCCAAGCCGTTGTGCCTCTTGCCTGATGCGGACGGGCAAGGTATGCGCCGTGATCCCGGACATACAAATAGGCGGCGCGCAGCTTTTGCGCCTTCGTCATGCCAGAGTTTGTGCACGCAGCCAGTGCCTGATCCACATAGCTGTCCAGCGTTGCATTGCCAGAGGTATAGCGGCCATTCGCATCAAAAGTAAGGTATTCTACCGCGCTGTTCGTCAGGAACGAGCCATCCTCTTTGACATAGTACATTCCTCCGTCGATCTCGTGCAAACCCTTGGCGTACCGATCGATGGCATAGCCATTCTTCGAAACATGATACAGCTTGCCGTCAATCGTCACAAAGCCACCTGTGCCGGTGCGTCTACTGACTGCACCGCGTATGCAGTCGGCACCAGAAGCATGGCCGACATTGCAAGAATAACAGCCGTTACACTAAGTTTTTTCAGCATTTTTTCATACCCCTTAATCGATTGATTTTTATTGATACTCGTTCCAGATCTGTTCCTTCAGCTTTTTTTCCTGCTGCGCAGGATCCATGCTGAAACGACTGCCGCAACAGCCGAAACGATCATGCCAACGATTCCAACCACAAAAAAGATCTGTCCGGTAGACGCAGGTATTCCCTCCTTATTTGAGCCATCCGCTGGTGCGGAGCTGGTCGATCAGAAGATAGGCCATCTGCATATCAAAACGATAATCCGATGGATACTGCTCCTGCAGATCTTTCAAAACCTTTTCAGCTTCACTGTACTGATCCAATGCCTGCAGTACAGTTGCCAGATTCAACCGGGTGGCAATAGTATCGTAGCCGCTGTCCACCAGTTCCTCCAGCAGTTGCTGCGCTTCAGCATAGTATTCTTCTGCATTTTCTTTGTCAGATGCTGCCTGCTGCATCATAAGATCCGCAAGCATCTCCTTTTGAAGCACAGCCTGACCTTCCGGAAGGTTCTGGCATCCCTGTTTCAGAATGCGCACAGCCTTTTCCATATCGTCCTGATTCAGCGCTGCATTTGCGGCTGACAGGTAAGCATGGCTCAGGAGCTGCGGGTCCTCCACCTCATTGAACACTTTTATGTAAAGCGCAAGCGCCTGATCATAGTTCTTTTGCAAGGACAGAATCTCTGCCGCAACCAGATCACAGTCACCGAAGGAAGCGCCTTTTTTCTGCAATGTATCCAGCTCCTGCTGTGCCTCTTCCAGCTTTCCATCATTGGCAAGTGCAATAGCAAGACCCCCGATAGCTTTCAGTACCTGCTCCCTGTAACCGGACGGCCGCCTGCAGTTCCAGCACCGCATTGGCGTAATCCTTATCATAATACTTAAAGATCGAGCAGATCGTAGAGTACCCCACTCTACAGCCACTATTCTTTTTTAGATTTTACAGCTAATTCCGCAATCGGTCAATGAAAAACACTCCAAAATCCAATTTTTTTGGGGGGAAAAATTGTTTGACGCAATCGACAGTATTGCCCAAAACCCGACAATTTGATTGTATGCTCCGTCAAACAGGCCCATTAAACAAAAGGAATTGTATCGCCGATGCAGGCGTTGGGCGTGGATATCCAGACCATCCAGAGCATCGTAGGCCATGCCGATACCGAAATGACTGAGCATTATCTCCATGTTCAGGAATCCATTCGGCAGAGTGCGATCCAGTTGTTCAGTGAGGCGTTTTCGGCCTGAAAATTGGACGGAACGGCACGAATTATCGCGAGCCAGCTTTTCAAATCGTTGGCATCAACGCTGGCTCGCATATCGCAGCAGATGATGTTGCGTCAAAAAAGCCCACTTGCCCCTGCGATTGACCAGATAAAATCTTTGGCATTGTGGTCAAAATTGTGGTCAAAACCAAATGAGG